>Ga0208357_1001010_pt1 | contig 21385 bp, 20 predicted proteins | sample NGESurdeep092012_6_FD_184487 | JGI IMG/M metagenome (GOLD analysis project Ga0208357, IMG submission 184487) | Arctic peat soil microbial communities from Barrow, Alaska - NGEE Surface sample F52-2 deep-092012 (SPAdes) | ecosystem: Environmental > Terrestrial > Soil > Wetlands > Peat ... | reverse complement strand
GGTCCGACACCTGTGCCGGCCCACTCCCGCACACCTGCCATACACGACACCCCACCTGCACGACACCCCACCTGCACGACGCACCGAGGAAAAAAATGAGCACGGATTCTTCAGATCGAGCGCGGCTTGCCGAAGCACCGCAGTCTGCGGCTGTTTTGAAGGTGGTCGAACTCACTAAGCATTTCTCGGTCAGAGGGCCGGGCAAAAACTTCGTGCACGCAGTCGAAGGTGTCAACATCGAACTGCACAGGGGCAGGGTCGTCGCACTGGTCGGTGAATCCGGGTCGGGCAAATCGACTGTCGCTCGGTTGCTTGCGCAACTGTTACGGCCGACCGGCGGGCAGATCACGCTCAACGGAGAAACCGTGGACGCGCGTTTCGGCCGTCGGTTCCGCCGCTATGTGCGCGACGTTCAGATGATTCTGCAAGACCCGTTCGCGTCGTTGAACCCGATCCACAAGGTCAGCTACGTATTGACCCGCTCGATCAAGATCCATCATCCAGAGGCCAGTGCCGCCGAACGCGAACAACTGATCGATGACCTGCTCCAACGGGTGGACCTGACCCCGTCGGAACGTTATCTGGACAAGTTTCCCCACGAGCTCTCCGGCGGCCAACGCCAGCGCGTGGCGATCGCTCGCGCGCTTGGCGCAAACCCTCAGGTGCTCTTGGCCGACGAACCCGTGTCGATGCTGGATGTCTCCATCCGAATCGGCGTGCTCAACCTCTTGCGCGATCTGAAGGACCGCCTCAATCTGGCGATTCTCTACATCACGCACGACATCGCATCCGCGCGCTATTTTGCTGACGACACGGTCGTCATGTACGCCGGGCAAGTGGTGGAGCGCGGCCCGAGCGAGGAGGTCACGCAGCGACCGGCGCATCCGTACACGCAGCTGCTGATCGCGTCAGCACCGAATCCGGATGCACTCGAGGAGCGCGCAGAAGGAGAGGCCAAGGGCGAACCGCCGAGCCTGATCCGTCCGCCGACCGGATGCCGCTTCCACCCACGATGCCCGTTCGCGATGGAACGCTGCACGCGTGAGGAACCGCCGACCTTCCAGCTCGCCGGCGGCCACGAGACAGCGTGCTGGCTGTACGCGGAGGATGCGCTCGCCGAGCGTGAAGCCGCGTTCGGGGCTGATGCGTTCGGGGCTGATGCATTAGGGGTCGACGCATGAAGTACTTCTTACGACGGCTGGGGTTTTATCTGTTCACTGCGTGGGCGGCCGTGACCCTGAACTTTTTCATCCCGCGCGTTCTGCCCGGCGATCCGGTGCAGTCGTTGATCAACAAGTATCAAGGGCGATTGAGCACGGACGCGATCCAATCGCTGTACGTCTTGTTCGGGTTGAACAAGCACACGACGATCTGGCAGGACTACATCACTTACTGGCAGAACCTGTTCAAGGGCGAGCTCGGTGTCTCGTTCACGTATTTTCCGACCCCCGTCAGCGAGATCCTCGCACAGGCACTGCCGTGGACCCTCATGCTTGTCGGCATCTCCACCATTCTCGGATTCATCATCGGCACTCTCGCCGGCATCGGCTTGGGTTGGCGGCGCGGCACGTGGGCGGACAGCCTCCTGCCTGTGGCCAATTTCTTCTCGTCGATTCCGTATTTCTGGCTCGGGTTGATCGCCATCTCGGCGTTCGCGGTCACGGTGCAGATCTTTCCGGCATCCGGCGGGTACGACCCGGCGACGATTCCGGGGTGGTCGTGGGCGTTCATCGGCGGCGCCATCTATCACGGGATACTGCCCGCGCTAACGATCATCGTCTCATCGCTCGCGGGTTGGATCCTCGGTATGCGCAACATGATGGTGACTGTTTCCAGCGAAGACTATGTGACCGTCGCGCAGGCCAAAGGCCTCCCGGAGCGCACGGTCATGTTCGGCTATGCGGCGCGCAATGCCGTGCTCCCCAGCATCTCAGGATTCGCCTTGTCGCTCGGCTTCATCGTCGGTGGCACCCTGGTGGCCGAGATGGTCTTCTCCTATCCCGGCATCGGCTACATGCTGTTCCAGGCGATCGGATCCAAGGACTACCCGCTCATGCAGGGAGCGTTCCTGGTCGTCACCATTTCGGTGCTCGTCGCGAGCATGATCGCCGACTTCGTCTATGCCTTCCTGGATCCCCGTACGAGAGTGGAGGGCTGAGCCATTTCTGTTCAAGCTGACCCGGTCGCGCTGGCCGAGTCGACGACCGCGGCGCTGGCCGCACCGATCGTCGCCAAATCCGGCCGAAGGCGGGGCACAGGTTTCGCCGTTTTGCACAACCGCAAGGCACTTGCGGGCCTCATCATTCTCGGGGTCTTCCTGGTCCTCGCGGTGATCGGGCCATGGATCGCACCGTACGACCCGAGCGCGGTGACCCAGGCATCGCTTGAACCACCGAGCGCTGCGCACTGGCTTGGAACGACCAACACAGGCCAGGACATCTTCTCCCAGCTGCTGGTCGGCACGCAGGGTGTTATGGTCGTCGGACTGCTCGCCGGCGTCATCGCCACTGCACTGTCGGTCATCGTCGGAGTGACGGCCGGCTTCATCGGCGGACTCGGCGACGAGTTTCTGTCGCTGCTGTCCAATGTGTTCCTCGTCATACCGGCGCTCCCGCTGATCATCATCATCGCTGCCCTGATCCCGTCGGCAGGCGGCGTCACGATCGCGCTCGTGATCGCGTTCACCGGATGGGCGTGGGGCTCTCGCATCCTGCGCGCACAGACGCTCTCGCTGCGCAATCGCGATTTCGTGGAGGCAGCACGGGCCAACGGCGAACCGATGTGGCGCATCATCTTCTTCGAGATCATGCCCAACCTGATCGCGATCATCGCCTCCGGGTTCATCGGCACGGTGATCTTCGCCATCCTCTCCGAGGTCACCCTTGCGTTCATCGGAGTCACCAGCATCTCCACCTGGAACTGGGGAACCGTGCTGTTCTGGGCGCAATCGAGTCAAGCCCTTGTACTCGGCGCCTGGTGGTGGTTCGTGCCCGCGGGTCTGTGCATCGCCGCTGTCGGCACGGCGCTCACACTGATCAACTTCGGCATCGACGAGTTCGTGAACCCACGGTTGCGCAACACGGCCGCGTCGGCCGGCATTCTGCGCAAGAAGAAGATCCGTGCCCGCATCGGCTTCACCCCCGTATTTCGCGGGGATGCGAATGCGGATGCGGGTGCAGCTGCTACGGCATCCGTTGCCAAGAAGGGGAAGGCGAGCCGATGAGCATTGCAGAAGCGCGGCGGACTATCGTGAAGCAGCCAGTGCTCGAGATCATCGACCTGTCGGTTGATTACGGCTACGACGACAGCGCTGTGCATGCGCTGAAGAACGTGAGCCTTACGCTCGGCGCCGGCGAGATTCTGGGATTGGCCGGCGAGAGCGGATGCGGCAAGTCGACGCTAGCATACGCGGCCACAAGGTTGCTTCCACCGCCCGGCGTGATCACGGGCGGCGAAGTGCTGTTCACCAGTTCGCGCGATGGACACCAAGGCAACCTGTTGCGGATGAGCGATCGCGAGTTGCGCGCGCAGCGATGGCGTGACACCGCGATCGTGTTCCAGGGCTCGATGAACTCATTGAACCCGGTCTACAAAGTGGGCAAACAGCTGATGGACGGCATCGCGGCACACGAAAAGCGGATGCCTGCCCACGTCCAGCGCGCGCGGGCAGCTGAACTGCTGACCATGGTCGGGATTACGACCGATCGCCTGGAAAGCTACCCGCATCAGCTCTCCGGCGGAATGCGTCAGCGAGTCATGATCGCCATGGCACTTGCGCTCGAACCGGAGATCGTCATCATGGACGAGCCGACGACTGCGCTCGACGTGGTGATGCAGCGTCAGATCGTCGAGCAGATCATGGACCTGAAACGCGACCTCGGTTTCTCGGTGATCTTCATCACGCACGATGTGTCTCTCCTGATCGAGATGGCCGATCGAATCGCCATCATGTACGCCGGAGAGATTGTGGAGACGGCAACCGCTGACGAGCTCTACCGTTATCCTCGGCATCCGTATACGCGCGGATTGCTGCGGTCATTTCCACCGTTGCATGGCCCCCGTCGAGAGATGAAGGGCATCCCCGGCTCACCACCCGATCTGCAATCGATGCCGACCGGATGCCGCTTCCACACTCGGTGCGCGTATGCGATGCCGGAGTGCAGTATTTCCGTGCCGACGTTGCAACCGCCGACCGTGGCCGGTGATGAGCCGGGCCGGCTCGTTTCCTGCTGGCTGCACGAGGACCCCGCTGTGACCGTTCCGGTGGAGCTGTCGCGGCGCGCCTAGCGCGCCTGGTGCGCGCCGAGCTGCGTTGACAGCTCTGCCGCAACGCGCGCTGCAACGCGCCCGGCCTGTTCCAGGTGGCCGCCCAATCGGGTTTTTGGTGCGCTCACGTTGATCGCGGCGATGATGTTGTGTCGGAAATCGTAGACAGGAGCTGAAACACCAACGACGCCGCGTTCGAACTCCTCGTCGACAGTCGCGTAGCCGTGGGTTCTGATGCGGTGGATTTCGGTCAGAAAGGTGTCGGCATCCGTGACGACTCGCCGAAGCCCTGCATCGGAAACTATGGGAAGGTTGCCGGTCTGCACAAGCTCGGGGGCGACCGGGCCGGTCACGGCGGCGTCATTGCCGTGCGCCTCGTACCAGCGCCGCAGGTCGGCATCGTTCCAATCACTGATCAGCACGCGGCCGGCCGACGTTTGCCACGCCGCAACGCTCACGCCTTCCCAGCCCAGGCCACGGAACGCGTACTCGCTGGTCTCGCTGGTCAGCGTCAGAACGCTGCCGCTGCGAAAGACGCACAGGTGTGTCGTCTCATGAAGTGCGGTCACGACGCGGCGCAAATACGGGGTTGCTTCGCGCACAAGGCGCGATTCAAGCGTGCGGGCGGCAAGCGCGTAGAGCTGGTAGCCCAACCGGTAGTTCAGCGTGGATTGGTCGCGCGCCGCGAGCCCGCTGTCGGCGAGGGTTGCCAGCGTGCGTGACACCTGGCCCTTGTCTCGACCCACGAGCTGCGCAAGGCGGTTGACGCCGAGACCGCCGGCGGCGACCGACTCAGCAGAACCCAGGACTTCGAGGAGCTCGAGGTCGCGACGCAGCCCCGCCGAGTTGCGTCGTGGAGTCTTCTGGGGTGTCGCAGCAGCGGTCGTCACGCAATAAGATTAGGTCACTGTTGACATTTACACAACTGTAGTTGTGCAAATGCAAACTTAAGTTTAGTCTCGCTTCATTCGGTCGCAGCAATCGCCGCGACGACTCAGAGCCGAGTGAGAGGTGAGTTCGTGACGCAGTTCGACTTCGGGCGCTGGCTCAACTTCATGAGCGAACGAGCGACCGACATCCTCAATTTGGTGCTTCAGCACATCGGCGTCGTGGCCATCTCGTTGGCCATCGCCACGGTGATCGGTGTCGGTGTCGGAATGCTGGTGTGGAACAAGCCGATGTCGCGGTCGGTCGTCATCTCGGCGGCCGCCGTTGCCCTGACTATTCCGTCGCTCGCGCTGCTCGCCGTGCTGATTCGTCCATTCGGACTCGGCTGGAACCCGACGATCATAGCGCTCGTCGTGTATTCGCTCCTGCCGATCGTGCGGAACACGGTCGTGGGGCTCCGCGAGGTGCCCGACGCCGTGATGGAGTCCGCAAAGGGCATGGGCATGGGCAAGACCCGCGTGCTCGTTTCCGTGCAGTTGCCCCTCGCCTGGCCGATTATTTTGACCGGGGTGCGGATCGCCGCCCAACTCACCATCGGCATCGCCGCCATTGCGGCATATGTGGCAGGTCCCGGCCTCGGCCAATACATCTTCCAAGGGCTGTCTTCGCTTGGATCGGTCAACGCCCTGAACTATGCGCTCACCGGGACAGTGCTCGTGGTCATCCTCGCGCTGCTCGTGGACGGCGCATTCGTCCTGATTACCCGCTACTCCACCTCAAGGGGGATCCGTGCCTGAATCGACCAACACCGCCATCACTGCCATCGCCCGCAACACCAGTGGGGCGTCGATCGTGCTCGACCGCATCACCAAAACGTACCCGAACCAGTCGGTGTCAGCCGTTGACAACTTCTCCATGACCGCGAATCCCGGCGAACTCATCATGTTCGTCGGACCGAGCGGGTGCGGCAAGACGACGACCATGAAGATGATCAATCGGATCATTGAACCCACCAGCGGATCGATTTCGATCGACGGCAGAGACATCTTGTCTCTCAATGCGAACGAATTGCGCCGCCACATCGGCTATGTCATCCAGCAGATCGGGCTGTTCCCGCATATGACGATCGCCGAGAACATCGCGGTCGTCCCGCGGCTGCTCGGGTGGTCGAAATCTAAGACCGCAGACCGGGTCGACGAACTCCTCGCAACGGTGCAACTCGACCCTGGACTGTTCGCCCGACGCTATCCGCGGCAGCTCTCCGGCGGCCAACAACAGCGCGTCGGGGTCGCGCGTGCGCTCGCTGCGGACCCGCCGGTCATGCTCATGGATGAACCGTTCGGCGCCACGGATCCCATTACCCGGGAGAAATTGCAGGCGGAATTCCTTCGCCTGCAGGCAACACTGGGCAAAACGATCATCTTCGTCACGCATGATTTCGACGAGGCAGTGCGTCTCGGCGACCGGATTGCGGTGCTGTCCGATCAAAGCCAGATCGAGCAGTTCGATACTCCGGCAGAGATCTTGGCTTCGCCGGCCAATGAGTACGTTGCGTCGTTCATCGGGCATGGCGCAGCGATCAAGCGCCTCTCCCTGATTCCAGTGACGGATGCCGAACTCGGGCCGGTCGGTGACGCTGCGGCCGGAACAGTCACGGTCAACGCCGATGACACGCTGCGCGATGCACTGGATGCGCTGGTGCTCACGGGACTGCGTGCGATCGCCGTCGTTGCGGATGGGCGAAACGTTGGCTCGATCACAGTCGAGCGGATCTCGACCGTGCTCGGCGCGGACAGCCTCGACAGCGTAACGGTCGGACGCGGCGCGAGCGGGCCTGCCGGGGAAGTCTCCTGATGAGCATTCAGGAGCAGGCGATCGCCACCGAACTGAACCCGGTGGACGAGCCTCAAGCCGGGACGCGACACTTCACGGTTCGTCGCTTCGTGCCGCTGATTATCGTGGTTGTCGCTCTGGCGCTGCTGTACTGGTGGATCGCAAGCGTCCCGCTGGACTCCATCGAGCGACGCACCCTCAACTGGAGCTATATCCTCAATCGCACGCGCGAACACCTGGCGCTGACATTCGCGGCATCTGCACTCGTCGCGGTGCTGGCCATCCCCGCTGGGATCCTTCTCAGCAGAACGCGGTCAAAGATCGCCCGGGGCATCGTGCTCGGCATCGCCAACATCGGCCAGGCGACTCCGGCTGTCGGTGTTGTCATCCTGCTGGCAATCATCTGGCAGATCGGCTTCTCCACCGCGCTGGTCGCGCTGGTCGCATACTCGTTTCTTCCCGTGCTACGCAACACTATGGTCGGGTTGCAGCAAGTTGATGCGAGTGTGCGCGAGTCGGCAAAGGGCATGGGCATGACGCCCAACCAGGTGCTCTGGCGCATCGAAATGCCGCTCGCGGTGCCCGTCATCGCCGCGGGGCTGCGCACCGCGTTGGTCTTCGCGGTCGGCGTGGCCACAATCGCTACTTTCATCAATGCGGGCGGCCTCGGCGACATGATCGTCAACGGCCTGAAGCTGCAGCGCTTTCCTGTGCTCGCCACCGGCGCAGTGCTCGTCGCCTGCATCGCCCTCCTGATCGACTGGCTTGCCGGTATCGCGGAGGACTACCTCACCCCGAAAGGCAGCTAGCATCCGCTGCGGTAACACCCCAGCGTTCGCCATTGCCCCTCCGCCATCAGGACCCCCGCAACAGCAACATCCCCAACACAGCAACATTCCCAACACAGCAACATCCCGAATCACACGAGGAGTAATCATGCATAAACGCACAAAGGCCGCGGTTCTCGCGGTTCTCACCGTCGGAGTTCTCGTTCTCACGGCCTGTTCCGGTGGCACCGGCAGCGGCTCCGGTAGCTCCGACTCTGCGAAAGGCAACGAGGTCAAGGGTCTGACGGGCGTCATCGGATCCAAAGACTTCTCAGAGCAGTACATCCTTGCCTACCTCACCAGCGACCTGCTGAATGCACACGGGGCAAAGACCACGACCAACACCAAACTGGTCGGCTCGGCGAACGTGCGCGACGCGATGGTGGCTGGGCAGCTGATGGGCTACTGGGAATACACCGGCACAGGCTGGGTCACTTACCTCAAGAACACGGCACCGGTCAAGGGTGCGGCGGCGCAGTTCGCGGCCGTGAAGAAGGGCGACGCGGCGAACGGCATCGCGTGGCTCGACCCCGCGCCGCTGAACAACACCTACGCGTTCGCGATCCGTTCCTCCGAGGCGAAGAAGCTCGGCGTCAAAACCCTCAGCGACGTGGCCAAACTGCCGCAGAAGGACCAGACATTCTGCATTGAGAGCGAGTTCTCGACGCGCGACGACGGCTGGCCGGGACTGAAGAAGGCATACGGGATCACCGTTCCTGACTCGAATGTCTCTCTGCTGGACACGGGGGTCATCTACACGACCACCCAGAAGGGCAACACCTGCAATTTCGGTGAAGTGTTCACGACCGACGGCCGGATCAAAGCCCTGGATCTCACGGTGATGAAGGACGACAAGCAGTTCTTCCCGGTCTACCAGGGTGCGTTCACCATGAAGCAGGCCACGCTCGACAAGTACCCGGGCATCGCCAAGGTGATCGCGCTGATGGCACCGAAACTGACGACCGAGGAAATGCAGAAGCTGAACGCCCAGGTCGACGTCGATGGTGACGAGCCGGCCACGGTTGCCAAGAACTGGCTTCAGGCACAAGGGCTGATCTAAGTGGCGGCACAATCATTGCAACTCGGCGAAAGCTTCGTCGGCGACGGCGTGAACGCCGCGCATGTCAACTCGGTGTTCGGGCCGCGCGACGGCGCTGCGGGGGTGGCCTGGGCTTCGGCCTTGGCCACCCCGAGTGCCGGCCATGTCCCGTTCGTGGCCATCCTGCGTCCGTCGCTGCCGGTTAAGCCGTTGACGTTATTCGTGACGAAGTCTGCCCCGGTCAGCGACGAGCATGGTGTCATGGTGTGGGGTCCCGCGCAGGCGGGCATCGCCGCCGGTGTCGCAGATGCGCTCTCCGACGGAATCGTCACGCGTGAACAAGCCGAGACCCACGTCGTCATCGCCGCGGTCTGGGTGAACCCAGGAGCCGACGATGCCGACGAAATTTATCGCAACAACCGGCGGGCCGTCCGTGTCGCCCTACAGAACGGCTTGCACGGCCTTCCCAACGTCGACGATGTTGTCGCCGCGCGCGACGCACCATCAAATCCCTACTACACCGCGCCCGTCACACAAACACCGAAGGCCTGACATGAAGATCACCGCCATCCGGCTCACCCGCATGAACCTACCGCTGGATCCGCCGTTCAGTGCGGCCTGGGATCCGACGCCGCGCACCGACTTCGCTGCGACTCTCGTCGAGGTGCAGACGGATGCGGGAGTGACAGGGGTCGGGTCGGGTGACACGATGGACGGTTTCGAGGCGTTCGAGCATCTTTTCATCGGCACCGATCCGTTGCAGATCCTCAATCAGGTGCGGCGGATCGAGACGATCAACTTCCACGGAGGCCGTTATTGGCCGCTCGAAGCCGCGCTGTGGGACATCATCGGCCAGGTTGCGGGGCTGCCCGTGAGCATCCTGTTCGGGGGCTCGCGTGATCGTCTCCCCGCCTACGCGTCCAGCGGCGAGCTGAAGCGGCCCGAGGCGCGGGCGGAGTCGGCGCTCGCGGCTCGCGAGCTCGGGTTCAAGGCCATGAAGATCCGGATCACACGCGACCGTCTTAGAGAAGGGATCGAGGCCGTTCGGCAAACGCGCGAGGCGGTCGGACCCGATTTCGAACTGATGGTCGACCTCAACCAGATGTGGCGGATGAGCGGGGATATCGATCCGGCCCTCCCGTTGTCGCGGGTACAGCGGATCGCGGCAGAGTTGACCGAGCTCGGCGTTCTGTGGCTCGAAGAGCCGCTGCCGCAGATCGACATCTCGGGTGCCAAGCGAGTCCGCGCCCAGACTGGCATCCAGATCTCCGGGGGAGAGATGGTCCGCAGCCTGCCCGAGATCATTGCACTGATCGAGGCGGATGCTTTCGACATCTACCAGCCGGACGTTGCGCTCGCCGTCGGCATGTATCGAGCCCGGCAGGTGTCGGAATCTGCGAATCTGCGACACCGCCAGTTCACACCGCACACCTGGAGCAACGGGCTCGGCCTGCTGGCGAATCTGCACGTCGCGGCTGGGGTGGACGCCGGCCCGTATCTTGAGTTCCCGTTCGACCCACCCGGCTGGACCCCGGAGCGCCGCGACTTCTTCATGCAACCGCTCAACATCGACCGAAACGGTGACCTCGTTGTTCCGAAGCGTCCCGGTCTCGGTGCCGAAATCGACTGGGATGCCGTGCGCCGGTTCAGCGGCTGACCCCACGATCGCTGGCCCCACGCGAACGCAACAGATCACGAGTAGAAAGACATCATGACTGACTGGATACAGGCTACGGCCGAACTCGAGTTCGAGACGCGGTTGTTCATCGACGGCACATTCCGCCCGGCACTCGACGGAGCAACCTTCGACACGATCGCGCCGCGCGACGGCAGCCTGATTACGACCGTGTCGTCTGCCTCAGCGGCGGATGTCGACCTCGCGGTGAAAGCAGCGTCTCGCGCTTTCGAATCGGGCGTCTGGGCGCACGCCGACGTGCGACAGCGCCAAGCAGTGCTGGTGCGGCTGTCGGATCTCATGCTCGAGCATCGCGATGAACTCGCGCTTCTCGAGTCGCTGGACTCCGGGCATCCGATCGGTGATTCGCAGAACGTCGATGTTCCGAACGCGGCGCGAACGTTCCGCTGGTATGGGGAGGCGCTCGACAAGGTCTACGATCAGATCGCTCCGACGCCGCGCAGCGCGCTCGCATTGATCACGCGGGAGCCGCTCGGCGTGGTCGCGGCCGTAGTCCCGTGGAACTATCCGTTGATCATCAGCGCGTGGAAAGTTGCACCTGCGCTCGCCGCCGGGAACTCCGTCGTTTTGAAACCGGCCGAACTGACCAGCCTCTCCGCCCTGAAACTGGCCGAGCTCGCCGCGGAAGCCGGTGTTCCGGACGGCGTGTTCAACGTCGTGCCGGGTCTTGGCAACGTTGCTGGCGCCGCGATCGGGCGGCATCCGCTGATCGACAAGGTCGCGTTCACAGGCTCCCCCGCGGTGGGGCGGCAGTTCCTCAGCTATGCGGGCGAATCGAACGGCAAACAGGTCTCGCTGGAGCTCGGTGGCAAGTCACCGCAGGTTGTGCTCGGAGACGTCGCCGACATCGAGGCGTGCGCGCTGTCCGTAGCGTGGGGCATCTTCTACAACGCCGGACAGACCTGTCACGGTGGCAGCAGGCTGATCGTCGACGAACGCGTCCACGACGCCCTGGTCGAGTCGGTCGTGAAGGTCGGCCGGTCGCTGCGGCTCGGTGATCCGCTCGACGAATCGACGCAGATCGGCACCATTGCCAGCCAGAAGCAACTTGATCGCGTGCTGGGCTATGTTGACGTCGCCGCAAGCGAGGGTGCCACGATTCTGGGTGGCCGGCGCATCCGCCCGGAAGGTCTGTCTGACGGCTATTACGTCGAACCGACCGTCTTCGACGCCGTCGACAACAGCGGCCGGATCGGGCAGGAAGAGATCTTCGGACCGGCTCTTGCCGTCACGACGGTGAGCGGCGCTGCTGATGCCGTTCGAGTTGCGAACGAGAGCAGCTACGGATTAGCGGCCGCCGTCTGGACGCGGGATGTGACGACAGCCCACCGGGTAGCACGTGACCTGCGTGCCGGAACAGTCTGGGTCAACACGTTCGATGTCGCAGACGTGATCACACCATTCGGCGGATTCAAGAACTCCGGCTCCGGCCGGGATCGCTCCCTGCACGCCCTCGACTCGTACTCGGCCTTGAAAACCACCTGGATCAACCTCGGCGACGACCCCACAGAGTGACACAACACACCATCGAATGCGATTGAGAGAGATGACTACACAGATCAAGCCGACCGTTGGCTTCATCGGCCTGGGAAACATGGGATCGGGCATGACCCGCAACCTTCAGCAGAACGGTTTTCCCCTGGTTGTCAATGACATCCGACCCGAGTCGGCGACCGAATTGATTGCGGGCGGCGCAGTTTGGGCCGACAGCCCGGCCGACGTCGCACGACTCAGTGACCTCGTGATCACAATGCTGCCGACCCCCCGGCACGTCGAGGCGGTCGTGCATGGTTCGACCGGCATCCTGGCGGGCATCGCTGATGGCGGCACCTGGGTCGACATGTCAACCTCGGTCCCCGAGGTGGCCGCGCGCGTTCGCGCCGAAAACGCCGAACGCGGGCTGCACCTGGTGGACGCGCCGGTCAGCGGCATGTCCATCGGGGCCGCGAACGGAATGCTGCAGATCTTCATCGGCGGGGACACCGCAGATGTCGAACGGCTCCGGCCCGTCTTCGAAGCCATGGGCGACCCGGACCGGATCCTACACGTCGGCGCAGCCGGTTCCGGCTACGCAGTCAAGCTCATGATCAATCAGTTGTGGTTTTCACACCTCGTCGCAACGGCTGAGGTTCTCACCGTCGGCGTGAAGGCCGGAGTCGATCTCGCCGTGCTCCGGAACGCGCTCATTGCGAGCCCGGCCAACAGCAACTTCCTGCAAAACGATGTGCTTTCGGTTCTCAATGCCGGCGATTACGACGAAGGCTTCGCCATCGCCCTCGCGTGCAAAGACCTTGGGCTGTCTATCGATCTGGCCCGATCGGTTGGCGTGCCGACCGAGTTGTCCGGTCTGGTCGAGCAGATCTACCGCAGGGCGCGGGCGCAATATGGCGATCGCGCCGGCGAGATGACGCCGGTGAAATTGTACGAAGATCTAGTCGGAACCAGCCTTCGCCTGGAGGGAGCATCAGCATGACCACACCATCTACTGCCGTTGAAGTCACGACGGCGACCACGACGGGAGCCACGACGGCGACGGGATTCGCCGTGTTGCCCACGCCTCTCTCGGAGCTCGAATTCACACTCGACCCGAAGCCGATCGCGTACTTCGGTCGCGGCACCGTGACCCAGGTCGGCACGATCGCGCGCAAGGCCGGCGCCTCGCACGTGCTGATTGTGACGGATCCGTTCCTCGCCGCGTCGCCCGTCGTGGCAGCTGTGCGTGCAGCACTCGAATCCGCGGAGCTCGACGTGACCGTCTACGGCGGCGTCACCCCCAACCCGACGACGACCTGTGTCGACGAGGGCAGCGACCTGGCGGCATCCGTCGGTGCAGATGCGCTCGTTGCGGTCGGTGGCGGGTCGTCGATGGACGCCGCGAAGGGGATCTCTCTCGGCGCAGTCAACCCGCAGCGTGGCATCGAACTCGACTATTTGTCGGAGTTCGCACACGCGGCGCTTCCGATCATCGCCGTGCCGACCACCGCGGGAACCGGCGCCGAGGTCAACGCCTTCGGCGTGATCACGGATGTCGTCGGGCACCGCAAATTCTACGTCGGCCACTCGAGCGCCCTGGCTCGGGCCGCCGTTCTCGACCCCGATCTGACAGTGGGCTTGCCGCCGACAGCGACGGCGGCAACGGGGATGGATGCCCTGACGCACGCGCTCGAATCCTTCCTTTCGGTTAGGGCGAATCCATACTCTGACGGGATCGCGCTGGGCGTGATCTCCACCGTGGCCCGCTACCTGCCGGATGCTGTGCGAGACGGCTCGGACATCGAAGCGCGTTCACAGCTTTTGCTGGCAAGCCATATCGCAGGGGTCGGCTTTTCACACACCGGCCTGGGCCTGGTGCACGGGATCGCTCACCCGCTCGGGGGCCGCTTCAACATTCCGCATGGTCTTGCGCTCTGCATCGTCATCGAGCGCGTGCTGCAGTTCAATCTGCCGGCTCGCGAAGAGCGCATCGCGCGCGTCGCATTTGCGCTCGAGGCGGGTGACACGCACGCGACCGTGCAGGAGAACGCACAGGCGGCCATCCGGGCGATTGCCGACCTCGCTCGAGACGTCGGAATGACCGCCCGGTTGGCCGATTTCGGCGTCACCGACGCGGATCTCGGTGGCCTAGCGGCAGATACGCTCGCTGATTCGGTGACTGTGAACAATCCCATTCAACCGACGACGGATGACGTCGTCCGCATTCTGAAGGAATCGCTATGAGCATCACCGCTGCCGACGAAGAAGCACTTCTCGCGAAGGTTCCGACCGGACTCCTGATCGGCGGCGAATGGCGTGCCGCAAGCGACGGCGGCACGTTCGACGTCGCAGACCCCTCGACCGCGAAGCCGCTGCTCCGCATCGCTGATGCGACACCGGAAGACGGGGCGGCCGCACTCGCGGCGGCGGCGGCGGCGCAGCGCGACTGGGCGAAGACCGGATCACGCGAGCGCGGCGAGATTCTTCGCCGTGCCTTCGAAGACGTCATGGCGCGGGCAGACGAGTTCGCCCTCCTGATGACGCTGGAAATGGGTAAGCCATTGCACGAATCGCGAGGAGAGGTGGCCTACGGCGCTGAATTCTTGCGCTGGTTCTCCGAGGAGGCCGCGCGGGTCAGCGGCCGGTATTCGACGGCGCCGGACGGCAATGCCCGACTTCTGGTGATGAAGCGTCCGGTCGGCCCCTGCCTGTTCATCACCCCGTGGAACTTTCCTCTTGCGATGGCGACGCGCAAGATCGCCCCTGCGATCGCGGCCGGCTGCACAATGGTGCTCAAGCCTGCGGGCCTGACGCCACTGACGGCTCTGTATTTCGCTCAGGTGCTGCAGAATGCCGGGCTCCCTGACGGTGTGCTCAACGTCATCCAGACGACGAGCGCAGGCGCGGTGACCGGCCCGCTCATTGCGGATCCACGCCTGCGCAAGCTGTCGTTCACCGGATCGACCGAAGTCGGCAAGCGCCTCATCGCGTCGGCTGCCGATCAGGTGCTTCGCGTCTCGATGGAACTCGGCGGTAATGCTCCGCTGCTCGTTTTCGAGGACGCGGACCTTGATAAAGCGGTGGACGGTGCGATGCTCGCCAAGCTGCGTAACGGCGGAGAAGCGTGCACGGCGGCGAACCGGTTGATCGTGCATGAGTCGATTGCGGTCGAATTCACGCGGCGCATTGTCGAGCGGATGCGTGTTCACACCGTTGCGCGCGGCACCGATCCGTCGTCCAAGATCGGTCCACTGGTCGACGAAGCAACGCGGGCAAAGGTCGACGAATTGGTGACCGGCGCCGTGGCCGCGGGCTCCAAGGTTGCGCTGGGCGGGCATCCGATCGCGGGCCCAGGCTACTTTTACGAGCCAACGGTCTTGACCGGCGTGCCCGCCGATGCTCAGATTCTCCGAGAGGAGATCTTCGGACCGGTCGCCCCCATCGTGACGTTCTCGACCGAAGAGGAGGCCGTGCGCTTGGCGAACGACACCGAGTACGGCCTGGTCGCCTACGCGTTCACGGAGGATCTGAACCGCGGCCTTCGTCTTGCCGAGGAACTCGACGTGGGGATGCTCGGGCTGAATGCGGGAGTGGTCTCGAACCCGGCCGCGCCATTCGGTGGAGTCAAGCAGTCTGGTCTCGGACGTGAGGGCGGTTTCGAGGGAATCGACGAGTACCTGGAAACGCGCTACGTCGGCATCGCCGACCCGTTCGCCGGCAGATAGTTTCAGCCGGCGTTCTTTGCGGGAAGAGGATTCGTGCGTGCCGCGCTTGCGCATGACACCCAGAACGTACTGGTGGCAGAATTGCCTTCAATTCATGTAGTTTCCAGCGAAGGGGTGGTGCCTCACGTGCCGAATGCCGAAAAGGCTGCGAAGAAGGCGTACTCGGAAGCCAAGGATGCTGTAGAAAAGGCCCTTGTGCGGGCGAAGAAACTCGACAAGAAGAGCCGCGCGAAGGCTGAGTCGCTGGCAAAGGACCTCCAGAAGTCGCTCAAGAACACGAAGAAATCGGCCGCCGCTCAGAAGCGTAAGCCGGTGAAGAAGAGCGCAGTCAAGAAGCCGAAGTCGGCGAAGAAGAGCGCCACGAAGAAGACAGCGCTGAAGAAGACAGCGCTGAAGAAGACAGCGCCGAAGAAGACAGCGCCGAAGAAGAGCGCAGCGAAGAAGACTGCGCCCGCGCCCGCGCCGGCTGAGGCAACGCCACACGCGCCGCTGTCGATGCTGGACCGATCGACGGTTGCGATGCTGCGCGGGCAAGCCAGGGCGAAGGGTCTCGAAAACTATTCGCGGCTGAGCAAAGCCGGACTCGTCGCGCTGCTGACGAGCGCGTGAGCACGCCCATGCCGCCCAAGGCGCCCCTTGCGCCCGTCGAGTGCGCCCGAATGGTCGTTCAGAGCCGCGCGAAGCCGCTCAAAATGACCACATGGACGCACTCGGTGACATAGGAGCGGGAGGGCGCGGGGACGAGGAGCGCCCGGGTCAGGCGAGGGCGAGCATCGCTGCTGCAGCGATCGCAAGCACGAGGCCGACCCACTGCACCGGAGCGATCCGCTCACGCAGCACCACCGCGGCCAGGATGATCGTTCCGGCCGGGTACATCGCCGTCAGCACGGCGATCACGCTGAGGTCGCCGATGCGCAGGCCGATCAGCATCAGGATGTTCGCGGTCGCGTCAACCACACCGCCCGCGGTCGCGAGCACCAATCCAGGCCGCCAGCCGCCTACGCGCACCGCCGTCGCACCGTCGACTCCAGCGTCGCCTCCCGCGCTGTCGCCTCCTGCGCTGCTGCCTGCGCGCCGCCTCGCCCGCTGCCTCGCCGGCTGCCACAATGCGAGCAATCCGACCGTTGCGAACATGATGGCGGCGTTCACGCTGCGGTTCATGATCAGCGGCACCAAGCCGGAGTCGTGTGGTGTCGCGTCGATCAAGATCAGGAAGACGCCGATCATGAGCCCGGAACCGATTGCCATCACGATGCCGCGCGGACGAGGCCGTACGGCACCGCGCTCCGGCACAAAGCCCACCAATACGACTGCGACGAGAGCGAGCCCGAGCGCTATATAGCCGATCGGAGCGAACCGGTCACCGCCGACCAGCCCCCAGGTCATCGGGACCACCGCTGAGACGACCGCGGTCAATGGCGACAGGATGCTCATCGGCCCGATCGCCAGGCACGCATACAGCAGCGAGATGGCGAGAGCCCCCGTGACACCGGATAGACCGCCCCAGAGGATCGCGCCTCCTGACCAGGATCCCCCGACGAACGGTGCGACCGCGAGCAGAAGAACCAGCCCGGCTGCGGCGGTGATCGCGGTGACGCGGATCGGGCTGATCAGCTTGGCGGCGAGGCCGCCGAAAAAGTCTGCGGAACCGAAGATCAGCGCGGCGACGAGGCCGATGACGACGGTGAACACAGGAACTCAGCTTATGCGACGCTGGTGCTGCTCCGGCTCGACCCCGGCTACCCGATCGCGGCGCGCAGCCCGTCGGCCAGCGGCGTGGTGGGGCGGCCGATCAACGCTCGCAGTTCACCGCTCGTCTCGCCGAGTAAGCCGTCGCGGATGTTGCCATCCAGAGCGACGACGAAGCCGGCCGTGCCGGCATCCAGCCCCGCTTCAGTCAGGATGCGCAGGTGCTCGTCTGGGCTGACCGGCACATACGCGACGGGGCGGTCGATGATGCCGGAGATCGCGTCCGCGAGGTCATCGAAGCTCCACGCGACATCTCCGGTGACTTCGTAGACGCGCCCGACGTGACCGTCTTCACTCAGCACGACCGCGGCGGCATCCGCGTAGTCAGCGCGGCTCGCGCTGGCGACCCTGCCATCGCCGACGCTCGCGAGAACGGTGCCGGTCGTGCGCGCCTGCTCGAGCACGCTGACGTAGTTCTCGGTGTACCAGCCGTTGCGCAGAATCGTGAACGGCAACCCGGATGCCGTGATCGCCGCCTCCGTCGCCTTGTGCTCGGGCGCCACTGCCAGCGCCGTGTCGTCGGCGTGTGGTGCACTGGTGTAGACGATGCGACCGACACCGGCGGCGACGGCAGCATCGATGACGTTCATGTGCTGCTGCAGCCGGTGACCGACCTCGCTCGCCGAGATCAGCAGCAGGGTGTCGGCGCCGGCGAAAGCGCGCTGAAGGCGGGCCGGGTTGTCGTAGTCGATCGGTGCAACGGTGACGCCGCGCTCGGCGAAGTCCGCGATCTTCTCCACGCTTCGTCCTGCCGCAACGAGCTGATCGGGCTCGACTCCGCGGTTCAGCAGCGATTCGATGACGAGCCGGCCGAGGTGGCCTGTTGCGCCAGTGACGACAATGGTCATGGGATTCCTTTCGTTGGCTAACCGAGCCAACCAGGCCGCCTGCCGGTTTCTTCCCGGCTCAGGCAATCCGGCCAGGCAATCCGGCCAGGCAATCCGGTTCAGCGCAACCCCGGCTTACGCATCCCGTTGATCTTCGTCGTCACGAGCCTGCAAATTCTCCAGTCGTGCGTTGTATGCGACCAGTTCGGCGTCACCGTCGCGATCGGCTTGACGGTCGAGTCGTTTGGCAGTGCGCTCGTCGGACTTCGCCCACATGGTCGCGACGCCGAGGGCGACCAGCACCATCGGAATCTCACTCGCACCCCAAGCGATCCCTCCGCCGGTGTGCTGATCGGCAAGCAGCGCCGCGGTGTTCGTCTGTCCGAGTTCGTGCCACCAGTCCGGCGCGAGCACAGCGTCGCTCATCATGAGGGCCACACCGAAGAACGCATGGAATGCCAGCGTGGCCAGCAGCACCATGAACAGGATCGGGTACGGCGGCCGTTTCGGGCCGGGGTCGACGCCGATGAATACCCAGAAGAACAGGTAGCCCGACAGCACGAAGTGCACGTACATCAACACGTGCCATTCATGCGACGACAGCGACGAGAAGAACGCAGGCGAATAGTAGAACACGATCAAGCTGCCGGCGAAGATCACACCTGCAACCACCGGTTGGGCGAGAACGCCCAGAAAGCGCGAGTGCGTGAACAACAGCAGCCATTCGCGGATGCCGCGACTTCCGTCGTGCCTGCTCGGCAGCGCCCGCAGGGCGAGCAGCACCGGGCCGCCCAGGACGAGCAGTGGCGGAATGAACATCATCAGTGCCATGTGCTCGACCATGTGGCTGCTGAAGTGGATCAGCCCGTAGACGGAGGGACCGCCGCTCGTTGCCCAGACCAGCACGGCGCAACCGGCCACCCAACAGATCGAGCGGTAGATCGGCCAATGGTCGCCGCGGCGGCGCAGCACGCGCGCCGCCCACAGGTAGCAGCCCGCTAAAACGATCGCAAGCCCGAGCCACATCCATTCCGAATGCCACACGGTGAACATCCGGAGCATAGTCACCGGCGGCGGATACGGAAACCCGAGGAGGCCCTCCCGTGCTGCGTCGCCGCTGAGGGGCGCCTGCGACACCGGCGGGGGGCTCTTCGCGAGTCCGACGGCAATGCCGATCGCGAGTGTCATGAATACCACTTCGCTCACGGCGAGTCGAACAAACAGCCGCCGATTCATCGGGTCTGCCTTCAGCGCGGGGATCACACGCCTGCGCTGCAGTGCCCCTGCGACGCCCAGAATCACCAGGATGCTCGCCTTCGCCACAATCAGAAGCCCGTACGGCTGAAGAAGGTCCGCGAATGTGCTCAAGCGCAGCGCTGCATTGACGACGCCGGAGAAGCCGACGGCGACGAAGGCCCAACCCGCCAGCGTCGAATAGCGCGCAACGGCAACGCCGAATCCGCGTTTCACGGTCGTGCGTAAGAGAAGAAGTCCGGCGAGCCCGCCGACCCACACAGTGACCCCGACCAGGTGCACCGCCAGGCTGTCGACGGCGTTCGCATGTTCGAACGATCCGGCGGCATGCCCGGACAGGGCGAGCGGTAGCAACGCGAAAAGTGCGAATCCTGCAGCGACTCCCACTGAGGTGAGCCTATTCGCGAACAGGGCGATCACGGTCGCGATCAGCACGCACGCAGCAGAGACCACCAGTGACTGCCCGAGCTCGATCTGGAAAAGGAAGGTCGTGAATGCCGACGGGAACAGCGGATCATTGATTGCGACGCCGGAGACCTGGATGCCGGTCAGCACGATCACGACGCACGCGGCAACGAACCAGAGGGCTCCGGCCCAGGCTGCCCAGCGGACGGCGCGCCACTGGGAGCGGCCGATTTCGCCGTGCACCTTGGTTTGACCGGGCAGGACGAACGCAGCCAAGACGAGGAGCCCGACGGTTCCGGCAGCGGCCGTGTCATGAATGGCCCGAACGATCGGCAGGCCCTTGTCGACGATCGGTCCAGGGTCGAGCAATGCCGTGCCGGTAGAGAAGCCGCCGCCAAAGGTCATGGCGGCCAACGATGCCGCGACGGCGAGCGGCACGCAGAGCACCAGAATGATGCTGGGAATGGTGACCCGCGGCAACCGGATCTCAGACTCCGGCTCCGGAAGTCCCCGTGTCTTGGGTTGTGTTGTCGTCATATCAGTTGCCGTCGGATCAGTCGTCGTGTCAGTTGTCGTCGTGTTAGTCGTCATCTGGCTCGGGCCCAGAGCCCTTGCGCGGGGCGTCTGGAGTGCTCGGTCGGCGTCGCGCGGTGACCAGAACCACGATCACGCCGATCACCGCGAGTGCGATGATCACGACCGCAATCGCGATGATGATGCCCAACGACGACGAGTTGGCCGTCGGCGTAGTTTGGGCGTTCGGGGCGGTCGCGGCCGCGGTGGAGTCAGACCGGGTGGAACCGGACCCTGCACTGCCGCAGGTCGGTCGGTTCGGCGAGCCTGCCGCAGCTGCAGTGCCGGCGGGCGGCTGATAAGTGAAAGAGAGCGAACTCGACACGGTATGGCCGTCTGCCGAAACGATCTGCCACGTGATGGCATACTTACCGGCGGCACCGAGCGCAACGGGTGCAGACACGACCCGGCCGGCGATCGTCGGGCAGCCGGTCTCGAAGTGCGTGTTCGCTCCATCAGGTCCCGTGACCTGTAGCAGTGCAGAGGAGCCGTTGCCCGACAGGTCGAGCACGATGTCATCGAAGGTCAGCGAGACCGTCTTCAGTGGCGTGGTCTGCACCGAGCCTGCTTTCGGAGTGCTGTCGACCAGGTAATCATGCGCGCTGGCGCCGGCCGCCGGGGCCAGCGCCAACGCGCACGCGACGAACGCGGCCGCGACGGTCGCGAAGATTCGCGTGTGCCGTGTGCTGCGTATTGTGTGCGCGCGCGTCGGCATCCACATGGCTAGGCGTCCCCGCTCGTGTCGTTGCGAGGGCTCGTGCCGCCGCGTTCGCTCGCGCCGGCGGCGCGCTGTGCGAAGCGGCCCTGCCGCGTGAGCGCGAGCACTGCGA
>Ga0208357_1001009_pt1 | contig 21388 bp, 25 predicted proteins | sample NGESurdeep092012_6_FD_184487 | JGI IMG/M metagenome (GOLD analysis project Ga0208357, IMG submission 184487) | Arctic peat soil microbial communities from Barrow, Alaska - NGEE Surface sample F52-2 deep-092012 (SPAdes) | ecosystem: Environmental > Terrestrial > Soil > Wetlands > Peat ... | reverse complement strand
CCCCGCCGGCACGGCGGCACAATCAGACAGGTCATCGACAGTGCCAGCGCCAGAGTCGGCGGAAGAACGAGCAAGGGTGCCGGACCCGACGGAGACGTCTCGATCCCGTCCCGACCGATCCGATGCCAATGGTTGATGACGAGGCCGCGCCGCGGTACCGGTTCGGTCCTCTCGAGCGGCGCGGTCTGGTGGCGGGATGGCGCGGGGGTCAGATCGCCGCCGTGGCCGTCTCGCTGGTGGTGGCCGTCGGCATCCTGCGCGCCCACCCGTCATTGGCCGGAGCCGCCCTAGCATTTGTAGTGGTAGCCGCCGGGGTGACCGTGGCCACCTGGCCGGTGGCCGGAAGGACGGCCGAGCAGTGGGCGCCCGACGCCGTGCGCCATCTCGACGCTCTTCTGCGTCAGAAGAAACTCCGGCGACGACAGCCGTTCGCCACCCTGCGTTTCCTGGACATCGATCTGGCCGGGACGGGATCGAGCGCCGGGGTGATCCACGACATCGTCGCCCATACCTACACCGTGGTGCTGAGCGTCTCGGGTCCCGGCTTCGTTCTTCTGGGCGCTTCCGACAAGAGCCGTCGTGTCGGTGGATGGTCCGGCGTTCTCGCCTCCCTGGCCCGGGAAGGAACCGCGGTCCACCGGATCCAGTGGATCGAGCGGAGCGTCCCCGACGACGGGGCCGAAGTCCGTCACCACCTGGCCGAGAGGGCCGTGCTCGATGGCGACAGTCTTTCCTGGCGCTCCTATGCGGAGCTCGTCGACGAAGAGGTATCCGAAGTGCACCGTCACGAGGTGATGGTGGTCGTGACCGTCCACGCCGGTCACACGGCCCGGGCCATCCGGGCCGCCGGCGGAGGCCAGAGGGGCGCCTGTGCCGTACTGCTCCGCGAAGCGGCATCCCTGGCCCGACGGATGGGGGAAGCCGGTCTCGACGTGGCCGGCGTTCTGACCCCAACGGCATTGGCCGACTCCTTCCGTCGCGGTTTCGACACCGAATCCGGGGCGCGCTCTGGTGCCAGGCCGGAGACGGAGACAACCGACAATTCCATCCGGACCCTCTCACCGTGGCCCGGGCCGATGGGTCTGGTGGCTGAATGGGGGCGAATCCGGACCGACGCCACCTGGCACAGCACCTACTGGATCGCCGAATGGCCGCGCACCGACGTGGCTGCCGACTTCCTCGGACCTCTTCTGCTCGTCTCCGATATCCGACGGTCGGTGTCGGTGGTGATGGAGCCGGTGGCACCGCTGCGGGCGGCCCGCCGGATCGAGCAGGCCCGGACGGCGGACATCGCCGACGCCGAGTTACGTCGACGCGGTGGTTTCCTAGCCACGGCCCGCCGTCGACGCGAGGAGGACGTCCTCGTCCAGCGCGAAGGCGAGCTGGCCGATGGCCACGGTTCGTTCCGGTTTTCGGGATATGTCACCGTCAGTGCCTCCGACACGGAGGCCCTCGAAGAGGCCTGCGGACGGATGGAACAGGTGGCGGGACAGGCCGGCCTCGAGTTGCGACGCTGTTATGGAGACCAAGCGGTGGCCTTCACCTGCACTCTGCCTCTCGGACGCGGCTTGGTGTGATGTGCCAGGAATCCGGCAAGGTAGGTCGTCGATATTCCACCCATGGGAGTTCCGGCACACCACGCCACCACCCGGCATCTGGGTGCCGCTTATCCGTTTGCGTCCGAAGCCGGACTCGGGGGACGCGGAGTCCTGATCGGACGGTTACTCGGCGGAGCCTTCGTCTATGACCCCTTCGAGCTCTACATGGCGGGTGCGCTCACCAAGGTGAGTATTCAGCCGGGGCGTAAGAGGCTACGACGCCGCCTGCGGGCTCATACCTCCAGGACGACCCGACACCGCCAGGTCCCCCCGTGTTCACCGACCTCGAGGCCGTGCCAGGACACGGCTTTGGGGACCGGCCCGATAAGGGCCACCTCGGCGACGTCGACGACTTCCAGGTCGCCGGCCATCCCACCGTCTTCGGCCTCGGCCAGATGGACGTGCACGGGCACCTTCTCGAACACGTCGACCGTGTCGATGACCTCTTCGAGCAGTCCGACGAGGAGGTCGGGAGTGGGGGCAGACTCCAGGACCATCGGGAGCATCGTCGTCGTGGCGGTGTCACGGAGTTCGGCAAACACGCTCACCAGGGCGCCGACAGCCTCCGCCATGCAGGTGATCCGATCCGGTCCCCACGCTTCGATGACGGGGCCCGCCGTCTGGGGCGTGAGCCGGAATCCGCGATCGCCGGGTAGATCCTCCGGCTCGTGTCCCGTTTCCATCAGCGGACGCCCGTCCGCGCCGGAGCCGGTGCCCCTGGTGCCAGATGTGCCAAGGCGGAGCACTTCCGTCCACCGGGACAGGTTCCCAGATCGGAGCGGTGGGCCAGCGCGGTCCGTACGAGAGCGTCTTCGAGCTCGCGTAAATCGACACCGGCTGTCACCGACAGAGATCGCAGGTGGCCCAGCGGGTCACGGGCACGTTCGTCGATGAGGCCGAGGTGGTGGGCACAGGCCACCGTCCGGGGGTCGAGTGCGGGCGTCGCCAGGGTCCACACGCCGCGTAGCTCGCGCAGGAAGATGCCGACGGTGACCGGCCCCCAGCCGGGTAGCTCGTCGAGTGCCTCCTCGAGCTCGGCCGGTGTGCGCGCGTTGTCGGGGATGGCGCACACACGCCCGCCGTAGTGTTCGCCGAGCACGTCGCACAGCGCGTGCAGCCGGGTGGCCGTCTTGTGGTCGTATCGTGCGTACCCGCCACGGTCGAGCAGGGCCACGAGGTAGTCCCATCCAAACGCCCTGGCGGTGGCCACCGTCACCCCCGCCGCGTCGAGCACGTGAAAGGTGCGCTCGGCGATGGCGGTGGGAATCCGGGCCCCGAACAATGTTGCCGCCATGAACCACCGGTCGACTTCGGCTTCACCGGCCTCGACGTCGACGCCCAAGGCCGTCGAGAACCGGCCGCCACCCGCCACGAGGCGCCGCACCATGTCGGTGCGGGCGCGCCGAGCGGTGAGAACAGGGGCCGTGGCGATCGTGTCCACTCCCTCACCATCGCCCCGGCCGGCCCTGCACCGCAAGGGCCGAAGGTCACCAATTCGACAGGCCCGCAGCCTTCCGTCGAACGCCGCCCGCGGCGCGGCGCCTGAAGAGCCCCCGGCCACGAGGAGCAACGCGACCGTCGAGGACACACTGGCCGCGTTGGAACTGCCGCCACAAGCGGTATGCAGGGAAAGACCGAACAGGGTTATGACAACTTGGATCAGACGGATTGGCGGGTCAACCCGTCCCAGCATCCTTGGCCTCCGCCGCATGCCCTGAAGGGCCCACGTTGGCGTCCCTCCGTCATTAGCGACCGCCCGGCCATTGAGTGCGATGGTTGGTCAACCCATCGGCCGTCGGAGCGTGGGAGGACCGTCGCAAGGAGCCCCGCAAGGTGACCGGATCATTTTCCGTTCATGGGCGTCCCCGCACACCAGGCCACCACCCGGCATCTCGGTGCCGCCTACCCCTTCGCGTCCGAAGCCGGGCTCGGCGGGCGTGGCGTCCTGATCGGCCGGGATCTGCTCGGTGGTGCCTTCGTCTACGACCCCTTCGAGTTGTATCGAAGTGGGCTCCTGACGAAGGTGAGTATCAAACTGGGGTGCAAGGACCCCGGCCGGGCTGGCGAGGTATGAGGGTGGCGGACACCAGCTTCTAGCCCTGACGCAGCTAGATCTCGATCTCCACTTCGCAGATGGCGCTGCTGATGACCGGGGGGCCACCGACCGGTGTCAGAGCGGTGACCGCTGATTTGGCATTGTCCTCGCAGTCGAACATAACCACGCATGTGCCGGTTCCACCGCCATCGTTCATCCACGTCCCCTTCTCGAAACCCGGGAGCGCCTTTGCCTCCGGAATGACGAAGTCGTTCAGGATCGTGTGTCGGTGTTCGATGTCCGAGTTCGGGTCGAGCTTCACCTGTATCAGGACCGCGTGCGTCACCTGGTCTCCTCCGAGAAGACGGATCTCGCCTCAATCTACTGACCCAGCGCACCCACCCATGGTCGAACCCGCCCGCCGTGAGCCTGGTGCCCTGATGAGAGGTACATGGCCAGGAAATCCGCAAGGTGACTCGTCCATGTTCGGTCTGTGAGCGTTCCCGCCCACCACGCCACCACCCGGCATCTCGGTGCCGCTTATCCCTTTGCTTCGGAAGCGGGGCTCGGCGGGCGCGGCGTCCTGATCGGGTGCGACCTGCTCGGCAGTGCATTCGTCTACGACCCTTTCGAGCTCTACCAATTGGGCGTCATCACGAAGGTGAGTATCAAGACGGGGTGTAAGAATCCTGGCCGGACCCATTCGGGCAAGGCATCGGTTGCCCCTGATTTGGACAGCGTGACAGATCGACGTCTGCCGTGACGGCCGGCTCACACTCTGTAGACGTCGAAGAGGATCGACAATCCGAGAGCGGCGAGGCGTCTCATTTGAGATGCATCGAGCTGAGGACCACCTTGTCCGTCGCTCGTTGCCCAGTAGCAAAAGACATCCTGTCGAATCCCCTGGCCATGCAATTCGGCGAGGGCAGATGCAATGGGGTCGAGCTGGTCGAGCAAGTGATCGACGTGCTCCCGAATATCGAGGGATTCGAAACCCTCTGTCGATAGCCTCCAACCTCCCAAGCGACTAGGCGGTCCGCCATGGACTCCAGGATCACCTCGGCGAAAGGTGTCGGTCGGCGTGATCCGCAATCGCGAAGTGATCATATTCGGGTCGAGGTCTTCGTTGTTCAACCGCAAGGTCACAAATGTCTTCGAGCACGACACGAGTTCAAGGGTACTCACGAGCGGACTGTGGTGACGGGCCGCGGCCCGGCCGTCTTAATGACCCGCTGGAGAGGAATTATGCAAGGTGACTAGCCGACCATGTGTCCATGGGCGTCCCCGCACACCATGCCACCACCCGACATCTCGGTGCCGCCTATCCCTTCGCCTCCGAGGCGGGGCTGGGTGGTCGCGGTGTTCTCATCGGTCGAGACCTCTTGGGAGGCGCATTCGTCTACGACCCGTTCGAGCTGTATCGAAGCGGGCTCCTAACCAATCCGAACATGGTGGTGTTCGGTCAGATCGGGAGGGGAAAGAGTGCGTTCGTGAAGACTTATCTGTGGCGCCAGGCCGTATTCGGTCGACGTGCCTGGGTGGTCGATCCGAAGGGTGAGTATGCGCCTCTGGCCCGGTCCTGGGGTATCGAACCGTTGGCCCTTCGGCCGGGGTCACGTCTGCGGCTCAATCCTCTCGACGCACCGTCCACCGGTCCGGGATCCTCTTTCGACGATGTCAGTCGGAGGAGAGCGGAACTGCTGGCGTCTCTGGCGGCCGCCAGTCTGGGCCGTTCGTTGGAGCCGACCGAACGGACGGCCATCGAGTTGGCGGTGACGGAGGTGTCCGCGGGCCGCCAAGGGCCGGGTCATCGGGCCCGCGGTCTCGACGCCCCGACCTTGCCCGAGGTGGTCGACACTCTGCTGGCACCGAGTGAGGCGTCGGCTGCCGTCGTCCGCAGCACAGCCGAGGCATTGGCCGCCGACGGTCGCAATGTGGCCCTCGAGTTACGTCGACTGGTGGCCGGCGACCTGCAGGGCATGTTCGACAGAGTCACCACGCCGGGCATCAGCCTCGACGGTCCGCTGGTCGTGCTCGATCTTTCGGCCGTCTATCACTCGGCGGCACTCGGGGTTCTGATGACGTGCGCCGCCGCCTGGTTCCAGGCCGCGGTGGCCGGTTTGGCCACCGATACTCCTGGCGTTACCGACAACGCGGGCGTGGTGGTTGTGGTCGATGAAGCATGGGCCATCCTGGCCAACCTCGGCGTGGCCCGCTGGCTCCAGTCCAGTTGGAAATTGTCACGGGCCTGGGGAGTGTCCAACATCGCCGTCCTGCACCGTCTGTCTGATCTCACGTCGGCCGGAGCGTTGGGATCTGAACAGGTCGGGTTGGCCCAGGGCCTACTGGCCGACTCGGAGACCCGGGTGATCTACTCGCAGCCTCCGGGCGAGATCGAGAGGGCCGGGGATCTTCTCGGGCTGTCCTCGACGGAGGCAGAACTCGTCCCTCAACTGCAGCGCGGGGTGGCCCTGTGGAAGGTCGGGGGCCGGTCGTTTCTCGTCCAGCATCGCCTGTCAGCCATCGAAAGAGCGATTGTCGACACCGACGCTCGGATGGCCGGAGCCGGATGACCGCGCCGCCGGCGGGTGACTGAGGTGGGAGCCGTGCTCTTCACGCTGGCCGTGGCCACGCTGGCGTCGGCCTGGCTGGTGACGCGAGCGTCCGATCGGTCAGAACAGCGCACGGTGGGCTCGGGACCTGTGGCCGCTCTCTGGGGCCGACACCCGAAACATGGGCCGCACCAAGACGTTGCTCGATGGGCCCGACGAGGTGACCTCCGGTCGTTAGTGGTGCGGGGGCCGGAGGTGGGGCGCCTCACCATCGGCGAATCCTGCGGGCGCCTGGTGGCCGTCGACGCCGGCCACTCGCTTCTGGTCGTGGGACCGACACAGAGCTTCAAGACCACCGGACTGGCCATACCTGCACTGCTCGAGTGGAAGGGCCCGGTGGTGGCCGCTTCCGTCAAGGGTGATCTGGTACGCGACACGGTTGCCTGGCGACGAGGACAGGGAAGCGTCTGGATCTACGACCCCACCGGGTCGATCGAGCAGGAGACCGCTCGTTGGTCGCCACTGGCCGCTGTCGTCAGTTGGCACTCCGCCCGCCGGGTGGCCGAAGGCCTGGTCGAAGCGGGACGGCCATCGACGGCGACGCTCACCGATGGTGACTTCTGGTATGCCACCGCGGCCAAGCTCCTGGCCCCGCTCCTATTGGCCGCTTCGGTGTCGGGCCGCACCATGGACGACGTGGTGCGGTGGGTGGACGAGCAGGAGGCCGATGAGGTGGCCGACGCCCTCGACACAGCCGGCGAGTGGCAGGCCCTTCAGGCCCTGCGGGCCACATGGGGTCGCGATGAACGGCAGCGAAGTGCCGTCTACACCACGGCCGAGACCGTGGTCGAGGCTTTCGCCGACCCCAATGTGGCTGCGTCAGCCATGCCGGGGGGACGTCATGTCGACCCGGTTGGACTCCTCGACGGAGATAACACGTTGTATCTGTGTGCTCCTGCCCACGAACAACGTCGGCTCCGACCACTCTTCTCCGGGCTCGTGACCCGGGTCATCGAGGCGGCCTATGAGCGCGCCGCGCGCCAGGGTCAACCCCTCGACCCGCCCCTGCTGGTGGTCATCGACGAGGCGGCCAATGTGGCTCCCCTGGCCGAACTCGACGTCCTGGCTTCGACGGCGGCCGGGCACGGGATCCAACTGGTCACGGTCTGGCAGGACCTGGCCCAACTCAACGCCCGCTACGGACCGAAGGCGGGAACAGTGGTGAACAACCATCGGGCCAAGTTGTTCCTGTCGGGGATTTCCGATCCGGCCACGCTGGAACACGCCAGCGTGTTGATCGGGGAAACCGAACAACCGATGTCATCCACCACCGTCGACCGTCGCGCTTCGTCGTCCACCACCACGACTTCCGTCTTTCGCCGGTTGGTGCCGGCCGACGCTCTGCGCCGGATGATCCCCGGTCGTGGCGTTCTCGTCTCGGGGCATCTCCCCCCGGCTCAGATCACCTTGAGACCCTGGTACCAAGACGAGGGACTCGGCCGACGGTCGAAGGGCGCCTGATCCCCCGGCGTGGTCACGGTGTTACAGGTGGGACCGGTCTTCCGGATCGAGAGGAAGTCGATGGAAAAGCGGACAGGGCGAGATGCCTTGGTTCTTCGAGCTTGGCCTGCCGGCCCGGTCGGAGACCGGTTTGCGGCATCAGCCCCCTTGTCCCGCTGCCGAGAAGCTGGAACCCCAGTTGAAGTTTCCGGCCGTCTTGGGCGTGGTGAGGGAGACGGCATAGTTGGCCGTGCATTCGGACGCCGTGAATTTGCTGCCGCCGACCGGGGTGCTGCCGACAGTCGTCTTGGCGTAGTAGGTGCCCGCCTGGAGGACCGAGGTGTTCACCTGGGTCGATCCTGTCACCGCAGGGTAGGACCGAAAGCCGGTCGTTCCCGCCGTCGAGCTGGCGATGAAGGAGAAGTTGCCGGTGGTCTCACCGGAGGCGATGGTGGCCGGCGTGGTCTGGAGTTGTGCCACCCACCAGCATGTGCCCGTCTTGCTCATGTTGGCGATCACCACGCCTTGAGCGTCATTGGCGGTTCCGACGTCTATGGGCTGAATGCTTATGCAGTTCGCTGTTGTCGTGGTGCAGGCCGATGTCGCTGCCGTCCACGTGTACTCGGGAGCCGACGAGGACACGGCGACGGCGATGCCCGAATACGACTGACCGGTGGCTTGATACTGCGCCTGGACTTCGGTCAAGGCGTTGGTCAGGTTCGACTGTGCAGCCCGGTCGTTGGCCGAACTGGTCACGCCCAGGAAGGTGGGGATGGCGATGGCCAGCAAAATGGCAATGATGAGCAGGACCACCATGAGCTCGATCAGTGTGAATCCAGCTTCCGCGTCATCGAGTTCACTCATCCCGACACGACGTAGGCCCTCGAGCCTGGCCTTCAGCATTACGACCTCCCGCAAATCGACGTTAAGGACCCATCGACGCCGTTTCGGGTGGTCTTGACCCCTGGTCACACAAAAGTCACAATTTTCAACGGGGCATCAGGTCTCTATTCGGAAATGGGCGGCCGCGTCGGGTAGGCGCAGCGAGGAAATTGGAGATCTTCCGCCGACGGTAACGAATATGTTACGGTAACTATTCAGTTACCGAAGGAGGTACCCATGGGCGTGACCGTGGTGCGTTATAAGACCAAGCCGGAATGTGCGGCCGAGAATCAGGCGCTGATCGAGAAGGTGTTCGGCGGCCTCGAGCTCGATGAACCCGACGGCGTCCGGTATGCCAGCTTCCGGTTGGCCGACGGAGTCAGCTTCGTCCATGTGGCCTCGATCGAGACTGACGACGGGACCAATCCGCTTACCTCGTCGCCCGCCTTTGCCGAGTTTGTCCGCCACATCGGCGACCGTGTCGAAGAGGGCCCGGTGGCGTCCGACGCCAGCGTGGTCGGCTCCTACCGGTTCTGGGCTCAGGGTGAAGCGAAGGGGTCATGACCGCCGGCGACGGGACCGCCGATCACCCGTGGGTCCTCTCGACCCCGAGCGGCGGCTCAGAGTTCACCGCTTACCGGGACGAGACGCTCGACCCTCCCGCCCTCGTGGTCCAGGTGGGCAAGACCCAGCTTCGTTATCAACTGCGGTGCATCGATGACCTGCACGCCATGCTGGCCAAGAACGGCGACTGGGTGTCCCTCGGTAACGCCGACGAACAGAAGCCGGCGGCGGCAGGAACCGTCGAAGCCTGGGGACGGGACGAGAGCAACCCGGTGGGTGGGTGGTACGGGCTGAAAAAGGGGCTGCGCGGCCGTTTCGCCAACTACGTACCCCCCGTTCTGGAGCAGCTCGGATTGGCCGAAGTGGAACACAATCCCCGGAGCAACCGAGTGCGCGCTCTGCCGGCCAAGTGACACCGGACTGGCCACCGGCAAAAGCCGGGCCACCCTGGAGGCGGGTTACGCCATGACGGCGAGCGCACCGGCCGGTGATCCCTTCGGGGCCCTGGGCGATCCCAACCGGCGGGCCATCGTCGAATTGCTCGGCTCCGGTGGACGGTCCGTCGGTGAACTGGCTGATGCCCTACCCATCAGCCGCCCGGCCGTGTCCCGCCATCTCCGGCTGTTGAAGGATGCTGGTCTGGTCGTGGAAGAGGCACACGGGACCCGCCGTCTGTACCGTCTCCATATGGAAGGGGTCCAAGCGGTGGAGTCCTATCTCACTCAGGTATGGGGTGACGCCGCCACCCGGTTCCGGTTGATGGCCGAGAACACGGTCAGACGTTCCCCTCCCAAGCGTTCGGGGCCGTCGTGATCGAACCGCTGACGTTGAGCTACGAGATCCAGTGCCCACCCGAGCACGCATTCGAAGTGTGGACGACGCGTCTGTCGAGTTGGTGGCCGAAGGGTCATTCCGCATCGGGGGATCCGGAAACGAGCGTCTTCCTGGAGCCGCGACTCGGAGGCCGCATCTACGAGCGGACCTCGGACGGCACCGAAATCGACTGGGGTGTGATCACCGACTGGAACCCACCGCATCGCCTCGGTTATCTCTGGCACATCGCCCGGTCCCGTGACGACGCCACCAACGTCGACCTGGCCTTTGTGGATCTGGGCGACGGGACGACGCGGCTGGAGATCGTCCACACCGGATGGGAACGCCTCGGAACTGATGGGACCAGCTTCCGGGAGGCCAATACGGCGGGATGGAGCGCCCTCATGCCGCGCTTCATCGCCGCCGCCGAAGGGCGAGACGACGGCTCGGGCCGTCACACTTAGTCGAACCTGGCGCCCGACCGACCCTTTTGTGGGTCCGATGGTGCTGTACTGCGGGCATGACCGGCAGCAGCAGAACTCCCGCCACGCCCGCTCGTCGCCTACGCGACGCTCTCGAACCTCTGGCCGCCCAAGGATTCATTTCGGCCATCGAACCCCTCCAGGCCCTCGGTCTGAGTTTCATCCCCGGGTATGTGTGGAGCCGCGCCGCCGCTCTGGGCGAGCCCTCGGCCGCCGTGGTGGTGGCCGCCTTCGGCGTCTTCGAGCCGACCTTCCTGGCTGACGCTTACGAGGCGGGCCGAGCCACGGCATCACGGGCGGATGTCCTGGCCGCCCGGGCCACCGGCGCGTCGGAAAAGCTGGTCGAGATCCTGGGCCACAACGCCGACATCGCCAGGGTGGCCGATGCTCTTCTGGCCGCCCTCGACGGCGTGGCCGGAACAGCACGACCTTTGTTCAGCGGTCTGCGGGAGACGGACCTTCCCTCAACCCCGCAGGGCCGGTTGTGGCGGGCCGCCGACCTGGTCCGGGAGCACCGCGGCGACGGTCATCTGGCCGCCTGTATCGCCGCCGGACTGGCGCCGGTGGAGATGAACGTCGTGACCGAGCTCTGGGTGGGGTATCCGTTGCGGGGCTACTCGCCGACACGGGCATATTCACCCGAGGCCATCGACGAAGCCATCGAGGGCCTTCGTTTCCGAGGCTGGCTCGACGGCGACGGGTTGTCCGAGACGGGACTGAAGATACGAGGCGGCATCGAGAGGCCCTGGAACCCATTTCGGTGGGTGGCGTGGACATTGCCCCGGGAGAATTCGCCATGCTGCTCATCGGTTCGGCCAACCGCGACCCAGAGGCCTTCGACCAACCCGATCGGTTCAACGTGGGGAGGACCGAGAACAACCATCTCGGTTTCGGCTTCGGGATACATCATTGTCTGGGGGCCCCGTTGGCCCGGCTCGAGGCCCAGGTGGCGCTGTCGACGCCGGCCCGTCGGGCGCGGGTGCTCGACCGGACGGGCGACGACCTCGTCTACAAGGAGAACATCGTCCAGCGGGGGTTGGCCGCCTTACCGGTGGAGCTGTCGGTCTGAATCTCTTTCGGCCAGGGCCGGGAGTTGTCAGTGCGGTGAGCCGGGAGCGACCAGGGGCCACGGTCGGGCCCGCTCGGCCACCAGGGCCAGATCGAGCAGCAGCTGCTCCTCATGATGGCGCCCGATGATCTGCATGCCCACGGGGAGGTCGTCCACCATGCCCACCGGGATGGAGACGGCCGGATTACCGGCCAGGTTGGCCGGCATGGTGAGGGCGCCGTTGTTGCCTAGGGCCCGTTCGAATCCGAACTCGGCGATCAGGTCGCGCTGGCCGACGGTGGTGGCCATGGGGCCGGCGGCGTTGAAGGCCACATCGGGGTTGGTGGCGGCGAAGATGAAGTCCACCTGGGCGAAGGTCTCGGCCATAACTTCGTTCAGAGCCACGCGGAACATCTCGTTGGCCCCGGCCATCTTGAGGTCGAAGCGGCTGAAGGCGATGTTCACGGCGAACTGGATCTCGGGCGTGAAGAACTCTTCGCAATCTGGATAACGGTCGCCGAGGTCCCCGATCAAGGTGACGAGATTGCCCATGGCCCACTCGAACCCGGCCTCGGGCAGCTTCACCACCAGGTCGACCCGCGTGAGACCGACGTCGGCAATGAGAGCCTCGGCTCCGGCCACGACCCGGTCCACCACTTCAGGCCGGACGATGGCGTCGCCGATGTCCACCACGATGGCGGCGCGCTTGCCACGGAGATCGTCGATGTGGGTGCCGAGGTCCCGCTCCCATCCCGAGACGCGAGGGAGGCTCAGAGTGTCGCCGGCATCGAAGCCGTTGCAGACGTCGAACCAACGGGCCGTGTCGCGCACCGACCGGCTGATGCAGCCGAAGACGACGGTGAGCGGCGTGTGATGGGTCCGGGGACCCCGGGGGATCCGGCCGAATGTCGACTTCAGGCCGAAGGTGCCGGTGAAGCCGGCCGGAATCCGAATGGAGCCACCCCCGTCACCGGCCGTGCCCAAGGGCACGAGGCCGCCGGCCACTGCCGCCGCCGTGCCCCCGGACGAGCCGCCGGGCGTGCGCTCGGGGTTCCAGGGATTCCGGGTGGAGCCGTGGATCCGGGTGTGGGTGTAGTTGACGCCGCCGAATTCACTGGCCGTGGTCTGGGCCGTGAGGACGGCCCCGGCCCCCTCCAGCCGGGTGACCATGGTCGAGCTACGGGTGGCCACCCGGTCGGCGAAGACCAGGGATGCCTCGGTATCGGGCCATCCCTCGACGATGTCGAGCTCCTTCACGCCCACCGGGACACCGCCGAAAGGGAGGGTCACATCGGCCGTGGCCGCCGCCGAGCGCGCCTGGTCGGCGGCCACGTGGCTGAAGGCATTCAGCTCCGAGCGCTCGATGGCGGCCAGGGAGAGCTCTACCGCCTCGGGTGGGGTTATGTCGCCTTTTCGGAAGGCGTCGACGAGGGAACAGGCGTCGCCCTGCCAGGGCTGGTCGGTCATGAATGGGAGGCTACTGCCACCGTGTCGAGCAGCGACGAGGCCGATCCACGTAGCGTGGGGGGATGTCCGAGGACCATGCCGACAAGCCCACCGTTGCCCCATCCGACCCCGCTTCACCTGCAGTTGCCGTTCCCATCGGCGCCGTGTCGGCCACCCCGGTGGGACCACTCACCCTGGCCATCGACATCGGGGGTACCGGTTTGAAGGCGTCGGTGCTCGATGCCCAGGGAGCCATGGTGGCCGACCGGGTCGTCGTGAAGACGACCTATCCGTGCCCACCGACCAAGTTGGTCGATGACCTGGTCGCCCTGGTGGCGCCCCTGCCTCCGGCTGATCGGATTTCGGCTGGATTTCCCGGGATGATGCGGAAGGGATTCGTCCTGTCGGCCCCCCACTTCAGCACCGAAGGGGGCCCGGGAACGAAAGTGGACGATGCCCTGGTGACCCAGTGGGACCACTTCGATCTGGCCGGGACGCTCAAGAAACGGTTGGGTAAGCCGACCAAGGTGGCCAACGACGCCGACCTCCAGGGGGCCGCCGTGGTCAGTGGGAAGGGCCTGGAGTTGGTCATCACCCTGGGCACCGGCGTGGGGACGGCTCTGTTCTTCGACGGCCGTCTCCTGCCCCATCTCGAATTCGCCCACCATCCTTTTAGGAAGGGTGAGACCTACAACGAACAACTGGGGGATGCCACCCGCAAGGAGATCGGCAACACCCGGTGGAACAAGCGTGTCCGAAAAGCCATCGACACCATGCGGGCTCTCAGTTTCTTTGATCACTGCTATATCGGCGGCGGGAATTCAAAACATCTTTCGGATGATCTGGCCGCCGATGTGAGCACGGTCGACAACACGGCCGGGATCTTGGGCGGGATCAAACTGTGGGGGAGCCGGCAGCTGTCGGTCTAGGTACGCTGGGCCGATGGTGGACGCACCCGAGGGCTACGGTCCGGAAAAGACCACCTCAGGCCGCCGCCTGAATCCGCGGGCCACACGGCTCCTGGCCCTTGTCGTGGTGGCCGGCCTGGTGGTGGCCCTGGTCATCCAGAACTCCCAGCAGGTCACCATCCGCTTCTTGTTCATCACCGGTCACCTTGCGCTCATCTGGGTGCTCGTGGCTTGCCTGGTGATTGGCGCCGCCTTCGGTTTCGTGAGCGGCCGACGGGTTCGCCGCCGCCGCCGGAGTGCCGCTTCCGACTGAGATTCAGAAGTCGTCGGAAACGGGCGACTACCGTGCGACGGCATGCGGGCAGTGACCATTGTCGACGGCGAGCTCGAGTGGGCCAGCCATCGCGACCCCGTCCCCGGCGATACCGAAGTCCTACTGGCCGTACGGGCGGCCGGGATCAACGCCGCCGATCTGATGCAACGCCGGGGTTTCTATCCCGCCCCGGCCGGGGTGCCATCTGACATCCCCGGACTCGAGGTGGCCGGAGAAGTGGTGGCGGTTGGACCGCGGGTCACCCGCTTCGCCGTGGGGGACCGGGTCATGGCCGTGGTGGGCGGCGGGGCCCAGGCCGAGATGGCAGCTGTCGACGAGCGCTGCCTCTTACCGGTCCCGGCCGGACTGTCGTGGGAAGAGGCCGGAGGTTTTCCCGAGGCCTTCTCGACGGCCTATGACGCGCTGTTCACGCAGTGCGGACTGGCTATGGGCGAGCGGGTGCTCGTCACCGCCGCCGCCGGTGGGGTGGGGACGGCCGGAGTGCAGCTGGCCGCCGTGGCCGGGGCTGTGGTGGTGGCGTCGGTACGTCGACCGGAGCACCACGACGCCGTGAGAGCGCTCGGAGCCACGACCGCGGTCGAACCCGAGGTGGCCCTCAGCTCGGGACCTTTCGATGTGGCCCTGGAGTTGGTGGGCGCCTCCAGTCTTCCGGGTGTGCTCGAAGCGTTGGCTGTCGGCGGCCGGATCGTCGTCATCGGGGTCAGCGGAGGTGGGGCGCGGGCCGAGCTCGACCTGTTGACGCTGATGCACCGCCGGGCGCGGATCAGTGCCTCCACTTTGCGGTCCCGCTCTCTGTTCGACAAGGCGGCGGTGGCGGCCGCCGTCGAAGCCCACGTCCTACCCCACCTGGTGTCGGGTCGGATCCGGGTGCCGGTACACACCACCTTCGCCATGGACGCCGCCGGCGACGCCTACGAGCATTTCGCCGCCAGCGGAAAGCTGGGGAAGATCATCCTCCTCCCGCCCCGGTAGCCAGCCGCTCGGCCAGGGCGACGAGATCGGCATCGGTCGTCTCGGTGGTGTCCAGGGCGTCGATGTCCCGGAGCCAGTGCCGGTTCCGGCGGTGGAGATCCGAGGACGGGTCGTAGCGGTTCAGGACAACCAAGGGCGGAGACGAGAAGTTGGTGGTCGTCGCCGACCCGGCCCGGTCGGCTCGCGTAAGGGCGGCCAGGCTGAGGCGGACGGCGTTGATGGTGCCGAGGCCGGCATCGGCCACCAGGACGACATGGTCGGGGGAAAGGGCGGCCATCAGGTCGATGACGTCGCCGTCGTCGGCCTGGGGCGAGCGGACGCCACCGGCCGTTTCCACCAGTCCGATGTCCACCGGGGGCGACGGCCAGCGGAGATCGCCGACCAGGCCGGCGATGCTGGGAGCGGCAAGGCCGAGAGAGGCGGCGGCCATGGGTGGGGCCATGGGGACGGGGTAGGACCGGGCCAGGGGGCAGACGGCGGCCGGGTCCTCGCCGCTGGCCAAGCCCAGGACGTCGGCATCGGTCGGTCCGGAGCCGGGAGCGAAGGACTGGGCCGGCTTGCGGGCGGCCACCGAGAAGCCGGCCCGGCGCCAGGCTTCGAGCAAGCGGGCCGAGACCCAGGTTTTTCCGATGTCGGTCCCGGTGCCGGCCACCAGGACGATGACCGCCGGACGGTCTCCGGTCACGGCCGTGGTTGTGTCCCCACCGGTCCGACGGCGGCCAGGGCTTCTAAGAGCAGAGCGATGTGTTCGTCGGTGTGGGCGGCCGACACGGTGACGCGGAGGCGGGCCGTTCCCGGCGGCACCGTCGGGGGCCGGATGGCCGGGACCCAGGCACCGTGGTGACGGAGGATGGTCGAAGCCTCCACCGCTCTCTCGTCGGTCCCGAGGATGACGGGGATGATGGGACTGGGGTGACCGGGGGCCAGAGACCGGACATGGGCGGCCAGCCGGTCCCGGAGGGCGGTTCCCTCGGGTGAGAGCAGCACGCGCAATGCAGCCAGGGCGGCAGCCGCATCGGGCGGGGTGGGAGCGGTGGTGAAGATGTACGAGCGAGCCCGGTTCTCCAGGTGGTCGATGAAGGGACGGGCACCGGCGGCGAAGCCGCCCAGTGACCCGAGGGTCTTGGACAAGGTGCCGACCCGGATGACGTCGACGTCGGCCAGATCAGGGGTGAGATCGGGACCGAGAACGTGGTGGGCCTCGTCCAGGACGAGGAGCGATCCGTGGCGGCGACAGGCGTCGGCGATGGATTTCACGGGGGCGACGTCACCGTCCATGGAGAAGACCACGTCGGTGACGACGACGGTCGGTCCGGGGGCCTCCTTCAGGAGCGCCTCCAGATGGGCCACGTCGGCGTGGCGGTAGACGGCCACCTCGGCGCGCGAGAGTCGGGCCCCGTCGATGATCGAGGCGTGATTGAGCTCGTCGGAGCAGATGCGGACACCACCGTGGCCGAAGGTGCTCAGGACACCGAGGTTGGCGGCGAACCCGGTGGGGAAGACAACGGCCCGGTCCGTTTCCTTCCACGAGGCCAGTGCTTCTTCGAGCTCCTGGTGGCAGGGTCGACTCCCGGTGACCAGGCGGCTGGCCCCCGATCCCGCTCCCCAGAGATCGAGAGCCTCATGGGCGGCGGCCACCACGGCGGGATGGACCGAGAGACCGAGGTAATCGTTGGAGGCGAAGGCCACTACCTTCCGGCCGTCCTCGGTGAGGACCCCCTCGGGACCGCGGGCGTCGAAGGTGACGGGATGCCGCCACCGGCCCTCGGCGTGGAGGCGGTCGTTGGCCGCTTCGACGAAGGTCGACCAGTCGCTCATGGGCGGCCGTCTTTGGCCAGCTCGGCCAAGGCCTCGACCAGTGTCGAGACGATGCGTTCGATCTCTTCGGACGTGGTGGTGAGCGGCGGCATGACCACGACGACGTCGCCGAGCGGTCGGAGGAGCACACCGCGGCGGACCGCGGCGGCGCAGACCCTCCGACCCCATTTGAGACCGGGGCCGGGGGGCTGGAGTTCGACGCCGACCATGAGGCCCCGTTGGCGGACGGCGGCCACGGCCGGCAACGGGGCGACCGTCTCGGACAACAGAGAGTCGAGCTGCGCGGCCCGGGCGGTGACGTTGGACAGGACGTCGTCGCGCTGGATGAGGTGGAGGTGTTCGAGAGCCACCGCCGCCCCCAGGGCGTTACCGGCGAAGGAATGGCCGTGGTAGAAGGTGCGCGGCCCGAGATCCTCGCCCAGGAAGGCGTCGTAGACGGGGCCTGAGGCCACCGTGGCCGACATGGGCAGATAGCCCCCCGTGAGCCCCTTGCCCAGACAGAGGAGATCGGGTCGGATGCCGGCCCACTCGGAGGCGAAGAGTCGGCCGGTGCGGCCGAAGCCGGTGGCCACTTCGTCGACGATGAGCAGGACGTCGGCTCGTCGGCAGGCCCCGGCCAGGCGGGTCACCTCGGCCGGGTCGGTCACGAGCATGCCCGCCGCCCCCTGGACGAGGGGCTCGATGACCACGGCGGCCAGCTCCCCGGCGTGGCGGTCGACGGCTGCCTCCGCTTTGTCGGCCCAGCCGGGGTCGTCGTAGCCCGAGGTGCGGATGACCGGGAAGCGCACGGGATCGAACAGATCGGTTCCGAATCCGCCGTCACCCAGTGAGAGGGAACCGACGGTGTCGCCGTGATAGGCGTTCCCGAGGGCCAGATAACGGGTGCGGCCCTCGACACCGGTGTTGACCCAGTACTGAAGGGCGATTTTCAGAGCCTGTTCCACCGAGGAGGCGCCGTCGGAGGCGAAGAGGAAGTGGGGTGAGTCCACCGGGACCACGGTGGCCAGTGCTTCGGCTAGTTCCACCACTACCCGGTTGCCGTGGCCGAGGAGGGTGGAATGGGCCACCCGGTCGATCTGACGGCGAAGCGCCGCGTCGAGCTCAGGCACGCGGTGACCGAGGGTGGTGACCCAGAGCGAAGAGATGGCGTCGAGGTAACGCCGACCGTCGACGTCGACCAGTTCCCGGCCGTCGGCATGGTCCACGATGATCGGGTTGTTGTCGCCGTAGGTCGACATCTGGGTGAAGCCGTGCCAGACGACGGCCGCGTCGCGGGCCACCCAGTCGGGGCCGTTCCCTTCGGTGGTGACGTCGTCGGGGGTCATGGCCTTCAGACCTGGGAGCGGCCCCGGTCGAGAACACCGAGACGCCGGCGCTCGATGTCGGCCGGGTCGACACCACCGCGCTGGAAGACGGCGGCGGCCCGGGTCTCGACGGCGCGGGCCTCGCTACCGGGAACGCGGGAGGCCTCCTCGTAGGTGGCCAGGATGGCGCCCACCGCCTGTTGGTCGGACGAGACGATGTCGGCGGCCAAGGCCCGGGCGAAGGGGAGGAGCTCGTCGTGGTCGACGACATGGTTGACCAGTCCCCATGCGAGGGCCTGGCGGGCGTCGATGAAATTGCCGGTGGCGCTCATCTCCCGGGCGCGGCGGATGCCGACCGCTTGGGGGAGGGTCACGGTGAGGCCCCAGAGGGGGTGGACGCCGACCCGGGCGTGGGTGTCGGCGAAGCGGGCCCGGTTCGAGGCCACCAGGAAGTCACAGTTGAGGGCCAGCTCTAAGCCGCCGGTCACGGCCACCCCGTTGATGGCACCGATGATCGGCTTGGCCGTGGGAAGGGTGCTGCGCCGGACCTGACGGCGTGGTTCCTGATCAGGATTCTCGACGTGAACCCGGTCGTGGTCGGGCGTGCGTTTCAGGACGCCACCGTCGTGGCCCAGTTCCTTCAGGTCGAGGCCGGCGCAGAAGGCGGGGTCAGCCCCGGTGAGGATGAAGACGTCGACGTCATCACGGGCGTCGGCCTCGGCCACCAGACGACCCAGGGCCGCGATGAGGTCGGCCGACATGGCGTTGCGGGCCTCGGGCCGGTTGAGGGTGACGGTGGCCACCCGGTCGGCCACTTCCAGAAGGACGACGTCGGCCACGAGAGGAGATCGGTGGTTGGCCGTCTATTTGGAGACGATGACGGAGGAGCCGTGGCCGAAGAGGCCCTGGTTGGCCGTCACCCCGACGCGGGCCCCCTCCACCTGGCGGCCGTCGGCCTGACCACGGAGCTGCCAGACGAGCTCGCAGACCTGGGCGATGGCCTGGGCCGGGATGGCTTCACCGAAACAGGAGAGGCCGCCGCTCGGGTTCACCGGGATGCGCCCCCCGACGGCGGTGTCGCCGTCGCGGAGGAGGCGTTCGGCCTCGCCCTCCTTGCAGAGGCCGATGTCCTCGTACCAGTCGAGCTCGAGGGCCGACGAGAGGTCGTAGACCTCGGCCACGTCGACATCCTCTGGACCGATCCCCGCCTCTTCGTAGGCGGCGTGGGCGATCGAGTGGCGAAAGCCCGTTCCGATGCCGCCGTCGACGGCCACGGCCGAGTCGGTGGCGAAGTTGGGCATCTCGATCACCGTCTGCGGAAAGCGGGGGGTCACGGTGGAGACGGCCGGGATGGTCACGAAACCGGCGCCTCCGGCGTGCCGACGGGCGAAGTCGGTGGAGGCCAGGACCAGGGCGGCACCCCCGTCCGAGGTGGCGCAGATCTCGAGGAGCCGGAGAGGGTCGGCCACCATGGGCGAGGCCAGGACTTCCTCGGTGGTGACCTCGGAGCGGTAGCGGGCGTTGGGATTGGCCAGGCCGTGGCGGGCGTTCTTGACCTTGACGGCGGCAAAGTCATTCTCGGTAGCCCCGAAGAGCTCCATACGCCGACGGGCGTAGAGGGCGAAGTAGGTCGGATTGGTGGCGCCGAGGAGATGGAAACGGAGCCAGTCCGGATCGTCCTTGCGGTCGCCGCCCACGGGGGCGAAGAAGCCCTTCGGGGTGGTGTCGGCCCCTACCACCAGGGCCACGTCGCACAGGCCGGCCAGAATCTGGGCCCGGGCCGCGGCCACAGCCGTGGCGCCCGAGGCGCAGGCGGCATAGGAACTGGCCACGCGGGCGCCCGTCCATCCGAGGGCCTGGGCGAAGGTGGCCCCGGCCACGTAGCCGGGGTACCCGTTGCGGATGGTGTCGGCCCCGGAGACGAATCCGACGTCGCGCCATTCGAGTCCGGCGTCAGCCAGGGCGGCCCGGGCCGCCGTCAACCCGTACTCGACGAAGTTCCGTCCCCACTTCCCCCAGGGATGCATGCCCACCCCGAGAACGGCCACCTTCTTGTCGTCAGGCATCTGTCTCTCCCGGGTGTTTCCCGGACGAAACCGGGCGCCATTTCCAGACGATGTACTCGTGGTCGTCGTCCTCGTAGAGGACGTCGGTGACCAGTTCGACCTCGGTGCCGATCGAGAGCTCGTCGACGCCCACCCCGGGGACCACCTGACCCATGACCACCATCTTCTCGGCCGCCAGTTCGACGGCGGCGATGCAGAAGGGCTCGTAGGGATCAGCGGCGCGGTAGGGCAACGGCGGTTGGTAACGGGCGTCGGTGTAGGACCAGATCTTGCCCCGTTGGCTCAGGGGCACCTCGTCGAACTCCTGACCGTCGCACTCTGGATTCCGGCAGAAGTAGGTCTCACGGGGGAAGGCGTAGGTACCGCACGAGCGGCACCGGCTACCGAGGAGGGTGGGCGATCCGTCGGTGGTGAACCAGCCGTCGACGGCGGGGATCGCGCTCTTGGTGGGGGCCATCGGGCGAGTCTAAGGGTCTTCCGCAAGTCAGATGGCGCGATTACGCCACCGCTGCGTGAGGAGCCGACCCGGCCCCGAACTGCACTTCCCCTGCCTCTCCGATCTGGTCGGGAACTGATCGAACGGGATTGCGTCGCCTGCTCCTGGCCACCGGTCGGTTGAGAAGAGGGCTTCCCGCCTCCTTCCAGGTGGTATCGGCCGCCTGTCCGCGCGCGGTGAGCACCTGAGCGGCGTTCACGTCGGCGTGTTCGACGTGGCTGCACCGGCGACAGGTGAAGAGGCTGCGCTTTCGGTTGGCCGCCTCGGTGTGCCCGCAGGGCGCGCACTCTCGCGAGGAGTTCCTCGGGTCCACCTTCCATACCCTGCGTCCGGCTTCCTCCGCCTTGACGCAGATCCAGTAGGCGAGCCGTCCGAGAGCGGCATCTTGCAAACTGCGGTTGAGGCCCTTCTTCTGGGCCACTGCTTTCCCGGGGGAGGCCATCGTCCCCCGGGCCGATTTGGTCATGTTGAGCAGACTGAGGTCCTCCAGGGTGATCACGCCGTAGGAAGAGACGATGGAGATGGCGCTGTGGCGGGCCCAGTTCTCCGAACGATGATGGGCCTTGCGGT
>Ga0208357_1001008_pt1 | contig 21409 bp, 16 predicted proteins | sample NGESurdeep092012_6_FD_184487 | JGI IMG/M metagenome (GOLD analysis project Ga0208357, IMG submission 184487) | Arctic peat soil microbial communities from Barrow, Alaska - NGEE Surface sample F52-2 deep-092012 (SPAdes) | ecosystem: Environmental > Terrestrial > Soil > Wetlands > Peat ... | reverse complement strand
GTCGTGGTCGGACTGTCGATTCTGTTGCTGATGACCGTCTTCCGGTCGATCTTCGTGCCGCTCAAGGCCGCCCTCGGCTTCCTGCTGTCAATTACGGCGTCGATCGGTGCCGTCGTGGCTGTGTTCCAGTGGGGCTGGTTCGCAAACCTCATCAACGTCGACACGCCAGGACCCATCTTGAGTTTCCTGCCGATCATCATGATGGCGTTGTTGTTCGGCCTCGCGATGGACTACGAAGTCTTCCTGGTGTCAGGCATGCGTGAGGAATTCGTGAAATCCGGCAAGCCGCAGGAGGCGATCCGCACCGGCTTCTCGAACGCGGCCCGGGTGGTGACGGCTGCGGCGCTGATCATGTTCTTCGTCTTCTTCGCGTTCGTCCCGGAAGGCTCCGGCGTGATCAAGGGCATCGCGCTCGGGTTGGCGATCGGTATCTTCTTCGATGCCTTCCTCGTGCGCATGACGCTGGTGCCTGCGGCGATGGCCCTTGCAGGCAAGGCCGCGTGGTGGTTGCCGAAGTGGCTTGCGCGCATCCTCCCCAACGTCGACATCGAGGGTGAGGGCCTTCGTCGGCATGTCGCCGACCACGCGTGGGCGACCACCCAGAATACGGCGATCACAGCGGATGCCCTCTACCTCGGCGTCGAGGGCAGCGAAGTCGGTCCGCTGGAGCTGTCTGTACCTCGCGGCGGCGTGCTCTGGTTACGCGGTGGCCCGGCCGACCGGCGGGTCGTCGCAGCGACGCTCGCCGGCCGACTTGATGCGCGCGATGGGCGGCTTCAAGTGCTGGGCTCCGTGCTCCCGTCAGAGCGTTCGCGGGCAATGCGCCAGGTCACACTGTGCGATGTCGGCACGGTTGACACGCTGAACGGTGACACGACAGTCGGCGAGGTCGTGTCCGAGCGCAGCGAGTTGAGTGGACCGTGGTGGCGCCTGACATCCTCGCGGCGGCAAGTGGCCGGCACCATCGCGCGGTTGGCCGATGCCCTGGACGCCCACGAGGTGCGGGGAATCCCACTTGACGGCGACACGACCATCGCAGCGCTCGGCGCCGTGCAGCGTGCCGGCCTGCTCGTGGCGGCCGCGCTCACCGAGCGCCCCGGCATCATCTTCATCGATCTCGGTGACCGGCTCGGGGATCGCGCGCGGCGGCACACCTTCATCGCCGTCGTCGAGAAGCTCGCACCAGCCGGCACGAGCATCGTCTTCGGCTCGCCGTCAGTACTGGTCGCATCGGGTGATGCCGAGGCAGACAACGCCGCGGTCAGCCGCCCGCTGACCGTGATCGATCTCGACACCCTCGCCAGAAAGGGCGTGCTCCTATGACCATGAAGACGATCAAGACCACGAAGACCATGAACGCGAAGAACAGACTTGAGCGGCTGTTCAGCCGCACGGCCGGTCACCGGCGGTGGATCTTCGGCGTTGTCGTCGCCGGCGTCATCGTGGTGCCATTGACCATCGCCGGCCTGTTCGCCGGGTCGCTGGGCTCGGCCACCAGCCGCGTCGATACGATCCCGGCAATCGTCGTGAACAACGACACCCTGGTGACCACGACCGCCGCAGACGGTTCGAAGCAAATGGTGCTCGCAGGTCGGCAGCTCGTCACGGAATTGACCGGGTCGTCGTCGTCCGGTTTGAAATGGACCACCTCGAACTCGAAGGACGCGGCCGCGTCCCTCGCCTCCGGCGATGCGTTCGCCGTCGTGACGATCCCGAAAGACTTCTCCCAATCGATTCTGAGCATTTCGGGCGCAGACCCTACTCAGGCGAAGTTGTCCATTCGAACGGATGACGCGCATAGCTACCTGGCCGGCACCGTCGCGCAGAGCGTCGGTTCAGCAATGACGAGCAGCCTCGGCAAGCAGATCACCACGCAATACCTGGACGGGCTCTACGGCAACCTCGCCAGTATGGGCGCAGGGCTCCAGAAGTCCGCAAGCGGTGCGGCCTCCCTCGCGACGGGGGTAACGGGCTTGACAACCGGGCTGGCCCAGCTGTCGTCCGGAATGGCGTCGACCGCATCCGGGGCGGCATCACTCTCCAGCGGGATCGACGGTTATACCCACGGGGTCGACGGTCTCAGCTCAGGGGTAGCGCAACTGTCGCAGCAGACGGCGTCGCTGAGCCAACTCGGAAGTTCGACGGCCGCCTACGCAACCGGAACGGCACAACTGGCGAGCGCGATCGCGTCGGCGAACACAATGCTGCAGTCCGACGACCCTGCGACCGCAGCACAGGGCAAGGCCATGATGGCCGCGCTCGTGCCACAGCTGACCGGTGCGACATCCCACTCGGGGGAGCTGGCAGCCGGCGCCTCCCAACTCGGCTCGGTGCACGACGGCATCGCCCAGCTTGCAGACGGTGCGGCCGCACTCTCTGGCGGATCCGCTCAACTGCGGTCGGGAGCAAGTGGGCTCTCTGACGGGATGGCACAGCTGGCGGCCGGTGTTTCGGGCACGGCATCCGGTGCGACGCACGTCCAATCCGGTGCCGACCAGCTTGCCGCCGGAATGAAAACCGGCGCGGCGCAGGCAGCCGGCATGAAGGATCTGAACGCGAAGGCGACGGCCAAGGTTGTCGCAGACCCGGTGGGTATCTCCGTCACGAGGGCGAATCCGATCGGTTCGGTCGGCTCCGTGATCGGGATGATCTTCGTGCCGATCGGATTGTGGATCGGTGCGCTCGCCATCTTCTTGTTGCTGAGGCCGCTGACCGCGACAGCATTAGCGTCGACCGCCTCGAGCGGCCGTCTGCTCGTCAAGGGACTCGGTCGCGCGGGTGGCCTTGCGTTGGCCCAAGCGATCGCCTTGACCGGGCTGTTGCACCTCGCGCTCGGAGTGTCGTGGGCGATGATTCCAGCGACCCTGGCATTTTCGATGCTCATCGCACTGGTGTTCACGGCGATCCACTATCTGCTGACGGTCGCGTTCGGCCGCGTCGGCGTCGTGGTGTCGCTCGTGCTGTTGGCCCTGCAATTGGCGGCCGTCGGTGGGTTGGTGCCGCTGCAGGTGATCTCTGCACCGTTCCAAGCGCTGAGCCCACTGCTCCCGATGAGCTACGCGGTGCAGGGCATGCAGGGCATCGTCTCGGGCGTCGGCGGCGGGTCGGTGGCAGGGCCGGCGATCGCGTTGCTCCTGTTTGCCGGCATCAGCGTGGTGGCATCGCTCTGGGTGGTCGCACGCAAACGCGGCGCCAGGGCGTTCGGCTTCGCCCTCGCGCGCAGCGCGCTCTGATGATCTGGCGGGCCAGCATGGCGGGCCTGGCTGATAACCTGACACCGAACGGGGCGCTTGCTCCCGCTCGGTGGGAGGCACGCCATTTCTGCGCACAATGAAGAGACCCGCTCATCGGATGCCGTGACATTCGACCTTGTGATCGTCTCGAACCGCCTGCCGGTCGACCATGTTTCCGGCGAGGGCGCCGACGCCGTGTGGCGGCCGTCGCCTGGCGGGCTGGTGGCGGCACTCGAGCCGGTGATGAAGGCGCGGGACGGCGTCTGGATCGGCTGGGTCGGGATCGCTGATGTGCAGTTCGATCCGTTCGTCTCAGACGGCATCGACATTGTGCCGATCACGCTGAGCGAGCAGGACATCGAGTACTACTACGAGGGCTTTTCCAACGACACGCTCTGGCCGCTGTATCACGATGTGATCGCCCCGCCGAGCTTCCATCGTGAGTGGTGGGACGCCTACGTCGCCGTCAATCGACGGTTCGCCGCGGCCGCCATCGCCTCCGCAGCTCCCGGTGCAGTGGTGTGGGTGCACGACTATCAACTTCAACTGGTTCCGAAGATGATCCGTGACCAACGACCTGACGTCGTCATCGGTTTCTTCAACCACATTCCATTTCCCGCATACGGCATCTATTCGCAGTTGCCGTGGCGTCGACAGATCGTCGAGGGGCTGCTCGGCGCCGACGTGATCGGGTTTCAGCGTCTGGCGGATGCCGCCAACTTCGCCCGCGCAGCACGTCGCCTCAAAGGATTTGACACGCGTGGCTCTGTGATCGAGGTTCCGATCGAGGCGGACGACCCGAACGCAGGGTCGCATCGGCACGTCACGCGCAACCGTCGGGGGCACCTCGTCCGAACCGTGCTGGTGCGACAGTTCCCGATCTCGATCGACGCCAAGCTGTACCAGGACCTGGCGCAGCGGCCGGAGATCCAGGCGCGTGCGCGCCAGATCCGTGAGGAACTGGGCAACCCGAAGACGATCATGCTCGGCGTCGACCGACTGGACTATACCAAGGGCATCGGCCACAGGCTCAAGGCGTACGGGGAGCTGCTGCGAGACGGCGCCATCTCCGTTGAAGACGTCACGCTCGTTCAGGTTGCCAGCCCCAGCCGCGAACGGGTTGCAACCTATATGCAGTTGCGCGACGAGATCGAATTGACGGTTGGCCGCATCAACGGTGACTACAGCTCGATCAGCCACACCGCCATCAGCTATCTCCACCAGGGCTACCCACGCGAGGAGATGGTGGCCCTGTACCTGGCGGCGGATGTCATGCTCGTCACCGCGCTTCGTGACGGGATGAACCTGGTCGCGAAAGAGTACGTCGCATCGCGCGTCGATGAAGACGGCGTGCTCATCCTCAGTGAGTTCACCGGGGCATCCGATGAGATGAGGCAGGCGCTGTTGATCAACCCGCACGACATCGAAGGTTTGAAGGACGCGATGCTCCGAGCCATTCAGATGCCGAAACGCGATCGCACCCGGCGGATGCGCGCCCTCCGACGCCGTGTTCTCACGTTCGACGTGCAGCGGTGGTCCTCGACTTTCCTTGAGGCGTTGACGCGGAACGACCACGACGACTACCCGGCCGAAGAACCGGCCGGACACCATTCCCGAGAACGTTGACAAGAGGAACGCTCAATGGCCGAACAGGCTTCAGTACAAGCCCGTGTATTCGCCGTCGCACTTGCCGAGTTGGCTCGTGCGGATCGGCTGCTCATCGCGCTGGACTTCGACGGCACGCTGAGCCCGCTTGTCGACAGTGCATCCGAGGCGCGCGTTCTGCCAGAGTCGGCCGCTGCGCTGGACGAGCTGAAGAAGCTGCCGAATACCTGGGTCGCCTATGTGTCGGGCCGGCCGCTTGAGAGCCTCGTGCGCATCGCGATGGCCGACGACGACGTGCTGCTGATCGGCTCGCACGGCGACGAAGTGCGGCTCGGCGCTGGGGTTGAAGAACTCGGTCTTGCCGACGACGAACGTGCTCGGTTGAGCGCATTGGACGCCAGGCTGACAGTACTGATCGCTGCCACACCCGATTCGATGCTCGAGCACAAGCCGGTCGGTCTCGGCGTGCACACCCGGCTGGTCGAGCCGGCCGCCGTGCCGGCACTGCACGAAGCCGCTCGGGCCGCTGCCGATGAGATCGGTGGTTTCGTCGTGCGGGAGGGCAAGGACATCCTCGAGTTCACGGTGCGCGACGCGACCAAAGGGGAAGCTGTCGAGCGATTGCGAGCGTATGTCAGCGCATCCGCTGTTCTCTATGCAGGCGACGACGTGACGGATGAAGACGCTTTCGTGGTGCTGCGCGACCAGGATCTCGGCGTGAAAGTGGGCGACGGCGAGACGGCCGCGCAGCACCGCGTGGCCGACCCGCATGCGGTCGCCGTCATGCTGAAGTTGCTCGCCGGCGCCAGGTCTCGGGCTTCAGCGCAACGGTCATAGACTCGGAGCATGCCTGAATTGTCACAGCCTGAAATCGACATCAAACCGCGCAGTCGCACCGTCACCGACGGAATTGAAGCCACAACGAGTCGTGGCATGCTTCGCGCGGTTGGCATGGGCGACGAGGATTGGGACAAACCACAGATCGGCATTGCCAGTTCGTGGAACGAGATCACTCCGTGCAATCTGAGCCTCGACAGGCTCGCGCAAGCAGCGAAAGAGGGGGTGCACGGCGGCGGGGGCTACCCGCTGCAGTTCGGCACCGTCTCCGTCTCGGACGGTATCTCGATGGGTCACGAGGGCATGCACTTCTCGCTGGTGTCGCGTGAGGTGATCGCCGACTCGGTTGAGACGGTGATGATGGCAGAGCGCCTCGACGGCTCTGTGCTGCTGGCCGGCTGCGACAAGTCCATCCCCGGCATGCTCATGGCGGCTGCTCGGCTCGGGCTGGCATCCGTGTTCCTCTACGCCGGGTCCACAATGCCCGGCTGGGTTCAGCTCTCCGACGGTGTCGAGAAGGAGGTCACGATCATCGACTCGTTCGAGGCCGTCGGCTCCTGCCTGGCCGGCACGATGAGCCGTGAAGACCTGCACGCCATCGAGTGCGCGATCGTTCCGGGGGAGGGCGCGTGTGGCGGAATGTACACCGCGAACACGATGGCCTCCGTCGCAGAAGCACTCGGCCTCAGTATGCCGGGCTCGGCCGCGCCGCCCGCGGCGGACCGTCGTCGCGACTACTACGCACACCGCAGCGGCGAGGCCGTCGTCAACATGCTGCGCCTCGGGATCACGACCAAGGACATCCTGACCAAGAAAGCGTTCGAGAACGCGATCACCGTGGCGATGGCGCTCGGCGGCTCGACGAACGTCGTGCTGCACCTGCTGGCGATCGCACGCGAGGCCGAGGTCGAGTTGACCCTCGACGACTTCAACCGCATCGGCGACAAGGTGCCGCACATCGGCGACCTGAAGCCGTTCGGCCAATACGTGATGAACGACGTCGATCACCACGGCGGCATCCCGGTCGTCATGAAGGCACTCCTGGACGCCGGGCTGCTGCACGGCGACGCGCTGACGGTCACCGGCAAGACGGTCGCAGAGAACCTGGCCGTGCTGAACCCGAAGCCGCTGGACGGAAAGGTGCTGCGCACCCTCGACAACCCGATCCACCCGACCGGAGGGCTCACCATCCTCAAGGGGTCGTTCGCCCCGGACGGAGCCGTCGTCAAGACGGCCGGATTCGACGCGGACGTCTTCGAGGGCCCGGCGCGTGTGTTCGAGCGCGAGCGTGCCGCAATGGACGCGCTCACGCGGGGCGCGATCAACAAGGGCGATGTCATCGTCATCCGTTACGAGGGCCCGAAGGGCGGCCCCGGAATGCGCGAGATGCTCGCGATCACCGCAGCCATCAAGGGCGCGGCGCTTGGCAAGGATGTATTACTATTGACGGACGGTCGATTCTCAGGCGGCACAACCGGTCTGTGCATCGGCCACATAGCACCCGAAGCAGTGGACGCAGGTCCGATTGCCTTCGTGCGCGATGGTGATCTGATACGGGTCAATATCGCGGCTCGCTCACTTGACCTACTGGTCGACGAGTCTGAGCTGGCAGCCCGCCGTGAAGGTTGGGAACCGCTTCCCCCGCGCTATACCCGTGGCGTTCTCGCAAAGTACTCGAAGCTCGTGCATTCCGCTGCGGAAGGCGCGATCACAGGGTAGGACGCGCATTCATCATCCGTTTCGTACGAAGTCAAGGAAACACTTCACCCATGTCCACGGAACCACGAATCGTGCCGTCTCCGACGGCCCCACACACAACCCCGCCGCACACAACACCTGAAACGCTGACCGGTGCGCAAGCCGTCGTGCGCACGCTTGAGCTGCTCGGCGTCACCGACGTCTTCGGCCTGCCGGGCGGTGCGGTTCTTCCGCTCTACGACCCGCTGATGGACACGTCGAAGATCCGCCACTTCCTGGTGCGCCACGAGCAGGGTGCCGGCCACGCTGCGGAAGGGTATGCATCCTCGAGCGGAAGGGTCGGCGTCTGCATTGCCACGAGCGGCCCCGGCGCGACGAACCTCGTGACCGCCATCATGGATGCGCACATGGACTCTGTTCCGCTGCTCGCCATCACGGGTCAGGTGTTCTCGACCCTGATGGGGACGGATGCCTTCCAGGAGGCGGACATCGTCGGCATCACCATGCCGATCACGAAACACTCTTTCCTGGTGCGACGCGCGGAGGACGTCGCGAGCACGGTCGCCGCGGCGTATCTCATCGCTTCGACAGGGCGACCGGGCCCCGTGCTCGTTGACATCACCAAGGATGCCCAGCAGGAAAGCGCTCCATTCATCTGGCCGCCGAAGATCGACCTGCCCGGTTACCGCCCGGTGACCAAGGCGCACGGAAAGCAGATCCAGGCGGCCGCCCAACTGCTGATCGAGTCGAAGAAACCTGTGCTGTACGTCGGCGGCGGTGTGATCCGATCGCGCGCACACAAGGAGCTGCTCGAGCTGGCAGAGGCCACAGGGGCTCCGGTGGTGACCACGCTCATGGCGCGTGGCGCATTTCCCGACTCGCACAAGCAGCACCTCGGTATGCCGGGGATGCACGGGACGGTTCCCGCGGTGCTCGCACTCCAGGAGGCAGATCTGATCGTGGCGCTCGGCGCCCGCTTCGACGATCGAGTGACGGGTAAGACCGCGCTGTTCGCACCGAACGCAAAGATCGTTCATGTTGACGTGGACCCAGCGGAGATCTCCAAGATCCGCACGGCCGACGTCCCTATCGTCGGCGATGCCAAGGATGTCATCGTCGACCTCACCTCGGCCTTCCACCGGCTGTCCACCGACAACAAGCCAGACCTGGGCGAGTGGTGGACGTACCTGGACGGGCTGCGTGAGGAGTTCCCACTCGGCTACTCGCCCACCACGGACGGGCTGCTCTCTCCGCAATACGTGATCAAGCGCATCGGGGAACTGACCGGCCCTGAGGCCGTCTACGCGGCCGGCGTCGGCCAGCATCAGATGTGGGCGGCGCAGTTCATCGACTATGAGCGGCCGAATTCTTGGTTGAATTCCGGGGGAGCCGGCACCATGGGCTACGGCGTGCCTGCGGCCATGGGCGCCAAGGTCGCCAACCCCGACCGCACCGTTTGGGCGATTGACGGCGACGGCTGCTTTCAGATGACGAACCAAGAGCTTGCGACCTGCACGATCAACAACATCCCGATCAAGGTCGCGATCATCAACAACTCGTCGCTCGGTATGATCCGGCAGTGGCAGACGCTGTTCTACGACAGCCGCTATTCGAACAGCGACCTCAACACCGGCCACGACAGCATCCGTGTGCCCGACTTCGTCAAGATGGCGGAGGCATACGGGGCCCTCGGCATCCGGGTCACGAAGGAAGAGGAGGTCGACGCGGCCATCACGCTGGCATTGGAGACCAATGACCGGCCCGTCGTGATCGACTTCGTCGTCAGCCGGGACGCGATGGTCTGGCCCATGGTGCCACAGGGCGTCAGCAACAGCTACGTGCAGTACGCGAAAGAGCATAGTCCGCAGTTCGAGGAGGAGGCATAGCCATGAGCGCACACGTTCTCTCACTCCTCGTCGAGGACAAGCCCGGCCTGCTGACTCGCGTCGCCGGCCTGTTCGCACGCCGCGGGTTCAACATCGAGTCCCTCGCGGTCGGTTCGAGCGAAATCGAAGGCCTCTCCCGCATCACCGTCGTGGTGGATGTCGAGGAGCTGCCGCTCGAACAGGTCACCAAGCAGCTGAACAAGCTCATCAATGTGATCAAGATCGTCGAGCTCGACCCGGCGCAGTCCGTGCAGCGCGAGCACCTTCTCATCAAGGTGCGCGTCGACAATCAGACTCGTTCGCAAGTGCTCGAGGCAGTGAATCTGTTCCGTGCACGCGTCGTGGACGTGGTGATGGACGCCCTTGTCATCGAGGTGACCGGCGACAGCGGCAAGACGCAGGCGTTCCTTCGCGTGCTCGAGCCGTACGGTATCAAGGAGATGGCGCAGTCCGGTCTGCTCGCGATCGGCCGCGGCTCGAAATCCATCACCGAACGCGTTTTTAAGAACTGACAACCCACACACAAGGAGATACAGAACAGTGGCTGAAATCTATTACGACAGTGACGCAGACTTGTCCATCATCCAGGGCAAGAAGGTTGCCGTCATCGGCTATGGCTCGCAGGGCCACGCGCACGCGCAGAATTTGCGCGACTCCGGAGTCGAGGTCGTCGTCGGCCTCAAGGAAGGCTCCAAGTCCAAGCAGAAGGCCGAAGAAGTGGGCTTCCGAGTGCTCAGTGCTGCCGATGCGTCAGAATGGGCCGACGTGATCGTCGTTCTCGCACCGGACCAGGTACAGCGCCACCTCTACGCAGACGACATCGCCCCCCATCTTGCTCCTGGGAAGGCGCTCGTCTTCGGACATGGCTTCAACATTCGCTTCGAGTACATCCAGGCGCCGGAGGGCGTCGACGTGATCATGGTCGCGCCGAAGGGGCCCGGACACACCGTTCGTCGCGAATTCGAGGCCGGCCGTGGCGTTCCCGTCGCCGTCGCCGTTGAGAAGGATGCGACAGGCAATGCCTGGCCGCTCGTTCTCAGTTATGCCAAGGGCATCGGCGGCCTGCGTGCCGGCGGCATCAAGACGACGTTCACCGAAGAGACCGAAACCGACCTGTTCGGTGAGCAGTCCGTGCTCTGCGGCGGTGTGTCGCAGCTGATCCAGTATGGTTTCGAGACGCTGACCGAGGCCGGCTACCAGCCCGAGATCGCCTACTTCGAGGTTCTTCACGAGATGAAGCTGATCGTCGACCTGATCTGGGAGGGCGGCATCGCCAAGCAGCGCTGGAGCGTCTCGGACACGGCAGAGTATGGCGACTATGTGTCCGGCCCGCGCGTGATCGACCCCCGCGTTAAGGAGAACATGAAGGCCGTGCTTGCGGACATCCAGGACGGCACGTTCGCGGCTCGCTTCATCGCTGACCAGGACGCCGGAGGCCCGGAGTTCCTCGCGCTGCGCGCAAAGGGCGAGCAGCACCCGATCGAGGCCACCGGCCGCGAGTTGCGCAAGCTCTTCGCGTGGAACTCGTCGAACGACGATGACTACGTCGACGGTGAGGTCGCGCGCTAGGCGGCTCACCGCTAGCAGTCCGTTTGCTCACGCGCCGGGAAGGAGCAGGATGCCCGGTTCAGCCGTGGCCGTCGAAATTGCGGTGCAGGACCTCGAGGGTGTGCGGATTGCGCTCGGCGAAGGTGCGGACACGGTCGAACTCTGTGCGGCGCTGGGGGTCGGTGGGCTGACACCGTCGGCCGGCGTCGTCGAATTGGCTGCTGAACTGGCCCGCGATGCGGGTCGGCAGGGATTTCTGCACGTCCTGGTGCGGCCTCGCCCTGGGGGCTTCTATTACACCGGCAACGAGATCGACGTGATCCTGCGCGACATCCGTCAGCTCCGTGAACTGGGAGCGGACGGAATCGTCACCGGTGTGCTCGACGAGCGCGGCCAGGTCGACATCGACACAATGCACGGTCTGGTCGATGCCGCAGGCCCAATCGGCGTGACGTTTCACAGGGCCATCGATGTTGCGCCGCACCCTGTCAGCGCAGTCGAGAAGCTGGCGCAGCTCGGCGTTCGCCGTGTGCTCAGCTCCGGTCAGGCCAAACGCAGCGTCGACGGTGTCGACCTGCTGTGCGCGATGACCGCCAAGACCGCGGGTCGGGTGAACATCATCGCGGGCGGCAACGTCGCGCCGAGCGACATCCCCGTGCTGGCGGCGGCGGGAGTGCACGGCGTGCACCTGTCCGCCCGACATGTGGTGGTCGGCACGGCGAGTGGCCCGGGCGGTGGCGACACCGCCTACGACGCGACGGATGTTGCGCTCGTGCGTTCCGCCGTCGAGGCTGCCCGCCGCCATACGTCGTAACGATGGTCGGGGCACGCCACGACACCCAGTAAAGTGTGAGACATCGCGCCCCATTGACCGTGGCGCACGAGCCTCGTCTGCACTGCGTCACCCGTGCATCGTGTTACCCCTGCACTGTGTGACCTGTACACCGTGTGACCTGTGCTCAATGCCACCGCTGCCGAGAAACGAAGGAACCGTTACGTGTCAAAACCGGTCGTGCTGATCGCTGAAGTCCTTTCACCCGCCACCGTCGAGGCACTCGGCCCCGACTTCGAGATCCGCACCGTCGACGGAACAGATCGGCCTGCACTGCTGGCGGCACTCACCGATGCGGATGCCGTTCTGGTGCGCTCCGCGACCAAGGTCGACGCCGAGGCGATCGCATCCGCACCGAAGTTGCGTGTCATCGCCCGCGCCGGCGTGGGGCTCGACAATGTCGACATCAAGGCGGCAACCACGGCCGGCGTCATGGTCGTCAACGCGCCGACGTCGAACATCATATCGGCGGCCGAGTTGACGATCGGCCACATTCTGAGCCTGGCCAGGCACATTCCGGCCGGGCATGCGTCGCTGGCTGAGGGGCAGTGGAAGCGCTCGAAGTACACCGGTGTCGAACTGTATGAGAAGACGATCGGAATCATCGGGTTGGGGCGGATCGGCGCGCTGATCACCGCTCGGTTGCAGTCGTTCGGCACGTCGATTATCGCCTACGACCCGTATGTCACCAGCGCGCGTGCCCAGCAGCTCGGCGTTCAGCTTGTCAGCCTCGACGAGTTGCTCGCCTCGTCGGACTTCATCACCATCCACATGCCGAGAACTCCGGAAACCATCGGCATGATCAGCGATTCGCAACTCGCACTGATGAAGCCGTCGGCGTTCATCGTCAACGTGGCTCGCGGCGGCCTCATCGACGAGGATGCCCTCTATCGTGCCCTATCGGCGGGCGTCATCGCCGGCGCAGGGCTCGACGTCTTCGTCAGCGAGCCGCCTGCGGATTCGCCGTTGCTCTCGTTGGACAACGTGGTCGTCACCCCGCATCTGGGTGCGTCCACCGACGAAGCGCAGGAGAAGGCGGGGGTCTCGGTTGCGAAGTCCGTGCGCCTCGCGCTGTCCGGTGAGCTCGTTCCGGATGCCGTCAATGTCGCCGGCGGAATCATCGACGAATACGTGCGCCCCGGCATCCCGCTGGTGGAGAAGCTGGGTCAGGTCTTCAGCGGACTTGCCCGTGACTCGATCACCAGTATCGATGTCGAGGTGCGCGGCGAATTGGCCGATTATGACGTGAAGGTGTTCAAGCTCGCCGCACTGAAGGGCATCTTCGCCAACATCGTCAGCGACACCGTCTCCTATGTGAACGCGCCGCTGTTGGCGGAACAGCGCGGCATCGAGGTGCGCTTGCTCACCGACCCCGTCAGCGAGGAATACCGCAACCTGATCACAATCAAGGGTGCGCTGAGCGACGGGTCGCAGATTTCCGTTGCGGGCACGTTGACCGGGCCGAAGCAGATCGAAAAGATCGTGGGCATCAACGGCTACGACGTCGAGGTTCCGGTCGCCGAGCATCTGATCGTGATGACGTACGACGACCGCCCCGGTATCGTCGCGATTTACGGGCAGAAGTTCGGTGACGCCGGCATCAACATCGCCGCTATGCAGATAGCGCGAACGGGTGCGGGAGGCAAGGCGCTGAGCGTGTTGACCGTGGATTCGCCGGTGCCGGATGGGCTACTTGCCGACGTGCGCGAGGCGATCGCCGCCGATGTGATGCACGAGATCGACATCACCGCTTAGCGACAAACTGCTTGACCGCCGCAACCAGTTCGTCCATCGATTGGGATCGTGGCGTCTCATCGGTGAGCCCCATCGAGGAGTTGAAGTAGAGTCCGTCACCGACCAGCGCCACAATGCGGGCGGCGACCGGGTCCGTTCCCGCATCCGTGATCGTCGCGAGCCAGGTGGCCTGCATGCTGCGGATGGCGTCGCGCACGTCCGTGTGCGATCCCTGGGCCAGGCAGGCGCATGCGACGATTGCGCGCTCCAGTGCGCTCTGTGCCGTGTCGGTTGACGCGATCGATGTGCGAATGAAGTATTCGACGACGCCTTCCGGGGCGGCACGCATCCGTTCGACGTCCTCGGTGACGAGCGTGCGCAAACGCTGCAGCAGGCTCTGGATCAGTGCTTCTTTGGACGCGAAGTGATACAGCAATCCGCCCTTTGAGACCTGGGCGTTGGCGGCCACCGCGTCCAAGGTCGCGGCGCGCTCGCCGTCGTTGATGAGTAGGAGCTCGAACGCATCGAGGATGCGCTCGCGGGTCGGGGCGGTACTGGTCGACGAACGGGAGGGCACGCCCTCATCGTACTCAGCACACTGCGCGGTCATAACTGTTACTATACCGTCTGGACGGTATAGCGGCGATTTGAGAAGGAATAGAACTGATCATGACGACGGCACTGGCCGTGGCGCCTTCGACCCAACAGGCACGCGCTGGGGTGCGCCAGTGGGCTGCGCTCGGTGTGCTCATGCTGCCTGTGCTGCTGGTCTCTGTGGACAACACGGTTTTGAACTTCGCGCTTCCTGCGATCTCGGAGGCGCTGGAGCCGAGCGGTGTCGCCCTGCTGTGGATCATCGACATCTACCCGCTGGTGCTGGCCGGGCTCTTGGTGGCCATGGGCAGCTTGGCCGACCGGATCGGCCGGCGCAAGCTGCTGCTGATCGGCTCCGTCGGCTTCGTCGCTGTGTCGATCGTCGCCGCATTCTCACCGAGCGCAGAGGCGCTGATCGCCGCGCGCGCTGCACTCGGTTTCTTCGGCGCCATGCTGATGCCGTCGACGTTGTCTCTGTTGCGCTCGGTGTTCCTCGACCGCGACCAGCGTCGGATGGCCATCGCCGTCTGGGCGACCGGCTTCGCGGCAGGCTCGGCGCTCGGCCCGATCCTCGGCGGGCTGCTGCTCGCGCACTTCTGGTGGGGTTCGGTCTTCCTGGCCGCGGTGCCGGTGCTTCTTCCGCTGTTGATCCTCGTGCCGCTCTTGATTCCGGAGTCGCGCGACCCCAACCCGGGCATGATCGACCCGCTGAGCATCGCGCTGTCACTGCTGGCGATGGTACCGCTGGTCTACGGGATCAAGTCGCTCGCGAACGGGGGCAACGTGCCCGTCGGCATTGTGGCTGTCGTGGTCGGCTTCGTGAGCGGATGGCTGTTCGTGCGGCGCCAATTGCGTCGCAAGAACCCGATGCTCGACGTTCGCCTGTTCACGCGACCCGCGTTCAGTGGTGCCGTCGGAGTCAACCTGCTCAGTGTGGTCGCGCTCGTCGGCGGCCTGTTCTTCATCACTCAGCATCTGCAGCTGGTGCTCGGTCAGGATCCCGTTGACGCCGCTCTCACCCTGTTACCGGGGCTGCTCGCCATGATCATGGCAGGGCTCGTCGTCGTGCCGATCGCCCGCCGTGTGCGCCCGAGCATCGTCATCCCTGCCGGGCTTGTGCTTTCCGCGTCGGGTTACACGATGATCGCGGTGCTCGGCAACGGGTTGACCGCGGGTGCGTTCATCATCGCGTTCATCGCCCTCGGCATCGGTATCGGTGCCGCCGAAACCGTCTCGAATGAACTGATCATTGCGACGGCGCCCGCGGACAAGGCGGGCGCGGCATCCGCGGTCTCCGAGACGGCGTACGAACTCGGTGCGGTGCTCGGCATGGCGATCCTCGGCACGATCATCACAGCGAGGTATCGCGCGGCCGTGGTCCTGCCGCTCGGGCTGACGCCTGCGCAGGCGGATGCCGCGGGCGAGACTCTCGGCGGAGCAGCCGCGGTCGCGAAGTCGCTTCCGTCGTTCCAGGCGGAAGCGCTGATGGAGTCTGCGCGGCACGCGTTCGACAGCGGCGTCACGCTCACAGCCGGGATCGGCGCAGGGCTCGTGCTTGTGGCGGCCGTGCTCGCCGCCGTGGCGCTGCGTCGCGAGCGCCCGCAGCGAGCGACGGATACCGAGCCGGGACGCGAGTAATCTGGCTGTAGTCCCGATAGTTCTAGCCCAAAGAAAACTAGCCCTGGAGTCGTATGTCTCGCACCATCAAGCTCGCCATCATTCCAGGAGACGGCATCGGCCCAGAGGTGATCGACGAGGCGGTCAAGGTGCTCGACGCCGCGTGCAGCGCGGAGGAGGCGGTGTTCGAGAAGACACGGTTCAAGCTCGGCGCCGAACGCTACCTGGCGACCGGCGACGTGCTGACCGCCGAGGACCTCGAGTCGATCCGCGCCAACGACGCGATTCTGCTCGGCGCCGTCGGCGGCCTGCCCGGTGACCCACGGCTGAAGGATGCGAACATCGAGCGCGGCCTGCTGCTCAAGCTGCGCTTCAGCCTCGATCAGTATGTGAACCTGCGCCCGACGACGATCTTCCCCGGGGTGTCCAGCCCGCTTGCGAATCCGGGTGATGTCGACTTCGTCGTGGTGCGCGAGGGCACTGAGGGGCCGTACGTCGGCAATGGCGGTGCCATCCGCGTCGGAACGCCGCAGGAGATCGCCAATGAGGTTTCCGTCAACACCGCGTTCGGAGTCGAACGCGTCGTGCGCTTCGCGTTCGCGCAGGCCGCAGCACGGCGGAACAAGCTGACACTCGTGCACAAAACCAACGTGCTCGTCAATGCAGGAGCGTTGTGGAAACGTGTCGTGGATGCCGTGGCGACCGAGTTCCCGCAGGTCACCGTCGACTATCTGCATGTCGACGCGGCGACAATCTTCTTCGTCACGAACCCTGCTAGATTTGACGTCATCGTTACGGATAATCTCTTCGGCGATATTCTCACCGATCTTGCTGCCGCGATCAGCGGTGGCATCGGACTGGCAGCCTCGGGCAATATCAATCCGGATGGCGTGTTCCCCAGCATGTTCGAGCCGGTTCACGGATCAGCCCCGGACATTGCCGGACAGCAGAAAGCCGACCCCACAGCGGCGATCCTGTCCGTTGCGCTCCTGCTCAGCCACTTCGGGTTGGCGGATGCCGCGGCGCGGGTCAACCAAGCGGTGCTCGGCGATCTCGCAAGCCGCGACTCCACACCGCGCACGACGTCAGTGGTCGGCGACGCCATCGTGGAGCGCATCACCTCTTCACAGAAGGACCTGACATGACAACTGCACAGACAGCGACATTCGCCCTCGCCTTCGCCCGCACGCCATCCACATCGGCACGCGCCGAGGCCGAGCGCGAAGCCATCCTTGCCAACCCGGGATTCGGGCAACATTTCACGGATCACATGGTCGCAATCGATTGGACAGTGGACGGCGGGTGGGCGGATGCGCGCGTCGTGCCATACGCGCCGCTGCAGCTCGATCCGTCTTCTGCCGTGCTCCACTACGCCCAGGAGATCTTCGAGGGACTCAAGGCCTATCGGCACGCCGACGATTCGATCTGGACCTTCCGCCCCGAGCGGAACGCCGAGCGAATGCAGCACTCTGCACAACGGCTCGCGTTGCCACAATTGTCCGTTGAAGACTTCATCGAGTCGCTCAAGCAGTTGATCGCGCTTGACAGGGCGTGGGTGCCGAGCGCTTCGGAGACCAGCCTGTACCTGCGTCCGTTCATGATCGCGAATGAGAGCTTCCTCGGAGTGCGGCCGGCGCAGCGGGTCGCCTATTACGTAATCGGGAGCCCCGCTGGGTCGTACTTCGCCAACGGCGTTGCCCCGGTGTCGATCTGGCTGTCCACCGAGTACTCGCGGGCGGGCCGCGGCGGCACAGGCGCTGCGAAGTTCGGCGGCAACTATGCGGCGTCGCTGCTGCCGCAGGCCATTGCGTATGAGAACGGTTGTGCCCAGGTGCTCTTCCTCGATGGCGAGACCGGCACGCACATCGACGAGCTCGGCGGCATGAATATCGTTTTCGTGCACAAGGACGGCACCCTGGTGACCCCGCGGCTCAGTGGCACCATCCTCGACGGCGTCACGCGCGACAGCGTTCTGCAGCTGGCCCGCGACCGTGGTTACGGCGTTCAGGAGCGTGACGTGACGGTCGACGAGTGGCGCGAGGGCGTCGCATCCGGTGAGATCACCGAGGTATTCGCGTGCGGCACGGCAGCCGTCATCACGCCGATCGCGCAGCTCAAGTCGAAGGATTTCACGATCGGTTCTGCGGATGCTCCGGCCGGCGAACTCGCGATGTCTCTGCGCCAGGAACTGACCGACATTCAGTACGGGAGAATCCCGGATCGGCACGGCTGGCTCGTGCAACTGGATGCGTAGGTTGCCTGAGGTTCGACGGCGCTGGGCTCAGCGGCGCTGGGCCTGGCGGCGCTAGGCTCGACGCGTGAAGATCGCGCGATTCAGCTACAACGGAGCATTGGCCTACGGAATCCTCGACGACGACGAGTTGGTGATGCTCGATGGTGATCCGATGTTCTCCGGATTCAACACGACCGGCGAGCGGGTTCCGCTGTCGGCGGCCACGCTGCTGGCGCCGGTGATTCCGCGGTCGAAGGTTGTGGCCGTCGGTAAGAACTATCGGGAGCACGCGGCGGAAATGGGCGGCGAGGCTCCTGCCGCGCCGTTGCTCTTCCTCAAGCCGAACACCGCTGTTATCGGACCGAACGATGCGATCGTGCTTCCGGTGCAGTCCAAGCAGGTCGAGCACGAGGGCGAGTTGGCGGTTGTCATCGGTCGGATCGCGAAGAATGTCGCTGCCGAGGATTATGCCGACTACGTTTTCGGCTATACGGCGGCGAATGACGTGACCGCACGGGACCTGCAGAAGGCGGATGGCCAGTGGGCCCGTGCGAAAGGGTTCGACACGTTCTGCCCGCTTGGGCCGGTCATCGAGACCGAGTTCGACATCGCCGCCGCAACATTGCGTACGCGGGTGAACGGTGAACTGCGTCAAGACGGTCAGGTCAGTGACCTCGTGCACGACATTCCGTCCATCGTCGAATACGCGTCGAGTGTGTGGACGCTGCTACCCGGCGACGTGATCCTCACCGGGACCCCGGCTGGGGTGGGCCCGCTGCACGCGGGCGACGTCGTCGAGGTTGAAATCTCCGGAATCGGCACACTGCGCAATCCGGTGCGTGCCCACCACTGACCCTCCGGTGGTCGAGTAGCGCGCGAGGGACGAGCACGCGTATCGAGACACCGCGACCTGGTCAGCGGCCGAGGGCCCGCAACGCCGCTTCCACGTCTGACTCGTCGTTCCAGAGGTGGAAGGCCACGCGGGCGTTTCCTGCCCGGCCGGATGCGACGATGCCGGCATCCGTCAACCGCGCGAGCTGGTCGCCATCCGGGTCCTGCCAGGTGACGATCGCTTGACCGCGGGTTTCGAGTCCGAGCCCTGCGCATAGGGCGTCGCCGAGGGCGATGTCGTATGCCGCCACGTCGTTCATGTCCAACGAGGCATACATTTGCAGCGCGGGGGCCGCGCCAATCCATGATTGCCAGGCCGGTGACACATCGAATCGCCGGACATCGTCGGCCAGGTGCATGCTCGGACCGTACGTCGAGGTCCATGGGTTGTCGCCCGCGTACCAGCCCGCTTGCACGGGTCGCAGCTGGGCTGCGAAGTCTTTGCTCACGGTGAGGAAGGCGACGCCTCGCGGAGCACTCAACCACTTGTACGCGTGCCCGATCGTTGCGTCGAAACGCGAGGCATCGACGGGCAACCAGCCGGCAGCCTGAGTCACGTCGCACAGGGTGCGCGCACCGGCGAGTGCAGCGGCGGTAACGATGGCGTCCGCATCCGCGATCACACCCGTCGCAGATTGCACAAGGGAGAAGGCGACGAGCCACGTGTTCTCGGTGATGGACTCGGCCAGGGCATCCAGCGGCACGTGCCGAACGCGCACGCCGCGATGCTGTTGCTGTAGGAACGGAAAGATGATCGAACTGAAGTCGCCGTCGATGCACACGATCTCTGCATCGGCAGGTGCGGAGGCGGCGATCACACTGGCCATGACCGACACCTGCGAGCCGATGGCGACGCGCTCGGCCCCAACACCGACCAGTCGGGCGTAGCTCGCCCGGCCTGCTGCCACTGCCGCTTCATACACCGCAGTGTCCGTGCCGTTGTGGTACGCACGGTCGAGATCGGTGTGCTGTGCCTGAATCGTGTCCCGGGTGGGCAACCCCATCGTGCACGCCGCCAAATAGCCGTGGCCCCCGCCGAACTGAGCGTGGGCATCCCCAATGGTGAGTCGTGGTGCTGGTGCTGATGCGGATGCGGGTGCTGGTGTCAGAACGTCGGTCATGGTTCCAGCCTCGCGTGAATCGAAGCATTATTCCAGCACGAGTGTTCTATGTGGAAGATAACTTGACGTTATGATTGCCGCTATGACGTTGATGCCTGCGCTCGAGTCGAGATTTGAACTCGATTCCCACACTTTGCGGATTGTGCGCGAAGTGGCTGAGACGGGTTCGATCACGGCGGCTGCGGTCGCTCTCGGTTTCAGCCAGCCCGCGATCAGTCAGCATCTCAAGCGTGCGGAGGCTCGCATTGGCATGCCGATCGTCGCTCGCGCTGGTCGTGGTGTGCGCTTGACGGAGGCGGGGCGGGTGCTCGCCCGACATGCGCGCACGATCACGGCGGCCTTGGATGCTGCGGCCGGCGAGCTCGCTGAACTGGCCGGGCTACGCGCCGGTCGAGTTCGCCTGGCGGCGTTCCCGTCCGCGTCGCCGACGCTGGTGCCGAAGTTGCTCGGGCGACTGGCGCAGGTGCATCCGGGCATCGGCGTCAGTTATCTGGAGGCTGAACCGCCGGAGGCTGTACAGGCGGTGCGCGATCAGCAGGCAGACCTGGCCATCACGTTCAGCTATCCGGGTGACAGGGTTGACCCGCATAAGGACAGTGCTCGCGGTCTGGTCGTCGCCCCGTTGTGGCGTGACGAGATGCTGCTGGTGTTGCCCGACGACCATCCGGATGCCGCGCTCGAGACTGTTGCGCTCGACGCCTTGGCCGCCGAAAGCTGGATTGCCGGATGCCCACGCTGCCGGGGACACCTGCTGCAGCTCACTGAGCAATCCGGCTTCGAACCGACGATCGCCTACGAGACCGACAACTTCGTGGCCGTGCTGGGCATGGTCGCGGCGAAGCTCGGTGTTGCGTTGATCCCGTCTCTTGCTGTGGATGCCACGTCGGTGCCTCGGGGAGTCGTCATCCGCCCGACGAGCAATCGTGACTACCGCACGATCCATCTCGTTGGTGCTGCGGGGAGCGACCAGGTTCCTGCCATCGCCGCCACCACCGCGGAGGTCCTCGAGCTCGACACGTCGTCCTGGTCGTTGGTGCCGGCACTGACGCCGGCACGCTAGGCGGGTGAGTAGATCTGCACGCTGGAACGAAGGCGGGCAGAACTGCACGTTACAGGGGCAGGGGGCGAGCATCGCAGGCTAGAAGGGTGGCGGGTCGCTTTCGCGTTCGAAGCCTGTTGGTGTTCGCCATGCGGTCCGGCCTTGTGGGGTACGTGTGACTGTGATCTTGGTCTTGTGTTTGAGAGTGTGATAACCGCGACTGAGCGGCACGAGGTTGTCCTCGTTTGTGAGGCCATCGAATTGCCAGTCGGTGACGTGATCCAGATCGGATGCGTCGATTCGGATCGAGCAGGTCGGGCATCCGCAGTCAGGATATTGGCGGCGTAACCACTCGCGCTGCGCTTTGGTCGGTCGATAGGTGGTGCGATCCATGTTTAGGTCGACACCGGTGATCGGGTCGGTGAATACGCGCCGGAAGCTTGGGGTCTGTCAAATTAACGGTGTAACTGGGTTGTTGTTGGGTTAGTTGCTGTGGGCGGACAGGCGCCCGTTGAAGGTGATGTCGAACGCGTTCAGGGCG
>Ga0208357_1001006_pt1 | contig 21470 bp, 21 predicted proteins | sample NGESurdeep092012_6_FD_184487 | JGI IMG/M metagenome (GOLD analysis project Ga0208357, IMG submission 184487) | Arctic peat soil microbial communities from Barrow, Alaska - NGEE Surface sample F52-2 deep-092012 (SPAdes) | ecosystem: Environmental > Terrestrial > Soil > Wetlands > Peat ... | reverse complement strand
TGTGTTCGGAGTGCGCGGTGTGACTTCCGTCTGCGCTGCGCAGGGTCCAACCGTCGGGGTCTACCCGCAGTTTGTCTGTGCCGCGCATGAACCACGGTTCGATCGCGATGACAAGCCCCGGCTTGAGCGGGTATCCGCGGCCAGGCCGCCCGTCGTTGGCCACGTGCGGATCGCCGTGCATCGTGCGGCCGACGCCGTGCCCGCCGAACTCCAGGTTGACGCCGAGGCCCGCTTCGTGGGCAACACTGCCGATCGCGTGGGAGATATCGCCGATTTTGTTTCCGACAACGGCGGCCGCGATTCCGGCGGCGAGCGCACGCTCGGTCAGGGCAATCAGTTCGAGATCCTCCGGGCGAGCCGTGCCGACCACGATGCTGATGGCCGAGTCGGCGACCCAACCGTTGACACTGGCCGCGAAGTCGAGGCTGAGCAGGTCGCCGTTGTGCAGACGATAGGGGCCAGGTTTGCCGTGCAGCACAGCGTCGTTCACCGAGGTGCACAGCACGTACCCGAACGGTCCGGAACCGAACGACGGCGCGTAGTCCAGATAGCAGGATTCGGCGCCACGCTGCCGGATGAGGTCGTGAGCGAAAGCGTCCAACTCGAGCAGGCTCACGCCGACGGCGGCGCGAGCCTTCAGCGCCTGAAGCGCTCCGGCAACGAATTCACCGGCCGCCTGCATCTCGTCGATCTCGCCTGCCGTGCGCAACTCGATCATCTCGCTCCCTTCGATCGTGTGCATGCCGCAACCGACGGGCCGAGCCAAGCACTGGTATTACTATACCGGTACTATCATTGGTGTCATGGTTCGCGTTCCGCTCACTGCCGCCGAGATCAGGCGAGGTCAAAACTTGGGCGCCGCCTTACGCACTGCGCGCGGCGCACGAACTATGGTCGACGTCGCTTCGCATGCGTCTGTTTCGGTGGAAACCCTGCGCAAGATCGAGACCGGACGAAGCCCCTCGCCAGAGTTCTTCACGATCGTGCGGATCTGCTCGGCACTGAATATCACAACGGATGAGTTGCAGGTCGGCCTCAGCAATCTTGCTCGGGATCCCGCTGCGCTCTGAATGCTTACCGTTCGCCTGCGCGCGCGGTGTCTCGATACGCTCGTTCCTCGCTACTCGACCACCGATCTGTGAAGTGAGAATTCAGCGGTGTCGGCGGCACCGCATACACTCGCCACCATGCGGATCCTCCACACCTCCGACTGGCACATCGGGCGCAGCTTCCACGGACACTCGACCCTTGACGCACTCGGCGAGGTGCTCCGCGCACTCACCTCGATCGTCGCCGAACGGCAGGTCGACGTCGTCGCCATAGCGGGCGATGTGTTCGACTCCGCAATGCCCTCCGCAGACTGTTTCGAACTCCTGACGGCCACGCTTGCCGGCATCCGAGCGGCCGGCGCCGAAATCGTCATGACGAGCGGAAACCACGATTCCGCCACCCGGCTGGGCTTCCAGTCCACGTTCACGGCGCTCGCCGGAATCCACGTGATCACGCGCGTCGAACAGCACGATCAACCGGTCACAATCGACGGCGTCGACTTCTTCGGCATCCCGTATTTGGAGCCGAGCCTGATCCGCCACAAGTATCCGGATGCGACGCTGCGCACCCAAGCACAGGTCATCGCGTTCGCGATGGACGGCATCCGCACGCGGCTTGCGAGTGAAGCGGATGCCGCGCGCAGCATCCGGCGGCGACCCTCCGTCGTGCTCGCCCACTGTTTCGCCGCGGGCGTCGAGGCGGGCGACGTCGCCGGTGATCTTGATCGGGAGATCCGAGCCGGCGGACTCGATGTGGTGCCGCTGAGCACGTTCGACGGCCCCGACTACGTGGCGCTCGGGCACATCCACTCGCGAGCGGAGTTGGCCCGCGGCATCCGCTATTCGGGGGCGCCGCTGCACTACTCGTTCAGCGAGGCCGGCAAGCCGCGCGGGGTATGGCTCGTGGATGTGGTTGCCAACGACACAGCTGAGAACGCGCTACAGAACGTCGAATGGGTTGAGCTGCCCGTGCCGCGCCCGCTGGTCGTGCTCACCGGCACACTCAACGAACTGCTGACGGATGCCGCCTATTCGGCGTTGGAAGACCACTGGGTTTCCGCGATCCTCACCGACACGACCCGCCCGATCGACGCGATGCGCAAGCTGCAGACGCGCTTCCCGCACTGCGCCACGATCGACCACAAGCCTGAGACAGTCGCGGAGTCGTCGACGGCGAGCTACGCAGAACGGATCAAGGCACGGAGCGACGCCGAGATCATCACCGGCTTTCTCGAGCACGTGCGCAACGGCGACGGGCCGAGCGCGACCGAGGCCGAACTCATTGCTGACATGCTCGGCGAACGTCGTGCAGCCGAGGCGATCGCATGAGGATCAACCGGGTCACGATCACCGGGTTTCGGCCCGTACAAAGACGAGCAGACCGTCGACTTCGACGCATATGCCGATGACGGCATCTTTCTGATCGGCGGCAGGACCGGTGCAGGCAAGTCGAGCATCCTCGACGCGATCTGTTACGCGCTGTACAACGGTGTCCCCCGCTACGACGACGCCGAGGCGCGTCTGCGCAGCGACCATTGTGGTCCGGATGATCCGACTCTCGTGACACTCGAATTCACTGTGGGCGAGCGTCGCTATCGCGTCGAGCGCTCGCCCGACTATGAGCGGCCGAAGAAGCGCGGCGAGGGTACGACAACCGCGCCTGCCGAGGCGCGGCTGGCGGTCTGGCAGGACGAGCAGTGGATCGGGCTGGAGTCCGGTCCGCGCGATGTCGGCCTCGCCCTCGACGAGTTGCTGCGGCTCAAGAAAGACCAGTTCTTGCAGGTGGTCCTGCTCGCGCAGAACCGGTTCCAGCAGTTCTTGCTCGCCAAGAACGACCAACGCCAAACCCTGCTGCGCACCCTGTTCGGCACGCGACGTTTCAAGGACTACGAGGAGTCGCTCCTCGCCACAGTCACGACCCTCGCAAAGGATGTCGAACTCGGACAGCAGAAGGCCCAGCAGTATCTGGCGCAGGCTGCGCCGCTGCTGGCCGTCGAGCCGACTCTCGAGTCGGTCGATCTCGGTCTGGAACTGCTTCGTGCTGCGGTTTCGGATGCGGTTTTCGCAGCATCCGAAACCGACGAACACTACCGAGCAGCGCAGCGCTCGCATGAGGAGCGCAAGACCCTGCACGATCGGCAACAGCGCAGGCAACGCGCGACCGACGCGCTCGCGCGACTCGCAGAGCGGGCGACGGCGATCGACACCCATCGAGCCGCGCTCGCAGCGGCTGAGCGCGCGGATGCCGTGTGGCCATTCGTCACCGCCCGTCGCACGGCTGCGCACGCGCACACTGAAGCTCTGGCGAGCGAGGCGACCGCGCGCAATGCCTATGACACGTTCCGCGCCGGCGGCGCATCCGTCGAAGCCGCGCCGCCGATAACTGCCGCCTTTATCGCGGCCGAAGTGGACCGCCTGAGCAAGCTGCTCGGCAGCCTCGAAGGCGCATTGACGACCGAGGCCACGTTACCCGCACTGCGTGCAGAAGTTGCGGCCGCGATCACCACGTGCAATGCGGCGGACACGCACGTCAATGGCTACGTCTCTCGTCAGGCGGAGCTGCCGGCACTCCTCACCGCCGCGCGCGACTCACTCACCACAGCTCAGTTGCTTGCCGCAACCCAGCCCGCAGCACAGACCACGCTCGACCTATACACCGCCGCACACGCTGCGGCTGTTCGCGCTGTCACGCTCGCCGATCAGTTGCGCGCCGCCGACGAGCAGACACTTCAGGCCGGCATCGCGCGCACGGCGGCGAGTGCAGCCCTCGACGCGTTGCGCGACCGTCGTCTGCACGGTCACGCCGCAGAACTGGCCGCCCAACTCGTCGATGGCGAACCGTGCGTGGTGTGCGGCTCGATCATTCACCCGCAGCCGGCACGATCCGACACTCCCCCGGTCACCGAGAGCGACATCGAAACAGCAGAGAGCCTGCTGGCAACGGCTGAGACAACCGCGAAGGCCGCGGAGAATGCCGCGAATGTCCTCCGCGTGCGGCTTGGCGAACAAACAGCCACGGCCGGCGATCGCAGTGTCGACCAGCTCGACGACCTGATTGCCGCGGCCGACCTCAAGTTGCGTACCGCCCGCAAGGCCGCCGATGATGCCACGCACGCCAGCGCAGAATTGCACAAGCTCGAGGCCGAGCAGGCCGCACTGGAGGCCCAACTGACGCACGCGCGCGACGCGCGGCAGGCCGCATCCGCTGCGTTGACGACAGCACAGACGACGCTTGCGGTCGCCGAATCCGCCACGACAACATACCGCGGCGCGTACGAGAGCGTTGCCGCTCGGCATGCCGCGCTCACCACCCAGGCGGATGCTGCGGCCGCGCTGGCGCAGGCCCTCGCCGTGTCCGCGCAGGCCAGCCAGGCGCTGACCACCGCCGATGCCGTGTGCGCGGAACAGTTAAGCGCGTCAGCCTTCGCCACTGAAGCCGAGGCTGAAAAGTCGCGAGCGACGCAGGCCGAGCAGGAGAAATTCCGGGGCGGCATCCGCACACACGACGACGCACTGGTCGCGGCCAATGCGACGCTCGCCGAACCAGAGCTGCAGGAGCTCGCCGACGAGACGGTCGACGTCGAAGCTTCCCGCGATGCCTTGGCTGTTGCCGAGTCACGGCGCGATGCTGCCCGAGCACGGCGCGACCGGCTGACCGCCACCGAGACGCAGGTCTCCGGGCTTGCCCGGGACGCACGGGACGCCACCGCCGCGACGGCCGCGATCACGGAACGCTACGAGGTGGTGCGCCGACTGGCCGCAACGCTGCACGGCGATACACCGAACACCAAGCGTATGAAGCTCGAGGCATACGTTCTGGCCGCACAGCTTGAGGAGATCGTTGCGGCCGCGAACGGGCGGCTGCGGCAGATGTCCGGCGGGCGGTACCTACTGGAGCATTCGGATGCCCTCAACTTTCGCAACGCGCAGTCCGGGCTCAGCGTGACCATTCTCGATCTGCACACGGGGCGATCGCGGTCGACGAACTCGCTCTCCGGCGGTGAGACCTTCCTCGCCTCACTCGCGCTGGCGCTCGGGCTGGCCGAGGTCGTCACCGGCCGCGCCGGCGGCATCACGCTCGACACCCTGTTCATCGACGAGGGTTTCGGTTCGCTCGACTCCGAGACGCTGGAGATCGCGATGGCCACGCTCGACTCACTTCGAGCCGGCGGCCGCACGGTTGGGCTGATCTCGCACGTCGAGGCGATGAAGGAGCAGATTCCTGCGAAGCTCGCCATCGAGGTGGCCGATGGCGGGTGGAGTGTCATCCGGCAATAACGCGGTCGTCGGCAACCTGACGGCACCGCGGGGCATCGGTGCGCCCCAACATCAGTGCGCCCCAACCTCAGTGCAACGCGGCATCCACCGGGCCGACATTCCAGCGCGTGAACCGCACGGTCAGACCCGCACGGGTCGGCGCACAGACCAACGGACCCGCGGATGCCGTCGCACCTGGCTCAAGAGGAACGAGCCGCACCAGACGAAACGGCTCGGCGTCGACGCGAGCGCGGATGGTGAGCGCGTCGAGATCCCAGCTGGCGCGCACGGTGACCACGCGGCCTGCCCACTCCGGGACAGGTGCCACCGACCAGTCGGACATGTCGCGGGTGACCACAGCGCCAAGCTGCGGCGTGCCGTCCGCAAATTCGACACCGGCCTTGATCCAGTTGTTCTCGTCGATGCGTACAAACACGCCAGCCTGATCGAACTGTGCGTCAAAACGCGCGACGAATGAAACCTCCACGGCACTGCCGTGCGCGAACGGCACCAACAACGCATGCTCGGTGTCGTGCACGAAGCCGTATGAAGTGGTGCGCCACGCGTCACTGCCCTCGGCCGCGGTGACCTCGAGAAGTACGGGCTCGGCCGCGCCGTCGCCGGAGCGCGGCGGCAGTTCACTACTTTCGATCGGATCGTTCGTCCACCTGCCGTTGCTCCACGGCACGTTGCCCCACAGCTGTGCTGCGGCGAGCGCACGTGAATCGCGTGGTCGCGTATACGCGGACCCGGATCGCGTGCGCTTCATCATGCCCGCATCCACCAAGGACCGCCGCAGCATGGCCACGTCGCCGGTCACGGAAGCCAACCGCGCATTGACGTCGGCCTCGCTCAACTCGCTCTCCAGCGGGATGACGCGTTCCAGCGCCCAGCGCAGCACGGCATCCCGTTCGCCTGCCTGCACCGGGTATCGATCGACACGCCCTCCCGATACGAAACGCTCGACCCCCGTCGGACGCGGGGTGCTGTCGCCGTCGGCAAGAAACTCGCGGAAGACCTCGGGGCGCACGCGGGCGGCATCCGGTTCGATCAGGCCCGCACGACGCAGAGCGGCCATCGCTTTCACCGCACGTGCCGGCCCCAAATCGTCGATGACCGTCTGCTCGCTGCCCCCGAGCACGAGCTGCGCGAACGCGCGCCGCGCTTGATCATTGCCGAGCGCGGCGGCAACGCCGCGAAAGTCTGTCGCCATGACATCAGCCTAGAGAACCGGGCCCGGGCCCGCCGTCAGCTCATTCGGCGGCGGTGGGTAATAACACTGCTGTGCCGAGTTTTGTGCGATAGAGCTGCGAGATCAATGAGCCTGCGATCGCCTGCCGAAATCCACCAGCTGCTACGGCGTCCACACGTGAGTCAGGTCCTGATCGAAGACGGTCGCGAAACGGTCGGTGTCCAAATAGCGCACATCGACGGTCATCGTCTTGGTGGCCGATCCGGTCCGGAACACCTCGGGTGCCTGCGGTGCCACCTTTGCACCGAGCTTGGTCGTGCCGTATGCGGCCGATACCGTGCCGTCCTGGGTGGTGCAACACGACAGCACGAGCATTGCCGCGATCACGCCGCCGGCATCTGAACCAGCATGCGGCGACGAGTCGCCATCGACCCACGTCTCGCGCCGTGACAAGATACAGGCATCCCGAGACCCGCGACGTGGCCGGTCCGCAGACGAATGAGGTACCGGCGTGCGCGCACCGAAGCCAGGCCAGAGCGGCGTTGCCTCCCGGATGCTTCGGCACCGGCCCCGCAGGCGAGCGCTTTTCGCCCTCGGTGCGGCATTCGCGCTCGCGATCACTGGATGCACGGGCAACACCCCGGCCGCTTCTCCCGGTGTAACACACTCACCCGCCGACCCGGTGACCGGCTCCGCCGCAGCGTGTGTGCCGAATCCGCAAGCAGTCGTGACGGAGAAGAACACGCAGTCGACGCGCGCAATGCCGACAGCTCTGGCCGACGAATACGATGCCGCGGCGGTCGCGGTTTTCAATCAGGTCAAGGTCTTCGCGCCCGCCGTGATCGTCGGCGTGCGCAGCCCGAAGGGAACGTGGACGAAGGCATACGGCGCAGCCGATCTCGCGACCGGAGCGCCGGCAACTCCAGACATGCACCAACGAATCGCCTCAATTACAAAGACGTTCGTGGGTACTGTCGTGTTGCAACTGGCCGATCAGGGCAAACTGTCCCTGGATGACCCGATCGACGACTACGTGCCGAACGTGCCGAACGGCTCCCACATCACGCTGCGCGAGCTGATCACCATGACCAGCGGACTGCCCAACTACTCGGACAATCCGAAGTGGGGTGCCGACTTCTTGAGCGATACGGCAGCGGGCTGGACCCCGGATCGACTATTGGCCGACGCCTGGGCGATGCCGACGTCGTTCGCGCCGGGCAGCAACATGGAGTACTCGAACACGAACTTCATACTGCTCGGTTTGGTGATCGAGCAGGTAACGGGGCAGAGCGTCGGCGACGAGATCCAGACAAGAATTCTCGATCCCTTGCGGCTCACGGCCACGACATACCCCACGGATGCCGCGTTCCCGAGCCCGCACTTGAACGGCTACACCCTTCCCTTGACGGTGTACAGCGGAGCAGACCCAACCAGCACCTGGGTGAACGCCACCGACTGGAACCCGTCGTCGACCGGGGCAGCGGGTGCAATGACCAGCCGCGTCGACGACCTTCTGACGTGGGGCCGCGCGCTCGGCACCGGGCAAGGCCTGTTGCCCGCATCCGCCCAGGTGCAGCGTCTGGAGTCCTTCGCGACGTCGACGCTCGGTGCCGGCGAGTTTTACGGCGAGGCGCTGATGTGCAAAGACGGCTGGATCGGACACAACGGAAACATGCCCGGCTACAACTCGATGGTGCGCTACAACCCACAGACCGACACCACGATCGTCGTCGAAGCCACAGGGTTAGACGGCACGGGAACGCCTCCACGCGTGTTCGTCATCGAAGAATACGCTGCGGCGCTGGCTGCAACCGCGGGGCATCCGTTTTCACCCAACCTCGTTGCCCCCGATCAACAGGTCGAGGGACTCGTACCGCACCTGTGATCCGTTGCGCGGAACTTGGGCCGGGGCAACACCCGGGCCGCGGGCTCGGTCTGTGGGCTGCGGCGCCTGATCATGCCCACATGTTCCCCGCATGCCATAAGTTGGAGCCCAAAAGGAGGTGCGTCATGGCCATTCAGGCGCCGCACACCGCGCCCGCGCTCGATGCCGAGCAAGCGGCCGAGTTGCAGAATGCGCTGTCGCGAGTCGCGACATCCGCTGATGCGTTGACGCTGCAGGTCGGGGATGCGATTATCGCGCTGCCAGCATCCGTTCGCGATGCGATCGGTGACCTGCTGCAGCGCTTCGCGGCGGGCGACAGCGTCGTGATCGGCTCCGTCGAGGCGCTGCTGACCACGTCGCAGGCCGCCGATATGATCGGCATTTCGCATACCTACTTACTGCGGCTCGCCGACGCAGGCAAGCTGCCGGTGCAGTATCGCGGAACCCATCGTCGCTTCGCGGTCGCGGATGTCGTCGCCTACCTGGAATCCGCTGGTCACGCGCGATCGTGAAGCGTGATCTGGTAACCGTCGGGGTCGGCGAACGTGAAGGTGCGGCCGAATGGTCCGTCGATCGGCGCTGACGTGATCGGTACGCCCGCGGCCGCGAGAGCGTCATGGGTGCTTTGCGTGTCGGTGGCGTGCAGCCACAATGCCACGCCGAGGCCGGGCTGCGAGATCGCGTCGAGGTCGACGCCGGGAAGGGTGTCGCGTACCGCAAAGGCGATGGGCTCGGTCGCGAAGACGACTGCATGCGGTGGGCCGGCCGGCGAGCGGATCAGGCCGAGGTGTTCCTCGTAGAAGGCTGCGGAACGTTCGAGGTCGCGCACTTGCAATGAGATGAAGTCAGGTCCGGTGGTAGGCATAGTGCGCTCCTTCGGGAATGTCAGTTAGTTGACATCAACCAGTGTATGTCAGAATGTTGACATGGGTCAAGACGCAACTGAAGTCGAACTGGGCACATCGCTGGGATACCTGCTCAAGGAGGCGGCGAGCGCACTTCACTCCGCGATGCAAGCAGTGCTGCGCCCGCTCGATATGACCATCACGCACTACTCGTGTCTCGAACTGCTGGCGCAACGGCCGGGGCTATCCAATTCCGAGCTGGCGCGGGGGGCGTTCGTGTCCCGGCAGTCGATGAACGTTCTGCTTCAATCGCTCGAACACGACGGTTTCGTCTCACGCCCCGAGGTGCCGCCCGTCGGTCGCGTCCTGCCGACTCGGCTGACGCCATTGGGCCGGCGACGGCTATCCGCGGCAAGCGCCGCCGTCAAACTCGTGGAGGACCAGATGCTGTCGCGCCTTGATGCAGGCGAACGTGATCGCCTGCGGGCCGCACTGTCGACGTGTGTTGCATCGCTGAGCAGTCACGCGGATGCTCCTTGAGCGCGTGCTGCGAATGCGTTATCCGACTCCGAGCAGCGCGTTGAAGATCGCCTGCACCGCGAGGGGTACGACGGTGAACAACGCGGCAATCATGACGATCGCACCGACGAGCGCCCACAGCCGACGACGGCTCCGTGCTGAGCGCACCTCGCGATCCAGCCTTTCGAACCCGGCGATCGTCACGGCCCGCTCGGGGCCCCTGGTCGGTGCGCCATGCCAAGTCTGCGGTTGCAGCGCAGCTGCCCCAACGACGGCGACTTGATTCGTATCCAACACGACAGGTCGTTTGCGCAGCCAGCGAACGAGGGTACGCGCATCCCGCACGATGACGTGCGACGGAGGCTTCTTGATTGTCAAAGTGCGCGGGTCGATCAATGCGATCAGGGGCACGGCGTCCACGCCGACTGGCAGTGTTTTAGCGCCTGACGGCAGCGCCGCACGCAGGAGTTTGGTTGCCCGTGTGGCCTCATGTTCTGAGTTGCGGATGTATGGCTGCTTCTGCCCCGACACCAAGAACGTCGTACCTGCGACCCAGATCGGTTTGCCGGAATGATGCTTGGTGTTGATGGTGAAGACGCCGCCCGGGCCGATGACAACGTGATCTATGTCCGAGGTGCCGACACCGACCGGTACCGCGTGGATGACCGTCCAGGAGTCATCGAGCGCTCCGAGCAGCCGTCCCATCGCCCGCTCGCCCAGCGCGCCGACGTACCAAGCTCGTGCATCGTCCGACAGTGGAGAACGACCCCAAAATCGTGCCATCGCTGAGCGCGGAGAACGCGTCGCTTGTTCTCGGAGGAGTTCCTCCATCACAGACTGGCCCGCAAAACGACCGGCGAGCGATGGCAGGTTGGATACGACCTCGCTCATCGGCGTCGCGGAGGCGATCGGAATCGGTGCGGGCATGATCTCCGCATTCGGATGCGGCGCTGCAACGTCATCGAGCGAATCCATGACTCCGAGTCTGTCGGAGTCTTGCCCGGCTCGGTGAGTTGCGGATGCCCCAGTCCGCGGGTCACGCATCCGCGACCGCTCAAACGTTTCGACGGACCGAACCGCCCACCGTTGAAGCCTCCCAAACCTTGACTCATCTGGGTTCGATTGACGAAGCGTCGAGCCGCGCCTGCAGAAACGCACGCTCCGTCTCGTTGTCTGTGAGCACCAACGCCTCTTCGTAGGCGATGCGGGCATCGGCCCGGCGGCCGAGGCGCACCAGGAAGTCGGCGCGCGCCGCTGCGAGATACGGGTAGCGGGCCAATTGCGGGTCTGCTCCGAGCTCGTCGAGTTCGGCCAGTCCCACCGCAAAACCGCGGGCGAATCCGAGCGCGATCGCGCGGTTCAACCGCACGACCGGGGAGGTCCAGATATCGATCAGCATGTCGTACAGTCCGAGGATCTCGCCCCAGTCGGTCTCGTTCCAGGAGGCCGCTTCGTCGTGCACTGCCGCGATCGCGGCCATCAACGCGAACCGGCTTTGTCCACCGCCGGGTCGCCGCACACGTAGCGACTCCCGCACCAGCGCGATACCCTCGTCGATCGCGGCGCGATCCCAGACCGAGCGGTCCTGATCTGCCAGCAGCACAAGCTCTCGCTCGCCGTCGAGCCGCGCATTGCGGCGCGCATCCGTCAGCAGAACGAGGGCGAGCAGCCCGGCGACGTCGCGATTCTCTGGAAGCAGGGTGCGCAGCATCCGGGCGAGTTCGTGACCACGTTCGGCCAGATCGCGCCGCATCAGGTTCGCGCCCGATGGCGCTGTATGTCCCGTCGTGTAGATGAGGTAGACAACGCTCAGAACACCGTCGATACGCTCCGGCAACTCGGATACCGGCGGCTCGCGATACGGAATATGCGCTCCCTGAATCTTCTTCTTCGCGCGGGTGATGCGCGCCGCCATCGTGGGCTCCGGCACGAGAAAGGCGCGGGCGACCTCCGCCGTCGAGAGCCCGCAGAGCAGGCGCAGCGTCAACGCGACCTGAGCGTCGAGTGCCAACGCCGGGTGGCAGCACGTGAAGATCAGGCGCAACCGATCGTCACGGATGCCGTCGATCGCGTCATCCTCGAGCCCCGGCATACCGAGTGCGGCATCGTCCGGCTCGACGAGCTTCGGCAGCGCACGCGCGGCCGTTGCCGCACGGCGGCGGATGTCCAATGCACGCCGCCGCGCCGCCACCGTCAACCATGCACCGGGACGATCCGGGATGCCGCGAGCGCCCCAGGTCGCCAGCGCGCTCGCGTAGGCATCCTGCACCGCCTCTTCTGCGGTGTCGACGTCGCCGGCAACGTGTACGGTCGCCGCCAGCACGAATGCCCACTCGTTTCGGTGGGCCTCCGCGACTGCGGCGGCGACCGCAGACGCAGCCACAGACGCGACGGCGGACGTGACCGCAGACGCAGCCACAGACGCGACGGCAGACGTGGCCGCAGACGTGGCCGCACGCGGGCCCGCCCGCGGGCCCGCCCGCGTGCGGCCGACATCCGACATCAGCCCGCGATCCGCACCGGACGCACTTCTACGCCGGTGGTTCCCGGGATTTCCTTGGCGATCTGCAGCGCCTCGTCGAGATCCGCGGCTTCGACCACGAAATATCCGCCGACGGCCTCCTTGGACTCGCCGAAAGGGCCGTCCGTCACGGAGAAACCACCGGACCCGTCCGGCCGAATCGACGTCGCCATGGACGCAGGTTCAAGAGCGATGCCACCGCGCAACGCCGCCTGGTGGCGCTGCATGAATTCCTGGTAGCCGGCGCTCACGCCGTCAGTGCCTGCGTACTGAACCATGTTGTCGTCCTCGAAGATCAGGATCAAATACTGAGACATGTCGTCTTCCTTTCATCGAAGCTCGCGATTCGAGCTTTCACTACATCGACGGCGAGCGCGAGTGAAGATCGACAGAATGTTTCAATGAATTTCAGCGATCAGTCTAGGTCGCGCGACACCGTCCAGCAGCGAGTGGTCACGCCGATGGCATTCCACACGTTGATCGTGACGATCAGACTGATCAGCGCGCCGAGCTCTTCCTCGCTGAATACCGTCAGGGCGGCGGTGACGACACTCTCGGGCACATGGGTTTCTGACAGCCGCGTAACCGCCTCGGTCAGGTCGAACGCAGCGCGCTCTGCCGCGGTGAAGAACGCTGAGTCGCGCCAGATCGCGACGGCGTTCACTCGCTGCTCGGTCTCGCCCGCTTCACGGGCAGCTTTGCTGTGCATGTCGACGCAGTAGGCGCATCCGTTCAGTTGAGAAGCGCGAAGGCGGATGAATTCCCGCAGCGCCGTCGGGATGCCCACCCTGTCGAGTTCGGCCGTCGCAGCGTTATCGAGATGGCTGACCGCGCGTGAGTAGCGCGGCACGATCGCGTCGAAGTCGAGTCGCTGCGGGATGGGAACATAGTTCGCAGCGGTGGTCGCGCTGGGCGTGGAGGTTGCCGTTGCTGGGGTTGTTGTCGTTGTTGTCATGGCTCAACGCTAAAGGTGCTGCGTCCTCTGCTACAGTCCAAATTCATGACAGATCGTTGGGCCAATTTCGGGCTTGATTTGCACCTCGAGCTCGACCCGGCGCGTAAGGGGCGATCCCTCGAGGATGCCCTGCGTTCGGCGATTCACGATGGCCGGCTGGCGCAAGGAACACGCTTGCCCGCGTCGCGGGTGCTGGCATCCGACCTGGGGATGGCACGCAACAGCGTCGCGGATGCGTACGGCCAGCTCACCGCGGAAGGCTGGCTCGAAGCGCGCACGGGCTCCGGCACGTGGGTCAGTGCGCGGATGGATACGCAGTCGGGCACAGGCACGGGCAGAGTCGACAGGCCGCGAAGCGCTGCCACCGCCACGACTGTGGTCCAGCGAGCATCGCGACCGCGCGCGCTCGCGCTCGACTTGCGCGGCGGCATCCCCGACGCGTCGATGTTTCCGCGTGCTGGATGGGCCGCGGCCGCGCGCCGGGCCGTGAACGGAGCCGCGCCCGCCGACCTTGGCTACCCGGCCGCACAGGGTGCTGGCCGGCTGCGCGACACGTTGGCCGAATATCTGACTCGGGCGCGCGGGGTCTTCGCCGCCCCCGAGCACGTACTGATCACCCACGGATTCGGCGAGCTGTTGAGCCTGACCTGCCGTGTGCTGTGCGCATCAGGTGCGCGGCGCATCGCGGTCGAGGAATACGGCCATGAACTGCACCGATCGATCATGAGCGCGGCGGGCATGGAAGTCATTCCGATTCGAGTCGACGCAGAGGGTGCCATTGTCGCTGAGCTCGAAAGTGTTGGGGCGGATGCCGTGCTGCTGACCGCTGCGCACCAGTTTCCGATCGGGGTTCCGCTGTCGGCAGCGCGCCGCGCAGAGGTCACGCGCTGGGCCGAACGCACCGGCGGCCTCATCATCGAAGACGATTATGACGGCGAGTTCCGCTACGACCGCCGCAGCATTGGAGCACTGCAGGCGCTCGCCCCGCAGCAGGTGCTCTACGTCGGCACGGCGAGCAAATCCCTCGCGCCCGCAGTCGGACTCGCCTGGAGCGTCGTGCCCGATCGGCTCATCTCCCCGCTGCTCGAAGAACGACGCGGCCTCGGCGCCGCCGCCGACACTCTCACGCAGCTCACGCTGGCCGAATTCATGCAGAATCACCACTACGATCGCCACGTGCGCCAGTTACGTGCACACTACCGACTGCGGCGTGAGGAACTCGAAGCGACGTTTGCCGCACTCGTGCCGCATGCGAAGCTGAGCGGATTGTCCGCTGGCTTGCACTGCCTGGTTGAGCTGCCGGCATCCGTCGCAGAAGCACGCGTCACCACCGAAGCCGTAGCACGCGGGCTCGCGTTCGAGGGGCTCACCGATTTTCTGCCGGCTGGGCGGGTCCCGTCCCGTGCGCCAGCCATGGTGGTCGGCTATGGCGCACCGCCCGAACATCGCTACGCGCAGGCCATCGCCGCCGCCGCGGAAGCCATCGCCGCTGCCATGGTCGCGCCCGCACGCTAGCGTTGCGCAGACGGGCCAAACTCATCCGTCTCTTGCCCGACGACGTGCACGACGTGCTGACAGACATCGATCGCGACCGGCGATAGCGCCGTGAGCGCTGCGAACCGTATGTGGCAGTTCGACCTAATCTGACGAATGTCGGTGGCCACTCGTAGCCTGTTTTTACAACCTTCCGCAGCTCGTGCCAACCGAGTCAGGAGGACTCCGATGAAACTATTCGTGGCCACGAGCCGAACCCAAAACACCCGAAAGGGCGATTTGTCAGAGTGCATCGAGGGCGAGCTCGTCTGGATGGTTGAGCCGTGCCCGCTCAGCGCACGCTATCCAGACGGCCCATGCGTGTGCGGTGTCACGTTCACCGGCATGTTCTCAGGCGGCGTCACATCAACGGTGCAGGTACGCGAGATTGAAGGCATCACGATGGAAGACTATGTGGCCGCGCTCGAGGCTTGCCACGACGGTCGACCCGAGTGCACCTGCCCGTGGAACTCCGAGCGGATGGCCGAGTCGCTGCTGCGTCGCGCCTCGCGCTGGCCGATCGGCACCGTGGTCTCCCGCCGACTGGACGTCCTCCGAGCGAGACGGATGCCGACGGCTGCGTGAGCGGCCGCCGTGCGGCACCTCGAGGGGCGCGTTGCGCGTGGGGGCGCGTTGTCTGGCGCATACGCACGACGGGAGGATGATCGATTGTATGAGCGATGAACTTGAATCCCGCCCTACCGATACAGTCCTGCGCGACAACACGTTCGGCATCCTCGACGGAGAAGGAAGCACCGACGAGAAGATCACCCGGCTGCTTGCGCTTCTGCCGATGGCGTTCGAGGTAATGGACGAAGCCCGCAGCACAATCGCCCGATTGCGCGACGAGAACGAAGCCCTGAAGCGCGCTCAGGCAGCGCAGCAAGGCTGGCGCCAAAAGGCGCGTGATGCTGAAGATCAGCGCCGCCTGACGCAGCACTCCTAACGCAAGACCGAGCTCAGCAGAATACTTGTCTCGCTGTTGACCACTCCCTCGATCGAACGGATCCGGCCGAGCAAGCGGTCGAAGGCCATCAGTGTGTCCGTGCGCAGGTCAGCGACGAGGTCCCAGCCGCCGTTGGTCGAATGCAAAGCCTGAACCTCGGGGAAGCCGCGGAGCCGGCGGATCACGTCGTCAGTGGAGCGACCCTCGACCTCGATCAGCGTGATCGCGCGAATCACGTCCGTCTCGGACTCTTCGCGGATACGCACGGTGAATCCGAGCACCGTGCCGGAGGCCACAAGGCGACTGAGCCTGTTGTTGACGGTCGCGCGCGTCACGCCGAGCGTCTGCGCCAGCGCGGCAACGGGCTCACGCCCATTCGTGCGCAGCTCCGCGATCATGCGCCGGTCGAGGTCATCCAACTCACTCATGCGCATACTGTACTTTGCAGCTGCGCAATAGCTGCGGTTGCCTGCTAGAAATGATCAGCATTCTCTCTTGTGACTATGCAGGTTTCTTACCTACCGTTAAGAGAAGAGTGAACCCGAAGGAGCTACGCGGAATGGTCCGATTCGTTGGCGTGCAGAACGTGGTGCGGTGGATTCAGGCAACCGGGCTCGAGACGATTCTCGCCGAGTTGGGCGAGTACGTAGCGGACGATTACCGCCGTTGGGAATCGTTCGAAAAGGCGCCGCGCGTTGCTAGCCACTCCAGCATCGGCGTGATCGAGCTGATGCCCACGAGCGACGGACAGCTCTACGGCTTCAAGTATGTGAACGGCCACCCGTCGAACCCGGCCAAGGGGCTGCAGACCGTCACCGCCTTCGGCGTTCTGGCGGATGTCGACAGCGGCTATCCCCTGATCGTCGCCGAGATGACCGTGCTGACCGCACTGCGCACGGCGGCGACCTCGGCGATGGCTGCGAAGCACCTCGCCCGCCCGAACTCGACCACCATGGCGATGATCGGGGCCGGCACCCAGGCCGAGTTCCAGGCGATCGCGATTCGCGAGGCGCTCGGCATCCGCAGCCTGCGCGTGTTCGACACCGACGAACACGCGTCGGCGAAACTCGTGCGCAACCTCACCCCGCTCGGCTTCGACGTCTACGTCGCCACGGATGACGCCGACGCGGTCGCCGGCGCCGACGTCATCACGACCTGCACCGCCGACAAGACCAATGCCACCATCCTCACCGACGAGATGGTCGTTCCCGGCGTGCACATCAACGCAATCGGCGGCGACTGCCCGGGCAAGACCGAGTTGGACGCGGCGATCCTGCGCCGGGCCGACGTGTTCGTCGAGTTCCCCGAGCAGACGCGCATCGAAGGCGAGATCCAGCAACTCGAACCGGACTTCCCGGTGACCGAGCTGTGGCGGGTCGTCGCGGGGCAGCTGCCGGGACGCACCTCCGAATCACAGATCACGGTGTTCGACTCGGTCGGTTTCGCGATCGAGGACTTCTCCGTGCTGCGCTACCTGCGCGACAAGACCAACGGCACCGAATTCTCCATCGACATCGATCTGATCGTCGACCCCGACGACCCCAAGGACCTGTTCGGCTTCGCAGTGGGCTCGGACGCTCCCGTTCCGGCTCTCTAAGCGCCGCGGATGTCCATCCAAGCACCGTCGGCGGTGGTCGTGATCCGGCCGCGCCATTTCGAACCGAACCCGGCGACGACGATCGACAATACGTTCCAGACGCCGGTGCCGGCGGACGCGCTCGAGACGGTCTCGGCATCCGCCTGGCAGGAGGTCACGGATGTGGCGGCGACGCTACGCGCGCACGGCGTGACCGTGCACCTGTTCGACGACGAACGCGCCGACCGGCCCGACGCGGTGTTCCCGAATAATTGGTTCTCGACGCACTCGGGAGGGCACATCGCCGTGTTCCCGATGCAGTCGCCGAGCCGGCGCGGCGAGCGCCGCAGCGATGTGATCGAGCTGCTGAAGCACGACTACCGCGTGCAAGATGTGATCGACTACTCCGGGCTCGAATACGACGATGTGTTCCTCGAGGGCACCGGCGCAATGGTTCTCGACCATGTCAGCCGCGTCGCGTATACCGTGCGTTCGGCGCGGGCGGATCCGATCGCTCTCGAGCGCTTCTGCACCAATTTCGGCTACGAACCGATGGCTTTCGACGCGGTCGACGAGGCTGGGCACCCGGTTTATCACACGAATGTGCTGATGTGCATCGCCACCGACTTCGCCTTGATCGGGTTGCATTTCATAGCGGATGCGCGTCGGCGCGCTCAGGTCGTCGACCGGCTGGCCGCGCCGGGGCGCACGATCATCGCGTTGAGCCCGACCCAGGTCCGCGCGTTCACCGGCAATGCGATCGAGTTGCAGGGGCGCGATGGTCGAATCCTGGCGATGTCCGCTCGCGCGGTGGCGAGTCTGGATGCGACGCAGCGCGCTGTCATCGAGGCTAGCTGCACGATCGTGCCGCTGTCGGTGCCGACGATCGAACTTGCCGGCGGCTCCGTGCGCTGCATGCTCGCCGGCGTCCACTTGGACCCGCGGCCGGTGCATCCGGTGGTCGAGTAGCGCGCGAGCGCAGCGAGCACGCGTATCGAGACCACCGGAGCACCCCGCCGCACGGTCTCGATACGGTCGCTGAGCGACCTACTCGACCAGCGGGGCTAGAGGCTGCGGCCGTCTTCCCACAGGCGGTCGGACGTACCGCCGATCAGTGCCGCAGCGGAAAGCGCCTGCGCATCGGTGAACGATGCGATGTAGTCGATCACCGCGCGTGAGCGACCCAGGCGGGCCAGCCCGGCATCGCTCGTCGGCTCACCGGCAGGCACGCCAAGCAGCTCCGGCGCATCCGCTCGCAATTGCCGATACGCCTGGGTCGTCATCTCGGCGGAGTCGGTGAGTCGCCGCGGGGCGCGAGCCGCGTCATCCGGGTCCTCGAGCCAGGCCGAGAAATCCGACACGAGCGACTCGATCACGCGCGCCTGACCCTTTTGGTAGACCGCGATGTCCGGCCGGTCCAGCACGAAGCGCGAGTGCACGAACTTGAGCACGACGACGTCGTGCCAGGCGTCCTGGGTCAGGCGAACGTGGCCGCTGCGCACATCCGGATTCTTCTCCACCACGATGGATGCCTTCAGCCGGTCGATCCACTGTCGCGTGAACGCCGCGATCGCGTGATCAGCGGCGAGGCCGCCGTCGTACGGCACCGAGAGCAGCCCGTCGACCAAGCCGTCTTTGACACGAACGACCGCATCGCGGAATGCGCTGTCGTCGGCGATCCAGGCATCCTTCTGCATGGTGCGCCGCCAGGCCAACTCCAGCGAATACCCGGGCGTGCGGAACGATTCCTCCAACAGATGCCGCTCCAGCCCGGCGAGGCCGCCCTGGTCGGCCAGCCAGCTCTGCAACTCGGCGGCGACCGGTGTGTGCTGCAACACGCCGGCGCGATAGAAGTCGTCGAGGTCGTGCACGGAGTACGCGATGTCGTCAGCGATGTCCATCACGGAGCATTCGACGGTCTGCTGATACCGCCCGATCGCCGGATAAGCCGACAGCACCTGCGCCATCTCGAGCGCGTTCAGCGTGTAGGCCGAGTACTTCTGCGCACCATTGGCCCGATCGATGCCGACGCCGCGAGGCAACAGATGTGCGGGACCGTTCGGGTGTGGGTCGTCCGGTGCTGCGGTCCATTCGCCGCGGGTCCACGGGTACTTGAGCACGGCGGCGCGCACAGCGGCCGTCAGGTTGAGCCCGCGTTCGCTGGTATCACTCGTGTCCAGTGTGGTCAGAATGCGAAACGTCTGCGCGTTGCCCTCGAAGCCGTCGGGCAGGCCAAGCCGGCCGCGCGCCAGCCGGTCCAATGTCTGCTCGCCGAGATGACCGAACGGCGGATGCCCGAGGTCGTGCGCACTGGCGGCCGCCTGCACGACGACCGGGTCGCATCCGCCGAGGGACTCGATGGTGCGGGCCTGCTCGGTGTTCGGCGGCAGTGCGCGGGTGCGCTCGACGCGGTCGCGTAGACCCATCGCGATGGAACGGGCGACGGCCGTCACCTTGAGCGAATGCGTCAGACGGTTGTGCACGACCGTGCCGCTGCCCGCCTGCGGAATCACCTGCGTCACCGCTGAAAGCCGCGAGAAATACGGTGAGAAGCGGATGCGTTCGAGGTCGACCCGGAACTCGTCCTCACCGCGCGCGGCCGCGTCGTCAGAGACTTCGGGGAATGCGCGGGCGCGCGTCGGCGACGCGCCGTCTTCGGCAACGCCTAGGTGGTTTGGGCTCGAGTTCTGCATCACTGATGATTCTGCCCCACCTTTCCCAGTCTTCCACAGAATCATTCTCTAGCTAGACCAAGTCTGGTCAGCCATAATTGGAGCATGAGCAGCCCAAGCACGCATGAGGCCACCGTCAATATCTACGATGCCAAGACGGGCCTCTCGAAGCTGATCGCCCGAGTGGAGGGTGGCGAGCACGTCACCATCAGCCGAAACGGGCGGCCGGTCGCGCGTCTGGTCCCCTACGTCGCAGAGAAACCCCGGCGCGCGCCCGGTGTCTGGCGTGGGCGCGTGACAATCCGACCCGATTTCGATGAGCTGTCTGCCGCCGAACAAGTCGAGTGGTTCGGTGAATGAGGGCACTTCTCGACACCCACGTGCTGCTGTGGTGGCTTGCCGATGACTCGCAGCTCAGTGCAGCACATCGCACGATCATCACCGATTCGAACAACGACGTTCTCGTCTCGGCCGTCACTATTGCGGAGATCGTGATCAAGGCGTCACTGGGCAAGCTCGATGCCCCTGGCGACATCGTCACGATTGTGCAGCAGGGCGGATTCACCGAACTTGCGCTGACGTCCGCGCATGCTGAAGTGCTTCGCGACCTTCCTTGGGCGCATCGGGACCCATTTGATCGGATGCTGATCGCCCAGTGCGTCCACGAACAGATTCCGCTGCTCACGGCTGACGCTCGCATCCGGGAGTACAGCATTAACACGCTGTGACCCGGCGGCGTATCGAGCCGTGGCCGGCGAATATGGACGCGTGAGCCCGAGGCCAAACTAATCCTGCACCGCAAGCGGAATGTCTCCAGCGACAGGCTGACTGGGCACCGCGATCGGCCGGCTTCGCGCGCTGCCGCCTCCTTCGCAGGTGGTTGCAAAGTACCACCGCTGGGTCCATGCTGTGTCCCTGGTAGCGAATTGCAACCACAGACGCAACTGGCTTCACCGGCAACCATGTAGCCGACCAGAACCACTTCATAGGGAATGCTGATGTTCGACACCACCTGCCACATGTCTATCTCACTTGACGGCTTCGTCGCTGGACCCGATCAGAGCCTGGATCAGGGGCTCGGCAGGCGCGGGATCGAGTTGCACCGCTGGCATATGGGCGACCCGCGGGCGACCGAAGCGGACAAGACTGCAACCGGCTGGCTCATGCGCCCTCGCGGCGCTTACGTCATGGGCCGAAACATGTTCGGACCAATCCGTGGCGGGTGGGATGACGCGTGGGACGGATGGTGGGGATCAGAGCCGCCTTACCACGCCCCGGTCTTCGTGCTCACCCACTACGCCCACGAACCGATCGAGATGGACGGCGGCACGACCTTCTATTTCGTCACCGAGGGTTTCGACGCCGCCTACGCGCAGGCGCTCGAAGCGGCCGCCGGCAACGGCGTCGACATCGCCGGCGGCGCATCGACGGTGCGCCAGGCACTCAACGCCGGCGTGATCGATGAGCTCACCCTCGACGTCGCGCCCGTCCTGCTCGGCGGTGGCGAGCGCATGTTCGAC
>Ga0208357_1001005_pt1 | contig 21479 bp, 16 predicted proteins | sample NGESurdeep092012_6_FD_184487 | JGI IMG/M metagenome (GOLD analysis project Ga0208357, IMG submission 184487) | Arctic peat soil microbial communities from Barrow, Alaska - NGEE Surface sample F52-2 deep-092012 (SPAdes) | ecosystem: Environmental > Terrestrial > Soil > Wetlands > Peat ... | reverse complement strand
GCGCCGCTCACGACCTTCACGTACACGATGTCGCCAACATGGGCCAGGTCGGTGGCCCTAGCCTGTGTCGTCCAGCTCCAATCCGCGGGAACCATCGTCGCATTCAGTACACCGATCTTCACCGTCATGTGCGACGGCGCCACATCGGTCACCAGCGCATGGAAGTACCCCCCATTCTTCACCGGTCGCGTCCAGTCAGGATGTCTGTAGCCGTCCAACCCAACTCCCGTGCTTAAAATATTTTCGAGATGGCCCTTCCACCCGTGGCGTCTCTCATAAGCAGCGGTTCCGTCCAGCACCGCTTTATTGGCCGCCAGCTGAAGCCCGAGATCGAGCGTCGTGTACACGCGCAGCCCAGCCCCATGCACCTCTTCCGCGCCATACTCCCGTTCCAATTGCCGCCGAACCTCCTCAACGAAGTACGGCGCCTCGCTGTTCGGTGGCGACTCCAGATGCAGGCCCAGCGGAGCAGCCTTAGCGTCCTCTGCCTCCTGTGCGGTGATCTTGTGATCGTTCAACATCTCCTGGAGCACGAGATTTCTGCGCTTCAGCGCGCGGTCCGGGTAGCGCACGGGCGAGTACGACTCCGGCCCCTTCGGCAGCGCCGCCAGCATGGCCGCCTCCGGCAGCGTCAGGTCGCGCGCATGTTTGCTGAAGTAGTACTCCGAGCCGGCCTCAAAACCGTACGTCCCGCGCCCCAGATAAATCTGGTTCGCATACAGCGTAAAGATCTGCTGCTTGGTAAAGCGGCGCTCGATCTGCAGGGTCAGGAAGATCTCCTGCAGCTTGCGCCCGTAGGTCTTCTCAGAGGACAGAAAGAGATTGCGCGCCAGTTGCATCGTGATCGTCGACGCTCCCTGGGCCTTGCCGTGGCTGTGCAGATCCTGGTACGCCGCCCCCACGACGCGCACCAGGTTGAGCCCAACATTGGACTCGAAATCCTTATCTTCGATCGAGAAAATTGCCTGCCGCAGGACCGGTGGAAACTCCGAGTACGGCACCACAATCCGGCGCTCCAGCGCGAAGGACCCGAAGACCTTCCCATGCACGTCGTACAGTTCCGTCGTCGTGCTCGGACGGTATCGCTCCAGCTCCGCCATCTGCGGAAGATTAATGGAGTACACCAGCATCAGCCCAAGCATCACGCCAAACAGCGCGGACGCCGCCAGCAGAAGGAGCACACCTGCGCGTGCGGCGAGGTGTCGATTGCGGAACTCGGGCTCGCGGAAAGGAAATCGACGCATGGCTCGCCACAGCGCCGATCGCGAGTTCAGGGAGTCATGATCATCGGGCTTCTGTGAACTAGGCACGTCAATCCCACAGTATCATGCAAGCTTTTCACAATCATCAGGGCTTTTTGTTCTCTGCTCTCAACCCTCAGGCTGTCTTGGCTTTGAGCACATCCAGTGCCTTCGTCAGCTGATCATCGGGTACAGGAGCGGGTGCTGGAGCGGCTTTCTTCGGTGCCGTCTTTGTCGTTGTCGTCGACGAATCATCATCCATATCTGCGAAGAGCGCATCCTGGTTTGGCGCGACCACCGTCCCCGGCGTCACAGCAGCATCCTCAAACTGCTTGCCCGAGGGAGACGAGTACTTCGCAATCGACAAAATGATTGCCCCTCCGTCCGGGAGGTCAAACGTCTTCTGCAGCGAACCCTCGCCGAAGGTCTTCTCGCCCACCAACTGTCCGCGCTTATCGTCCTGGATCGCCGCAGCCACCACCTCGGCCGGCCCTGACGTTCCGCGATTCACCAACACCACCAGCGGCGCAGTCGTGTTGATCGCCTTCGCCGGGTCTGCGGTGAACGTCTCCTTGGCGAACTTCTGCCCCTCGAGAGTGGTAATCGTTCCTGAGTCGATGAAGAAGTTGGCCAGCCGAATCGCCTCTGGCATATCGCCGCCCGCCACATCGCGCAGATCGAGCAGAATCTTCTTGCTTCCATCCTTGTTCATCGCCCGCAGCTTGGACTCAACTTCCTGCACGTGCTCATGGTCCATTTCTATCAGCTTCAGATAGAGGATCGAAGAATTTTCATACAACGTATCTCCGACAGGCGGTTCAGCTACGATCACGCGATGCAGCGTGATCTTTTCCGGCTCTGCCTTGCGCGGACGAATGACCGCAATCTCCAAATTGCTGCCCGGCGCGCCCTCCAGCAGCAACCGGATCACGGCCAGCGAAAGGTCGCGCGTATCCTGGTTGCCAACGGCCTCGATAATGTCGCCATCGGACAGATTCTCCGCAGCCGCCGGTGAGCCTGGAACCACCGAGATAATCGTCGCGTAGCCATACCGCTTCGACACGTGGATGCCGACCTGTGCCTTGCCGCCCTGGTCGTCCTTGTAGGCCTTGTAGTCGGCAGGGGTCAGGTAACTGGAGTCCGCATCCAGCGACTCCAGCAGTCCGCGCAGCGCCCCCGTGGTCACCAGCGGGATGTTCGGCACCTCCACATAATCCGACTGGATATGCTGCAGCACCTCGCCGTAGACGTTGATCTGGTTGTAGGCACCCGCCTGCGCTTCCTCGCCGGCCGCGCGCACACCGTGCACGTTTACACCGACAAAGACGCCGAGGACGAGGACTACCGATAAGGCAAGGAGGGAAATCTTAAGGCTCTTGGGCATAGTGCGGTGGACGGCTCCGAAATCGGTTTGAAGATCAGGTTCGAGCTTCCTGCTATATAGACGTTGCTCGCTAGCAGAATGATACTCTCAGCTGTAGAACTTTCGATCGGGTCGGCGGCAAAGTGCTGCAGACAAAGTGGTGGCGGTGAGAGGAATCGAACCTCTGACCTACGGGTTATGAGTCCGTCGCTCTAACCATCTGAGCTACACCGCCGGGTGGGAGACTGCATCCAGCGGCCACAAAGATTCGGCCGCGACATCAGCCGCTTCACCATCATAAATTTCGTATCTTCTTAGGTCAAACGTGTTCAACCATTCTGCTGTCCGAAGACGACCCGCCCCGATACATCGAATATGGCCATCGCTCGCCTTTATCACCGCAGCCAGCACCGCGGCCCACGCCTCCACGCTCTCCCTGTCCACCGATTGCAGTGCGTCAGGTTCTATCCTGAAGTGTCGTCTGGGCGAGTTTCTCGACTTTTTGTACGCCGCCGCTGGCGTACTCGGGTTGGTTCTCCTAATCGTCGTCGTCATGGCAGTTCATAGCTATCGCGCCTCAAAAAAAAGCGATAATACAGGCTCATGAGCAACCATCCCCCACGGGTCGTCGGCGTCATTCCGGCCCGGCTTGCCTCCACCCGGCTTCCCCGCAAAGTCCTCCGGCCCATCGCCGGCGAGGCCCTCCTCGTCTGGGTCTACCGAGCCGCCATGGCCTGTCCTGAACTCGACGACGTCGTCATCGCCGCCGACTCCCCCGAGGTCCAGCAGCTCTGCGAACACTACGGTTGGCCCTGCCTCCTCACCTCCCCCGACCTCCCCAGCGGCACCGACCGCCTCTTCGCCGTCTCCCAGATCGAGCCCTGGTCCGAGTTCGATATCTACGTCAACATCCAGGGCGACGAGCCGCTCCTCCTCCCCGAACACATCACGGCGCTCCTCAAGCCGTTCGCCATCCCCGGCGTCGATGTCACTACCCTCAAGGTCCGCTGCACGCCCGAAAACATCGCGAACCCCAACGCCGTCAAAGTCGTCACCGCCGCCGATGGCCGCGCCCTCTACTTCTCCCGTGCCACCATTCCCTTTGATCGCGACGGCCACGGCCAAGCTCACTACTGGAAGCACCTCGGCCTCTACGCCTACCGCCGCTTCGCGCTCGAGCGTTTCGCCACACTCCCCCCCAGCGAACTCGAACAGACCGAGCGCCTCGAACAACTGCGCCTGCTCGAAAGCGGCCTCACCCTGTACGTAGCCGAAGCCGAGCACGACACCATAGGAGTCGACACCGAAGAGGATCTGGCCCGTGTTGAAGCGATCCTGCTGGAGCGAAGGGCCCGCAGCTAAAGCGTATTCATGCGGATCACCAGGCCTTGAGGACTGGTCGTTGCGCTGACGTCTTCGAGCGACTGCACCACCCAGCTCACCCCTGCCTCGCGCAGCTCCGCTTCACTATGCGAGCCCAGCACTCCCAGCACCAGGCAGCCTGCCGCAACCCCCGCGCCCACGCCGCTCGGAGCATCTTCCACGACAACGCAATCGGCCGGCGCTGCACCGCCACTCCCGATCAACTCCGCACCGCGACGATACGGCTCCGGATCAGGCTTGCCCCGCTCCACCATATCGCCACTGATCATCCGCTCCGGTACCGGCAGCTCCGCCGCAGCCAGCCGCCCCAGCAGCAGCCGGTGCGTCGCCGACGTCACAATCGCCCAACGCTCCGCGGGCAGACTTGCCAGCAGCGCGCGAGCTCCCGGAAGCACCTGCAGATCGGCGACATCGTCGAGCTCCATATCCTCGATCAAGCGCAGCCCCTCGACCACATCAAGCTCCGGCTTCAGCGTCCTGATAACGTCGACCGCGCGGGTTCCATGAGGAATCTCGAATGTCTCCCAACCCGCAATCCCGTAGTGCCGCGTCCAGCGCCGCCAGCAGCGATTCACGCTTCCAATCGAGCTGATCAGCACCCCGTCCATGTCGAACAGAATCCCCGCGGCCTCCACACTTACCATTCCGCTCAATGCGAATCTCCCTGCAGCACAAAGGCCTTCGCCGCCGCCAGCACCGACTCCACACTCTCCGTGCTGCAACTCTCGCAGTACACCCGCAACAGCGGTTCCGTCCCACTCGCGCGAAACAGCAGCCACGTCTCGGCTGCATTCGGTCTATCGCTGCACGCCGGATTCTCAAGGTAGAACTTGATGCCGTCGAGCGTCTCCATGCGCAGCACCTTCAGCCCTGCAATGTCCTTCACCCCGGCCCGCGCACGTTCGATGGCGGACGCCTTCAAAGCATCGCTGATATGCATATCGATGCGTCCATACTGGTGTTCGCCGTACTCCGCCTGCAGCGCCGAGACCAGTTCGCCCAGCGTCTTATGCTCATCGGCCATCACATTCGCCAGCAGCAGGCTGTTCAGCAATCCATCGCGCTCAGGCAGATGCTTACTAATGCCAACGCCCCCCGACTCTTCGCCGCCAATCAAAATCTCGCGCTCCAGCATCAGGTCACACACATACTTGAACCCGATGCCGTGCTCAATCAAATTGCGCCCGTACTTCGCCGCGATGCGGTCGAGCATCTTCGTCGTGTTGAACGCCCGCGTCACGTCGCCCGGCCACTGCTTCCGCTTCAAAAGCCACTGCAGCAGGATCGCAAAAATCTTGTGCGCATCAACGACGTTGCCATGCTCATCGACCGAGCCAATGCGGTCAGCGTCGCCATCCGTAATAAATCCCGCATCGCAATGTTCGGCGATCACAGCCTTCTGCGTCGCAGCAATATGCGGCAGGATCGGCTCAGGATTAATCCCCGGAAACGCAGGGTTGATCTCGCTGCGAAATTCAACAAACGGAATACCCGCCCGAGAAAATATTCCCGCAACATATCCCTTGCCCGCGCCATACATCGTGTCAATCAGAAACCGGTAGCCCGAAGCCTTGATCGCCTTCAAATCAACGAACGCCTCAAGCGCTGCGATGTAAGGCGCAGAAAAATCCACTTCCACAATCGCAGCCGGAGTCGCAGCCAGCGGCAGCGGCTTCAGCAGGTAGCTCTCAATCGACGCAATGATCGCGGGACTCCCCGATCCGCCATAACTCGCCTTGTATTTCACCCCGTTCCACTCGGCTGGATTATGGCTCGACGTAATCATCACACCGCCCGCAGCCTTGCGCCCGCGCACTGCAAACGACAGCTCCGGAGTGGGTGTCACCTTGCTCGCCAGCGCCACCGGAATTCCCGCGCCGGCCAGCACTTCCGCAACCACCCGAGCAAACGACTTCGACCCGAACCGCGTGTCGTACCCAACGCACACGCCCGCCTTCGAATCCTCGTGCTCAATGACATAATGCGCAATCGCCCGAGCGGCCACACGCACGTTCTCGTACGTGAAATCGTCCGCGATGATTCCGCGCCAGCCGTCGGTTCCGAACTTCACCGCTGTACTCAAATTAAATCCAATCTGCCCGTATTCTTCAACGCCTTCACCACCTTGCCAACATCCTGCGACCCATCGCGCGTCGTAATCAGAATCGCATCGTCGGTCTCGACTAAAACAATATCCTTCACCCCGACCAGCGCCACTGTCTTGGTAGGAGCAAAGACATAGCAGCCACTCGAATCGATCTGGACATGATCCCCTGCTTCGATCACGTTTGCATTCGTGCACTCCCGCGTCTCCGACACATACTCATAGAGCGCCGCCCACGAGCCCAGGTCGTTCCACGCAAAGTCCGCCGGCAGGCAATACAGTTCGGATGCCGCTTCACCCTTCGCTGATCGCGGCTCGAGAATCGCATAGTCAATCGAGATCGATTCGCACTGCGGATAGTACTCGGCAAACACGGCCTCAAACTCGGGCGTCCCCCACGCTGCCGCAATCCGTTCCAACAGCGGTGCCATGGCCGGCGAATGTTCGCGCACCGCATCGCAAAGCGTCTGCGCACTCCACAAAAACATGCCGCTGTTCCACACATAATTTCCCGAACGCAGAAACGCCTTTGCCCTCGCGCGATCCGGCTTCTCTGTAAACCGCCGCACCCGCCGCACCGGAATCGCCTCCCCACCCACCGTGGTCGGAGTCACCGCTGCGCCCAATTCGATGTACCCGTAGCCTGTCTCTGCGCGCGTTGGAGGAACGCCCAGGACCACAATCTTCGGGCCCGAAGCCGCCAGCTTGATGGCCGCCCGCAGGATCATATGGAACCGCGCCACATTGCCGATCGTATGGTCCGACGGGAAGATGCCGATCACCGTCTGCGGGTCATCCCGTTCCAGCAGAAACGCCGCGAGCGCGCATGCCGGAGCCGTATTCCGCGACTCCGGTTCACGCAGAATCCGCTCCTGCGGAACTCCCGGCAACTGCTCCGTGATGATGTCGCGGAGCAGGTCATTCGTGATCACCCACACATCGTGGTCCTGCATCACATCCTCGAGCCGCGCCACCGTCTGCTGAATCATGGTGTGATGCCCATCGAGTTGCAGAACCTGTTTCGCTCGAGCCTGCCGGCTCCGCGGCCAGAATCTCGTTCCACTTCCGCCCGCCAGCACGAACGCCGCAAACGGGTGGTTCGCCTTCGTTTTTCCTGAATGCATGCGTCTCCATCTCAAACCGCAAAGGCCGCCCCTCGATTCAGGACGGCCTGCACGCCTTACGTTAGCCCAGCTTTGCGAAAAACTCCCGAAGCCGCTGCACTCCCTTGTCGATCACTCCAGCCGACACGGCATACGAGAGCCGAATATGAGCATCGGTTCCGAACGCCTCTCCCGGCACCACAACCACATGCGCCTCGCTCAGCAACTTTGCCGCAAGATCCGAAGCGGATTTAATTCCGCCCTTGCCGATGAACGCGCTGATGTTCGGATACACATAGAACGCTCCCTCGGGCACCGTGCAGGTCAATCCAGGGATCGTCTTAAACCCTTCGAGAATACGGTCGCGCAGCTTGATATAGTCCGCGCGCATCTCCGCCACGCACTCCTGCGACCCAGTCAGCGCTGCAATCGAAGCCCGCTGCACCATGCTCGCGGCGTTCGACGTGCTCTGCGACTGCAACTTGCTCATCGCCGAGATCACCTGTTTCGGCCCCAGCGCAAATCCAGCCCGCCAGCCCGTCATCGCATACGTCTTCGACAGCGACCCCAGCACCACCACATGTTCCTTGCAATCCGTGAACGACGCTCCACTCACAATCTTGCCCGTGAAGTTCAGGTACACATAGCACTCATCCAGCAGCAGATAAATCCCGCGTGCATGCGCCAGCCGCACGATCGCCTCCAGGTCCTCCGGGCTCACAACAGCGCCCGATGGATTCGACGGCGTATTCAGGATGATGGCCTTCGTTTTCGGCGTGATGGCAGCCTCAATCATCCTGGCTGTGATGCGGAAATTCTTACTTTCGTCACTTTCGACGTACACAACTTTCCCGCCCGCATACTGGATGATGTCCTTGAAGCTCACCCAGTACGGCACAGGCAGAATGACCTCGTCGCCGTGATCGACCAGCGCCTGCACCGCATTGAACAGCGCCAGCTTTCCGCCCGTCGTAAACACGCATTCGTCCAAGGCGTAGTTGGTCCCGAAGTCCGCGGCGTGGCGATCCACGATCGCCTTCCGCACCTCCGGCGTTCCAGCCACGGCCGTATAGCGGGTAACATTCTGTTCAATCGCCTCAATCGCCGCCTGCTTAATATGCTGCGGAGTTGAGAAGTGAGGCTCGCCCGCGCCAAAGTCAGCGAGGTCGATGCCCTGCGCCTTCAGCTTCAGCGCCTCTGCGGTAATGGCCATGGTGGCAGAAGCTTCTATGCGGTTGATCCTGTCGGTCAACACCTTTGTCGCCGTTAATGTGCTCATGTCTCTAGTCTTTCAGATTTGGGCGTGGATATAAAGCCGTTTCCCCGCTATCTACCTTCGATGCGTTTTCTCACCACCCAGGTGGTCATGCACCGATAATCCTGCACGATGGTCGTCTTCAGCGGATCAACTAACAGACCGTTCATCTCCTCAGTCATCCGCAGCAGCGCCGCCTCATCCACCAGGAACCACTCCGACCCATCGCCCACCCGGTACACATTACCCCGCAGCCGCTCGAAATGCATCCCAATCCTCGATCCCAGCCTGCAAAACAGCATCCCCCCGGGCTGCACCACCCGCCAAAGCTCCTCCACCATCGCCAGAAAGTGCTGCTCGTCCCGCGCAAAATGCAGCACCGAGTTGCAGATCACCACATCCGCAAACCCATCCGGAAATCCCATCCGCTCGATCGCTCCCACCCGAAAATTCTCCGCCGGAAGCTGCGGAGCCAGCATCGCCGCCAGTTGCCGAACGTGCTCCACGCCCTCCTCGTTCGCATCCAGCGCAAAGACCTCGCAGCCCTCCCGCAGCAGGTGCACCAGGTTCCGCCCATACCCGCACCCAGCGTCCAGCACCCGCATTCCCGCGGCAATATTCCCCCGCAGAATCTGGTCAAACACATAAATATCGATCTGCCCAAACTGTTCCTGCACGCTCATCCGCGGCTCGCCCGCCGGCCCGCTCAAGCTCGCTTACCCGGAACCTTCCGCTTCAACCGCTCCACCACATTCGGCGGCACCAGCGAGCTCACATCGCCGCCCAGGTGAACCACTCCCTTGATCAGCCGCGAGCTCACATACGTGTACTTTTCCCCGGGCATCATGAACAGCGTCTCCAACTCCGGGTCGAGATGCCGATTCATCATCGCCATCTGCAACTCGTACTCGTAGTCCGACACCGCACGTATCCCGCGCAGCACCGCCTTCGCTCCCTGCGCTCGAGCAAAATCCACCAACAGCCCGTCAAACGTGGTGACCGACACATTCTCAATCCCCACCGTCGCCTCGCGCAGCATCTGTTCGCGTTCCAGCACCGTAAACAGTGGCTTCTCCTTATCCGAGTTGCGCAGCACCGCCACCACCAGTTCATCCACGATCTGCGCGCCCCGCGCAATCAGGTCGAGATGCCCATTGGTCAGTGGATCAAACGTTCCCGGATAGATTGCCTTCGTTCTTTTTGCTCTCTGCATCGCACCGCCAGCATACTCGATTCACCGCGGCCTTCACACCTCGCGCGGCAGATAGTACCCCTGGACATACTCGCGCACGCCCTCTTCAAGACTTGTAAACGGCTTCGAATATCCCGCCGCCCGCAGCTTCGTCTCACTCGCTTCGGTGAAGTACTGGTACTTCCCCTGCAACTCCTGCGGCATCTCGATAAATTCGATCGCAGGCGTCAATCCCATCGCTTCGAACACCGCCGTCACCAGATCCATCCACGTCCGAGCCTTCCCCGTTCCGCAGTTCAGCAGCCCGCCCGGAGCGCCTGCATCCTGCAGCGCAAAGTGCAGCGTCACATCCACCGCATCCTTCACCGAGATGAAATCGCGCATCTGTTCGCCGTCCTTATACTCCGGCTTATAGCTCTTGAACAGCTTCACCACGCCCGTCGAACGGATCTGCTCATAGCTCTTCGACACCACCGACCGCATGTCGCCCTTGTGGTCCTCATACGGCCCAAAAACATTGAAGTACTTCAGTCCGACGATGTTCTCAAACAAGCCCTGCTTCAACGCCCACAGATCGAACATGTGCTTAGAATACCCATACATATTCAGCGGCTTCAACATCGGCGTCCTCTCATCCGAGTCGTCATAGCCCTCCGCACCATCCCCATACGTCGCCGCACTCGACGCATACACAAACCGGATCTCGTTCGCCTGCGTCCAGTTACACAGCACCCGCGTGTACTGATAGTTGTTGCGCAGCAGATAATCCGCATCCTTCTCGGTCGTCGCGCTGCAAGCCCCCAGGTGGATCACCGACCGCGCATCCGCAAACGCGCCGTCTTCGATCAGCCCCAGAAACTCCTCCGGCGAGACAATATCCTCGTACCGCAGCCCCACCAGATTCGACCATTTCTCGTCCTTGCCCAGATCGTCCACGAGGATCAACTCGTCTTCCCCGCGAGCATTCAATTCGGCCACAGTATTTCGCCCAATGAACCCCGCAGCTCCCGTCACAATAATCGGCTTAGCCATCAACAACCTCTCCTTCAACCCACAACCCAGTCTTTCCGATGGTACCTGTTCTCGACCGTCGCTCCCCCAAAACCTGTCAAGTCCCTAAACCGCGACAAAACCTCGCAAACCACTGATTGCAAACCAAATAATAAATCTAAAAATCTGGCATAGTTCCAGTCCCAGCTTTCTATAATAGAAATAGGGGCCAAAATAAATCAGAAGCGAAGACTAATCTCATCAGCGAAGTCCTTTGAATACAATGACTTACCCGCAACCCCAATCGATTGAATGTTTTACGCTGAATCGGCCCTAACCGTTCCGCAATCAACAACTTGCGTGTAACCCGTGTGATTGCAAGATTTTACAGAATTTACTGTCTGTAACCCATTGCAAACAAACGAAACGAGAAATAGGGGGGAGGGGGGTACCCCCCTCTCCTTACCCGCCAATCGCCTGCTCCAGATCAGCCAGGATATCCGTCACGTCCTCAATCCCGACGGAGATCCGCATCAGCCCGTCGGTGATGCCGAGCAGCGCGCGCCCCTCCGGCCCCACCGCCGCGTGGGTCATGGTCGCCGGATGGCACATCAGCGTCTCCACGCCTCCCAGCGACTCCGCCAGGAAGCAAAGCTTGAGTCTCTTCGCAAACCGGTTCGCTGCCTCCAGCGACCCCAGCTCGAACGAGATCATGGACCCGAACCCGCGCTGTTGCCGCGTCGCCAGCTCATGCTGCGGATGCGTCTCCAGCCCCGGGTAGAACACCTTGTCCGTCCCCAGCTTCCGCGCCAGGTACTCGGCCACCACGCGCCCATTCGCGTCGTGCTGCTCCATCCGCACCGCCAGCGTCTTCACCCCGCGAAGCAGCAGGTAGCTGTCGAACGGCGACAGAATCCCTCCTGTACACTTCTGCACGAACCGGAAAGTCTCCGCCTGCTTTGCCGTCGTGCAGACCAGAACCCCGCCCAGCCCATCCGAATGTCCATTCAAAAACTTCGTCGTCGAATGCATCACAATGTCAGCGCCCAACTCGATCGGCCTCTGCAGATAGGGCGACAGAAACGTATTGTCGACGCTAAGCTCAACGCCCTTCGCATGACACACATCCGCAACCGCACGAATGTCTGTAACCGACATCATCGGATTCGTCGGAGTCTCGATGTGAACCAGCTTCGTCTCAGGCCGAATCGCCGCTCGCACAGATTCCACATCGCGTGTGTCGACATAGGTAAACGAGATCCCATAGTTCACCAGCACATGGTCGAACAGCCGCGAAGTTCCACCATACACATTGTCCGAACACACCACGTGATCGCCCGACTTCATCATGGTGCAAAGCGCCGTAATCGCCGCCATTCCCGACCCAAAGCAATGCGCCGAAGTTCCGCCCTCAAGCGAGCACAAGCTCTCCTCCAGCGCATCGCGGGTCGGGTTCGTCAGCCGAGCATATTCATGCCCCTTGTTCACGCCGATCGCTTCCTGCTGATACGTCGAAGTCAGGTAGATCGGCACATTCACAGCGCCGGTGAGAGGATCGGGTTTCTGGCCATCATGGATCGCACGCGTGGCAAAGCTAAGCTTCGTATCGGACATAACCCTATGGTAACGAACACCACGGAAAACGGCAGCCAACTCAGCTGCCGTTCTCACTAACCACTAGCCACTAACCACTAACCACTGCTCTTACGCTTGTGGCTTCGGCGTGAACAGGATGAAGTTGGCCGATACGTTCGCCCAATCGGCCAGCAACCGTTTGCCGAGCGTGCTGTGCGCGAGGCTCACATGCTCCTCGATCAGCGCACGCAAGGCATTCTGCTCCTCAGCCGATGTCTCCGCGAACGTCTGCGCTCCAAGGAAGTCCGTGTGATAGCGTTCCTCGGAGAGCATCGTCTGCTTCGCGTCGAGCACCCAGGCCAAACCGCCTGTCATTCCTGCTCCGAAGTTGATCCCGATCTCGCCCAGGATCACGACCAGACCACCAGTCATGTACTCGCAGGCGTGATCGCCAACGCCTTCAATCACGGTCGTAACGCCAGAGTTCCGCACCGCGAACCGCTCGCCCGCGCGTCCAGCCGCGAACAGACGTCCCGAAGTCGCACCATACAGCGCGACATTGCCCAGCAGAACGTGCTCATCGCTGCGTTCGGCTGCTCGACCCACAGCGCGCAGGATCAGGTCTGCGCCCGAAAGCCCCTTGCCGACGAAGTCGTTCGCCTGTCCCGTGAGGATCAGCTTCATTCCCTCGCCCGCAAACGCTCCGAACGATTGGCCCGCTGTTCCGTCCAGCTCGTAGGTCACGTCGGCCTCGCCCAGCTCGCCCTTCGCGCGCCGGATCGACAGCTCTCCCGAGAGTCGCGCGCCAACCGCACGATGCTCGTTGCAGATCGTCGTGTGCACATGGAACGACTCGCCCTTCGCTGTAGCCGCAAGCGCCGGTTCCGTCCACGGATCGTCCAGCGGATGGTCTACGCCGGGCCGCAGATTGGGTAATCCCATCCAGCGAGTTGGACCTTCGCCCACATCGGAGAGCATCGGAGTCAGGTCGAGATTGCCGTCGAACCGTACCTGTTCGAGCAGGTCCACGCGACCGATTGCCGCCTCGATGCTCGGCAACCCGAACTTCGCCAGCAGTCGGCGAAGGTCTGCCGAAAGCTGGTGGAAGTAAGCCACAACATGCTCCGGCTTGCCGCGGAACTTGGCCCGCAGTTCGGGTCGCTGCGTCGCAATGCCCGTTGGACAAGTGTTCAGGTGGCATTGCCTCGCCATATCGCAGCCCAGAGACACCAAAACAGCAGTGCCGAACGCATATTCATCTGCTCCCAGCAGTGCTGCAACCAGGACATCGCGCGCCGTCGTAATGCCTCCGTCGGTGCGCAGCCGGACGCGCTCACGCATACCGCTCGAGCGCAGCTGCTGCTGTGCTTCCGAGAGCCCAAGCTCCCAGGGATTGCCAGCGTACTTGATGCTCGAGAGCGCTGCTGCGCCGGTTCCGCCAGCGTTGCCGGCGATGACGATGTAGTCCGCGTAGGCCTTCGCGACGCCCGCGGCAACAGTGCCAACGCCGCATCCCGATACCAGCTTGACCCCAACAGCAGCGCGGGGATTCACGCGCTTCAGGTCATAGATCAGCTGCGCAAGGTCCTCGATCGAGTAGATGTCATGATGCGGCGGAGGCGAGATCAGCGCCACTCCAGGCTGCGCGTGACGCAGCCGCGCAATCAGTCCCGAAACCTTGTGTCCAGGCAGTTGACCACCTTCACCAGGCTTCGCACCTTGTGCGACCTTGATCTCGATCTCTTCTGCATGGGCGAGATATTCCGCCGTAACGCCGAAGCGTCCTGATGCGATCTGCTTGATCTTGTTGTTGAGGGAACGATGCACAGCTGGTGCCGAGACGAGCTCAGCAACCGCAGACGCGCTTCCCTGACCGGCCGATCGCGCCGCCAGCGATCCGCCATCGCCCGGTTCCGGAACCTTGGATATCCCAACCGGACGATACACATCCGGATCTTCGCCACCTTCGCCCGTGTTGGAGCGCGCGCCGATTGAGTTCATCGCCTGCGTAATCGTCTGATGCGCCTCCGGGCTAAGCGAGCCGAGCGACATCGCGCTTGAGACGAAGCGCTTGCATAGACTTTCGCTGAGTTCCACTTCGTCGACCTTGAGTTCCGGTCCAGCACGCCGAACGTCGAGCAGGTCACGCAGCGTCATCGCCTCGCCTGCATCCATATTGCGGCTGAAGATGGCAAAGGCAGCGGCCGGGTCGGAGCTAGCCGCGACTCCGCGTGCGGTGCCAACCACGGTCTGCAACGACTTCACCGTGGAAGGCTGCCAAAGGTGAGGTTCAGCGCTGTCGGTCTTGCGGAAACGTACCCAGCCGAAGTCGGGAAGGTCCTTGGAGGAAGGCTCGGCCTCGGGCAGCCAGGTAAGGCGTAAACGCCGGTCGAGCTCCGCGAACCCAATCCCCGATAGCGGAGCAGGAGTATTTGGGAAGCACCGATCCACCACACTCGCGTGCAAGCCCAGAAGGTCGAACAGGTGCGCTCCGCGATAGCTGTCTACCACCGAGATGCCCATCTTGGACATCACCTTCGCCAGTCCAGCGTCGAGAGCCTTCAGCATCATCTTCTGGCCATCGACACCCTCGGGCTGCACCGAGCGCGCGGTCTCCAGCGCAAGCCACGGACAAACCGCACCAGCTCCATAACCGATCAGGATAGCCGCATGGTGAAGGTCGCGACAATCGCCAGCTTCCACAGCCAGCCCGCACAGCGTACGCAGCCCGGCCTCCACCAGCCCCTGATGCACCGCTCCCGTAGCCATCGCCATCGGGACCGGCAGCGCGGTTGCACTCGCCCCACGATCAGTAAGCAACAGGAGGCGAACCCCCGAGCGCACCATCTCCACGGCGCGGGCACACAGGTCATCGAGGGCCTGTTCCAGCGTCCTCTCCGGGGCGAACAGGCAAGGCAGCTCCTCCAGCCGAAGCACTTCAGTGTGCGGAAAGACCCGGGCACGCAGCGCCGCAACCTGCCCCAGAGACAGGAAGGGAGAAGTCAGCGAGATTCCTGGCAAAGGTGCATTTTTATCCAGAATGTGTGCCCACGGACCGAGCCGAGTATCCAGCGAGACCACGATCGCTTCACGCAGAGGATCGATGGCAGGATTCGTTACCTGGGCGAAGCGCTGGCGGAAAAACGAGTACAACGGGCGAGGACTGCGCGCCAGAAATGCCAGTGGCGTATCGTCTCCCATGGACCAGACCGCGTCTTTGCCGCTCGTCGCCATCGGCTGCAGGATCATCTTCACATCTTCCTGGGTGTAGCCGAAGCCGCTCTGTTGCGCCGCTAGATCAAATGGGAATGCAGTCTCAGCTACTGGAATCAGTGGCGTCGCTTCCACGAGGGAAGCATAGGTAGCCTTCGCGTCGAAGGCATCCAGCATCTCGTCATTGTGGTAGATCTTGTGCTCTACCATGTCGACGCCGATCATCTGCCCAGGCCCCAGACGTCCACTCTCGATGACCGTCTCCGGATCCAGATCCACGAGTCCAGCCTCGCTGCCAGCGACGATCAACCCATCGCTCGTGATGGCATACCGGCAAGGCCGCAGGCCATTCCGGTCCAGCGCCGCACCTACGACGACCCCATCACTGTAAGCAATGGCCGCCGGCCCGTCCCATGGTTCAGTGCAACCCGCGTGATACTGCAGAAAAGGACTTGGGCGACTGACCATTGCCGGCGGCAGAAGCATGCGTACTGCTTCGGAGATGGTTCGGCCGTTCTGGCTTAGCAATTCGACTGTCTCATCGAGGCTTGTAGAATCGGTTCCATCCTTCGTCAGTACCGGCTTGCACTCGACGGGAAGTGTGGAGTCCCTCGCAACCATGCGCGAACGATTACCCCATACCGTATTGATCTCACCGTTATGACCGAGAGTCCGCCCCGGTTGTGCTCGATGCCATGCGGGCAGCGTATTCGTTGCATAGCGCTGATGAAAGACAGCAAAGTGCGTGACGTATTCAGGGGATGCAAGATCCGGGTAGAACTCCGGCAGCAGGCGACCTAGGCACATGGCTTTGTACACCACGGTCGTCGTCGAGAGAGAGCAGATGTATCCAGTTACTTCGCCAAAAGCAACGGTGCGCTCGAACTGCTTACGCGCCAGGTACAAGCGCCGCTCCATGGGATCGGGATCCTGCGGAGCCGCGTCCGCGACCAGGACCTGGCGAATGCGAGGCATCGTGCTAAGTGCGATCTCTCCAAGGATCTCAGGCCGGGTAGGCACATCGCGCCATGTGAGCACGCGTAACTGCTGTGACGCAAGACAGCTTTCGAGGACGGCCTCTGCACGTGTCTCAGCGTGTGGCCAAAAAACCATCCCAACACCGAGTGCTTCATCCGCGCCAAGTTCGATCCCCGCAGCGGTGAGAAGGAGATTACGCGGCACAGCCGCCATGAGACCGATGCCATCACTGCTTGCGCCATCAGCGGCAACCGCACCACGGTGCTCCAGGCGTGAGAGCGCGGTGAGTGCATATTGCAGAATCTTGTGATTCGTATGACCGAGTGCCGACGCCACGAAGCCTACACCGCAGGAATCATGATCAAAGCGAGGATCCAGCAGAGAAGCCTCAGCGCGAACTGATGAACGCGCAGCCGCTTGTGGTGCGGACCGTGGATATGGTTCGTGATCGGCGTGTTTTTGCTCGACACGCCCTGCTCGATCTAGTTCAGCAAGGGTCATAGTTCACTATACTTCCGTTCCCGCACAACCGTGTGGCCAGCCATCGGTACCTAGTACAATATTGGAGGAGCAGCTGGGCACTAAGACCTGCTAGTGTTGACAAAGTGCGTATGTATATTTATACATGAAATATGAGTTTTTATGCGAATGACGTGGCGCTAAGTGCGTCACGTTTTTTCGTGTTTTCAGATTAATGTTTGGAAGATGAGGAATGCATGAAGAGTCAACGGCAAAGCGCGATTCGAGAACTCCTGGTGACGACTACTGTCACGAACCAGGATGAATTGCGTCGTAAGCTTGCCGGACGGGGCATCAATGTAACGCAGGCTACACTTTCGCGCGACATACGCGAGTTGAAGCTCATGAAGGGCCCTGCAGGTTACGCTCTCCCCGCCAACCAGGATGGAGAGGACGATCTCCCGGCGATCGCGAGTGTGCTGGGGGACTTCGGCCTGGAGGTTCGCCAGGCGCAGAATCTGCTGATTGTGCTGACAACAATGGGAGGAGCACAGCCGGTTGCAGCGAGCATCGATTCCGAGGATTGGGAGGAGGTCGTCGGCACAATTGCCGGCGACAATACGGTGCTGATCATCTGTCCCGATAACGAAAGAGCAGAGTCGCTGAGGATCCGAATCGAGGCTTACATTGCCTGATGCTGGTCTCACTTCCCTGCGTACCGCAGTAGCCGGTGTCAGCGGATATGCTGGTGGAGAGCTCGCGCGGTTGTTGCTACGTCATCCGCGCCTGGCAGATATGCCACCCATTTTTGTCGGTCGCCTGGGGGAGTCGGAGACGCCACCAGTGCTTCTCACAGCTCTCCATCCGCAACTCTCCGGTCTTCCCCACGCCGACGAACTGAATGTCGCAGCGTTTGATTGGAAGCAGTTGAAGCAGGAGTCCGTCGAAGTCCTTTTTATGGCAACTCCGCACGAGCAGTCGCGAGCATGGGTTCCGGAAGCGCTCTCGCATGGCATTCGCGTGATCGACCTTAGCGGCGCGTGGCGTTTGCACGACGACGAAAAGCGCAAGGTCTACAGGCTGACAGACGCTGAGCCGTTGCTCGCTGAGAAGTTGCAATCCGAAGCGGTGTATGGATTGCCCGAGTTACACGGACCGGCAATTGCCCACGCGCGTCTTGTTGCAAATCCTGGTTGCTATGCCACCTCAATCATCCTCGCGCTAGCCCCCCTGGTGCGAGCCAATCTGGTCGATCTAGGCTGCGGAATCATCTGCGATGCAAAGTCCGGTGTTAGCGGCGCGGGAAAATCGCTTACCCCGACGAACCATTTCATGCATGCGGCCGACAACTTCTCGGCGTACTCCGTCTTTGGGCATCGCCATACCGGCGAATTACTTGAACAACTAAGTCTTACGCCCGAGCAGATTCAGTTCACGCCGCACCTGCTACCCATTCCGAGGGGAATACTTTCGACGATCTATGTTCGGCTGAATGAGACTACCGATGCAGGAGACATTCAAACGCGCTTTGATGAGTTCTACGCGAATGCTCCGTTGGTTCGGGTTCGCCGCTCCCCCCAGCTGCCGCAGATTCAGCATGTAGTGCGTACAGCTTTTTGCGATATCGGCTTTGAACTCTCCCCCGATGGGCGTCGACTCGTGGTCGTCTCCTGTATTGATAATCTTTTGAAGGGCGCCGCCTCGCAGGCCGTGCAGAATATGAATCTTATGGCTGGCTGGCATGAGAGGGAGGGTCTCCTGTGAAGTTCGTCGTAAAGCTTGGTGGCGCTGCATTGGAGAATCCAGAGTTGTTGCACCGCTGTGCCAAAGCCATCGCGGAGCTTGCCCGCGACGGCCATAAGGTAGCGCTGGTTCATGGCGGCGGTGTGCAACTGACGCGAGTCTTAGCGCAGATGGGCAAGAAGAGCGAGTTTGTTGCCGGGCTGCGCGTGACGGATGCTGAGACGCGCGATGCTGCGCTCATGGTTCTCGGCGGTCGTGTGAATAAATCAGTAGTCGCGGCACTCGACCAGTGTGGGCAGTCTGCGATGGGACTTACCGGCGGGGATGGACATGTCTTTCGAGCTCGCAAGAAAAAGACCACCCCAGACTTGGGCTATGTTGGGGAGATTGCGGCCACCGATCCAAAGTGGCTCGATGCCATCTGGACCATGGGTGCGGTGCCCGTCATTTCATCGATCGCGCTCGGCTTCGATGGCGAATACTACAACATTAATGCCGATGAGATGGCCTCTGCCTGTGCGGTTGCCACCAAGGCCGACGCCCTGGTGTTTCTTACCGATGTGCCGGGGGTTAAGGGAGCGGACGGCAACGTGATGCGCTGGCTCTCGCTCAAACAGATTCCGGCACTCGAAGAACAGGCTGTTGTGTCCGGCGGGATGCTGCCAAAGCTGAACGCCTGCAAAGAGGCGCTGACCCACGGAGTCAAGCGCGTTCGCATCCTCCCAGCTGAATCCGCATCTGTTTTACCTGATCTGCTGAGCTCGCGAGTCAACGATGGAACCGAGGTGATGGTCGCATGAGCGTCAATACTAAAAGCACTCTGAAGGATCTTCAGGCAGCCGAGTCTAAGTTGCTGGTTCAAACCTATGAGCGATATCCGCTGCTCTTTGTCTCAGGCGAAGGTGTGTACCTGCGTGACGAACATGGCAACGATTACCTCGATCTACTGAGCGGCATTGGCGTATGCGCGCTGGGGTACAACCATCCCGCAATCACGCGCGCCATTTCTGATCAGACCCCGCAACTCCTGCACACATCAAACCTCTTCTATCACCGCGGCACGACAGATCTGGCAATGCGACTCACGGAGATTACGGGTCTCGATCGCGTCTTCTTCTGCAACAGCGGCACGGAGGCTTGGGAGGCCGCACTAAAGCTGGCCCGCGCACACGCAGGACGCCTGCGCGCAGAGGGCAACGAGCTCGGAACTAAGTTTCTCGCACTCGAGAACAGCTTTCATGGACGCACGATGGGTTCAGTTGCGACCACGCACAAACTGAAGTATCGCGAGCCATTTGCACCGGTGATGCCTGATGTCGAGTTCGTCGCGTTCAATGATGTTGCAGCGTTGCGTGCTGCCTTCTCTGCTGAAGTTTGCGCTATCGTCATGGAACCACTGCAAGGTGAGGGCGGAATCAATCCAGTGTCGCAGGAGTTTCTGCTCGCTGCGCGGGAACTCTGTGATTCCACGGGCGCGCTGCTCATCCTCGATGAGATTCAGAGCGGCATGGGACGTACCGGCAAGTGGTGTGCCTATCAGCACTACGGTATCCAGCCAGACGTCACAACGCTCGCGAAGCCGATGGCTGGTGGCATTCCCATCGGGGCCATGCTCTGCACCGAGGAGGCCGCCCGCGCCTTCACACCGGGAATGCACGGAACGACATTCGGCGGCAATCCGTTGGCCTGCGCTGTCGCCATCGCCGTGATCGACGAGATCAAGCATGCGAAGTTGCTCAATCACATTATTTCGACAGGGGACTACTTCCGCAGTCGTCTTCAGGAGTTGCAACAGAAGTATCCAGCGATCATCGAGGTGCGAGGCATGGGGCTCATGATCGGAGTAGAACTCGATTCGGAGCCGCTGGCGAAGGCGATTCATGCGGGCATGATGGAACGTCGCATTCTGATCAACCGCACCCATGAGACTGTATTACGATTCCTTCCACCTTTTGTTATCACGGCCGAGCATGTCGATCAGACGATTGCAGCTCTGAACGAATTATTTTTGCTCCATACCCCATCCAACGTATTGAACAGCACCTCGCTGGCAGGAGAACCAATCCATGGATAGTAAGACCATCGTAATGAATCCTCCGAAAGGCACGCGTCCGGTTGTCAAGCTCGGAATTCAGTCCGACACGGCTTTCAACGAAACGGCGAAGAGCCTGGCGGGGCGCGACCTCTGTTCCATTGCCGACCTATCGGTTGCGGAGATGGCCGCAATTATGGAGTTGGCGCACGCCGTCAAGGCGCAACCTGACGACTTCCGCAATGCCCTCGATGCTAAACAGATGGTACTGATCTTCGAGAAGGAATCGCTTCGCACTCGCCTCACATTTGAGACCGCAATGAATACCGTCGGAGGTAACGCGCTGTTCGTCGACCAGACGAGTTCCCCTCTCGGCGAGCGCGAGTCCATCCCTGATGTGGCGCGCAACCTGGAGCGCTGGATGCACGTGATCGTTCTGCGTACATACGCTCACGACACGATCACCGAGATGGCCGCCAATTCAAGGGTACCTGTGATCAATGCGCTGTCTGATCTTGAGCATCCATGTCAGGCTATCGCGGATTTCATGACGCTTGAGGAGCGCTTCGGCTCGCTTGAAGGACTGAAGTTCACCTACGTGGGCGATGGCAATAACGTGTGTCACTCACTCATACTTACAGCTGCATTGCTTGGAGTTCACTGTACGATTGCAACTCCAAAAGGCTTTGAGCCTAAACTTGAAATTGTGCATAAAGCCCTTCAGAGTTCCGAGCACACCGGCGGTTCACTGACCCTCACACACGATCCAGTGAAGGCCGCAACAGACGCGGACGCTATCTATACCGATGTCTGCACCAGCATGGGCCAGGAGCACGAGGCTACACGAC
>Ga0208357_1001003_pt1 | contig 21565 bp, 18 predicted proteins | sample NGESurdeep092012_6_FD_184487 | JGI IMG/M metagenome (GOLD analysis project Ga0208357, IMG submission 184487) | Arctic peat soil microbial communities from Barrow, Alaska - NGEE Surface sample F52-2 deep-092012 (SPAdes) | ecosystem: Environmental > Terrestrial > Soil > Wetlands > Peat ... | reverse complement strand
CAACTACATGACTACGATCCTCAGGGCTTCACGGCACGAAGACGCTGCTCAGCCACGTGAGACCGTGTCAGGAAGGTGTTCCGTGGGGGGAACTTCGGTCTAGCTGAAAAGCAGGTCAGCCCCCCTGGAGTCGACGATCCGTCGGTCTACCGAACCAGGTCGGCGAGCTGTGTCTTGCCAACCGGCGTCGACTGGTTGGCAGCGACCGAGGATCACCGGCGAGCCGAATACTGACCACGGCCGAGCGCGGCTCGAGACGCGCCCGCACGCGCTGCGGCGAGGGATCTCGGCGCTTATATCAACGGGAAGTGGCAGGCTACGTTCTGATCCGGACCGATCGGGCGCATCTTCGGCTCTTCGGTCGTACAGATGTCTTGCACGTACGCGCAACGAGTGTGGAATCGACATCCCGATGGTGGCGAGAGTGGTGATGGCGGCTCTCCGGCGAGGTGGATTCGCTGTCGCTCGATCGTTTGCCCAGGTCGTGGAGGTATAGCTGACAACAGCGCGTCGGTGTAAGGGTGCGCGGGATGCTGGAAGATCGCCGGGGTTGCGCCCACCTCGCAGAACTTGCCGAGGTACATCGTCCCGGTCCGGTCGGAGAGCACCCGTACTACCGCGAGGTCGTGCGCGATGAGCAGATAGGTGAGCGAGAGCTCCTTCTTCAAGACCGAGAGCAGCTTCAGGATCTGTGCCTGGATCGATACGTCGAGGGCGGTGACCGGTTCGTCGCAGATGACGAGCTCGGGCGCGGACACGAGCGCACGACCGATTGCCACCCGCTGCGCCTGCCCACCGGAGATCTCGTACGGGTACCGGTGCGCGAACTGGCTCGCGCCGAGTCCGACTCGCTCGAGAATCTCCGCGACCCTGCGTCGGCGGGCGACGTCTTTCGGCACACCTGCGGTCGCAAGTGGCTCCGTGATTATCCGCTCGATCGTCCACTTCGGATTGAGTGCGGAGAACGGGTCCTGGAAGATCATCTGTGCGAGCTGTCCGACCTCCCGGTTGCTCGCAGCGCGTGGTCCGGTCAACTCGTGACCGTCAAGCGTGATCTGTCCGGACTTTGGACGAGGCGCCCGGATCAGAGCTCGGGCAAGGGTCGACTTACCCGAGCCGGTCTCGCCGACGATCGCGAACGTCTCGCCCCGTTTGATCTCGAAGCTGACCCCCGCGACGGCTGAGACCGTTCCCTTCCGGTACGAGCCGCGGCGCGAGACCCTGAACTCCTGGACGAGATCCTTGACGTCGAGCAGGGTCTCGCCCGCTCGCGTCGCAGTGCCGTCGTAGGCGTTGGCGACTTCGGCGCTGGTCATATCTTCGCCTCAGCTAGCGGTGTGACATCGAGGTCGATCGGAAACCAGCACGCGCAGGTATGCCCTGGAGAGAGCTCGCGCAGCTCGGGTCGCTCGTCGATGCAGATCTTGCCGCGTTGGCTGCATCGCGGCTCGAATGCGCAGCCTGGCGGGAGGTCACGCGGATTGGGCGGCGAGCCTGGAATCGGATCTGGGATCTCGCCGTCGATCTCCATGCCGGGCACCGCGTTCAAAAGCGCCTGTGAGTACGGCATCTGGGCGGAGCGGGCGACGTCGGAGGAGGGCAGTTTCTCAACCAGTCGGCCCGCATACATGACCATTGCCTCGTCGACCCGAGAGGCGGCGAGTGCCAGATCATGCGTCACGAGCACGACGGCGATCTGGCGCTTTTGCCGCAGCTCGTCGAGGAGATCCATGATCTGGGCTTGGGTGGTCACATCGAGCGAGGTGGTCGGCTCGTCGGCGAAGATCACCTGTGGGTCGCACGAGAGCGCGATTGCAATGACGATCCGCTGGCGCATTCCGCCCGACAGCTGATGCGGGTACGCGTAGAAGCGCTCTTCGGGATCGGCGATGCCAACCTCGCGCATCAGCGCGACCGCGCGCTCGCGCGCAGCGTGCTTGGAGAGTCTCTCTACGCGCGTGGTGGACTTGTACATCGATTCGGCTATCTGCCAACCGACCTTCATCGTCGGATTCAGCGAGCGCGTCGGATCCTGGAATATCAGGGAAGATGTCCGGGTGGCCTGGGCGCGCCACGCCTTGGAGCGCAGCGCGCTCACTTCGACGCCGCCGAGGCGCACCGTGCCGGAGATCTCGAACTTCCTTGGGTTCAACAGGTTCAATATCGCTCGGCAGGTGATCGATTTTCCGGCGCCGGACTCACCGACCAACGCAAGAGCATGTCCGGGCAGCAACGAGAAAGAGACACCGTCGACCAGCGTGAAGGGATGCGCGCTCCGCATCCTGATCACCAGATTCTCGACCTCGACGATCGGCTGAGCCGATCCAAGTACCGGCATGGTGTCTTCGACGTTCGACATGGCGTCGCTTATCGGTCGAACGCGAGCCGTCGGCGCAGCGCGTCAGCGGTCAAGTTCAGCGACATGACAGTCACGAGCAGGAACAGGCAGGGAATAAGCACGAGCGCAGGATCCGAGGTCATCGACGCCACCCCGGCGAAAATCATGTTCCCCCAGCTTGGTTGTGGCGGCCTGATGCCAAGCCCTAGGTAGCTGAGCGCAGCCTCGACGAGCATCGCCACGCCGACCGTGATCATCGCGTAGGCGAGCAGTGGTGGCATCACGTTCGGGAGTATGTGCCCGAAGATGATCTTCTTGGGGCGAACGCCACTCGATCGCGCCGCCACGACGAAGTCGCGATGGCGAACCCGGATCGTCTGGCTACGAGCGAGTCGGGCGTAGACGACAATGCCATAGAAACTGACGGCGAGAATCGTGTGGAACTCGTTCGGCCCGAGGAAGTCCGCGATGGCAAGTGCGAGGATGAGGCTCGGGAACGACAGCAAGGTGTCGAGGATCCGCATGATCGTCGCCTCGATGAGCCCGCCGAAGTAGCCGGCGGACATTCCGAGAATCGATCCGATGACGAGCCCGATCGCGGTTGCGCCGATCCCGACGGCGAGCGACACCTGTCCGCCGTGCAGTACCCGAGAGAGGGTGTCGTTGCCGAAGCCATTCGTGCCAAGAAGGTGGCCCGGCGAGAACAGCGGAAGGTCTGGTTGGGAGAGGTTTCCAGTGTTCGGGCTTGGCGCCGAGAAGACCAACGGTCCAAAGAAGCACGCCAGAATGATGAACAGCAAGACGGATCCTGGGATGTAGACGGCGGGGTCGCGCAACGCGTGGGCGAAGCGCTGCACTTTCGCCTTCCATGCACCCCGAGGCGGTTCGACGACCCAGTGCTCATCGGCAGGGCTGAGCACGATTGCTGGTTGTTCGGCGAGAACGAGGACGTCCGTATTCGCGGTCACAGAGATGTCTCCCCTCGTGTCTGCTCGCGCAGTACTGCGCTTCGTCGCGATCGGCAAGGCGCATGTCGCGTCATGCGTCCCTCACACGCGGGTCGAACGCCGCGTAGAGCAGATCCGCGATCAGGTTGAGGATGACGATCGTGGCAGCGATCACGACGATGCAGCCCTCTACCGTCGTCGCGTCGCGGTTGGAGATGGCATTGATCAAAAGCTCGCCGATGCCGGGCATTCCAAAGATCTGTTCGACGATCACGGCCCCGCCCACGAGGAGGCCGGTGCTGAGTGCGATCAGCGTGACGATACCGAGTGCGGAGTTCCTCGCTACGTGAAGCAGGATGAGTCGGCGATGCGAAATTCCCTTCATGCGCGCGAGTGTGACGTACTCCTCGTTTTCAAGCTGTTCTTGCATCTCGCGCCGGAATATCCGCATGTAACCGGGGAAGACCGAGATTCCGAGCGTCAGGCCTGGGAGGAGTATCGCTCGAAGGTTTGCGCCCCACCCCGCGGTACTCGGCGCGGACCAGCCGAGATTCGATACGAGGTGCCAGTGATCGGCGAATAACAACAGAGCTAACAGCGCAGTGACGAAGGCGGGCACCGAGTTGCCGAACAACGAGAGCCCGGTGGCGATCCGGTCGACCCACGGAGTCGGCGAAGCGACTGATGCGACGGCGAAGGTGACGCCGAGGATGATGGCGATGATCTGCGCGACGAGGATTAATTCCGCGGTCGGAGGAGCCGCTTGCCAGAGCGCCTGGCCGACACTTTGCCCGTTCAACAGCGAGTGCCCGAGGTTGCCGTGCAGCAGATCTCCGACCCAGTTGAAGTAGCGGACGATGAGCGGTTCGTTGAGGTGAAGCTGTTTGGTGAGTATCGCCGCCGACGCTTTGGTGTAGTTGGCGCCAAGGATCACAGCAATGATGTTCCCGGGCAGGAGATTCACGACGGCGAACGCGAGCAGCGTCACACCGAACATCACCGGAATCATCTGCAACAGTCGCGATCCGACGACCTTGAGCATGGCTAGATCGCGACCCTGACGACGCAGGGTACCCGGCAGACCTGGATCGCTCGCATTCGCAGGCTTGCCGCTCGGAGACCGGAAGGCTCAAATAGTTGGGCCACGAAGCGATCATGCATGACGATCCTCACAAAGCCTTCCCCCAGAGAACACTGACAACAGCTCGTAACGCCGAGCCAGTCGCCGAGTCAGTATCGGTGGCGCTGCATAGCTTGTCAAGCCACCTGGCACCTCGCGAGGAGCGTCTGCGAATGTCTGACTTTGTAGTGACTTGCAGGGAATTTCGTACGGCGCGCAGATCGCAATCCCAGAATACGCCGAGGCAGTTCGCGATCGTCCGCCTGCGGACAAGTTGTGTTTCACTTTGGTGACTTAAGTGGCTACAGTCGGATGCCGGAGGGACACCTCTCGCGCGCGGTAGAGGGGCCCCAAGGCGCGGCGGCGGTTGCCGATGGGTAGGGCTCCGTACTAACTAGGGGGACACACGTGAAAAGACACCGACGCGCGAGCGCGGCGTTGATAATGGCTGGGTTAGTAGCTTCGGTCTGTTTGACCGGTCTGCAGGCGGCCTCGAGCGCAACGACTCACAAGGCGACGCCTGCTATAAGGCGTGGCGGGACCGTCATTATCGTGTCGACGGGTGCGACCTCGCTCGACCCGATTTCCCCACTGTGGCCGACCGGCAGCAGCTTCGGATATCAGATCTTCGGTGCACTCTTCGACCCGACGGGTACCTCAGGTTCGACGCTCGCCCCGGATCTCGCGACGGGTTATGTGTTCACCAACGGCTACAAGACGCTGACGGTAACGCTTCGCAGTGGTGTGAAGTTCCAAGACGGAACGGCGTTCAACGCGAAGGCAGTTGCATACAACATCTTGCGTGATGCCGGGACCAGCTCGGACGTCTCGCAGTACTTCACCGACTTGACGTCGGTGACTACGCCCTCGAAGTACACCGTCGCCATCCACCTCTCGCACCCCGACACCAACCTCGCCACGGTGCTTGCCGACACGAACGCCACCTACATCGTGTCGCCGGCGGCAGTCGAGAGCGAAGGTGCCACGCAGTTCGGGCTTTTCCCGATCGGCGCAGGCCCGTTCAAGGTGACGACGAACAACGCTACGGAGCAGATCCTCAGTGCATGGCCGGGCTACTACGCGTCGAAGACTCGCTATCTAAGCTCACTTGAGTACTTGAACGACGGAGCGAACCCAACGACCGCCTACCAGGCACTTGCCTCTGGCGCGGTGCAGAGCTTCACGATGATCGGCTTGGGCGACCCTCCGACGGTCCTCCAGGAGGCGGAGACGAACCCAAGTCTGAAGACCGTGAAGGGCTCGGACCTCGTCTACACCTTCCTTCCGGTGAACACGAACAAGCCGCCGTTCAACAACCCGCTCGCACGAGAGGCGATCGACTACTGCACCAACAGGGCACAGATCGCCACCTTTGTTCAGGGCGGTTTCGCGAACCCGGCGCCGATTCTGGCTGGAACGAGTGAGCAGTACTACCCAGGCTCACCCGGAAGCACCAAGGCCAAGCTTGCGGCGGCGAACAAGCTGCAGCCGTACCAGTACAACGTCGCCATGGGTACCGCACTCGTCAAGCAGCTCGGGGGCTTGAGCTTCCAGTTCAACGAGCTCCAAGGCCAAACCTCAGTGATAGCGACTGCGCTTGCCCAGCAGTGGGCACAGTGTGGGATCAACGCGACGCCGAACATTGTCGGATTTGGCCAGGTATTCGGCGACTACGCGACGGGCAACTTCCAGCTGTCGACGCAGATCAGTGGTGGAATCTTCAACGGTGCGATCTATGTGCCGCTGTACTCGGTTCCAACTGCCGCTGACGACGCGCACGGCTTCAACAGCCCGACGATCACCAACCTCTTGGATGCCACGAACCTATCGTCGAACAACGCCGCGTTGACCGGCATCTGGAGCCGGATCTGGGGCGGCGAGGACAAGCTCGCCGTCAACATCCCGATCCTTTCTGCCGACAACTACTACGTCGACAACAAGTGCCTGAAGGGGCTCGGCTTCATCGAGGCCGGTGTCATCTTCAAGAGCGCGTACTACACCTGCACACCGTCCTAACGAGCAAGTAGCAAGGAATCGGGGAACTGGCCCCGTGCCTTTGGCACGGGGCCAGTTCCTTTTTCTGGTTCAAGGCCTGCGGCGTCCTCGACAATTTCGCTGCGATTCACCACAATGAAGGGCGAGCTGTTCTGGGACACGCCAAGTTGCATGCTGACCCTGACGTGGTGTCGCAGCTAAAGGACGACGTCGGAATTGGGGAGGCGCGATGGCAAAACTAGTTGGGGTGCTGAACACGGGTCACGTGTGGATACACCGGCCTATCGAGGAGTGGGAGGCAGTCCGTCGGTCGAGGCGCCTTCGAGACGACGTCCCACTCGAGGACATGAGTGAGAAGCAGGCGAAGTACGACCGAGTGAGCGCCGCGGTCGAGATTCTAAAGAGCAAGCTCGCCGAGATGCGCCCGGACGCGCTAATCGTCTACGGGGACGACCAAAGCGAGAACTTCGCGAATACGTTCGTGAACATTCCAAGCATTGCCGTCTACGTCGGCGAGACCTTCGCGGGACGTCGATACAACGGTGCCAAGGGCGAGGCGCATCAGGTCGTTCCGAACAACACGGCGCTCGCGACCTCGATTCTCACCAGCCTGCTTGGGTCGGGATTCGATCCGGCATTCTGTATGGGCCTGCCGAATCCTGAGCGAGGCATTGGGCATGCGATCATGAACCCACTCGGATACTTCACCGACTACACGATTCCCACCGTTCCGATCTTGTTGAATGCGTTGTTCGCGCCGCAGGTCACCGGAAAGCGGGCTCACGAGTTGGGCAAAGCGGTTCGACACGCGATCGAGGCCTACCCGGAGGATCTTCGGGTGGTGGCAATCGGTTCGGGGGGTCTTTGGCACACGACGTCGCATGGTTACGACACGTACCTGAATGAGGAGTTCGACCGGGCCGGCCTGAAGCTCCTCGCGGATGGGAATCTCGCTTCTTGGGCACGGCACTTCGACGACTACCACGTGCCCGATGGAGACATGAGTCAGTTCATCGGAGAACGTCGAGACGACATGACCGGCATGCCGACCCTCGGGGGACCACAGTTTGGGACCCGAGAGACCCTGAACTGGATCGCGGCCTCGTCGATGGCCGACGGCTGCCCCTTTACCGTTGTTGACTACGTCCCGATCTACTCATCCCCGATCGGTTCCACCTATGCCTACTGCGACGCCGTCTCGTGACCTGGTGAGAACTTGCGAGAAGGCGATGAGGTCGACGCCTCGGATCACTCTCAGGCGCCAGAGATCCTCCTAACCCTTTGCAGGCGATGAGTTGATGCGCGAACAGTCGTTAGGTCGGACCGGGGTCGCCGTCTCCGAGATCGGCTTCGGGTGCGGCCCGGGCGCTCGTCTCATGGTTAGTGACGACGCAGCCGCCCAGCAAGCGATGGTGACTGCCGCCCGCGCGGCGGGCATCACCTACTTCGACACCGCTGCTGGATACGGCGACGGTCGCTCCGAGGAGAATCTAGGAGCCGCACTCGAGGGCTCGGCCGGGTCGGTAGTGATCTCGACGAAGGTCGCCCTCGAGCTGCCCGATCTCGGAGACATCGCCGGCTCAATCGCACGTAGTGTCGAATCGAGCTTTGCGCGCCTTGGAGTGAGCAGGGTCGAGGTACTTGTCCTTCACAACCGCGTTGCGCGGAGCATGGACTATCCGAAGCCACCAGGTAGCGGAGCGCTGCTGCACCTGCCAGACGTCTTCGGGCCGCGAGGTGTCGCTGAGGCGTTTCAGGCACTGATCGACCAGGGGCTTGTCGGGAACGTGGGCTTTACGGCATTCGGGGGTGAACCTTCCGCGATCGAAGAGATGATCGGCTGTGGGCTGTTCACCTCGATGAACGCTTCGTACAATCTGTTGAATCCGAGTGCCAATCTGTCGGTTCCCGCTGAGTTTGTCGAGCCGGACTACGAGCTCGTCATCGACAAGGCACGCCGAGCGGGCATCGGTGTCATGGCGATTCGAGTGCTGGCGAGCGGTGCGCTCGTCGAATCCTCGAGCGACGACGCCCGGATCGCACCTCTTGCGGCCTTCGCGAACGAACTCGGCATTTCGTTACCGGAGTTGGCGATCCGCTTCGTGCTCTCCACCGAGGGTGTCCAGACCGCGATCATGGGGCTTAGTGAGCCTCGGCACCTGGCGTCGGCCGTCGAGGCCGCGTTGAGGGGCCCGCTCGACGAATCGGTTATGCACCAGATCGAATCGCTCACGACCACTGGGGTCACCCGCTAGCCGAGTCGGCGTCGGCGTCCGAGCGATCAGACCGGCGCGAAGATCTCCTCCAGCTCGAGTGGTCGGTCGATCAGATGCTGGTCGTAGCAGTAGCGCACGAAGGGCTCAAGGACGCGATGGTTCGCCTCGAGGCCGTACGGCATCGGGTCGGGATGGATGAGCTCGCTCGTCGCGAGGACGCCGAAGTCGTGCAGCGGTCCGGTCGGACTGTCGTCTTCGGCGATCAGGTCGGCGCCGTCTGCAAGCCGTTCGAGCATCGGTGCCTTCGCTCGGACGAACGCGTCGAAGAGGTCCGCGGCGAGATCTGGGGTCGAGCGCAGTAGATCGTCGCGGACGACCACCGTGTGGTGAACGGGAATGAATCCCGTATTCGCGATCCACTGTTCCTCGATGGTTCGCGGATCGGGGATGAGACGGTGGATGTTCGGATCGTCGCCACCGTAGTGACCAAGGATCGCGGCGACCGAGCCGCTAACGAGGAGCTCCGAGAGATCTGCGCCGGGCTCGAGGACGCAGTTCGCTGGCAGGTGTGCCGCTTCGAGATGCTCATCGCTCGTGACTACATACTCGACACTGTCGCCGTCGAAACCGAAGTGGTCGCTCAGCACGCCACGAGCCCAAACTGCGTCAGTCACGGTGTAGGAGCGGAGGCCGACGCGTTTGCCCGCAAGCTCCGACGGTGCTGAGATGCCCGAGCGTACGTCGTAGAAGAGCTCGTCGTAGTCGAAGCGGCGAGTGACAAAAACCGGCAGCGGTGTGAATCCGACGCCGAATGCCTTGGCCTGAATAGCCGTAGAGATCCCGAACTCGCTCATGTCGTATTCGAGACCGCGCGCCATCTTCCGAAATGCAGGGAAGATCGATGTCAGTTGGGCGAAGTCGAGCTCGGCGGTGTTCGGGGTCACCGTGCCATCGACGAGTGGGGCCGTGTGTGGGTAGCGGGTGAGGGCGACGTTCAGGCGGGTCGTCACCGTTCGCGACTCTTCGTCGCCCCGCATGGGACTCCCGGCTGGTCGGAGGAAACCTCGGGGGCTTCTCCGCTGAAGTGGCGACCTCGAAGGGAGCGGTCCTCATGTCGTTCGCTTGTAACCATGTCTGTTGCCTCCTATCCCGATCCGGAGGTTCTCGAGGGATCGGATCGCTCCCCCCGGCCAGCAGGCTCGTTGCGTTAGTGCGAAGTGGCGGTTCCAACAACGTCGCTCACGGAAGTCTGCCCGCGAGTGCCGAGGCCTCGAGGGCCAGGCGACTGGCCTCGTCGCGATTCGAACCGGAGAGCGCGGAGAGCGCCTCCCCGATAAGGGTTCGAAGGCCGAGGAGGGTGTCTCGATCACTGGATTCAGATCCGGCGAGCGCGTGGCTCAGCGCGATGTCACAGAGCGTCCAGAGGGCGTCGAGCTCACACTCTCGAGAGACGAGTTCGGTGAAGGTCGTCGAATGAGCGAGACGTGCTGCGACACCTTCGATCGTTGCTGGGGAGAGGTCCTCGACGACTGGCTCTCCCATATCTGGCGCCTCGATCGCGCTCTGCAGGTTCGTCTCGGGCGCCTCGCCATTGTTGCTGTCTGATTCCTCGGTCGCCATCATCCTCTTTCGTTGATCCGGTAGGGACAACGTCACGTCGCAGAACGAGATGGAATCTCAGCGGAGCCGTGAAGCCCGAGACGCCGAGATTCCATCTGTGGTCGTCTTACTTCCAGAGCTGCTTGGTCGCGAGTTCGGCGCCCTTGGCCATGTCTTCGAGCTTCGCCCAGGCGATCTCGCCGTGGCCGACCCGCGAGCCGAGCCCACAGTCGGTGCCGGCGATCACGTTCTCGCGTCCGACGAGGTTCGCGTAGCGCACCAGTCGCTCCGCGACGAGCTCAGGGTGCTCGACTACGTCGGAAGAGTGACCGATCACGCCGGGCATCAGCGACTTGCCCTCAGGTAGCTTGAAGTCCTCGAAGACCTTCCACTCGTGGGCGTGCCGCCCATTGGAGGCCTCGATTGAGTAGCACTCCGCCGTGACGCTGAAAATGATGTCAATGATGTCCGCGAGCGGGATGTCGTCACGGTGTGGCCCATGCTGGCTACCCCAGCAGACATGGAACCGGATGAGCGACTCGGGCAGACCACGCAGCGCGTGGTTCTGTGCCTCAGCGCGAAGCGCGGAGTACTTCCGGTACTCAGGGACCGTCATCGTCGGGAACATCTGCCAGGCGTCAGGCATGTCCGGGTCGTCGATCTGCAAGACGACTCCCGCGTCGGTGATCGCCTTGTACTCCTCATGCATTACGTCGGCGATGGCGAAGAGGAACTCCTCATCGCTCTTGTAACTCTCGCCCCGATACAGCCAGTGCTCGATGGTTCCCGGAGCGACTGCTGGCAGGTAGGGCTCGACATCGAGTCCTTCGCATGCGGCCTTCAAGCGGGCGATGTCGGTGGCGACGTTGGCCTGACCGACGTAGGTGAGCGGACCCTCGGCGACGAAGGGTCCCGCATTGAAACCGCCGGCGACAGGACTGACCGTCTCCTGGTTGCCGTGGTAAAACATCCCGAGACCAGCGGCATAAAAGCCAGGAAAGTCGCGCTGGTCACGACCCGTGACCCCGGCGTCGCGTGGCTGCTTGGCGAGCTCGGGGTGCTCCTCGAAACCGGTCATGCGCTCTCGCACGTAGCCAAGGAAGCCACCGCGCTTGGAGAACTCGCCGTCGTTGACGACGTCAATTCCAACCCCCGCCTGCTTCTTCACGACGTCGGTAATCGCTTCGGGCAGTGCAGCCTCGAAGGCGGCCCCAGTTGCTTCCCCGCCGACGAAGAGGTGCTGTAGGTCGGGTGGCCGCGGCAGTGTCCCCGCGTGCGAAACGATTATCCGATCGGTGCTTCGTCTCACGGTCGTCCTTCCATTTAGCGCGCGCCAATGCACGCTTTCCCCCCATGGGTGACCCGAGTGTCGCACAAGCCTTGCGTAATCGACAAGTGCCGTCGAGGCGCCTCACGCATCGGAGCGCGCGCCAATTTCGACGTGACGCAGCGGTCCCGGAAGGCGAGCGGAAGAGGCCCGGCGCAGACACGCGGCGCGCTGAGTAACCTCAGTCCTGACCGAATCTTTTCACTACTGGGGGTAAATGTGTCGGACTCCGCAAAACAGGTTCGTGCGGCTAACGCCTACGTTCGTGCTCTTCGCTCGGGCGAGGGTTCAGCTTCTAGTCGGGCCGAACCGTATCTCGCGCCAGACGTGGTTGCGACCATAGGTAACGCTGAAATCAGCGGGAAGGAGGCGGTGCTCGCGCACATCACGGGCATCTGGCCGAGCACCCCCGTTTACCAACTCGGCGCGTGGGATGACCCAAGCGTTGACGGCGACGTCGTAACGATTGATGCAGAGTTTCCCGCGTTCGGAGCGGGCGCTTCGAAAGCGACGCTCACGTTCTCGTTCAATGATGATGACCAGATCGTCTCGGTCAGCGAGAGCTACGCCGGAGGGCCACGGCCTGAGCCGCAAAAGGAGATGCCTCTTGTCGTGCGCGGCATGATCAACAGCGCGCTTGCCAACGGCACACCCATCGTCGTGGCATATACGGGCGAGGATGGCTCTCCACAGCTGTCGCTTCGTGGCAGCACCTTGGCGTACAGCCCGACGCAGCTTGCGATCTGGTTGCGCAGCGCCGAAGGTGGCCTGAATCGTGCGCTTGCGACGAACCCGCAGCTCTCGCTTCTTTACCGGGACAGTCGCACTCGAAGCACGCTGATTGTCAAAGGCACGGGCAGAATCGAGGATGATCCCGCGATCCGCGACGAGATCTTCGAGCTCACCCCCGAGGTCGAGCAGATGCACGATCCCGATCGAAACGGCGCCGCGTTGATTATCGACGTCACTTCGGTTCGCGGTGGTACACCACGAGGTGGGGTGAACGTACAGATCTAGTTCGGGCGACGTTCGCACGTCGCATCGGGGAGACTCGAAACCGAGAGTTCGGTGCTCGTGTCTCGTGCCCGGTGCGGCGCGCGAGCTCGAAGGTCTATGCCCGGAATGGGAAGACCTTGGCGGCAGTGCCACCGAAGATCTGTTGTTGTGCCTCGAGCGGCTTGTCGCCGAGCTCGTCTCGCGGGTAACGCAGCGCGCTGAAGTAGCCCTCTCGCCCAGTCACCGGCGGGAAGTCGCTTCCCCACATCATCCGCTCTGGTCCCCAGAGGTCGTAGACCGTCTGGATGAAGGGCGGGATCGGCCTCTGGAAGGGGAACAACGAGGTGTACGGCAGCTCTCGGTGAGCAATTGAGCTCAACGCAGGAACCTTGATGTAGAGGCTCGGGTACCGGGCCAGTCCCCAGGCAGTCGATCGCTCCCCGTCGGTGCGGTCTGGGCCGCCGACGAATGCCAGATTCTCCAAGACGATCGTCAAGGTGGGCAGCTCCTCGACGAGCTCGCGAAATCCGTCGGTCGCGAACGCCCCGTTCACGCCGAAACAACTGACCGGGATACCGAGTCGGTCGGCCGCCCGCCAGATCGCCAGGGGATCGTCGCCAGGCGATCGGTCCTCGGCACGAAGACGCACGCCGACTGCACCGTCTGCAACGTGTTTCTCGAGTGAGGTGACTGCCGCTGGATCGCTCGGATCGATGATCACCACGCTCACCAGGCGATCGGCGTGAGCGTGAAAGCAGGCCTGCTGATATGACTGGTCGAACTCGAAGAGATTTCCGATGAGCACGGCTCGCTCGACGCCGCATCGGTCCATCTGAAAGAGCAGGGTCTCAACGGGCTCGAACCATCGAATTGACGCGTGGCAGTGCGAATCCACAATTGAGATCTCCGGTAGCTCCGACATCGTGAACCTTCCCGCCCCTCGTCCAACAAGGCACAAGCAGATTTGCCGCGGCGTGCTCGCGTTGAGCGCCGAACCCGGATGAACCTAGTGGAAGCGGCAGCCGCAGCGGCCAGTCTCGTAGTAGCTGCTGTCAGTCGGGCTGCTGCCTTGGAAAGCTCAGTATTAGGACCACGATGCGCACAGCCGCGCTGCCTCGTGAAGAACCTCGGCAGCCTGAATGGGCTGAGCGCTAACCGTGAGGTCGTGTGCTCGCTCAAGGAGCGATCGAAGCTTGACGAGACTCGTCTCGCTTCCCTCCGGTACCACCTGCCAGGCTTTGATTCGGTGCCCGGTCTCGCGAAGCGCGGTCATCTCGATGGCGATATCGGCGAGCGTCCAGAGCGCATCGAGCTCACACTCGCGGTAGACGAGTTTCTCAAAGCTGTCCGAGACGAGGAGCCTCGCTGCAACTCCCTCGATCGTCTCTGGGAGAAGATCGTCGACGATCGGGTCGTCCTCGTCGCTAAGCAGGTCGTCTGCGGTTGGCATCCCAAGGTCCTTTGTAGTGCGTCTCGCCGTTGAGCTGGAATTGGCCCGACGGCTCGGTCAGTCGACCTACGAGGCCGGTGAAAGGCTGGTCGACTGGACCGGCTGCCCGCGGCGCCAAAGCTCCAACGGATCGGTATCGCGAGAGCCGTTCACGGCGACAGATCGAATGCGGAAGGCCTCGGGATGTTGCACCTGCGGCGGCTCGATACCCTCTTGTAGCCGATCAGCGAGCTGAATCAGCAGGCGTCGAGCCCCGACGATTGCCCGATCGGTCGTGCCGAGGTGCTCTTCCCATCGTCGGCAGACGGGACCGTCCTGGTCCTCTTGCACGGCGATGTCCTGCAGCCGGACACCGGGGATCCCGGTCCAGCTGCCGTTCTTCATGAGTTCGGTGTCGCGAAGGAAGTCGTTGCTGTAGTTCGCGATCGGAATAAAGGTCTTCTCGTCGACTGCGACCGCGGAGCCAGCTCCGCCGTTCGCCATCATGAGTTCCCTTTCATTTAGTGGACGGTCTGGGTGCCAGGTGACGGTGAATCCCCACATGTGGGTGTCATCGAGCGGAATGGCGCCCGTGAGGGTGTTCGCTGCGTCGTACGGTCCAGGGATGAGCGTGAAAGCCGGGAGGTGGAAGGGCGTCATCCGCCAGTAGTACTCGTCGTTCGGCTCGTCGCTCCTCGCCATGCAAAGCAGCCCGAAGTCGGTCTCGGACAGCAGGTATTTCTTCCGACGGAGGCCGGCTTCAGGCATGAAGTCTTCCTCGTCTGGCTTCCAGGAACGGTGGAGGAAGTTCAGGTGTGCGGTGTCGAGCTCGCCCTCGAGGTTCTGGAGGTAGTTGCACATTTGCATGCGCTTGTGCGCCGCGAAGTGGCTCTCGGGAAGGAGCGTCCACTCGAAGTCGGGGAAGGGCGGAACCTTGTCCTTTGGCCCCATGTAGGCCCAGATGATTCCGCCAGCCTCATGAGTCTCGTAGGCGATGGCTTGGACATGGTCCTTAAAGTGGCTGTTCTCCGGCTCCGCTGGCTGGTCGACGCAGTTCCCGTCGGTGTCGAATTTCCAGCCGTGGTAGACGCAACGAAGCCCGCAGTCCTCGTTTCTGCCCCAGTACAGCGAGGCGTGACGGTGCGGACACCGCTCCTCGAGGATCCCAATCTTGCCATTCGTGTCGCGAAATGCGATCAATCTCTCGCTGAGCAGTTGAAAGCGAACGGGATTGCCGTCGCGCTCGGGAATCTCTGATGACAGCACCGCTGGGATCCAGAACCGCCGAAACAGATCACCCATAGGTGTACCCGGGCCAGTCTGGGTGATCTTGTCGTTCTCTTCGATGCTCAACATGGATTTACCTCCCCAAGATATCTTCAGTCAGGCTACCAATATGTGGTGCGAACCGCGATTAGTCCGCAACGTAACGCATCTCGCTTGAGCGCAGTGGGAAGCTTGCGCAAGGAGTACACGGTCCACGGTAGGAGCGAGAAAGGTGCTCTGGCCAGCCGCGGCGCTGCAAGGAGGCGAGCCGACTGCGGGCGCTCATGGCCAAGGCGGATGACCCGAGTTGCCCGCGGCGATTGTTTTGTAGCGACGAAGGGATCTACGGCTAGACGACCCCGTCGCTCTCGACTCCCGAGGGGCGTCGCTATCTAGAGGAGTCGGCGCTCGGAGGCCCAGTTCGTCAGCTGGTAGCGATTTGAGAGCTGCAACTTGCGGAGTACCGCCGACACGTGGCTCTCCACCGTCTTTACGGAGATCTTCAGTTCAACAGCGATCTCCTTGTAGGCGTAGCCGCGAGCGATAAGGCGCAGGACCTCCCGTTCTCGCGGCGTCAACTGATCGAGCTCTGGGTCAAACGACGTCATGCGTGTGGTCTCGGTACTTTCTTGCCTGAAGGCATCGAGCACGAAGCCCGCCAGGTGTCGCGAGAACACGGCGTCACCACTTGCCACCCGACGTACTGCCTCGATCAACTCGGTGCCCGAGATGTTCTTCGTCACGTAGCCGCACGCGCCAGCCCGGATCACTGCGATGACGTCCTCTGCTGCGTCAGAGACCGAGAGAGCGAGGAATCGGATGCTAGGGCTGTGCTTCACGACGCCCTCAAGTACCGCCTTTCCTCCACCGCCAGGCATATGGACATCGAGCAAGACGACGTCGGGAGCTCGTTCGATGATCATCTCGATCGCCGCTTCTACTTCGTCTGCCTCTCCGACCACCTCGACGTTGTCGCCGAGCTCGGCGCGGATGCCGGAACGGAGAAGGGCGTGATCGTCGACGAGGAAGACGCGAGGGACGCTCTGGTCGCTCACAGTTGCGCGTGTGAACGGGGAAGTGTCAACGCGACCTCAGTGCCTTCTCCGAGCGCGCTTCGTACGACGGCGTGGCCACCGGCTCGCTGCATTCGCTCGATGATCGAACGACTGATGCCGTGTCGGTCCGGCGGGACGGTTTGGAGCTCGAAGCCGGTTCCGAGATCGCGAACGAACATCGAGACGAGGTCGGCCTCGACCTCGATGAACACCGAGATGCTCGCGGCTCTCGACCACTTCGCAGCGTTGATGGTGGCTTCCCGTCCAGCTGCGAGCAGAGCAGACACAGCGACGTCGAGTGGGCAGTCGCCGACGACTACCAGCTCGACCGCCGCTCCGTAGTTGTCCTCGACGTCGCGTTCGATGTCCGCTGCCGCCTGCACCAAGGTCGACGGTGACTCGGCGCGCGTCCAAAAGGCGGCCGGCCGGAAAAGCCAGGAGCGGAGGTCGCGTTCTTGAATGCGTGCGAGCCGAGCGACCTCCACCGGGTCGTGTGCCGAGCGCTGGATGAGTGAGAGCGTCTGCAGCACGGAGTCGTGGAGGTGCGCTGCCATGTCGGCCCGTTCCTGTGCGCGTACCCGCTCTCTTCGCTCGCTGGTCAGCTCGCGCAGCGTTCGAAGCCACCATGGGGCAAAGAGCGTGAAGAAGCCGGCGCCGAGCACCATCGCTCCGACGAGAGCCCCGGCGGCCGCACCCGACCTGCTTCCGTTTTTCGACAAAAGGCCGATGCCAATCGCCGCAAGCGTGATTCCTACGGTCGCTCTTAGCGCGACGACCTTCCAGCTCTTGCTGGAGGTGATGCCACTAACGGGCGCCGCGTTCAGCAGTTCTTGCAGACGGAGGCGTTCGTCGCTCGAGCACTTCCGCCAGACGACTAGGCCACCGAGGCCAGTAACGGCAACCGGCCAGCCGACCCCATCGATATCCGGGAGTCCAATTGCCTGTAGTGCGATCAGTATCGCCAGCACGAGCGTCGAGATCGCCAGAATGATCTGGAGTTCCCGGCGGTCTCGGACGGTCCTCGAACCGATCGAGGATGTTTCGCCCCGGCGGGTGACGGTGATCCAAAGGGTTACGTACGCGATCGCGCCGACGCCGAAGATGAAGGCCGTGAGTGTCCAGATGGCCCTTACCGATTTGGTGGGGAGTCCGAGCCTTCGCGCGACGCCGTCGCAGACGCCTCCAAGGGCGCAGCCGTCGTCGCTTCGAAGAAGTGGTCGTTCGATACGCCGCCTGCTTGCCGACGGCGGCGTCGACTGGGGAGCGGCGGAGTCTGCAAGCGAGGGGTTGGAGGTCTCAGTGATGCATTGATCCTGCCACGGAGATCTTCGTTCTGCGATAGGGGATAACCCTGAGATCGCCATCGCTCTTTTGGCGAGCACTGAGGGATCATCCCGATGGTCGGAGGTGAGTGCACGTGTCACGTTGTTCTCATGGATCTGACCGCACAACTACCACCCGTCGAGTCGGCTGTGCCACCCGAGACAGAAGCTGAGCCCACTCCGCTCCGGCGCAGTTCTACGAGGCGAATGATCGCCGGCGTTGCCGGCGGTATCGCCGATCGCTTTGCCATCGACGTCAACATCGTCCGGGTGGCATTCGTCGTCGCCACCTGCGTTTGGGGTTTGGGAGCTGCCGTATATCTAGCTATGTGGGCACTCGTCCCGACTGTTGATAGCGCGGCATCGATCGGGCAGGATGCAGCTGGCGAGAGTGGCGAACTGGAGTCGAACCGCATTTCGATTCTGACCGTCCTACTGCTGCTTGGCGCTTTGTCGATAGGCCTGATCTTCAGCACTCCTTGGTGGGGCGGACCTCGCTGGGGCGGTGGAATCGGGGTCGCGTGGCTGTTGGTCCTGCTCGGACTACTGATCGCCGCGCTACTTCGCCCTGCTCGGAGGTTCTCATGGCGGAGACTCCTCGGCGTCTCGCTCCTAGCGGTCGCGAGTCTCGTGATCATCGTGACGGGAGCGTTCTTCGGCGCAGTTGCGCTGACAGGTGTCCCGTTGCGTGGCGGCGTCGGCGAGCGGGTCTTTCAGCCGACTTCGTTGTCGCAGCTGAACTCGACGTACCGGGTGGCTATCGGCAACACGACCGTCGACCTGCAACACGTTCCGTTCGGCTCTGGGGTCTATCACGTGACCGCATCAGTGGCCGTTGGCGAACTTCGCGTCGAGGTGCCAGCAAATGTCGTGGTCGACGTGACGGCCCATAGCGGGATCGGCGACGTGGTCTACGAGAACCAGGACGGATCACAGCAGTTCTTCGAGGGATCGCCGACCTCGGGGAGTGGAAGCGCAAAGAAGGCTTCGCCACAGCTCGTCTTGACTGCTGAGGCGGGAATCGGCCAGGTACAGCTCTACCGAGCTTCCTCGACCTCGAGCTGAGAAGTCCGCTATCTGAGCTGTACCATGGGCTCGCTTCTTGTTGTGCCGTCTTCGGCTTCGCGCCATCGAATCGTCGCCGAGGAGCCGGGAGAGGTGCGAGAGCGGCCGAATCGGACTCACTGCTAATGAGTTGACCTGGGAGACCGGGTCCGAGGGTTCAAATCCCTCCCTCTCCGCGTTTCCGCTAGGTCGCGAATTTGGCAATCCCTCGAGCGACGTTTTCCCACGACGCCTTGTGTCCCGCGATCGCCTTGCGATCATCGCGGCCCTTCGACGTGTGGTCGAATAGGGATGAGAATGCAAAGTGCCAAGCGGCTGTCGCGACGAAGACCGCAACTTCGGGCGGCCGTTGGTGTCGCCGTGTTCATCGCGGGATTCTCCGGCTTCGCGATCCAGTCAATCGGTGCGGTTTCGGCACGGATCGGGAGCAATCTTGTCGCGGTCGGGAGACTTGCCAGGGTGCCGAGCGGCTCGATTGCGCTTGGCGAGCTGGAGTCGACTCGCTCGATATCGCTTGGCATCGCGATCGAGCCATCGCATCCTGCGGCACTTTCGGCGTACGCCGCGTCGGTCTCGAGGTTGGGCAGCCCGCTCTTTCATCAGTACTTGAGCGTCTCGAGCTTCGACAGCGAATTCGCGCCTTCCGCCGCTACCGTGACCCGGCTTGCGTCGTCGCTTCGTACCCTCGGCTTTCATGTCGGGGCGCTTCCCGCAGATCATCTTCTCCTACCGGTCAGCGCGAGCGTCGGCATCGTTGATCGCTCGTTGCACACGCGACTCGTGAAGTACCGGTTGCCGTCTGGCGCGATTGGATGGTCGGCGGCGGTCGCTCCCGAGCTGCCAAGGAGCGTCGCATCTGGGATCTCCGAAGTTGTCGGCCTGGACAACTTGACGACATCGAGTACCTCGCTCTCTAGCGAGGATCGGGTCAGCACTCCCGACAAGCGGTCTCGTGGGCACACGGCAGTGACCGCTTCGCCCGGTGCTTGTCCGGCGGCGACCGATGCCGCTAGACGATCGGACGGTTGGACTGAGGCCGACCTCGCCCATGCCTACGGCCTGACTGGGCTCTACGCCAAAGGCGATGTGGCTGCCGGTCAGACCATCGGGATCTTTGAGCTCGAGCCGTTCTTGATGAGCGACGTCGCGACGTTTGATCGCTGCATGTTCGGTGAGAGCCACACGTCACAGATCGCGATCCAAAAACTCGACGGATTTGAGCTCTCCGGTCCCGGGGAAGGGGAGGCAGCACTTGATGTTGAGGAGATCTCCGCGCTCGCGCCCGATGCGCGCATCCTCGTCTACGAGGCACCGAACACCACCTTCGGTGCGCTCGACGAATACGCAGCGATGGTCTCCGAGGATCAGGCAAATGTGATCTCCACCAGCTGGGGTGAGTGTGAGCAGGCCCTACAGATTGGTGCACCGGACGCGATCCAGTTGGAGAACACGCTCTTCGAAGAGGCTGCGATTCAGGGGCAGTCCGTCTTTGCTTCCGCAGGGGACGACGGGTCCGACGACTGTGCAAACACGCCATTCTCATCGGGAACGCCGGTAGCCCCCTACCTCTCAGTCGACGACCCTGGTGCCCAGCCGTACGTCATCTCAGTCGGAGGTACGTCGTTACTCTCCGACCACCAGCCACTCGGTGCAACAGGTGAGACTGTCTGGAACGACGGTGTGAGCGGTGGATCTGGCGGCGGTGGACGTTCCTCACTCTGGTCGATCGCTGTGTGGCAAGCCGCACTCGGTGCTCCGGGTCTCGCGGCGTCTGGTGCCAGGGAGACCCCCGACGTAAGTGCCTCCGCGAATCCGTCGCACGGAACAACGGTTTATGTCTCGCAGCCGACGTCCTCGTCAGGCTCGGGCCAACTCCTACCGGACTGGCGACGAGCCGGCAGTAGCGATGGATCATGGGGCACGATCGGCGGCACCTCGGCCGCTGCGCCGATCTGGGCGGCCGTGGCGGCGGAGATAGCTGGCTCCGGGGTGGCTGGCACTAGCTGCGCAGCCCTTCCGTCGACCCTGGGTGGACCAGATCTCGGCTTCCTCGCGCCAGAGCTGTACGCCACAGCGGCCTTCGAATACTCGGCGTCGTTCAACGACATCGTGAAGGGGAACAACGACGCCTTCGGACTTGGTACGGGTTACGACGCCGGACCTGGCTACGACCTGGCGTCGGGCCTCGGTTCTCCGGATGTGACGAATGGTGGATCACCCGGACTTGCTGCATACGTCTGTGCCGAGGCTACCGGCACGGCCATCGCGCCTCCGCTTGAGCCCGTGATCGCGTCGTTATCGCCGCCATCGGGACCCTCGAGCGGTGGGAACACACTGGTGGTCCAACTTGCCTCGGCGTTGCCAACGGGCGCGACGGTGCACGCACAGATCGGAGCTTCGCGCGCAACGGTTATCTTCGCGTCGGGCTCAACCGTTGACCTTGTAGTGCCGGGGTCGCCCGTGACCGCCGCCGCTCCGAGCTTCACTGCCGCGGGTCCGGCGAGGGTGACGCTAACCATCTCGACTACCACCGGGACCGTCTCGAGCGGCGCATCGAGCACGGCCACCTATGAGTACCTCGATGAGACGGGTACCTCGAGAACCCCGACTGTCACCGGCATCGGGCCGAGTGCAGGGTCGCCTACCGGAGGAAATGCGGTCACGGTCTACGGAAGCGATTTTGCTGCGTCGCCTGACGAGGTCGCCGTTGGCGGCGAGGAGTCCCCGTCGGTCCAGGTTCTAAGTGGGTCGGAGTTGCGTGTCGTCATCCCAACCGAAACCGCGTCGACGGCGTGTGCGACGGGATCCGGGTTTTATTCCAGTTCGACCTGTCAGGTCGAGGTAGTCGTGACCAATGCCGACGGAACGAGCCCGACTGCCCCGATCCTGC
>Ga0208357_1001001_pt1 | contig 21581 bp, 19 predicted proteins | sample NGESurdeep092012_6_FD_184487 | JGI IMG/M metagenome (GOLD analysis project Ga0208357, IMG submission 184487) | Arctic peat soil microbial communities from Barrow, Alaska - NGEE Surface sample F52-2 deep-092012 (SPAdes) | ecosystem: Environmental > Terrestrial > Soil > Wetlands > Peat ... | reverse complement strand
GGCGGGCAGCGTCGGTAGTGGTGGGCGATCAGCGCGGCCAGCGCGCAGGAAGCGATGCGCGACTCGCGTGAGTCGGCGCGGCTGGTCAGCACGATCGGTACGCGCGCACCAAGTACCACGGCCGCACTGGCCGCGCCGCCGAGATATTCCAGTTGCTTGGCCAGCATGTTTCCGCTCTCCAGATCGGGCACCAGCAGGATATCCGCGCGGCCGGCCACATCCGAGACGATACCCTTGATCTGCGCAGCGGCGGCAGAGATCGCATTGTCGAATGCCAGTGGCCCGTCCAGTACCGCGCCGGTGATCTGTCCGCGGTCGGCCATCTTGCACAGCGCGGCGGCATCCAGCGTGGTTTGCATGTGTGGGTTGACCATCTCCACGGCGGCGAGGATGGCCACGCGCGGCAAGGCCACGCCGACGATGTGCGCCAGGTCGATCGCGTTGCGCACGATATCGGCCTTGTCCTCCAGTGTCGGCGCGATATTGATCGCGCCATCGGTGATGATGAACGGGCGCGGGTACGCCGGCGTGTGCATCAGGTAGCAATGCGAGATGCGCCGCGCCGTGCGCAGGCCGGACGTGGCAGCCACCACGGCGGCCATCAGCTCGTCGGTGTGCAGGCTGCCTTTCATCAAGGCATCGACGTCTCCGCTGGCGGCAAGCGCCACCGCCCTGGCCGCCGCCGCGTGACTGTGGGGCACGTCCTCGATGCGGATGCCGGCCAGGTCGAGCGCGGCATTCTTCGCGATTTGTTCAAGCTTTTTGCGTGGTGCAACCAGTACGGGTTCGATCAGGCCCGTACGGCAGGCATCCAGCGCAGCGGCAAGACTGGTGGCGTCACAGGGATGGGCCACGGCGACGCGGATCACGCCCAATCGCCGCGCGCGCTCAAGCAGTGACTGACCGGTGCCGTCGAGCACCTGTACTTCCGGCAGACGGGTGCGCGGCCGCACGATCCGCTCCGCCGGAGCCTGCACCTCCACGGTGCCATCGATCACCACGACGTCGTGCTGGTTCACGCAGCGGCAGGCGAAACGCAGGCGTTGCGTCGCCGCATCGCGGGCAGTCACCTGCACGCCGACGGTCAGGGTGTCGCCAATGTCCACCGGCGCCAGAAAGCGCAGGGACTGGTCGAGGCATACCGTGCCCGGACCAGGTAGACGCGTGCCCAGTACGGTATGAATCAGCGCAGCGCCCCACACCAAGTGGTCAATGGCACTGTCGCATGGCAACGCGTCCCCCGCGGTGAGGTTTGGTATTTGCGGCTGTTCGCCGGCGTACAACCCCGCCAGCAGTCGCGTGTCCTCGGCGTGCAACCCGCGTCTGATACTCGCGCTGTCGCCGAGGCTGATTTCCTCGAACAGGCGGTTGTACTCCGCTGACGGATTAGCCGCGGATGGCGCTGTGGCGGGGCCAGCGGGAGTCTTGTCCATGGCGTTGCCTCCGGTGGGCGGCGGTGGCGTAGGGTATCCGCGATCGTGACTGCGCCGCATGTATCTGGCAAGGATGGTTGCGGCTTGGCCGCGCCCTGCCTGCGCCCGCTTCCCCGTGCGTGACGCCGTCGCGGACGTGGTAAATGCGATTGAAGGTTGGAATGATTTTTCGTCGTGAGTGACCACCATGCGATGGGGTTCGGGCCGGAGTGCTCACCTTTGCGTCGGATGCTCGGGGGTTTCCCAAGACTCGGTCGGCCCGGTGCGACCCGGTCGTGCTCATATGAGTCCGGGCGAGCTGCCGGTGGCCAGGCTGGCGCGCAGCGCCGCGTCCCACGGAGCCAGGTCGATCCGACGCGCGGCCAGCCAGCCGCGATCGAACAGTGTCTGCGCATAGCGCTCGCCACGGTCGCACAGCAGGCTGACGATGCTGCCGCGTTCGCCACGTGCGCGCATCGATGCAGCCAGTTGCAGGCAGGCAACCAGGTTGGTGCCGGACGAGCCGCCATAGCGATGGCCGAACAAGTCCTCCAGCAGCCACGCGGCGGCGATCGACGCGGCGTCCGGTACCTCGCTCACGTGGTCGACCACGTCGAAGATGAAACCCGGTTCGACGCGCGGCCGGCCGATGCCTTCGATCAGGGTGGGCTGGCTGGCCACGGCATGGATGTCGCGATGGCGCCAGCCATGCACGTAGCCGCTGCCGGCTGGCTCGGCCACGCACAACCTCGTCTGCAGCCGGCGGTAGCGCAAGTAACGGCCGATCGTGGCGGAGGTACCGCCGGTGCCGGCGCCGCAGACGATCCAGGCTGGCTCCGGCATGGCCTCCATCGCCAGCTGGTTGATGATCGATTCGGCGATATTGTTGTTGCCGCGCCAGTCTGTGGCGCGTTCGGCCAGGCCGAACTGATCGAGATGACAGGCCCCGCGCGACGCACGTTCGGCGGCGCGTGCGTGCACCTGGGCCGGATCGTCGACGAGGTCGCAGGTTCCGCCCAGTGCCTGCACGTCACGGATCTTGCCCGGTGCGGTGGCTGCCGGCATCACTGCCGTGAATGACAGGCCCAGCAGGCGCGCGAACCACGCTTCCGAGATCGCCGTGCTGCCTGACGATGCATCCACCACGGCTTGCCCACCGTGCAGGCGACCGTTGCACAAGGCGTACAGGAACAATGAGCGCGCCAGCCGATGTTTCAGGCTGCCGCTGGGGTGCGAAGCTTCGTCCTTGAAGTAGAAATCGATGCCGTGGAAGCCGGGAAAGTTCAGCTTGAGCAGATGGGTGTCGGCCGAACGCGCGGCTTCCTGCGCCAGGCAGGCCAGCGCCTCGTTTACCCAGCGTCGTTCGGTATCGCGTTCGGGACGGATGTTTCTGACGGTCGTTTTCATGAGGCAACCTCGAGGTACTGATGCTGCCGCGCGGGCAGCGAAGCGCTGGGGATTCATCGGCCAAGCGTGGCCATCACGCGCCAGTGGACCCGGAGACACCAGCATGCTGGCGGGCGGGCGATCCGATGACTCTGACTCAGGTCAATGCTGCGCTGATGAGGTCGGGGTGAATTGTCGCAGGCTGCCCGTCATGGGCAGCACGATCACGTCGCCGTGCGCCTGCGGTTGATGCAGGTCATGGCCGATGACCGTGAAGCGGCGGATATTGGCGGTACTGCATGGTTTAATGGTCTTTCGCATGGTTGACTGGTATCCGTGGATCGTCCTCTTGCACCTGGCCTGCGCCATCGTCTTCGTCGGCGCGGTAGCGTTCGAGGTGGTCGTGCTGGAATCCTTGCACAAGCACTTCGATATCATCACTGTGCAGCGCATCGAGCAGGCCGTGATGGCGCGCGTGCGCAGCTACATGCCGGTGGTGGTGATCCTGCTGTTCCTCAGCGGTTTCATGCTGTTCGATATCCGCTGCGACGGTTTCAGCTGCGTCGGCTCACGCTTTGGCAACTGGCTGCTGCTCAAGGTCGCGCTGGCGTTCGGCGTGCTGGGCGTGTTCGTCAATGCGATGTGGGCGATGCGCCATGGCAAGATGGACGTGTGCCGGTTCAAGCACACCCATCGCATCGTGCTCGCGCTGATGGTCGGCATCGTGTTCCTGGCCAAGACCATGTTCTACTTGTAACGATTCACTACGCAGGAGTTTCAACATGTCCAAAGTCACCTTTCATGGCCAGCCGGTCAGCGTCAATGGCCAGTTCCCCGCCGTGGGCTCCGCCGCGCCGGCGTTCGCGCTGGTGGCGGGCGATCTTTCCGAAGCCACGCTGGCGAGCTTTGCCGGCAAGCGCAAGGTGCTAAACATCTTTCCCAGCGTCGACACGCCGACCTGCGCCGCCTCGGTGCGCCACTTCAACGAATCGGCCAGCAAGCTCGACAACGCCGTGGTGCTGTGCATTTCGGCGGACCTGCCGTTCGCGCAGGCACGCTTCTGCGGCGCCGAGGGCCTGGACAACGTCGTCAACCTGTCGTTGATGCGTGGTCGCCAGTTCCTCAACGACTATGGCGTGGCGATCGCCGAAGGCCCGTTGTCCGGCCTGGCTGCCCGCGCCGTGGTGGTGCTGGATGAGCACGACAAGGTGCTGCATACCGAGTTGGTTGGCGAAATCGCCGACGAGCCGAACTACGATGCCGCGCTGAAAGCACTCAGCTGAAGTCCCACGCATCATGTAGGAGCCCGCTCGCGGGCGATGCTTCTGATCTTCCGGTGGTCGCGCGCGCAAGAGCATCGCCTGCAAGCGGGCTCCTATACGGGGTCTGGCGGATCCAGGCGAGGCGGATCAGGGTTTGACGATGCCCACGACAGGCACGCTGAAAGGTTTTGCCTGCGAATGCAGGCCCAGCCCGTATTTCAGGCTGCGGCCGATGCGTTGTGCGTATTCCAGCATTTGGCTGGCATGCACGTCATCCAGTTCTTCGCCGCAGGTCTCCTCCCACAGTTCCAGCCAGCGATCGAAATGTTCGGCGCGGATCGGGTGCGGTCGGTGCGCGGCCATCGGATTGCCGCGGTAGCTGCCTGCACGCAAGGCCACGGAGGCCCAGAACGAGGTGAGCAGGCGTTTGTGTTCGTTCCAGTCGTGCACGGCCGCGTTGAAGATCGGGCCGATCTCCGGGTCGCGTCGGACCTTCTCGTAGAAGTGGTCGACCAGCGTGGCGATCAGCGGCTCATCGAAAACGGCGGCGATGTTCGTGTTCGTTTGCGTCATGTGGACAGGATAAGGGAAACAGTGTTCGGAATCGGTAGAGCGCATCCCGTCGCCATGACGGGATGCGCTGCAGGGTGCTGCGGGTTTACTGGCCCAGGCTCAGCGTGCCCTTCATCAGGGCGGCATGGCCAGGGAAGGTGCAGAAAAACGCGTATGGCGCGCCGGCTTTCAGTTGCGCCACGTTGATCGTGGCTGTGTCGCTCTGGCCGGCGCCGATCAACTTGGTGTGCGCGATGATGCGGGTATCGCCGGGCTTCTCATAGCTGTTGGCGGCGCCGGCTTTCATCCCGTCGGCGATCACGCCAGCTTCGTCGGCCTTGGTCGACAAAACCCAGTTGTGTCCCATCGCCGTGACCGGCAGCGTGCCGGTGTGGGTCAGGGTCACCTTGAAGGCCTTGCAGGTCTTCGGCACGGTGATGGTGGCCTTGTTGAACTGCATGGCGTCGCTGCCTTCGATGGTGGTCGCACATTCGGCGGCCATCAACGGCGTGGACAACAGAGCCAGCAGGACAACGGCAATCAGCTTGCGCATGGTGGAGTACTCCAGTTGAAGAAGGGGGAATGCGCGTGCATTCTGGCGTGCCGTGCGCAGAGCGGCTCTGATCTGCATCATTGCCGTGCCGCCTGCACTGACGGAAACTGCAAGCACGATCTGCGATCTGAGGAAAGACGATGACCCACGTCGTCACCGACAACTGCATCAACTGCAAACACACCGATTGCGTGGAAGTGTGTCCGGTGGATTGTTTTCATGCGGGCCCGAATTTTCTGGTGATCGATCCTGACGAGTGCATCGACTGCACGCTGTGCGTGGAGGAGTGCCCGGTGGGTGCGATCTTCCCCGAGCTGGATGTGCCGGCCGGGCAGGAGATCTTCATGAAGATCAACGCCGAACTCGCACCGCAGTGGCCGGTGCTGACCAGCAAGATCGCCGCGCTCGAAGACGCCGGGAAGTGGGACGGCGTGCCAAACAAGTTGCCGCTGCTGCAACGCTCGTAGGAGCCCGCTCGCGGGCGATGCTCTGCGGCAGGAGGAAAGCGCTCCCTCGACCGAACGTCCATGCGTTCCTGGCCCGTCTGCGTCGCCAGTGCGATGGTGTAAGGTGCGGCAAGGTCGGGTGCGACCGAATGTCCCGGACTGTTGCCGTCCACACCCTCTTGTCACCGCGGGGAGAACCACTGATGAACGATGCTGCGCAACCCTTGACCGACGACGACACCGAACTCTCGCCCTGGTGGTTACGCACCGTCTTGATCGTTCTGGTGGTCGGCTTTGCCGGCTTGCTGGGCATCACCATGCTGGCCTACCGCAACGCGCCACCGATTCCAGCCCAGGTGGTGGATGCGCAGGGCAACACCGTATTCACGGGTGATGACATCGGCAAGGGGCAGGCGGTCTTCCTCAAATACGGCTTGATGGACAACGGCAGCATCTGGGGCCACGGGGCCTATCTGGGCCCGGACTTCTCGGCTCAAGCCCTGCATGACATCGGCCAGGACACGGCAGCGGCGATCGCGCAGGGGCAATTCGGCAAGCCGATGGCCGAGCTGGATGCTTCCAAGCAAGCCGGCGTGCGTGCTGAAACGGCGGTGGCGCTGAAGACCAACCGCTACGATGCGCAGACCAGGGTGCTGCAGCTGACCGCGCCGGAGGCAACCGCTTATCGACAGCAGGTCGGCTACTGGACAAAGTATTTCCAGGATCCGACGAAGAACGGCGGACTCAAACCCGACCTGATCACCGATCCGACCGAACTGCATCAATTCACCGCTTTCGTCACGTGGGCCGCGTGGGCCTCGGTGGCGGACCGGCCGGGCACGACGGCTTCGTACACCAACAACTTCCCCTACGACCCCACCGTGGGCAACGTGCCCACCTCAAATGCCTTGCTGTGGAGCGCGCTGAGCCTGCTGGTGCTGCTGGCCGGCATCGCCACGGTGCTGCTGGCGTTTGGCAAGTTCGATTACCTGGGCTGGATCAGCCGCGGCCACAACGTGCAGCCACAACTGTTGCCGGGCAAATCCAGCCCGGGCCAGCGCGCGCTAGTGAAGTTCTTCGTGGTGGTGGCGTTGCTGTTCCTGATGCAGGCCCTGGTCGGCGGCGGCGTGGCGCACTTCCGCGCCGATCCGGGCAGCTTCTACGGCTTCCAGCTGGAGAACATCTTTCCCAGCAACCTGCTGCGCACATGGCACCTGCAGACCGCGATCTTCTGGATCGCCACCTCCTACGTCGCCGCCGCCTTGTTGCTCGGGCGTTCGTTGCGTACCGACGAGCCGCGCTGGCTGGCCGGTTGGGTGCATGTGCTGTTCGCCGCCTTCGTGGTGGTGATCGGCGGCAGCCTGCTCGGCGTGTGGGCAGGCATCGCGCAAAAGCTCGGCACCTGGTGGTTCTGGTTTGGCGACCAGGGTTGGGAGTATCTGGAGCTGGGCCGGGTCTGGCAATACCTGCTGATCATTGGCCTGCTGGTCTGGTTCGCCATCCTGTTTGTGTTGGCACGACCGCGCGCGGTGGCCAACGAGAAAGCGCGTCCGCTGGCGAAGATGTTCCTGTTCGCCGCCGTCGCGATTCCCGTGTTCTATGTGCCCGCCCTGTTCTTCGGTGCCGAAACCAATTACACGGTGGTCGACACCTGGCGCTTCTGGATCATCCACCTGTGGGTCGAAGGCTTCTTCGAATTCTTCGCCACCACGGTGGTCGCGCTGACCTTCTACCAGCTGGGTCTGGCGCATCGCAACGTGGCGCTGCGGGTGATCTACCTCGACGCGATCCTGTACTTCCTCGGCGGCCTCATAGGTACCGGCCACCACTGGTATTTCAGCGGCCAGAGCAACGTCAACATGGCGCTGTCGGCGCTGTTCTCGGTGCTTGAAGTGGTGCCCCTGACCTTGCTGACGCTGGACGCGTGGGACTTCGTGCGGGCGACCAAGGGCAAGGTCGACGTCAACGGCAAGCCGACCCGCGTGCCGCACAAGTGGACCTTCTACTTCCTGATGGCAGTGGGTTTCTGGAACTTCGTCGGCGCCGGCATGCTCGGCTTCTTCCTCAATTTGCCGATCGTCAGCTACTACGAAGTGGGCACCCAGATCACGCCGACCCATGGCCATGCCGCCTTGATGGGCGTGTTCGGCATGCTGGCGCTGGCGCTGATGGTGTTCACCCTGCGCCAGACCAGCAGCGAGGAGCGTTGGCCCGGGATCGAGAAGTACGTCAAGGTGGCGTTCTGGGGCACCAACGTCGGCCTCGCGATGATGCTGGTGATGAGCCTGTTCCCGAGCGGCGTGCTGCAGTTGTGGGACGTGCTGCAGCACGGCTACTGGCACGCGCGCAGCATCGACTACATGAGCATGCCGCGCTCGCACATCATCGAATGGCTGCGCCTGCCGGGCGATCTGGTGTTCATCATCTTCGGCGCCTGCCCGCTGGTGATCGCCACGTTCAAGGGCTGGCTGGGCGTGCGCGCGGATGCGGCGGCTGAGCGGCGATAGCGCATGAAAAAGCCCGCGCCGGTGCAGGCCGGTGCGGGTTTTTCTTTGGGTGCAGATGGAGCCAGGAGCATCGCCCGCGAGCGCGCTCCGACATCAGCGCGGGCCGTTTGTAGGAGCCCGCTCGCGGGCGATGCTCCTGGGACGCGCTCCGTGCCTGCCGAACTTACTTGCCGATCACCCGCACCATCTCCAGGCACTTGTTCGAGTAGCCCCACTCGTTGTCGTACCAGCTGACCAGCTTGACGAAGCTGTCGTCCAGTGCGATGCCGGCGGTGGCGTCGAAGATCGAGGTGCGCGGATCGCCGCGGAAATCGGTGGCGACGACCTTTTCCTCGGTGTAGCCGAGGATGCCCTTGAGCGCGCCTTCGCTCTGCGCCTTCATTTCCGCGCAGATCTCGGCGTAGCTGGCGTCCTTCTCCAGCTCCACGGTGAGATCGACCACCGACACGTTCGAGGTCGGCACGCGGAATGCCATGCCGGTGAGCTTCTTGTTGAGCTCGGGGATCACCACGCCGACCGCCTTGGCCGCGCCGGTCGAGGACGGGATGATGTTCTCCAGGATGCCGCGACCACCGCGCCAGTCCTTGCTGCTGGGGCCGTCCACCGTCTTCTGGGTGGCGGTGGCGGCGTGCACGGTGGTCATCAGGCCGCGCTTGATGCCCCACTTGTCGTTGAGCACCTTGGCCAGCGGCGCCAGGCAGTTGGTGGTGCAGCTGGCATTGGAGATGATCGCCTCGCCCTGGTAGGTCTTGTCGTTGACGCCGTAGACGAACATCGGCGTGTCGTCCTTGGAAGGCGCGGACAGGATCACCTTCTTCGCGCCGGCATCCAGGTGTTTCTGCGCGGCTTCCTTGGTCAGGAACAGGCCGGTCGATTCGATCACCACGTCGGCGCCGACTTCGCCCCACTTCAGGTTGGCCGGGTCGCGTTCCTGGCTCAGCCGGATGCGCTTGCCGTTGACCAGCAGGTGGTTGCCGTCCACCTTCACGTCGCCCTGGAAGCGGCCGTGCACGGAGTCGTGGTTCAGCATGTAGGCCAGGTAGTCCGGCTCGAGCAGGTCGTTGATCGCGACGATCTCGATGTCATTGGCGAAGTTCTGCACGGCTGCGCGCAGCACGTTGCGACCGATGCGGCCGAAGCCGTTGATGCCGACCTTGATGGTCATGAGTGGGCGTCCTCCGATGGCGATTGGGGTGGTGCGTGGGCGGTTGGCTGGCGCAACGCTGCCGGCCGCTGCTTCAGCCGTGCAATTTTACAATGAAAGCGACCGGCCCGCCCGCACGCTGCGACGCTATGGCAGACTGAGGTCTTTGCGCCGGAGCAGGTCATGGTCAAGTTGCGCTCGTCCCTTGCGGTCGCCGTGTTGTTGTTCTCGGTCGCAAGCCTGGCGCAGGCATGGGGACCGCTCGGTCACAGTGTGGTCGCGGCACTGGCCCAGCGGCATCTGAGCCCCGCCGCCGAAGCCGAGGTGGAACGCCTGCTGGCGCCGGAACACATCAAGTCGCTGGCCGACATCGCCAGCTGGCCCGATCAGATGCAGGACGACCCGGCGCTGCAGGACTTGTGGAAGCAGACGCGCACCGAGCATTACATCAATTTTCATGGCGGCAGCTCCTGTGACTACGTGCCGCCGCGCGACTGTCGCGACGGTCGCTGCGTGGTGGGCGGCCTGCAACATTACGTCGCGCTGCTTGGCGATCGCAGCCAGCCCGACAGCGTGCGGCGCCAGGCGCTGAAGTTCGTGGTGCACTTCGTCGGCGACATCCACCAACCGCTGCACGCCGGCTATCGGGACGACAAGGGTGGCAACGCGTACCAGGTGCAGTACGACGGCAAGGGCACCAACCTGCACAAGATCTGGGACTCGCGCATGCTCTACACCCGCGGGCAGGACTGGCAGCAATATGCGCAGCGGCTCGATTCCGCCTTCTGGGCGCCGCTGCCGCCGCCAATCGCGCCGCTGGACAATCCATACGCGCAATGGGCCGAGGAATCCTGCCGGATTACCGCCGACCCGGGCTTCTACCCTGACAATCACAAGATCACCCAGACCTATGTCAGCACCTGGCTGCCGGTGGCCGATCAGCGCCTTCGCGAAGCCGGTCGTCGCCTTGCCGAGGTCCTCAACCTGGCCCTCGCGCCCACCGCGATCAGTGATCACTGATCATCAAACACCGAACACCGAACACTTCAGCCCGCCCCAACGCCCCAGGTTTTCAAATGACCATCCAGCTCCCCGCCACCCGCACCAAGATCGTCGCCACGCTCGGCCCGGCCACCGATGTCCCCGGCATGCTCGAGAAGTTGATTGCCGAAGGCGTCGATGTGGTTCGCCTGAACCTTTCGCATGGCGAGCCGGATGATCATCGCGCCCGCGCCCTCGCGGTACGAGCGGCATCGGAGGCGGCCGGCCGCGAAGTCGGTGTGCTGGCCGATTTGCAAGGTCCGAAGATCCGCATCGAGACCTTTGCCGATGGTCCGGTGACACTGGAGGAGGGTGCTGACTTCGTGCTGGATTGCCGTCCCGACGTGCCGCCGGGCGATGCCAGCCGGGTCGGCGTCAGCTATCACGATCTGCCTGGCGACGTGCATGCCGGCGACGTGTTGCTGCTGGACGATGGGCTGATCGCGCTGAGCGTGCGCGAGGTGGTCGGCAGCGAAGTGCGTTGCCAGGTGCTGATCGGTGGCAAGTTGTCCAATCGCAAGGGACTCAATCGACAGGGTGGCGGACTCTCAGTCACCGCGCTGTCGGACAAGGACAAGGCCGACATCAAGCTCGCCGCCGAGATCGGCGCGGATTTCCTGGCGGTGTCGTTTGTGCGTTCGGCCGAGGACATGCACGAGGCGCGGCGCCTGCTCAAGGAGGCCGGTGGCAGTGCTGCGCTGGTGGCCAAGATCGAACGCGCCGACGCGATCCCTGTGCTGGGCGAGATCATCGACGCTTCGGACGTGGTGATGGTGGCGCGTGGCGACCTGGGCGTGGAGATCGGCGATGCCGAGCTGCCGGGCCTGCAGAAAAAGATCATTCGCGAGTCGGTGCAGCGCAACCGCGCGGTGATCACGGCCACGCAGATGCTGCAGTCGATGGTGCGCTCACCGATCCCCACGCGCGCCGAGGTGCTCGACGTGGCAAACGCGGTGATCGACGGCACCGATGCGGTGATGTTGTCCGAGGAGACCGCCGCCGGTGCGCACCCGGACAAGGCGGTGGCTGCGATGCGTCGGATCTGCCTGGGCGCCGAACGCCAGTTCGAGCCGAAGGATGACCTCACCGCGGGCAGCCACCGGCTTGATCGCACCGATCAGGCGATTGCGCTGGCGGCGATGATGCTGGCCGGCGAACTCGGCGTGCGTGCCATTGTGGCGCTGACCGAGTCGGGCGCCACCGCGCAGTGGCTCTCGCGCTACCGCACGGCGGTGCCGATCTACGCGCTGTCGCCGCTGGCCGACGCGCGCCGCCGGATGCTGCTGCTGCGCGACGTGCAGCCGGTGGCGTTTACCCACGACGCACAGAGTTCGGCGGCCAACTCGCTCGCCGCGGTCCAGCAGTTGTTCGCCCAGGGTCGCCTCAGCGAGGGTGACCGCGTGGTGCTGACCCACGGCGATCACGTGGGCCGGGGCGGCGGCACCAATACGCTGAAACTGCTGTCGGTGGGCGCCGACGGCATGGTGGAGAGCCTGCGCAATCTTTGATCTTACGTAAGAGCATCGCCCGCGAGCGGGCTCCTACGACGACGCGCGATGTTGTAGGAGCCCGCTCGCGGGCGATGCTCGTCGGCTTTGGGCCCATCAGATTCACCCCTGCTGAAACCCCGCTGTCCGCCGCAATCGCCATTGCAGCCGCCGAACGAACAGGCGGCTACACTTGGAGCATCTTTCGCGTACCGGAGGTCGCCATGAAAGCCTTGTATCGTCCATTGAGCCGGTTGTTGCTGCTCGTCCTTGCCCTGGGTTTCGCGGCGCCGGTACTGGCCCAGACCACCCGGATCGACCCGCAGAATCTGTACCGCTACTGGATTTTGCTCAATACCAAGGTGCAGATGGACGCGCCCAATAGCGGCCTGAACCTGGACAAGCCCGGCTGCGTGGCCGTGACCTATACGGTGGGTGCCGATGGCGTGCCGCTGGATGTGCAGGTGGCCAGGGTGGTGCCCAAGAGCGATCTCGGTTCGATGGCGCGCAGCGCCGTGGCCAATTTCCGCTATGGCCCATCGCTGAACAACAAAGACCACCAGCCGGTCGCCACCTACTACATCGTGCCGTTCAACTCGCCCAAGGATGCGGACGCACAAAAGCAGCTGATGGCGCCGTGCAAGTTGCCCGGCTACGTCAACTGACGTGTCCGACGTGTGTCGTGGCGCCGCACTGACGCGTGCCAGGCGCGATCTGGCCTATAATTCGCCCTTTGCACCAGGCCGCTTCGACCCCGAGGCGGCGCCCACCATGTGCGGCAGGGCAACCTCCCCGCCAGCGGAGTCATCATGAGCATTGAAGATCTCGAAAGCGTCGCCCTGGCGATGGTTGCACCCGGCAAGGGCATCATCGCGATCGACGAGTCGACCAATACCATCAAGAAGCGCTTCGAGGCGGTCGGCATCGAGAGCACCGAAGAGAACCGTCGCGCCTACCGCGAACTTCTGCTGACCACGCCCGGCCTGAACGAGCACATCTCCGGCGCGATCCTGTTCGACGAGACGATCCGCCAGTCCACCAGGGATGGCGTGCCGTTCACCCAGGTGATGAAGAAGGCCGGCATCATCCCCGGTATCAAGGTGGACAAGGGGCCGCAGCCCTTGGCCGGATTCCCTGGCGACGTCGTCACCGAAGGCCTCGACGGCCTGCGCCCGCGCCTGCAGGAATACGCCAGGCTTGGCGCCCAGTTCGCCAAGTGGCGCGCCGTGATCAACATCACCGAGGACAACCCCAGCTCCACCGCGATCGAGGCGAACTGCCACGTGCTGGCGCGCTACGCCGCGCTGTGCCAGGAGGCCGGTCTGGTGCCGATGGTCGAGCCCGAAGTGATCATGGATGGCGACCACAGCATCGAGGTGAGCTACGAAGTACACGAAGCCGTGCTGCGCAGCTTGTTCAACGCGCTGTACGAGCAGAACGTGATGCTGGAAGGCACCATCCTGAAGATCAGCATGGTCATCCCGGGCAAGGATTCGCACGAGCAGGTCGAGGTCGAGGACGTGGCCGAAGCCACCGTACGCGTGTTGAAGTCGACCGTGCCGGCCTCGCTGCCCGGCATCGTGTTCCTCTCCGGTGGCCAGAGCGACCAGCAGTCGACCGCGCACCTGAACGCGATCAATCAGATCGGGCCGCACCCGTGGCCGCTGTCGTTCTCCTACGGCCGCGCGATGCAGCAGGCCGCGCTGCACCTGTGGGCAAAGGACATGAAGGCCAATGTGGCCGAGGCCCAGAAAATCGTGCACGCGCGCGCCAGGGACAATGGCCTGGCCGCGCTGGGGCAGTGGAACGGCTGATCCCGCTGGTCTCTCCCTTCTCCCTTTGGGAGAAGGTGGCGCGAAGCGCCGGATGAGGGTGCGCGCGGAGCGTGAGCTCCGTCGTGCGCCCGGACCCTCACCCCGACCCTTCTCACGAGAGGAGAGGGGTTAAAAAAGAGAGGCGCCTTGCGGCGCCTCTCTTGCTTGCGGATGTCCCGAGGTGACACTCGGAATCTGCCATCGATGAATCAGAAGCGATATTCGGCGCTGGCCGAGACCATGTCCGTGCTGAGATCGACACGGTCCTTCTTGGCGTCGAAATAGTCGTAGTTGACGCCCACGCTGAGGTTCGGGGTGACGTTGTAGCCCACGCCGGCACCGGCGTACCAGCTGTTGTCGTTCAGACCCTTGCGCACCGGGTTCACGTCGTTGTTCAGGCCGTGGCCGGTCCAGCTGTACAGGCCCGCGCGACCGCTGAGGTACCAGTTCTGGCTGAGGTCGAGGTGGGCGTTGGCGCCTGCGGTCCAGCCGTGCAGCTGCGACTTGTTGTCTGCCACGACTGGCTGGCTGTTGAAGATGTTCTTGGCGTGGATGTTGCCAAGATCGTTGTAGCCCACCTCCGCACCAAGCGAGAAGTTGGGTGCCAGCGACCAGCGATAGCCACCATTCAAGGCATAGCCCGTGTCGTGGCCGTTGTCGTAGGGGCCCTGATTGATGGCGGTACGACCGACATTGCCGTTGATGAACCAGCCGCCATTGTCAGCGGGCGCGTTCTGGGCAAAGGCAGCCGGGGCGGCGATGGCGCCGGTAGCAACAAGGGCGAGGGCAAGTAGTGACTTTTTCACGGAGATTCTCCTGTTATGGGTGGAACGGTCGCCGGCCGGTTGGGGAAATGGGCGCGACGCCGGGTGTGGCCAGGCCGAAGTCTGGCGAGCACTGATGAGTTAGATGGAGCTGCCCGGGGAAGATTCAACACTCATCAGTTTAGTATTAAGGAAGAGTTAAGTTTCACGGCGACGCCCCTCAATGCCGGAGAAAACGGGCGCCCGAGGGCGCCCGTGTGATGCCCTGTCGCAGGGGTCGGGAAAGTCGTGGCTCAGAAGCGGTACTCGGCATCCAGCGAAACGATGCCCGTCGATCGACGCACCGCGAAATCGGTGTTTGTCGGGACGTCATGAATGTTGCCTGCCGACGCATGGTAGTAGTCGTATTTCACGCCCAGCCCGAAATGCTGGTTGATATCCCAGCCGGTGCCGAGGCCGGCGTAGTAGCCGCCGCGGTTGCCACCGTGGAAGAGGTCCTGGCTGAGGCTGTCGTTGTAGGCACCACCGTTGTTGTTGGCGTGGAAGTAGCCGGCGTGCGCACCGATATACCACTGCGGCAGCAGGTTGATGCGGCCATTCGCGCCCAGCATCCAGCCATGCAGTGCGTTCTGCGTGCTGCTCTGGTTGACCGAGCCGCTGCTGCCGATGTTGCTGAGCTTGTAATTGCCCAGGTCGGCGTAACCGGCTTCGAGGCCCAGGCCCAGGTCCGAGCCAGCTTTCCAGCGGTAACCGCCCAGCACGCTGTAGCCGGTGCGGCGATCGTTCTTGTTGCTGAACACGTTGCCCGAGCCGCTGCCGAAGCCGCTGCCGAAATCGCTGGTTTTGCTGTAGCCGTCGGTGCGGCCGACGCTGCCGTCGATGAACCAGTTGCCGCTGCCGACCGGCTGGCTGGACTGGTAGTTGCCGCTGGCGGGTTGGGCATCCTGCGCGAACGTCGCGGGAGCCAGGCCCACACTGGCGGCAACAAGGGCAAGCGAGAGTAGTGTCTTTTTCATCGGGGGTACTCCTGGTTTTTGGGTCCTTCGGCGTTCCGGGGGTTCGGTTGGACGCAGAAGGCGCACCACTACGGGTGCAGGGGCATTGGAACGATGTGCACCTGAAGAGTTTCAATACCGAACGGTTCAAAATTTAGGCGTGGTTAATGTCAAGTCGCTGATGGCAAAGCGCATGCGGGTGTTCAGCGGAGGTCGGGGCGACAGACTCCCCAGGGATCGGCGACAATGCCCGCTTTTCGCCGAACGCCAGCCCGGAGACGACCCGATGACTACCCGCCGCGAACTTGCCAACGCCGTGCGAGCCCTTGCCATGGACGCGGTCGAGGCGGCGAAATCAGGTCATCCGGGCATGCCGATGGGCATGGCCGACATCGCCGAGGTGTTGTGGAACGATTTCCTCAGGTTCAATCCGGCCAATCCGAAGTGGGTCAACCGCGACCGCTTTGTACTGTCCAACGGCCACGGCTCGATGCTGCATTACGCCTTGCTGCACCTGACCGGTTTCGATCTGCCGATGGACCAGCTCAAGCGCTTCCGCCAGCTGCACTCAAAGACGGCCGGTCATCCGGAAGCCAGCGAAACGCCGGGAGTGGAAACCACCACCGGCCCGCTCGGCCAGGGCCTGGCCAATGCCGTGGGTTTCGCGCTGGCGGAGAAGATCCTGGCTGCACACTTCAATCGCCCCGAGCATGACGTGGTCGACCATCACACCTGGGTTTTCCTCGGCGACGGCTGCCTGATGGAAGGCATCTCGCATGAAGTCGCCTCGCTGGCCGGCACTTGGCAACTGGGCAAACTGGTGGCGATCTACGACGACAACGGCATCTCGATCGATGGCGAAGTGCACGGCTGGTTCACCGACGACACGCCGGCGCGCTTCGAAGCGTATGGCTGGAACGTCATTCGCGATGTGGACGGGCACGACGCCGAGGCGGTGAAAAAAGCGTTGGCGCAAGCCACCAGCCAGAGCGGAAAGCCCACGCTTGTTTGTGCCAAAACCGTGATCGGTTTTGGGGCGCCGAACAAACAGGGCAAGGAAGAAAGCCATGGCGCTGCGCTGGGCAAGGACGAGATCGCCGCGGCCCGCGAGAGGTTGGGCTGGAGTCATGCGCCGTTCGAGATTCCGGCCGACGTCTACGCTGGTTGGGATCACCAGCAGGCCGGCAACGCCGCCGAGCGAGTCTGGAACGACGCGTTCGCGAAGTACGCCGCGGCGTACCCGGAGCTCGCCGCCGAGTTCAAGCGTCGCCTGGCTGGCGAACTGCCGGCCGATTGGGCTGCAAAATCGCAGGCATACATCGCGAAGCTGCAGGCCGAAGGCCCGGACGTGGCCTCGCGCAAGGCCTCGCAGATGTCGCTGGATGCATTCGGCCCGCTGCTGCCGGAACTGATCGGCGGCTCGGCGGATCTCGCCGGCTCCAACCTGACCAAGTGGAAGGGCAGCCTCGACGCCGCCACCGGCAACAGTGCCGACGGCAAGGGCAATTACGTCTACTACGGCGTGCGCGAGTTCGGCATGACTGCGATCGCGAATGGTCTTGCGTTGCACGGCGGCTTCATCCCGTACGACGCCACCTTCCTGGTGTTCTCCGACTACGCGCGCAACGCGGTGCGCATGAGCGCGCTGATTCCGGCGCATGCGATCCACGTGTATACGCACGACTCGATCGGTCTGGGCGAAGACGGTCCGACCCATCAGCCGGTGGAACACATGGCCTCGCTGCGCTATATCCCGAACAACCATTTGTGGCGCCCGTGCGACGCGGTGGAATCGGCCGCGTCGTGGAAGGCCGCGATCGAGCGCAAGGGCGCGCCGTCGTGCCTGGTGTTCTCGCGCCAGAACCTGAAGCATCAGCAGCGCAGCGAACAGCAGATCGCCGACATCCTGCGCGGGGGTTACGTACTGTCCGATCCGCTGGACACCAAGTTCCAGGCGATCCTGATCGCCACCGGCTCGGAAGTGGAGCTGGCCATGGAAGCGGCCCGGGCGCTGGCGCAGCAGAACGTGGCCGTGCGTGTGGTGTCGATGCCGTGCACCGAGGTGTTCGACGCGCAGCCGCTGGAATACCGCGAAAGCGTGCTGCCCGGTTGGTGCCGCGCGCGCGTGGCGGTGGAAGCGGGCACCGCCGACTTCTGGTGCAAGTACGTGGGCCTGGATGGTGAGGTGATCGGCATGACCACGTTCGGCGCATCGGCACCCGCACCGCAGCTGTTCGAGCACTTCGGTTTCACGGTCGCCCACGTCGTCGACGCCGTAAAGCGCGTCGTGCGCTGACGCTACGCAGCGCAGGGCCTGCGAACGGGCTCTCGCTTCTATCCGCCACTGGGAGCGCGGGCGTCCCGCCCGCCAGAGCATGCCGGCGAGACGCCGGCGCTCCGTATGCCTCCTGTCCGCTTCATCGGAAATACACCTTCGGCGGCTATAATTTCCCGCTCGTTCAGTGAGTTCCGTGCATTTCGAGGCGGCTCACAGAGAGCGCGTCCGCCCGGCATGGATTGGCCGAGTTTCCCGATCGTGTTCAGTCCTGGAGTTGCAAGACGGTGTTCAAACGGATCTTGGTAGTGTGTGTCGGGAATATCTGTCGCAGCCCAACGGCGGAGTTTCTGCTGCGTGAACGCTTGCAGCAGTCCAACGTGCCGCATTCCGATGTGCAGGTGGCCAGTGCCGGCCTCAGCGCGATGGTCGGACACCCGATGGAAGCGATTGCCGCGCAAGTGATGCGCGACCACGGCGTGGACGGCAGCAGCCACCGCGCGCGCCAGCTCACCCCTGCCATGGTGCGTGATTCGGACCTGGTGCTGGTGATGGAACAATCCCATCTCGCCGCGATCGGTCGCATGGCACCGCCAACCAGCGGCAAGGTTTTCCTGCTGGGCAAGTGGCAGGGCGACACCCGCATATCCGATCCCTATCGCCACGAGCGCGGGGAGTTCGATCACGTCTACCAGCTGATCGAGCAAGGCGTCGCCAGTTGGTTACCGCATATCCAGGTTCCCTGACCGAGCCTCGGCTTGGCGCTTGCGCCACGCGTACACGTGCTGTGCGGCGGCCGTAGGTCGGGTTTCAACCCGATCATCGGCGTTCCGGTGCGGTTGACGTCGGGATGAATCCCGACCCACGTGTAGCCGGGCCGACTCAGGCAAGCAGCAGTTGGCCCAATTCGGCGGGCGTTGCAACCATCGCGCTCGCGCCAGCCTGCTGCAGTTCGTTACGGTCGCCGAAACCCCATAGCACGCCGATCCCGCGCACCTGGTTGGCGACCGCGCCTTCGATATCGAAATGGCGGTCCCCGATCATTACCGCATGTGCCGGCGGGCAGGCAAAATCGCGCAAGGCATCGGCGATCAGTGTCGCTTTTTCGCTGTGCGCGCTGCCGGGGTGTGGGCCGTAGAGATCTTCGAAGGCGTCGCCGAAGGGGAGTTGCGCGACGATCGGCGCAGCATGTTGGCGGGGCTTGCTGGTGACCACGACCAGTCGGTGATAAGCGGCGCGCAGTTGCCGGATCAACGCCTCGATGCCCGGATAGACGGCGTGCTCGTGCCAGCCCAGCGTGTCGAAGCGCTCATGGTAGTAGCCAACGGCGGCTTCGATCCGGTCGGCGTCGTGATCGAGCAGCGGCGCGAAACTTTGCCGCAGTGGCGGACCGATCCAGCGGCGCAGTTCAGCCGGTCGTGGCAGCGGCAGGTCAAGCCGCGCCAGCGCGTGACGGATGCAGGCGGTGATGCCCTGCTCGGAATCGATCAGGGTGCCATCGAGGTCGAACAGGCAGAGCACTAGCTGACGGCTCGGGCCTTCAATGCGGTGACCGCGGGCAGTTCCTTGCCCTCGAGGAACTCCAGGAACGCGCCACCGCCGGTGGAGATGTACGAAATCTGCTTCTCGATGCCGTACTTGTCGACTGCCGCCAGGGTATCGCCGCCGCCGGCAATGGAGAATGCGCTCGACGCGGCGATGGCCCGGGCCAGCGTCTCGGTGCCGTTGCCAAAGGCGTCGAACTCGAACACGCCGACCGGCCCGTTCCATACCACCGTACCGGCGTGGGCGATCAGCGCGGCGTAGTTCTTCGCGGTGGCTGGGCCGATATCGAGGATCATCTCGTCGTCGCCGACCTGATCCACCGCCTTCACCGTGGCCGGTGCCTGCGCCGAGAACGAGGGCGCCACGACCACGTCGACTGGCATCGGAAGATCGACGCCACGACGCCTGGCGTCCGCGATCACCCGGCGGGCGACATCGAGCAGGTCGGCTTCGAACAGCGAGTTGCCGACCGAATGGCCCATCGCCGCGAGGAAGGTATTGGCGATGCCGCCGCCCAGGATCAACTGGTCGACGCGACCGAGCAGGTTGTCCAGCAGCGACAGCTTGGTCGATACCTTGGAGCCGGCCACGATGGCCAGCAGCGGGTGCGCCGGCTGCTCCAGCGCCTTGCCCAACGCATCCAGTTCCGCGCACAGCAGGGGGCCGGCGGCGGCGATCGGGGCAAAGCGGATCACGCCGTGGGTGGAGGCCTGGGCCCGGTGCGCGGTGCCGAACGCATCCATCACGAAGATGTCGCACAGCGCGGCATACTTCCTGGCCAGGGTTTCGTCGTCCTTGCCCTCGCCGATGTTCATGCGGCAGTTTTCGAGCAGCACCACTTCGCCTGGTGCGACCTCGACCCCATCCAGATAATCAGCCACCAGCCGGACCGGGGAACCCAACTGTTCGGCGAGCCAGGCGGCTACCGGGGCCAGTGACGAAGCGGCGTCGAACTGGCCCTCCCTGGGACGCCCCAGATGCGACAGCACCATCACGCGGGCACCGGCGTCGCGGGCGGCGGCGATGGTGGGCAGGGCCGCATCGAGGCGCTGGGTGGAAGTGATCTTGCCGTGGTCGTCGAACGGCACGTTCAGATCCTCGCGGATCAATACGCGCTTGCCGCGCAGCTCAAGGTCACTCATGCGGATGACGGACACGGCAGCACTCCGTTGAAAGGTGGGGGAGCAAATCAACCGCCTATTCTCCGGTGGCCGCGGCACCGATGCAAACCTGCGGAGCGCCGGCATCCTGCCGGCATGCTTTTAGCGGGCAGGATGCCCGCGCTCCCAGTGGACAGTGGACCGCGTGGGCGGGTTCGCAGATCGGCCAACCGAAAGCCCGACAGGCTCCAGCGCCGTTTGCCAAGGGCCGGCGTCGCCTTTGGCGCTGCGTATCGCCGGCATCTATGGCTACACTGCAGGTTGTCCACGCAGGGGTATCGCTCATGGCAACCGGCTTGGTGCTCTACAGCTACTGGCGTTCCAGTGCCGCCTATCGGGTGCGCATCGCGTTGCACCTGAAGGGTTTGAGTTACGAAACACGACCGGTGCATCTGGTACGCGACGGGGGCGAGCAACATGCGCCCGCCTATCGCGCGCTCAATCCGCTGGAAACGGTGCCTTGCCTGCTTGACGGCGACCGCGTGATCACCCAGTCGCTGGCGATCATGGAGTACCTGGACGAAATGCATCGGGCCGAGGAGGCCGCCTTGCTGCCGATGGATCCGCGCGGGCGCGCCCAGGTGCGCGAGCTGGCGATGGCGGTGTGTTGCGACATCCATCCGCTGGGCAACCTGCGCGTGCTGCAGCAGCTGGAGGCCGAATTTGGTGCCAGCGACGAACAGCGCGCGACATGGTCACGGCACTGGATGGGCGTGGGGTTCAAGGCCATCGAGGCGATGCTTGCCGGCAGCGCGGCCACCGGCCGTTACTGCCATGGCGAGACGCCAGGCATGGCCGACGCCTGCCTGATTCCGCAGGTCTACAACGCCCGGCGCTGGAAGCTGCCGATGGACGATTACCCCACCATCACCCGGATCCACGCCGCCTGCAACGAGCTCGAGGCGTTCCAGCGCGCGGCGCCGGAAGCGCAGGTGGATGCGCCTGCGGCAGTCTGAAGCTGGGTGTTTCGCGAGCGTAGGCAAACCCCTCTCCCGCTGGCGACTCAAGGAAGTCCTCTTGCGGGTGAGAGGGGTGGGGAGAGGGTTCGGGCGCAGAACGTAGCTTCAATCTCCGCTCGCACCCTCATCCGGCCCTTCGGGCCACCTGCATTCGGGCCATCCTTGGCCCTCACCCTTCGGGCGGCTTTCGCCGTGCAAATCGGCCATCCTGCCGATTTGTCTTCCGAAGGGAGAAGGGAAATCGAGCGGCCGATGGCCGCGAGCTCTAGAGGCCCATCC
>Ga0208357_1001000_pt1 | contig 21584 bp, 19 predicted proteins | sample NGESurdeep092012_6_FD_184487 | JGI IMG/M metagenome (GOLD analysis project Ga0208357, IMG submission 184487) | Arctic peat soil microbial communities from Barrow, Alaska - NGEE Surface sample F52-2 deep-092012 (SPAdes) | ecosystem: Environmental > Terrestrial > Soil > Wetlands > Peat ... | reverse complement strand
TCGCATTGCTGCGCGATGACCTCGTTCGTGGTGTCGGTCCAGGACTTCACGAGATACGGGCGCTCCCAGTGCATGTAGGCGACCGGGCGCGGCGAGATCATCTGGACGTCGATGTTCCGCTCGTCAAGGACGCGGATATGACGATTGAGCGCACCCTCCATCTGGGCGGCCGTGAGGTGGAAGTTCGACGGCGTCCGAAGGGCGATCATGTTGTAGGCATATCCCCGGAACTCCGGTGGCGTCGACATGTGGCCGTGACTGTCGATAACGAGCGTGCCGTCGTACATTGCTCCCCCTCGCTCAGCGACCGGCCCCTAGCCAGCTCGCCGGCCGAGTCTCGCGCATTCGCGCGATCCATTCCTCCGTGAACGTCGTATAGCAGCGTGTCAGACATGGGTGCTAGGTTGGGCGCCACAGGCGAGTGGCCTGACCAGTTAAGAGTGGCGGTTGTACCTCGACCCGATGGGCAGGGCGGGCCGTCCGTTTCAGATGGGGGAGGCGCAGATGGCACAACTCGTAGGTGTGCTCAACATGTCCCACGGTCCGTTCACGAATTTGGCTCCCGAGAAGTGGGAGAACGTCCGTCAGAGTCGTCCTCCGTACCGCTCGGACGTGCCGGTCGAGACCGAAGAGGAGCGAGTCACCAAGGCCGCGAGGATTCGGGCCGGGATCGACGTAATGAACGCCAAGCTGGCCGAGATGCGCCCGGACGTGCTCGTGATGTTCGGAGACGACCAGATGGAGAACTTCGATTTCAACAACTACCCGTCGCTCTCGGTCTACGTGGGTGACGAGTTCAAGGGACCCGACAACAGCACGCGCGGCAAGCCGGACGAGTACCACACGGTGAAGGGCTACCCGCCGCTTGCGGTGCATCTGCTCCGGTCGCTCATCCAAAGTGGGTTCGACCCGGCGTTCCAGATGCAGCTACAAAACGACAAGGGCATGTGCCACGCGATCATGCGTCCGCTCGAGTTCTTCAACAACTACGACATCCCGGTTGTCCCGCTCCTCGCGAACGGCTACTACCCGCCGCAGCTTCCGGCCAAGCGTTGCTATGAGATCGGCAAAGCCGCGCGAATCGCGATCGACGCATTCCCCGAGGACATCCGCGTCGTCGGAATCGGCTCGGGCGGTATGTGGCACACGCCCGGCCGTGACGAGTCCTACATCGACGAGGAGTTCGACCAGACGCTGCTTCGCTACCTCGAGAAGGGCGACATCCAAGGGATGGCCGAGTTCTTCGACTCCTACGAGGTGCCAAGCGGTGACAAGAGCCAGCAGGTCCTTGGTGGAATCTCGGGCATGACCGGTATGGACTGGATCTCGGGCCCGCAGATGGGTACCCGTGAGACCTGCGAGTGGATCGCGGCCTCTGCAATGGTGGATGGTCGCCCACAGACGATCGTCGACTACGTCCCGGTCTACGCTTCGCCGATCGGCACGGCCTTCGCGTTCTGCGACAGCGTGTAGCCAACACTCTCCGGTAGGGGGATTCATCAGAAGGCGGTGGCTTTTGCCACCGCCTTCTGGCATTTCGCGGCTAGCTGAAGACTGTTACTCGGCGTTGCCCGCTCGCAGCCATTCGACGTAGTCCGCGACGCCGGACTCGATGTCGAACTCGGGCGAATAGCCGGTGTCCTCGTGGATGCGCGTGATGTCTTGGAAGTTGACCTTCCCTGGGCCGTGTGGATTGTGCCCTTGCTCGAGCGGAAGGTTGCCATCCGGGATCATCTTCAGCGTCGCGGCGACGAGGGCGGCGTTCGTCGTCGGACGGCCATCGCCGATGTTGTAGGTCCGGTGCTGGAGCTTGTCACTCGTCATCAGCAGCGCGAGGCCGCGACCACAGTCCTTCACATAACACATGTCGCCGCCGTCGTCTGCGTAGTTCGGGCCGCGAGGACCCGCCTTCAACTCGGTGCCCGCCATTGCAGCGTGCACGACGCGGCTTTGGAGATTCGTCATCGAGTGGTAGAGCGGACCCCAGATCGAAGAGATTCGCAGGTTCAAGAAGTCGAGGCCGGTCCGGTCGGCGAAGTGGCCACCGAGGATCTCGAAGGACTTCTTGAACGCCTCGGTGGGATTGTTGCCGACGAGCGGGACGCGGACGTCTTCTCGTTGGGGAATCTCGGGCGTGCCGCCGTAGACGGTTCCTGAGCTCGCTACACCGATTCGTGCGACGCCCCAGGTCTCGGCGGCCTCGAGCAGGTTGATGAGGCCGAACATGTTCGTCCGAAGGTCCTCCGAGGCCGAGAGCGCGTTCATCCCAGGCACGGCGAGGTGTGCGATCTTCGTGATCGGGTACTTCTTTCCGATCTCTGCGAGCCGTTCGGCGTCGGTGATGTCGAGCTGCTCGACGAATGCGTGGACGCCGATGTCTGCCTTGATGAAATCTGGCTCGCGTGCAACGCGGAACTGTGTGAGCACGACGTCTTCGCCCTGATCGATAAGTGCGCGTGCGGTGTGGAGACCGATGAAGCCGAGACCCCCTGTGACTAGGATCATTCGTGTTCCCTCTCTGTCGTCGCGGGCGTCGTCGTTACCCGCTCGTTCGTCCTGTTCGGCCCTAGTCCTACTTCGACGGACGATCTCTGGTCAACCGTGGGGCGACGCGGTTGTTCTGGCGCTGGCGCGACGATGGAGCAGGACGAGAGAGCGGGACGGCGGAGGAAACGGTGCGACTTGGTAGCGATCTCAGCGGCCAGACGATGCTCATCTCAGATGAGCAGTTGCTAGCGCTTCACGACCTTGGCGGTGAGCCGCTCGGGATGATCGACGCAATCACGACGGAGTTCGCGGCACCTGGCACACTTTCGGCGCTCGCGGACCACTCGAGCGCCCGCAGCCTTGACTCGGTCGCGCTCGGTGCGCCCATTCCACTTCCTGGCGCGGTCATAGCTGCGCCGGTCAACTACTACGACCACATGGTCGAGATGAGCGAGGTGCGCGACATCCGGCACCTCGGGGTGTTCTTGAAGGCACGCTCGTCGGTGACCGGACCCGACAGCGTGGTTCGCCTGCCCTATACCGACCGTCGCTTCGACCACGAAGGTGAGCTCGGCGTCGTGATCGGCAAGGTGACCGAGAACGTCGCGGAGTCCGAGGCACTGTCTTCTGTCTTTGGCTACACCTGTCTGCTCGATATCACGATGCGTGGCGGCGAAGACCGGTCGACGAGAAAGTCGTTCCGGACCTTCACGCCGATCGGGCCGCACATCGTCACCGCGGATGAGGTTGGCGACCCTACCGATCTCCGCATCATCTGCAACGTCAATGGGACCGAGCGCCAGAACGAGACGACCAAGGAGATGGTCTGGTCGGTCGCGCAGCTGATCGCATACACCTCGAGCGTGATGACTCTCTATCCGGGCGACATCATCGCTTCTGGGACACCGGCCGGCATCGGTCCGATTTTCGACGGCGACGTAATCGACGTCATCATCGAGCGCGTAGGACACCTCCATGTCAGCGTCTCGGCGGCGGGCGCGATCACCTGCCCGACGCTAGGTGCCGGTTCGGGGCCGACCCCACCTCCGCCACCACCGCGCTGAGCAGGTGGCCGATGCGACCGCTTCGCTCGTACACTCGTTTCGCCACGACTGAGGGGGCCAGATGACCACGAAGCGTTTTCATGCGCCAGACAGCGAGGCGCTCGACGAGCTCTATGGCGACGTCGCCGACGCGGATCTCCAGCCACTTTGGATGCTCGAGGGCCTGATGACGGCGACTCCCGCTGTGCGACCGCGCTCACACGTCTGGCACTGGAGCGCTATGCGCCCACTGGCGCAGCGTTGCGGAGAACTGGTGGGCATCAGCCGAGGCGGAGATCGAAGAGTGCTTTCGCTCACGAATCCGAGCCTTGGTGGCAAGCCCTACGCAACCTCGACGCTCTGGGGTGCGGTGCAGTACCTACAGCCCGGCGAGGTCGCTCCGGCGCACCGGCACACGCCTGGAGCGCTCCGCTTCGTCCTTGAGGGAAGTGGCGTCTGGACGAGGGTGGAAGGTGACGCAGTGGCGATGGCGCCGGGCGATCTCGTGTTGACACCGTCGTGGGTCTGGCACGAGCATCACAACTCCGGCGACGAGCCGATGATCTGGTTCGACGGGCTCGACCAGCCACTGCTCGAGTCGCTCGACGCGATCTTCTTCGAGCCTGGACAAGATGCGAATGTTCCCCGCGAGGTGCCGAGCCGATCTCGCTCCGAGGAGCTCTACGCCGGCGCGCCGGGCCTCGTGCCGATTGGTTCGAGGCCGGAAGTCGACTACTCGCCGCTCTTCGCGTACCGCTGGGTCGACACCGATCGCGCACTCGACCAGCTCCTTCTCGCTGATCCAAAGTCCGCCGTCGCACTCCGCTTCGCCGACCCGACGACGGGCAGGGACGTGATGCCGACGATGCGCTGTGAGATGCACCGACTTCCACCTGGCGCCGCGACCGCGCCGACCCGAATTGTCGGCTCCTCGATCTTCGTCGTCTTCTCCGGCACGTGCACCGTGAGCCTCGAGGGTGAGACAGTCGAGCTCGTAGCCGGCGACATGGTGGCGACCGCGTCTTGGGACGAGTGGTGGTTCTCATCCGAGGAGGGCTGTGATCTCTTCAGGGTCTCGGACGCTCCAGTCATCGAAAGCCTCGGGCTCGAGCGACGAAGCGTTCGCCAGTCCTAGGGAACGAGCGGTCTTGGACAGTCGTAGGCGGACGCGTCGCGTGGAGGAGAAACGGTGATAGATGACCAGGATCGACCAGGCGGGAGTCGACTTCCGTATTTGAACGCCCGGCTGCAAGGACTCGGCACCTCGATCTTCGCCGAGATGTCCGCGCTTGCGGTGGCGACGAACTCGATCAATCTCGGTCAGGGCTTTCCTGACACCGACGGTCCAAGTGAGGTATCTGAGGCCGCGATCGCAGCTATTCGAGCTGGCGAGAACCAGTACCCCCCTGGTCGGGGTGTGCCGGCGCTGCTCGAAGCGGTCGCTCGACATCAGCAGCGCTTTTACGGCATCACGCTCGATCCCGCACGCGAGGCGCTGATCACTGCTGGAGCGACCGAGGCGATCGCAGCGGCGATCCTTGCGCTCTGCGAGGTTGGCGACGAGGTCGTGATGTTCGAGCCGTTCTACGACTCCTACGCCGCCTGTGTCGCGATGGCAGGTGCGCAGCGACGCGTCGTGCAGCTCTCCGCGCCGGACTGGTCCTTCTCGGAGCAGGAACTCGAGGCGGCGATCACGCCGAGGACGCGACTGGTGTTGTTGAACAGCCCACACAATCCGACCGGCAAGGTCTTCTCCGAAGTCGAGCTGGCAACGATTGCCAAGCTCTGTGTGCGCCACGACCTCATCGCCGTCACCGACGAGGTCTACGAGCACCTGATCTTCGACGTCGAGCACCTGCCGCTGTCGCGTTTTCCAGGCATGGCTGAGCGAACGGTCTCGATCTCATCGGGAGCCAAGACGTTCTCCTTCACCGGCTGGAAGGTTGGGTGGGTAACTGGACCAGAGGCGCTCGTCGACGCGGTCCGCACTGCCAAGCAGTTCTTGACCTACGTCAGCTCGGCGCCGTTCCAGCCCGCCATCGCGCTCGGGCTCGATCTCCCCGACGCGTTCTTCCATGATGTAGGGGCGACCCTCAAGTTCAAGCGCGACCTGTTGAGCGAGGGGCTCCGCTCTCTCGGGCTGACGACGTTCGACAGTGCAGGAACGTTCTTTGTGACGACAGATGTCGCATCACTAGGTGACGAGGACGCGGCGACGTTCTGTGCCAATTTGCCGTTCCGAGCCGGAGTGGTGGCGATTCCCTCCAGCGTCTTTTACGACGACAAAGAGGCAGGCAGGACGTTTGTCAGGTGGACGTTTTGCAAGCGCAACGAGGTTCTAGAAGAGGCCCTCGTACGCTTGAAGCGCCTTGTCGGCTGAGCAGCATCTTGGGTGGACGAGAGCAGATTGCGCACAGTAGATAGTTAGACTCACTACATAGTTTCGTGCGGCTCTTATGCCGCGTACGTGGTCAACCGGTGCGTCGACGAGGAGTTCGAGATCTCGAAAATAGCGAGCACATCGCAGCCAATTGTGATGCCGCTCTCCTCCGAGGCCGGCGGTTGGCTCAGACGGATGTGGCCAGTCTGGTGGGCGCACCGGAAGGTCATCGCGATCGCCTGTGCATCGGCTGCGGTGGCGATGGGGGCCCAACAGGTCTCGCCACTGATCCAGCGATACGGGATCGACCACGACATCGTGGCCAAGCACCCGGGCTCGATCGAGGGCGTCGTGATCGCGATGGCGGCGCTGTTCGTGCTTCGGTTCTTCTTCGCTTGGATACGCCGGTTCTCCGGCGGCAGGATCGCCTGGGACGTCGACCATGACTTGCGAAACGCGGTCTTCACGCACTTCCAGGGCCTCGACTTCGCGCGCCAAGACGAGCTCTCCCATGGCCAGGTCGTATCCCGGACGAACTCCGACCTGACGCTCATCCGGCAGCTGCTCAGCCAGGTACCGACGATGCTCTCGAACTTGCTGCAGTTCCTCTTAGCGCTCGTGATCATGCTCGTGCTCTCACCGCTGCTCACCGCTGCGGTGATGCCGATCATCCCGATCTTGTTCTTGTTGTCGTTTCGGATGCGCCGCGTGGTCTACCCCTCGCAGTGGGAGGCACAGGCTCGTATGGCCGACATGGCGGGTGTCGTCGACGATGCGGTGTCTGGCGCAAGAGTCGTACGGGGCTTCGGGCAGGAGGACTTCGAGCGGTCCAGGCTGCTCAGGTCGCTGAGCGTGCTTTACGGGTCGCGGATGCGCAACCTCCGGCTCCGCTCGAGGCGGAGCTCGACGCTGCAGGCGATTCCCCAGATCGGCCAAGGCATCGTCCTCGTCTTTGGCGGCTATCTCGCCTTAAAGCATGAGATCTCACTCGGCACCCTCGTCGCGTTCTTCACCTACCTCGCCCAGCTCGCCGCCCCGGCGCGCCAGATGGCGACGCTTCTTGTCACCGCGCAACAGGCTCGAGCAGGCGCCGAACGGGTGCTCGAGCTGCTCGACTCCCTGCCGGACGTAACCGATCCGGAAGATCCAGTCGACCTCTCGCACGTGAACGGCGAAGTGGTCTTCGATGACGTCTCGTTCGGCTACCTCCGGTCCGAGCCCGTGCTATCGCATTTCAACCTGCGCCTCGAACCAGGTGAGACCGTCGCCATCGTTGGTGCGGCGGGGTCGGGCAAGTCGACGGTAGGGCTCTTGTTGCCTCGGTTTTACGACCCCCAGTCCGGCGGCGTCCGCATCGACGGGGTCGACGTTCGTTCGGTCTCCTTCGACGACCTCCGGCGCCAGATCGGCGTCGTGTTCGAGGATGCGTTTTTGTTCTCCGGCAGCGTGCGCTCGAACATCGCCTACGGCAGGCCGGATGCGACCGACGAAGAAGTGATCGCCGCGGCCAAGGCGGCTGAGGCAGATGCGTTCATCACCGCGCTCGCCGACGGTTATGAGACCGTCGTCGGTGAACGCGGCCTGTTGCTCTCTGGTGGCCAGCGCCAGCGAATCACGCTCGCCCGGGCGCTGCTCACCGATCCGAGGATATTGCTGCTCGACGACGCCACGTCATCGATCGATGCCAGGGTCGAAGAGGAGATTCACCAGACACTCCGGCGCCTCATGCGCGGCAAGACGACGCTCGTGATTGCGCACCGTCGCTCGACGCTCGGGCTAGCCAGTCGCATCGTCGTTCTCGACAAAGGAGCGCTGTTAGACCAGGGAACGCATGAGGAGTTACTCGAGCGCTGTGCGCTCTATCGAGCACTCCTCGCCGGACCAGGTGACGACGCGGAGGGCGGCGGTGTCGATCTGGACGTCTCGCCCGTTGCGAGCGCGGGTGCGTGGCGTGAGACCAACGACGGCATCGAGCTAGACGGCGTTCGCGTCAACGTCGATGCGATAGCGGCGCGCGCCGCGACGCAAGGGACGCGGATCAGCGGCGCGGCCGGTGGTGGCGGTGCGATGCGCGCCGCGCTCGGTGCGCCACCTACCGAGAAGCTGCTCTTACAGATACAAGCACTTCCACCATCTGTCGATGTCCCTGACATCGACATCGAACGCGAGGTCGCACCGCCTACCGGGCCGTTTAGGTTCCGCTCGTACATCCATCCCTACGTTCCCCAGCTGATCATCGGCATGCTCTTCGTGCTGATCGATGCGGCCGCGGGCCTCGTCGGCCCGTATCTGATCGGCTACGCGACTGGGCACGGCATCGAGCTCGGTGTGGAGAGCGTGCTCTTTGGAATATCTGGGATCTATATCGCGGTACAGCTCCTCGACTGGGCGGACATGTGGGTGGAGACCTTTTGGGACGGCAGGACCTCGGAGCGACTGCTCTTTGGGACGCGCCTTCGGATCTTCTCGCACCTCCTCCGCTTAGGCGTCGACTACTACGACCGCGAGATGACCGGCCGGGTGCTTACGAGGATGACCTCGGACGTGGACACGCTCTCCCAGCTCGTCCAGTCGGGGCTGGTCAACGCGCTCGTGAACTTCGCCAGCTTCTTTGGCGTCGCGGCGATCCTTTGCTACTTGGACCTGCGCCTCGCGCTCTGGGTCCTTGTCGTGTTGCCCCTTTTCATCTTCGGCACGTTCGTCTACCAAAAGACATCGCGCAAGGCCTACGACCGTCAGCGCGACCGGATTGCTGCGGTGAACGCTGATCTGGCCGAGAACGTCTCTGGTGTGCGCGTGACGCAGGCCTTTCGCCGGGAGAGCCAGAACACCGAGAACTTCTCGGTCCTTGTCCGCGGATATCGAGACGCCGGTGTTCGCAGCCAGTGGCTCCAGGCCAGCTACTTCTCCTTCGCCGAGCTCGTCGGCAACATCGCGATCTTGATCGTGCTCGGCGTCGGCCGCTCGTCGGTGACTGGCGTGCACACCACGCACGCGCACCTGGTTGCGATCGGCGTGCTCGTCTCGTTCTTGTTGTACCTCACCCAGCTGTTCGCTCCGATTCAACAACTCAGTCAGGTCTTTGACACCTTCCAGCAGTCGACCGCCGGGCTTAGGCGGATCACGACGCTGTTGAACACCGAGGTGTCCACCCCGACGAGCGCGCACCCGATCGAGCTGGGAAGGCTTCGCGGTGAGGTTCGCTTCCGCGACGTGCACTTTGGCTACGCGGGAACTGAGTCCGAGGCACTCTCTGGCGTGAGCTTCGTGGTCGCGCCAGGCGAATCGGTGGCGCTCGTCGGCGAGACCGGCGCAGGCAAGTCGACGGTCGTAAAGTTGATCGCGCGCTTTTACGACGTGAGCTCAGGCGAGATCCTGATCGACGGCATCGCTCTTCGTGACCTCGACCCCATTGCCTACCGGCATCAGCTCGGCTACGTCCCCCAAGAGCCGTTCCTATTCGCGGGAACGATCCGGGACAACATCGCCTACGGGAGACCGGAAGCGACCAATGCCGAGGTCGAGGCAGCAGCGAGGGCCGTCGGCGCACACGAGATGATCGTCGAGGCGGGCGGCTACCTGCGTTACGTCACCGAGCGGGGCCGATCGCTATCGATCGGCCAACGACAGTTGCTCTGTCTCGCCCGTGCGCTGCTTGTCAACCCGGCGATCTTGTTGCTGGACGAGGCCACCTCGAACCTCGACCTCTCGAGCGAGGCGAAGGTCTCCCGCGCGATGGGCATCGTCGCCTCCGGTCGCTCAACGGTGCTCATCGCGCATCGCCTGCAGTCAGCTCGGCGCACCGACCGGATCCTCGTCGTCGAGCACGGCAAGATCGTCGAACAAGGCAGTCACGACAACTTGCTTGCGGCGAAGGGGCGCTACTGGTCGATGTGGCAGGCCTCGGAGTCGATCGCGGTCAGCGATACCACCGGCGCCTCGATCCTTGCCTAAGGTCAACTCGGCAGCGTTGAGCTCGCCAAAAGGGGGTAGGGACGTGGGATCACTAGAGGACTTCGATGTGGCACGTACGGAGTTCGCGCGCCTCGTGGTGCTCGTTTCGATCGAGTCGCTCGAGGACCGTACTCCCTGCACCGAGTGGAGCCTTCGCCAGCTGTTGAACCACGTCGTGACCGGCACGCAGTGGTTCACGACCGTCGTGCTCGGCGAGCCGCGACCAGATCGGGAGCCGGACCAGATCCTCTCGGATCCAAGCGGCGCGTTCGCGCGCCGAGCAGACGAGTTCCGCGCGGCGATGGCCGCACCTGGAGCCCTGGAGGGGGCCTACACGCACCCAGTCGGCGAGGTGAGCGGCGAGCGGTACACCTTGATGCGCGTAAATGAGTACCTCTGTCACGGCTGGGACCTCGCGACGACGATCGGGGCGACGCCGAATTTTCCAAGTGACATCGCCAAGCAATGCCTCGCCCTCGTGGAGTCCCAGATGGAGGGGAGGACCAGAGAGGCAGGGAAGGGCTTCGGGGTCGCGCTCGACCCAGGGCCGTCGCCGAGTGACTACGAGCGGCTGATCGCGTTTGTCGGCAGGAGCGCCGCTGACTGGTGAGGTCTCCCTCGCGTCATGGGCTCGGCTGGTCTTTCGTCTTCGCCGGCCTGTTGTTGTCGAGCCTGTGTTGCCCGGCGGCGACCTCGGCTGCCGCTCGCAGCAGCAAATCGCCGGCTGTTGGCGCATCGAGGCATGTCACCGGCACGGCTAGCGCCGCGACATCAGGGGTCTGCCTCTCACAGGTACAACTTGCACAGCTGACGACGAGGCGGCTCGCGCGTCTTGTCATTGTCGACCCGGTCGATGAAGGCGACGTCGGATCGCTCTCTGGCGAGGTCGCCTCCGGCATCGGCGGGATCATCCTCCTTGGAAGTGACGCCACCGCGGCACTCGGCTCAGAGCTGCATCAGCTGCTCTTGCTCGCTCCGCCAGGCCGTGTCCCGTTCGTCATGGTGGATCAGGAAGGCGGTGCCGTTCAGCGCCTCGTCGCCACGATCGGCCAGATCCCCTCGGCGAGGACCATGGGCTCGACGATGACACCGGCCGCGATCGAGGTGCTGGCGACGAACCTCGGCGCCAAGCTGCGACGCCTCGGTGTGACGATGGACCTTGCGCCGGTCCTCGATCTCGATGGTGCACCAGGACCGAACTCGATCGACGCCGACGGCACCCGCTCGTTCTCGGTGACCGGGTCGATCGCGACTGCTGATGGGCTCGCGTTCGCCCGCGGGCTGCTTCGCGCCGGAGTTCTCCCGGTACTCAAGCACTTTCCAGGACTCGGCGGCGCGTCGGGGAACACCGATCTCGGACCCGCTGCTACCAAGCCCTATGTCGGGCTTGGTACTGCTGGTGTGCAGCCGTTCTCGGCCGCGATCGCTGCAGGTGCTCCGGCAGTGATGATTGCAAATGCCACCGTCCCAGGGCTGACGTCGAGGCCGGCGAGTCTTTCGAGGGTCGTGATCACCGGGCTCTTGCGCCACAAGCTCGGCTTCTCCGGTCTCGTCCTTACCGACTCACTCTCGGTGCCGTCGATCACGGCGGCCGGCTACAACCTTCCAAAGGCCGCTGTCGCAGCGCTTCGTGCAGGTACGGACGAGGTGCTATTCAACGCCACCCCTTCGGCGGTGGCGTCGGACAATAAAGCGATCGTGGCTGGGATTTTGCATGCCGTTGCCCGTCACAAGCTCTCGCGGGCCACCCTCTTAGCGGCGGCCGGCGTCGACGAGGCCGCACGAGACGCCATCGCGGCGTGTGCACCGTGACCGCATGCCGAGGGGCCGGGTCGAGCGGAGGTCGAGAAGAGGTTCGCCGGGGATTGCGACTCGATCGGGTCCTTGCGGGGACTACCGTCGCTAGGACGGTTCCGATGGTCTGAGGAGTAGATATGGATCTCTCGTACGAGTTCGAAGTGCCGCTCTCGATCGACGAGGCATGGTCTGTCCTTACCGATCTCGAGCGGGTTGCTCCGTGTTTGCCCGGTGCACAGCTCGACGAGATCGAGGGCGACGAGTACCGCGGTCGGGTCAAGATCAAGGTTGGACCGATCACGGTCGAGTACAAGGGCACGGCTACCTTCGTCGAGCGCCTGCCCGAGACGCACGTGGCGGTGCTCCGGGCCCAGGGACGTGAGACCAAAGGGCAAGGCAGTGCAGCAGCGACCGTGACCGCGACCCTCACCGAGGCTGGTGCTGCCAACACCAAGGTGGATGTGCTCACCGTGCTCGACATCTCCGGTCGCGTCGCGCAGTTCGGACGAGGTGCACTTGCCGACGTGAGCTCGAAGATCCTCGGGCAGTTCGCGGCGAACCTTGAGAAGGATCTTGCTTCGGGCGCCTCTGGCGGGCCTGGCAAAGCGACCTCCGCGGCCACAACCACGACAAAAGCTTCGGTCAAGCCCGTTGAGACAGCGGCTCCGACGAGCGACGTCGCCGGTGATGGTGCCGCTAGTGAGGGCGTGGCTGGTCGCGGTGTGACAACTGACGGGGTCGTGCCGAACACCGACGCCAGTGCCGATGAAACTGCGAGTGCGAAAGAGACCGCTTCTGGCATCCGGCAGGTGAACTCGGCGCCCGTCGAGCCGGTCCGGATAATGAGCGCGGTCGGTCCGATGTTGTTGAAGCGGTTGAGCCCGATCGCGATCCTCGGAGTGATAGCGGTCTGGCTGCGGCATCGTCGCCACAAGAGCAGCGACTGAGTGCTCAAAACGGCGCCAGAGCCCTCGTCTGTAGGATGAGGTAATGATCGAGTACCCAAGCGGCGACGACTGGGTGGCGCTGTTCCATGAAGCGCTGCCACTCGCTGAAGCGCCTGCCTGGGCCATAACGCCGTCGTGTGGCGCGCTCGTGACCTTCGCCGGGACCGTCCGGGATCACGCGACAGGGCGAGACGATGTTCAGTCGCTCGAGTACGAGGCCTACGACGAACACGTTGTGCCGAAGCTGCAGGCCGTCGTAGACGAGGCGCGCCGCCGCTGGCCGATGCTCGGCAGGGTCGTCGCGATCCATCGGACCGGTCTGCTCTCGCTCTCAGAAGTCGCGGTCATCATCGCTGCCACCTCGCCGTCTCGACCTGAGGCATTCGAGGCGGCCCGGTTCCTCATCGACACCGTGAAGGCGACGGTTCCGATCTGGAAGCTCGAAACCTGGGCAGGCGGCGCGGAGTGGAGCGAGGGTGACTGCGAGGTGGCCGCCACGCACGTCGACGTCGACCATCTGACGAGCCGGGTGCCGGCGGAGCAGTGAGCGAGCAGGTGGTCGCGCTAGCTACTGACGAACATGACGGCGTGCGAGCGGTCCCCGTCGTGCTTCGGCCGGCGCACCATGGCGTGCGCTCGCCGCATCGCCTGCACGTTGGTCGATCCGAGATGCCCGAGGAGGGTCCGCTCATCGATACCTTCGGACGAATCCACACCGATCTTCGAATCTCGGTCACGGATCGCTGCAACTTCCGCTGCACCTACTGCATGCCCGACGAGGGGATCGAGTTCGCTCCAACGTCAGATCTGTTGACGCTTGAGGAGATCACCCGCGTGGCAAGCGTCGCCAAACGGCTAGGCGTCCGCTCGGTCCGCTTGACCGGCGGAGAGCCCCTTGTACGGAAAGGCATCGTCGATATCGTCGCCGCGATCAGTGAGATCGGTTTCGACGACGTGGCGATGACCACCAACGGCACGTCGCTTACGCGCCTCGCCGCGAGTCTCGCCTCGGCGGGCCTTCGCAGGGTGAACGTCAGCTGTGACTCGCTTCGACCGGACCGTTTCGCGGCAATCCGCCGGCGTGGTCAGCTGGCGACGACCCTCGCGGCGATGGACGCTGCTGAGGATGCCGGTCTTTTGCCGCTCAAGATCAACGTCGTCCTCCTTACCGGCGAAAACGATGACGAGGTATTCGATCTGGTCGAATTCGGCCGAGAGAAGAATCGATTCGTGCGCTTCATCGAGTTCATGCCGCTCGACGCCGATGGCAACTGGCAACGCGATCGCGTCATCGCAGGTGCCGACGTGCTCGCCATGCTCGAGGAGCGCTACGACCTCGTGGCGCTTGATGGCGGCGGCGGCGACCATGCTCCAGCAACCCGTTTCGCCTTCAGCGACGGCGTGGGGGAGGTGGGATTCATCAACTCGGTGACAGAGCCGTTCTGTGGCACGTGCGACAGGCTGCGCCTCATGGCCGATGGCTCCATCCGCAACTGTCTCTTCTCCGATGACGAGCTCTCACTTCGCGACGTCATGCGGTCTAAGGGCAGTGACGACCAGCTCGAGCAGGTCTTCCGGGCCTCGGTGTGGGGCAAGCTGCCCGGGCATGCGATCAATGACCCGTCGTTTCTCCAGCCGAGGCGCACGATGTCGCGAATCGGGGGCTGAGACGGCGTCACTACGTCTTTTCGGCCCCGCCCGCGAAGCTGCAGGCCTCGGAGAAGACACCTTCGATGCCGAGAGTGTCGAGGAGCTGCTCTTGTTAGCGACGCGCCGCTACCCGCCCGCTTTCGCGACGCTGCTCGAGCGTTGCCGGATCTGGGTGAACGGCGAGGACAGTCCGCTCGATCGCGCGCTCTCCGCGAGCGACGAGGTGGCGGTCATCCCGCCGGTCTCTGGAGGCTGATCTCGCTTCTTCCTCAGGTAGCGCCACCGCTGTGGTGCGCCTGCCCCGGATGGGGATGGGGGTTCTCGCCACCGAGGAGGGAGATCACGTGCGGGAGAACGTCGAGCACTGCGGCGAGATACTCCGCGGCACCATTCGGCGAGCCAGGCGTGTTCAAGACGAGCGTTGCACCAATGGTGCCAGCAGTCGCTCGAGAGAGCCTTCCGAGCGGGCTTGCGAGGCGCATCGCCTCAGCTAGTCCAGGTGCCGGCCGGTCGATCACCCGCGTCGTCGCCTCCGGCGTGGTATCGCTTGGTGAAAACCCGGTTCCACCGGTGGTGACGACGAGTCCATGAAAGTCGGTAGCGAGGCGACGAAGGGCGATCTCGACGCGATCAACGCCGTCAGCTACCACCTCGCGTTGGACAACTTCGATGCCCGCTTCGACGAGCGCGGCGGCAACTACCGCACCGCCTCGATCTTCGGCTCGACCTGCCGCGACCGACGTCGAGACGGTGAGCACCTTGGCCTGAAATGACATCGCCCGAGCTTAGGGTCTCGCTCTTGGCTCAGATGGCATCAAAGCGGGGCGCGCGGCCTACGCTAAGAGGGGCACGAAGCAGGGGAGGGTAGTCATCAAGGACGTAATCGCCGATATTGAGCGCTGGCGAAACGACGGGGACCGCATCGCGCTCGCCCGCGTCGTGCGAACCGATGGCTCTGCTCCTCGCGCTCCTGGCGCAGCGATGGTGGTAAACGCCGATGGCAGGGTCGCCGGCTCGGTCTCTGGGGGCTGCGTCGAGGGTGCGGTCGTGCTCGAGGCACTCGATGTGCTCGAGTCCGGTGAGACCAGGCTCGTCCGTTTCGGCTACTCCGACGACGAAGCCTTCGCCGTCGGTCTGACGTGTGGTGGGATCATCGACATCCTGGTCTCCCCGACGCTGCCACCAATGGAAGAAGAGCTCGAAGCGGCGCTCGCCGCCGGTGCGCCGGTGGTGCTCGCCACCGTCGTCTCCCAAGGCGATGAGGTAGCCGAGCCCGCAGCGTCGACTACGGCAGCGTCGACGGCGGAATCCCCTGATGCCCGAGCGGCCTTTTCGTATCTGCCTGATCGCGACGACGACGAGCTAGCTGTCGAGTCCGCAGTGCGGGCGGGTATGACGATGTTGGTCCGTGCAGATGGATCGGCGGTAGGCGGGCTCGGACACCCGACGCTTGATGCAGTGGTCGCGCGCGATGCACTTGGCGCGCTGAGCGCCGGGCGGAGCTTCGTCCGGAACTACGGCGAGCGTGGCGAAGGGCGCGGCGTTGACGTGCAGGTCTTTCTCGACGTCTTTGCGCCGCCGCCAAGGATGGTCATATTCGGCGCGGTCGACTTCACCGCAGCGCTGGCCAAAGTCGCCAAGGTGCTCGGGTACTTCGTGACGGTCTGTGACGCACGGGCGACCTTTACGACCAGCGAGCGCTTTCCAATGGCCGACGAGGTAGTCGTGGAGTGGCCAGACCACTGGCTCGCAGCTCACGGTAGCGAGCTTGGCGCAAAAGACGCCGTCTGCGTGTTGACCCATGACCCGAAGTTCGACGTGCCGGCGATCGTGACCGCGCTCTCGACCGATGTCGGCTACATCGGCGCGATGGGATCTCGAAGGACGCACGGAGACCGGCTGGCTCGTCTTATCGAGGCAGGGTGTGACGAGACGGCACTCGCCCGCGTGATGGCACCGATCGGGCTCGACATCGGGGCCCGGACGCCCGAGGAGACGGCGGTGGCCATCGTCGCTGAGATCGTGGCCTTCCAGACCAAGAGCGACCCGCGGCCGCTTCGTGACGCGAGTGGTCCTATCCACAGAGAGATGGAACCCCTGTCGTGACGATCGCTGGCCTTGTTCTGGCCGCAGGTGGCGGGAGTCGCTACGTCGGGCCCATCCACAAGCTGCTTGCCCCCTACCGCGGCCGACCACTCGTCGCTACCGCACTCGACGCGGTGGCTGCGGCGTACTTCGACGAGATCGCGGTGGTCTCGGGCGCAGTCGACTTCTCCGACGTCGTCCCGCCAGGGATGGTCGTGCTCGACAATCCCGACTGGGCAAGCGGGCTCTCGAGCTCGCTTCGAGTTGGCATCGCTTGGTGCGCGGCACAAGGGCATGCCGCAGTAGTGATCGGGCTCGGCGACACACCTGGTGTCCCAACCTCTGCATGGGAGGCGCTCCGTGTCGTAGACGCCGACGTGGCGGTCGCGAGTTTCGGTGGCCAGCTTCGACCCCCGGTGAAACTGAGCGCAGCGCGGTATCCAGACGTGCCGACCGAGGGTGACGTCGGTGCACGGGTGCTTTGGCACCGGCCCGGTACCGTCGAGGTTCCCTGCGACGGCGATCCGAGTGACATCGACACCCTCGACGATCTCGCCAGGCTCGAGGCGGCTACATGACGGCATCGTTTAGCCACGTCGATGAGCACGGACACGCGAGGATGGTCGACGTGACGGCGAAGGCGGAGACGACTCGTCGAGCGCTGGCGAGGGCTCTCGTGGTCGACGCCGGGGACCTCTCGTGCCTCCCTGGCGGGCAGGTCGGCGTCTTCGCCGGCGCGCGTGCTGCCGGTCTGCTCGGTGCGAAGCAGACCGCATCGCTCATCCCGCTTTGTCATCCACTCCCGCTCTCGGGTTTGCGCGTCGAGTTCGAGACGGTAGGCGACGATGTTTTTGTATCGGCGATAGCCGAGACCCTCGGGCAGACGGGCGTCGAGATGGAGGCGCTTACCGCCTGCGCGCTCGCTTCGCTCGCACTAGTAGCCGAAGTCCAGCCGGAGGGTCGGAGCGCGCGGATCGAAGAGCTCTGTCTCTGGGAGAAGTCGGGCGGTCGATCCGGCGACTGGGTGCGCTCGGCGTCGGGTCCCGATGGCCTGGAGCATCGCAGGTGATCCCGCTCGAAGAGGCCAAGGAACGGGTCTGGGGACGAATCAGCCCGCTCTCGCCGGTGAAGCTGCTCGTCCGCGAGGCACTCGGCTGTGTCCTCGCTGAAGACATCGTCGCCACGGAGGCGATCCCGCCCTTCGACAACACCTCGGTTGACGGCTTCGCGCTGCGAAGCGCCGACGTCGAGAACTGCCCGACGGAGCTGACGATCGTCGGCGAGGTGCGAGCAGGCTCGTGGCCCGAAGTTGGTGTTGGGCCTGGAGAGGCGATACGGATCATGACCGGCGCGCCGATGCCTCCTGGCGCGGACGCGGTGGTGATGGTCGAAGACACCGAGCCGGGTGGGTCCTCTGATGTGGTTCGAATCCTCAAGTCGGTAGCTACGGGCGAGGCGATTCGTCCTGTAGGTGACGACGTCGCACCCGGCGACCTCGTGCTCCGATCCGGAACGGTGCTCGGACCTGCCTACCTCGGCGTGTTGGCCGGGCTCGGGCGCGTCGAGGTGATGGCCTACCGGCGGCTCCGAGTTGCGGTTATCTCGACCGGCGACGAGCTGGTCGATGACGGGCGTGCACTTGCTCCCGGCCAGATACGAGAGTCCAATGGCGAGCTCATCTGCGGTTTGTTGTCGATGGCGAACTGTGAGCCCGTCAACTACGGCATCGTCGCCGACGCCGAGGACGTGCTCGGCGCGGCACTGGTCAAGGCCGCAGCGGACTGCGACGCAGTGATCACCTCCGGTGGCGTCTCGATGGGCGACTACGACCTGGTGAAGGTGTTGCTCGATCGACTGGGCGAGATGGACTGGATGCAGATCGCCATCCGACCCGCGAAGCCCTTCGCCTTCGGCCTTCTCGGCGCCGACCGCGCGACCCCGGTCTTCGGCCTGCCTGGGAATCCAGTCTCCTCGATGGTCAGCTTCGAGCTTCTCGCGCGCCCGGCGCTGTTGAAGATGATGGGGCACAGCGTCATCGAGCGTCCGGCGTTGCGGGCGATCGCGGACAAGGGCGTGCGGCGAAACCGGAGCGACGACCGCGTGAACTTCGTCCGCGTCATCGCCACTACCGAAAGTGACGGGCGCGTGCACGTGGCGACGAGTGGCGCGCAGGGCTCCCATCAGCTTGCCGCCTCGGCGGCCGCCAACGGCCTTGTCCGGGTCGACGTCTCGAGCGAGGTGGCGCCAGGTGGCGAGGTCGACGTTGTCCTGATCGGCGTCCCTCCTGGCCAGCTCTAGGTTGGATTGCGGCATCGCCCTATCGTGGGCGCGACGAGGTAGGGGAGCTAGATGACTGACGTGATCCGTGTCGTGAAGCGACCTGGTGGGGGAGTCGCCGGACGCCGTCGTGAGGACGGCAGGCTTGACGCCACACGGAAGGCAACCGGCGAGGCGATCTACGTCGGCGACATCGAACGTCCGGGCATGTTGCACGTGGCGGTGGCGCGTTCATCGGTCAGCCATGCGCGGATCATCGCCATCGACACGACCGCGGCGCTCGCCTCGCCAGGAGTGTTTGACATCTACACCGCTGACGACGTCACCCCCACCCCGTACGGCAGGGCCGTCCGCGACATCCCGATACTTGCCCGCGGCGTCGTTCGCTACGTCGGCGAGCAGGTCGCAGCGGTGCTCGCCGCTACGCGTCGACAAGCCGAACAGGCGGCCGCACTGGTCGAGATCTCCTACGAGGGGCTCCCCGCCGTCACCGACCCGGTAGCGGCGCTCGCACCAGGAGCGCCCTTGGTCCACCAAGAGCCCTGGAAGTTCGCGAAGGCGGCGGTGAAGGAGGACACCGGGGCGAATCTGCAGTCGCGCGTCGTCGTCGGCGAGCGCGAGGTGTGCGAGGAAGCGCTGCGCAGCTCCGCGCACATGATCGATCACACCTATACGACGCCGGCAGGCCACCAGGGCTACATCGAGCCGTGGGCCTGTGTCGCGGAGGTCGAGCCGTCTGGAAAGGCGCACGTCTGGCTGACGAACAAGTCGCCGTATCGCCTCCGTGAGCAGATCGCGAGCTGTGTCGGCGTCCCTGAGGAGATGATCGAGATCGAGCCGATAACCCTCGGTGGCGACTTCGGCGGGAAAGGCTCACCCGAGCAGGCACCGCTTTGCGTCGAGTTGTCGCGGCTCTCTGGACACCCCGTAAAGCACGTCCTTCGCTACAGCGAGGACTTGACCGCGACCAATCCGCGCCATCCGACGACGCTTCGCGTCCGGCTCGGCTGCGACGCGGACGGCAGGCTCACGGCGCTCGCATCTGATGTGGTGCTCGACGGCGGCGCCTATGCAGGCTTCAAGCCTGCACCCACTGCGTCGATCCACGGCGTGCTCGAGGCACCTGGCTACCGGATCCCGGTCTTTTTCGCCGAGGCGAGGATCACCTACACCAACACCGTGCCGAAAGGCCATATGCGAGCACCCGGCGCTCCACAGCAGAGCTTCGCGACCGAGTCGGCGATGGACGAGCTGGCTTTGCAGATCGGCATGGATCCGATCGAATTTCGACGGCTGAACCTGCTGCAAAACGGCGATGACGACCCGAACGGCCACACCTGGATCGAGTACCGGGGCCTTGAGGCGGTAGAGGCCGCACTCGCTGCATACCGTCCACAGACGCCGCCAAAGGGCTGGATGCTCGGCATGGGCATCTCGATCTACTCGCGGGAGACCTCGACGTCTACGGCGACGAGCCTCTGCCTCGTGCCGCTGCCGAGCGGGAAGCTCCGAGTCGAGATCCCGATCGTCGAGACCGGGACCGGGTCGCACACCGTTTTCCGCGAGCTGATCGGACGCGAGCTCGGCTACGAGCCCGACGAGATCGAAGTCGTCCAAGTCTCGACCGATGACCTCTCCCAGGATCCAGGGGCAGGCGGGAGCAGGGTGACCGCGACGATCGCAATGGCAGTCGACCAGGCCGTGAAGGCCTGGCGGGAGCGACTCGATCACGGTCCGGTCTCGGTCGTGGTGAACGAGGGCGGTGGGCCGCCAGTCGGCTCCTACAGCGTGCAGTTGGCCCAGGTTGCGGTCGACCCCGAGACGGGCGAGACCAAGGTGCTCGAGATCCTCTCTGCGATCGATGTGGCAGAGATCATCAACGCCAAGGCACACCAGATGCAGGTCGATGGCGGCTCTACGCAGGGCTTTGGGTTCGCCTGCCTCGAGGACCTCGACGAATCAGACGGCCAGGTCTGGGCGGCGAACCTCGGCGAGTTCAAGATCCCGTCTGCGCGCGACGTGCCGAGCTACCGCACGATCCTCGTGCCCGGCGGGCGGGGAGTCGGGACCGCCAACGTGAAGAACATCGGCGAGTCGACGAACCCGCCCACTGCTGCAGCTATCGCCAATGCGATCGCCAACGCCACCGGGGTGCGCGTTCGCGACCTGCCGCTTCGCGCCGAGCGCGTGTATCGGGCGATGAAGGAAAGCTCCGAATGAACGTCACGTTCGTCCTAAACGACGCCGAGCGCGAGTTCGAGATCGAGCCCGATTCGCTGCTGCTCGACGTCATCCGCGCCGCTGGTCTGACGGGGACGAAGGAGGGCTGTGCGGTCGGCGTCTGTGGGGCCTGCACCGTCGTGATCAACGGCCTCCCCGTGAGCTCGTGCATCTACTTCGCGGCGCTCTGTGACGGCGCGGACGTGCTCACGATCGAAGGCATCGCGAAGCGCGATCCCGCGGTGATCGAGGCGTTCGTCGAACACGAGGGGATGCAATGCGGCATCTGCACGCCTGGCCAGGTGGCAGCGGCCTACACCTTGAAACGGGAGCATCCAGGCGCGAGTGAGGAGACGGTTCGGGAGTACATGGCGGGAAACCTCTGTCGATGCACCGGCTACGTATCGATCATCGAGTCGGTGCGTGCCTACGTGAGCGATGTCTGAGCTCGCCTTCGTCTCCCCGACGACCGTGTCGGCGGTGCTCGAGGAGCTCGCTGATCCTGAAGCCGTTCTCGTCGGCGGTGGAACCTCGCTCGCCCTCCTCGCACGGGCCGGACTCATCGAGCCGTCGCGCTACGTCTCAGTAGGCGGCGTTGCTGAGCTGCGCGGAGTCGAAGTGGTTGGCGACACGCTTGAGATCGGGTCGGCGACGACGCTACGCGAGCTCGCCGTAGACGAGCGGATTCGAAACGACATCTCATCGCTGGCCTACTCCGCGAGCAAGGTTGGCAATCCGCGTGTC
>Ga0208357_1000998_pt1 | contig 21604 bp, 17 predicted proteins | sample NGESurdeep092012_6_FD_184487 | JGI IMG/M metagenome (GOLD analysis project Ga0208357, IMG submission 184487) | Arctic peat soil microbial communities from Barrow, Alaska - NGEE Surface sample F52-2 deep-092012 (SPAdes) | ecosystem: Environmental > Terrestrial > Soil > Wetlands > Peat ... | reverse complement strand
ATATTTTCCGGTGAGAATGCCCATGGCCAGCGGCGACCACACGACGTTTCCCAGGCCGTACGCCTCGCAGGTGGGCAACACGCGGTCTTCGATCCTGCGCCACAACGCGCTGTATTGCGGCTGATTGGAGACCGGAACCGCCCAACCGCGTGCCCGGCACAGCGTTACCGCGGCCATCAGTTGATCCGCGTTCCACTCCGAAGTTCCCCAATACAAGATCTTGCCCGCGCGCGCCAGATCGTTCATCATCTCGCAGGTCTCTTCGAGGGGCGTCTGCGTGTCGAAGCGGTGGCATTGATAGAGGTCGACGTACTCCAAGCGCAAGCGCTTGAGCGAGGCATCGATCTGCGCGCGCACGTGTTTGCGCGAGAGGCCGCGCTCGTTGACGCCGTCGCCCATCGGAAAGTAGACCTTCGTGGCGATCGCCAACTCGTTGCGATTGAGCTGAGCGAGGATGGGGCCGAGCACGTCTTCGGCGGCGCCGCGCGCGTAGACGTTGGCGGTATCGATGAAGTTAACGCCCTTCTCGACGGCCCGAAAGACGCAGTCGCGTGCGGTCTCCGCCTCAACCGTGCTGCCGTAGGTCAGCCACGAGCCCAGTCCGATAACCGATAGGTTCAATCCCGAATGTCCGAGTTTCCGATAACGCATAGGCTTAGTCTACCACCGCGGGCTCCGCGGGAACCAGGATGCGTACGGCTCGAGGGAGCAGATCGAAGGTCGCCGGCGTGGCGCCCGCCGGCTCGCCGTCGGCGACGATGTGGTGCGGCCGCCGCGTGAGGATTTCGAAGCGCGTGCCGCTGCGCCGGCGAAGACCTTGGACGGGGGCCGAGCCCCGCGACCGCAAGAGGCCGCACAACCCCAGCACGGTTTGGAAAAAGCCGGAAAACTCGACGCTGTAGAGATCGAGCCACCCGTCGTCGATAGCGGCTTGCGGAACGTACCAGATGCTGCCGAAGCGGTTGCTGTTGGCGATGGTGAGCTGGACCGTGCGCACGCGTTCGCTCGCCCCGTCGCAGACGATGTCGGCCGCGAACGGGACGCTGCGGACGAGCGTCTGCAGCGTCGTTCCCACGATGCCCAGCCATCCGAAGCGACGTTTGACATCGGGCGTTTGGCCGCGCGCCGCGCGCGCGCTGATGCCGAGCGACGCTTCGTTGACGAAGTAGACCCCGTTCACGCGCCCGATGTCGATCGCACGCGTAGCGCCGCCGGCGATCGCATCGCAGGCCGCCGCGATCGCCATCGGGATGTTCAGCGTACGCGCCATGTCGTTGAAGGTTCCTAGGGGAACCACGCCGATCGGCAGGCCATGCTGGATGGCGATCCCGATCTGCGAGACGACCGTGCCGTCGCCCCCCGCGACCACGATCGCGTCGAGCGTCGACGGATCTTCGGCGTCGTCGACGCAGTCGATTCCGCGAGCGATCAGCGCGGTGCGGACGGCGTCGCCCTCCGCGCCGCGTCGAGCAAGGGGGTTGACGACCAACCGAACGCGCACCGCACCTGGCGTTCGCGACGCGCGAGGCGAAAGCCTCAGGCCCCCGAAGATGCTCGGGATGGCGCGCCATACCTACGTGCTGGCCGATGCGTTCACGCGCGAAAAACTAGCCGGGAACCCGTGCGCGGTCGTCCTAGATGCCGACGCGCTCGACGCCGGCACGATGCAACGGATCGCGCGCGAAATGAACCTTTCGGAGACCGCCTTTGTCGTGAGCAGCCGGCGCGCCGACATCGGTGTCCGCTACTTCACGCCGGTGCACGAGATGCCGTTGGCCGGGCACCCGACGATCGCGACGGCCCACGTTCTGCGCGAGGCAGGCCGCCTGCACGACGGAACCAGCACGTTCGAAATGCCCGCCGGGATCGTCCCGGTCGAGTGCGGTGAGATCGACGGCTCGCCGGGCTACACGATGACCCAGCCGGCACCGGCGTTCTTGCGCTCCTACGACCGCGCGGCAATTGCCGCCGGTTTATCCCTCAACCCCGCCGATCTCGATCCGACGTTGGAGCCGCGAACGGTTTCGACCGGCGCGCCCATGCTGATGGTGGCCTTGGCGTCGCGCGCCGCGCTGGATCGTGCGAGCCCCGATCGCGCCGCCCTCTTCGCCGATCCGCAACGCGATTTCATCAGCGTGCACGTCTTCGTGCGCGACGACGACCGACCGTATGCGTTTCTCGCGCGTCATTTTTCGCCGCCCGGCGACGTTCCCGAAGATCCCGTCACCGGTTCGGCCTGCGGCGCGATGGCGGCCTACGCGTGGTCGCGCGCGGTCGTCGAGCGTCGCGCGTTCGTCGTCCGTCAAGGCCTGCACGTCGGACGACCCGGCGACGTGTACGTCGATCTGCTTGGAGCGCGCGATGCGATCGCGGGCGTGCGGGTCGGCGGTCACGCCGTCACCGTCGCGCGCGGGGAGCTGTTGCTCTAGCAGCCTGCTAGGGGACTCTCCGAAGCGGAGCTGGGTACTGTCGGGAGCGTGCGCAACGCATCGCAGCACGGTTTCACCCTGATCGACCTTTTGATCGGCACCGCGATAGCGGTGATGCTAGGCGCGCTGCTGGTGGCGCTCGCACACGCATTTTCCGGATGGAACGCGCTGGCGGCGAACACGGTGGACGCACAGGCGACCATCGACCGCTTGAGCGATCGATGGAGTGCGTCGACCGCGGGCGCTTGGGCGGTCTTCGTCCCGCCCGACGATGTGTGCGGCCGAGCGAACGCCGACGGGCACGAGTTCGACATTGCGACGCAAGACGACCTTCGGCGTCCGTCCTATCGGGCGTACCTCTACGATGCCGCATCGCGACGCGTGAGCGAATATACCTATGGGGCTCCGGGCGCGGCGCCGCTCGCCGGCGACGTCAGCGAGAACGTCGTCGCGTTCGACGCGCACACGCAACCGCTATCGACGCTGCAACGTGCCGGCGATCCGTTTTACGATTCGCTCTTTGCCAAGAGCACGATCGTCGATGCCGACGTTCCCGTCGGAATGGGGCCCGTCGCCCTTGGGGGAAACCGCGTAACGCGCGTCCACATCATCGTCGGACGCGTCGAACGAACCGTCATGCTCGCCAGCGGAACGGCGCCTTCGTCGTTCACCGTCATTCTGACCTATACGCCTCCGCCGGCATAGATCGCCGCCGGTATCAACATCGGCAGCACTGCGGTCACGTGATTTCCAGCGCGCGTGCGCTCGACGGTAATGCCGCTCGAAATCGCCGTGCAGAGGAACAGCCCGCGCCCGCTTTCGGCCAGCAGATCGGGCTGCGTCGTTGCTTTGACTTCAAACGGCTTGCCGTTGTCCCGAACGTGCAACAGCGGAACGTCGCCCTTCCACTCTAGCGTCACCTCGGCCATGCCGGGCGTGTGGCGTGCCACGTTGCTCAACAGTTCGCCCAGAATCAACTCGACGCCGGCAACGTCGGCGTCCGCCGTGCCGGCTTTCACCACCGCGACCACTTCGTGTTTGACGCGACGCGCGCTCAGCGGCGTCCTGCTGTCGAACGTCCAAACGCGCGGCGGCGTCGCTTGACGGCTGAGGTGCAAGAGGCGAACGACCAGCACGGCCGAGTCGTCGCGCGGCTGGACGCGCGCGAAGATGCGTTGCTGGATCGCCTCGGCGATGTTTTCGGCGGCACCGTGATAGATCTCGCCGACGGTGGCTTCCAGATCGTGCACGCCTTTGAAATAATCTCGTTCGACCTCGATGATTCCATCGGTGTAGAGGACGATCCCCGAGCCCGGCTCAAGCGTGACCTCGCGCGTTTCGAAGGCGGCACCCGCGTCGACGCCCAGGATCAATCCGGTGGCGTCCATCTGTTCGATGCTCCGGTCGGCTCGCACGATCAACGGCGACGGATGTCCGGCGATCGCGTAACGCAGGGTCCCATCGACCAGATTTAACGTCCCAAAAAATGAGGTGACGACGAAATCTCGCTCGTCGCGTATCAGCGCCCGATTGACGTGCGCGAGCACGAGCCCCGGTTCGGGTTCGATGCCGGCGGCAGTTCGAATCGCCTGCCGCGTCGTTCCCATCACGCTCGCGGCCTTGAGGCCGTGGCCCGCAACGTCGCCGACGCTGATTCCGACGCAGGTTTCCGAAAGCATGAACACGTCGTACCAATCGCCGCCGACCTCGGTATCCAACGTTGCCGGAAGGTAGGCGGTATCGATACGCAATCCGTCGACCACCGGCATCGAACTGGGCAAGAGCGCCCGCTGCAACGACGCCGCGATCTGATGCTCTTTCTGCATCCGGCGCGTCATTTGCAGATAGGCAACGTTTAGCTCGGCAATTTCATCCGACCCGCCGATCGGCAGCGGCGCTTCGCCCGAGGCCATGCGCTGGGCGTTGGCGGCCAAATCGTGCAGGCGACGCACGACCCGCAATCCGTAGGCGAACGCGGCCAGCAGCGTCAGCGCGATGCCGAGCACGCAACACAGCAGCAGTGCGACGCCGAAGACCTGCTGGGATCGACGCGATTGGTCCTGACGCGCTTGCAAGAGCCGGTATTGCGTGTCGTTGATGGCCGCAAAATCTCTCGTCAGATCGTTCGAAAGCTTGGTGACGTAAGGTTGCGTACCGAGCGCCTTGACGCGTTGCATCTGGTGCGCTTGAACCAGGCGCAGGTACTCGGCGAGGAGGACGAGGCCGACGTTCATATCCCGCTTATAGGCCGCCATTGGCAGGCGCTGCGGCGGTTCTTGGGCGGTTAGGTCCTGCAGTTTTCGCAGTTGCGATGGGAAGGTCGCAAGAGCCCTATGATACCGCGCAAGCGCGGCACGTTTGGCGCTGGCCTTATGGGCGGTGGCGATGTTGCCGATGGCCTGCGACATGACGCCGAGCGCGTTGGTCACCTCGGCATTTTGCGTGACGACCTGCGCCGAATGCTGGCTCCACGTCGCGACGCCCACCGTCTTATTGACGATCACAAACGCCAGCACGAACAGCAAGCACAGGAAAAAGAGCGGCACCAGGCTCAGCAGAACGGTCTGAGTTCGAATTCTCAACGGCAAATCCACCACGGGACGTAGCGATGACGAGACTCCTAAGCCTTCAGCGCCCGTCCGCCAAACACTTTTTCTCGCCCCGGCGACCTTTCCCCAGCCTTAGCCACCGCGCACGCACGGCCCCGACAATTATCTCCGCCGGTTATCCGATGGGCGGCGCCCGACCGCTCGGGGAAGGCTTGAGGCGTCGTACGCTGCCGGATCCAACAAGAACATCGCTCCGATCATGCCGCTCGCCCAGATCTTTCCGTCCGGTCGCGCGCCCACGTCGAACAGGCCGGGACCGTTCTGCGGAAGCAGATAGGACGTTACGTGGCCGGCTTCGTCGACACGGGCGATCTCGTTTTCATTAACTTCGGTAATCCACGGGGTGCCATCGGGCGCGATCGTCACCTCCGTGGGTTCTGCCGGATTCCCGTCGCTCGAATTCACGGTGGCGAACGTCGTGACGGTGCCGTCCGCCGCGATCTTTCCAACGCTGGAGTTCCCATCGACGAACCAAACCTTTGCATCCGACGCGTCGTAGGCCATCCCGATCGCAAACACCGGCATCGGAAACGCCGCCAGGAATTGACCGCTTTCGGTGACGCGGGCGACGACATTATTCGTTGCGGGATTGGGCGGAATGCCGGGTCCGCCCGGCATGGAGAACCACATGTTCCCATCGGGGCCCTGCACGATGGTTTGCGGATATGGCGCGTCAAAATATGACGTAAGGGCGTATTCCGTTATCGCGCCGTCGGGGTCGATGAAGCCTACCGTTCCACCATCCATCGTGCGTTTAGAAAACCACACGTTCCCATCGGACCCGATCGTCAACCCCGTAACGATAGCGCCATCGGCTGCCGCGAGAGGAAACACTGTCGTTTGTCCGCTCGTATCGAAACGAACCAGAGCCGGGGCTTGGACAATTGGCCCGGGCACTTGCCTCGCACCCGCCCAGGCGTTGCCGCTCGCATCGACGACGATGGGCGCGGGATACATCCAAGTCGCGGGCATCGGATATTCGTGAACCGTACCGTCGGACGCAACGTGCGCGAGACGGTTGACCGTCTGCTCGGCGACCCACGCGCTTGCGTCCGAGGCGGTTGCGAGATAGTTCGTGGCCGGAGCAATCGTCGGCATCATAAACCGTAACGTCGGTGGGAAATAGGCCGGCGCCGCGGTGCCGGCTGTGGCGTACGTTGCGAATGATTCTCCCGCCCCCTCCCGCAAGTACAGGAGGCCGCTGTTTGGATCGAACGCAAGGGCGATCGGGTCGCAAAGGAACGCCGCTAAGCCGTTTGCATCCACCTGATCGCACGGGCCGTATCCGGCAACGATGGACGCCCTACCGCCGGGAGTAATCGTCCACAGTTCGTTGTTCCACTCGTCCTCAACGTATAGCAGGTTCGCAGCAGCATCGTAGACGATGCCGGCGGGCTCAGCAAAGACGGCCCCGCTGCCGGTTCCGGGAATGTTGCTCAAGGCGCACGGCAGGGCCGGCCCGCTTGCGACGCACGTACCGCTCAGAACGCTCGTCGCTCCCTCCGTCGTCACGCGCTCGACGGCGTCGCGCCCCGGGTCGGTAACGTATAGGTTGCCGTCGCTGCTATCGAACGCGATGTGCGGCCACGACGACAAAATCGTCGTGTCCGGGTTGATCACCGATCCCGGCGAGGACAGCGGCTTCGGAGCGCCGCTGACGACTGTCGAGACGTGGTCGTTGTCGATAACGTACACATTGCCCGACGGATCCACGGTCAGATCGAAAATTTCCTGAAATCCGGACGCAATCAAGGTCGGCTGTCCGCCGGAAACGACGCGGTAAATCGCACTGTTCGTCGCGACGTAGAGCGCGTGCTGCGAAGAGCTGTAGAACATCGCCGCGATGCCGTTGGGAATTATGACGCTGTTGTAGGTCGTCGGCAAAATAGAAAAGATGCCGCGATTGTTGAAGACGTCGTATAACACCGTGCCATCGTCGGTGTCATAGGCAACGCTAGCCCCCCGCTGGACCTGGGCGACGACCTTGACGTCGCCCATCCTGAATGACTGCGTTGACGGCGGCGACGGCGGCGATGTGGGAACGAACGCGATGCCGCCACCAGGTGGACCACCGGTCGGTCCGCCTCCTCCGCCGCCGCATGCGGACAAGCCGAGCGCGCAAACGAACGCGGCCGCATAGGTACGGACGTTACTCGTGAGCATAGTGGCACCACCCGAAAAGCATTGGCAAAGAAGCCTTCAGCGCCCGCTCCCCAAACACTCTTTCTCGCCGTCCCTGCGACCTTCCCCAGGCAGGCGAGGCCGCCAAGGCGTGCAACTACCCTGCGGTCGATGTCACACACCCTCGCGGCACCCGGCCGGGCGCTGGTGCGGACGCTGTTCATCGTCGTGATGATGGCGTTCGCGATCGTCCTTAACGGCGGCGACCTTCTGTTGCCGTGGCATCCTTTTGCGACGCTAGGCTTCTCGGCGAACCAAACCGGTGTCGTCACCTCGGTCGACCAAACCGCAACGCGCGCCGGGTTGCACGTCGGCGATCGGCTCGACGCGATGCGCATGGACCCCATCGACCGCGTGCGGTATCTCGCCTTCTTGACCCTGGCACCCGAGGGTACCGGCGTTACGCTTCCCGTCGAATCGCCGCACGGCGACAGAGTCGTACGCGTCACCTCGCATCCGCGGCTGCGATCGGTTGCCGACAACGTCACCGATATCATCTCCGTGCTGGCCCTCATCTTATACGCGCTGCTCGCCGGAACGCTCGTGCTCTTGCGGCCGGCTCCGGCGACCTGGGCGTTCTTTGCCTTTTCCTACGTGTTTTTCTATTCGGGAACGCTCGTCCTAGAGTATTCCGCGGCCACGCTGTCCGTCGCAAACGATTTCATCCTCGCCGTATCCACGAACGTATCGAGCGCGTTCTTCGTGTGGTTTGCTTTGCGGTTCCCCGACAATCGAGTATCCGGACGCGCGAAGGTCGCCGAGCGCGTGCTGCTATTTGCCTTGACGCCGGCTCTAGCGCTAATGACCCTGACGACTGCTCTTCTTGCCATAAACGGCTCTGACGTCTCGGCATTCGTGTGGGCGGCCTCGGTAGCCAACCTTTGCCTGTACGTCATCGGTCTGGGCACGCTGGCCTGGCGGTACGCGCGCACGGACGCGCAGAACCGCAACCGTTTGCGATGGATCGTCGCTGCGTTTGCAATCGCCTTTCTTCCCGAACTTGTAATGAACTTTGTCGCGGGCCCGCTCGTTGGAATACTGCTGCCGGTATGGATCCTCAATATCTCCAGCGCCTGGACGGTGCTCGCGCCGATCGCCGTCGCATACACGATCCTCAAGCATCGCTTGTTCGATATTCGATTCGTTTTTAGCCGCGCGCTGGTGTACGCCGTCACGACGGCGCTGTTCGTGGGCATCATCGCGCTGGTCGATTGGGCCGCCGGCAAGTGGCTGGCAGAATCCAAGTTCGCGCTCCTCACGGAGCTGGCGCTGGCACTTCTGGTCGGCGTTTCGCTCAACGCGCTTCACCACCGCATCGAGAGATTCTTGAACGGCGTTATTTTCCGCGCGCAAGTCAAGGCGCTCGAGGCGTTGCGCACGTTCATGCACGAAATCGACCTCATCCCCGACCCGCAGCGCCTGCTGCTGCAAACGTTCGAAGCGCTCCGGCTTCGCTTGGAGAGCGACTACGTCTCCATCTACGCCGTCGACGGTGCGTCTTACGCGCTGGTGCGTTCCTCGGGCACGACGCCGGAGATTCTCGCCGTCGACGACTTCGCCGTGCTGCACCTGCGCCGCTGGAGCGAGCCGTTCGTTTGCGAGGAGCCCGGCCATCCGCTCTTCGGCGCACTGTTGCTCCCGATGTCGGCACGCAGCGAATTGGTCGGTTTCATCGCCTGCGGCCCCAAGCCGGATCGCACGCATTATCTTCCCGACGAATCCCAAACGTTAGCCGCGCTCGCGCACCGTACCGGCACCGCCTACGCCTGGCTCACGCTGCGTCCCACAACGATGCAAATCGCCCCGTCGCTGCCGTAGTCTTTTCTTCGCGTTTGCGGAGGTAAAATGGCGTCCGAGCAAGCGATACCTTACACCTCCGAGCGAGAACTATCTGCGCGCGGAAATCAAGGCGCTAAACATTCCGGATGACATCGTGGCACGAATCAGCCGACGGACCTCCGGCTAGAGAAGTCGTCCAAACATTCAAACGGTCAAGAACTCCGAGCTCTTGATGATTGAACGATCGCAAGATCAGAAATGCCCAGGAAGGGACTCGAACCCCCACGGCGTTGCCACCGCTGGCACCTGAAGCCAGTGCGTCTACCAATTCCGCCACCTGGGCGCGGCCGAATCGGTTTCGCGCCTGCGCGCCCCAGCCCTCCCCGGCGCAACGCAAGGGGGCGGGACGCCGGGAGATAACCAGGCGATGATGGTTCGTCGGCTGCTGCCGATCTTGGGCATCACGTTTATCGATATCGTCGGCTTCAGCATGCTGATTCCGATCTTGCCGTATTTCGTCACGCACTTCGGCGCCTCGCCCTTTGTCGTCGGGCTGCTGGCGTCGGTCTTTTCGCTCTGCCAGTTGGTCTCGGGACCGATTTGGGGGCATCTCTCGGATCGCCTCGGACGCAAGTGGGTGCTGATCATCTCTCAGATCGGCGCGACGATCGGCTGGGCGATGCTGGCGTTTGCGCCCAACTTATGGATCGTCTTCCTCGCGCGCGTGATCGAAGGTACCTCGGGCGGCAATATCGGCATCACGCAAGCCTACGCCGCCGACGTCGTGCGTGGCGACGAACGCGCGCGCGCCTTCGGGCTAATCGGCGCGATGTTCGGCTTGGGCATGATCTTTGGTCCGGCCGGCAGCGGCTTTTTGTTCGCGCGCTTCGGCTACCCGGCGCCGTTCCTGACCGCAGCCGCGCTGCAGCTGCTCACACTCTTGCTGACGGTGTTCTTTCTGCCCGAGTCGCGTAAACGCGGCGAGCTCGAAGCGACCGGCGTCGATTTCAAAGCGATCGTCACAAACTTTTCCAAGCCGATCCTGCGCCCACTGCTCCTGCAGAAGATGGCGCTGTCGCTCAGCCTGTACGGCTGGTATATGGTGATCGCACTGTATCTCAAAGGACAGCTGCACTTCACGCTGGTGGAGACGACCGCTTACTACTCACTCTTTGCGGTACTCGGCGTGTTGATCAACGTTTTTGTCGTCGGCGCTCTTTCGAAACGGCTAGGCGATCGCGGCATGAGTTCGATCGGACTGGCCAGCCTCGTGCTGTCGTTCGCCTGGGTTCCGTTCGTCCACAGCGTTCCGGCGCTCATCGGCAGCATGGTGCTGTTCAGCATCGGCCAATCGCTGGCCAGCACGGGCGTCACCGCGATGATCAGCAATGCATCGTCGGACCGCGAGCAGGGCACGGTGTTATCGGTCGCGTCGTCGCTGGATTCGGTCGCCGGCGTCATCGCGCCGCCGATCTCGACGGGTATGCTCGCCATCTTCGGATCGGCGTACTCGGGAGCCGAATCGCTGCTCTTCGCGGCCGTGTCGCTGCTGCTCGGAACGCGCGCGGGCAAACGCGAGCGCGCCGCGGCGGATGCTAACGCCTAAGCGGCGGTTCTCTTTCGGCGTTTGCCGTTGCTCTTGGCCTCGCCGTCGCCCGACGCACGCTGCTTCTTGCTTTGTTCGAGCGATTGTGCGAGCACGTCCATCAAGTTGACGACCTTGGACGAACGCACCGGCGCCTTCTTGGCCGCGGGCAATTCTTTCCCCGCAGCGCGCGCTTCGATCATCACCAGCAGTTCGTCGCGGTAGCGATTGGCGAACTTTTCCGGATCGAACGCTTGCACGGCCATCGTATCGATCAGCATCTTGGCCATCTTCATCTCGGCCTCTGGCAACTTCTCTTTGCCGGGGAGTTCCAAGGTCGATGCGGAGACGATCTCGTTGGCCCAATGCATCAGTTCGAGCACCAGCGCATCGCCCAGCGGCTTGACCGCGGCGATGTATTCTTTGGTGCGCACGACCACGCGCGCGATCGCCACCTTATTGGCATCGTTGAGCGCCTCGCGCAGCAGCGCGTATGCGTGCTTGCCTTGTTTGCTGGGCTCGAGATAGTACGGTTTGTCGAAATACATCGGATTGATCGTATCGACGTCGACGAACTCCAGAATGTCGACCGACTGCGTGGCGGCCGGATTGACCTTGTCGAAATCTTCGTCGGTGATGACGACGTACTCGCCCTTCTCGTATTCGTACCCTTTGACGATCTCGTCCCAAGGCACCGGCTTGCCGTCGACGCTGCAGACGCGCTCGTACTTGATGCGTCCTTCGTCTTTGGCGTGCAGCATGTTGAACGACAGATCGTCGGTCTTGACCGCCGTGAAGAGCTTTACCGGAATCGTGACCAGGCCGAAGTTGATGGCTCCCGACCAAATTGCATGCGCCATAGGGCTAGGATTTTACCACCTTTTTTTGGCTTTGGCGATGGCGGGTTCGAGTTTGGCTTTCTTCCACCCGGGGCCGGCCCAGGGGTCGCCGTCGCGCTCCAGACGCTGGGGTACGTTGGCGATCGTGTGTTTAACAAAGGCCTGCCACGGATGGGCGACGCGCGACCGCGCGAAGGCTTCGACCTCGCTCCATTCCAGCGGAACCGAGACCGGGGCGCCGTCGCGAGCGCGCACCACGTAGGGCGGCACGAGCGTTTTGCCGCGCCCGACCTGCAGGTAGTCGAAGTAGACGGCGTCCTGCGAACGCTTGGCGATCGTGCGCTGCAGCGTGACGGCCTGCCCCATGATGTCGGCCACGCGGTGCGCGATCAACTCCGAGAAGAGTTTGGCGATGTCGTAGTTATAGCCCGCGGCCAGCGGAAGGATGACGTGCAGGCCGCTAGCGCCCGAGGTCTTAATCAGCGGCTGCAATCCGATGTCGTGCAGTTGATCCCGCACGCAGAGTGCGACGCGCGCCAGCGTCTTGAGCGTGCAGTCGTCGCCCGGATCCAAATCGAAGAGCATATAATCGGGCTCGTCGAGCGATCCGACGCGCGAGACCCACGGATGCAGGACGATCGCCGCCAAATTCGCCAGGTACGTCAAGCTGTCGGCGTCGTTGCAGACCACGTAGTCGATCTTCTTGCGCTCGCTTCCGGGGCTGACGATCGCCGCGCGAGAGACCCACTCCGGCATGCCCTTGGGCATTTGCTTTTCGTAAAAGGACGACGCGTCGATCCCGTTGGGGAAGCGCTCGAGCGTCAGCGCGCGATCGCGCAGATACGGCACCAGCCACGTCGCAACGCGCCGGTAATACTCGATGAGATCGCCTTTGGTGTACCCGTCGCGCGGCCACAGCACCTTATCGAGATTGCTGAACTTCTGCGGGCGGCCCGATGAGGGCTCTTCTGCGGACGCGGGACGTTCGCGCACGGCCTCCCGTGGTGCTTTGTCGACGCGCAGTCCGAGAAACGCCGGCTGACGCAGTTGACCGTCGCGCGTCCATTCCGTAAAGCGCACCTGCGCGACCAATTCGGGCTTGACGTAGTGCGCCGGCGCGTTGGTAACGATCTTCCCGTCGAAGGGCGAGGTCGCGCGCGCCAGTCGTTCCAAGCGGGCCGAGATTGCGCCGAGCCGCTTGGCGTCGAAGCCGGTGCCGACGCTGCCGACGTAGCGCAGGTTCTTGCCTTCGTACACGCCCAACAGCAGGGCGCCGAAGCCGCGGCGACTGCCGCGCGGCTGCGTCCAACCGCCGATGACGAATTCATGCTCGTTCTGCGCTTTAATTTTTACCCAGTCGCGCGTGCGCCGCTGGGCGTACGTCGACGCGATCTTCTTGCCGATGATCCCCTCCAGCCCGCGCTTCTTCGCCTGTTCGAAGAGCGCGATGCCCGCGCCGATCACGTGCTTGGAATACATCGCGCAGGCGTCGTCGACGATCGTGCGCTCCAGCAGCGCCTTGCGATCGAGCAGCGGTTCCTTAAGCAAGTTGCGGCCGTCGGCGTAGAGCAAGTCGAAGGCGGCGAAGGTCAAGCGTTCGCGGTGGTTGGCCCAGTCTTGCAACCGTCCGAACGACGACCGGCCGTCCGCGTCCAGGCTGACGATCTCGCCGTCGACCACGACCGGCAGCGATCCGAACGCGGTCGATAAGCAGTCCAAGTCCGGGAATCGCGCCAGCAGATCGAGGCCGTTGCGCGAGGTCAGCGTGACCCTGCCGCGCTCGTCGACGCTGCAGATCGCGCGGTAGCCGTCCCACTTAATTTCGAACAACCAATCGTCGTCGTCAAAGGGCGCGTCGACGACCGTCGCCAGCATTGGGGATTCGATCGTCGGCACGCGATCGCGTTTCGACGCGGGCAAAACCTTTTTCGCGCCGCGTTTGGCCGGGGACGACTGCCACGTCTTCGAATGCGGGTTAGCGGCGACTTGTTCGAGCGTCTTGCCGCTCTTGACCGACGTTTCTTGGTCGGTGATCGCGTGTTTGGTGTCGACGTACTCGTCGTGATCTTTGATCAGCAACCACGGATCACCGCTCTCACCCTCGCGTCCCTTGATACGCACCAGCGTAAACATTCCGCGCAGGCGCTCGCCCGACATAACGAACTTGATCTTCCCGTTCGCGATCTCGCGTACGGGATCGGTGCCTTCGGCCAGCGCGTAGGTTCCCTCGTCCCAGACGATCACGGAGCCGGCGCCGTATTGCCCCTTGGGAATCGTGCCTTCGAACTCGCGATAGTCGAGCGGATGGTCCTCGACGTGCATAGCCAAGCGACGTTCGGACGTGTCGAGGGACGGCCCCTTAGGAACCGCCCACGACGCGAGAACGCCTCCGGCTTCGAGCCGGAAATCAAAGTGCAGACGCGATGCGTGATGCTTCTGCACGACGAACCGCAGCTGCGCCGCGCGAGCGGCCTTCTTACCCCGCGGCTCCGGGGTGATCCCGAAGTCGCGCTTACGGTGGTATGGGGTAAGCGGGTTGGTTCGCGCGGCCATGAGGGATGGCTTAGGAGCGCTAGACCCGCGCTCCTCGTCCGGTCACCAAGTTGACGATCAACAAGATCACCGCGACGACGATGACGATGTGGATGAGCGACCCTAGGTGGAAGACTAGGAAGCCCAACAACCAGAAGATGAACAGAATAACGATCAGCGCCCAAAGTAGTCCAGCCATTACGGTTTGGTTCCTCCATTGTTGGTGGTCGTCGTGCTGTTGGTCTGCGCGCCGCCGCCCTGACCTTGCACGCCGGTTTGCGGCGAGCTGTTCGTGGTCGTGGTCGTCGAGGTCATCGACCAGGGATGCCAGAGGACGACCAGCAGGGCGACGATGGCAACGATCACGACGATCACAACTGCCGACATGCCCGAGTTTCCGTTTCGAACGACGATAGGATCGGGATCCAGACTCATGTGCTCCTCCAAATTCCCAGCAACGGGACGTGCGATAGGACTCTTCTGCCCGCAGACGGGCGCGCCCAAACCCTCCCGCGAAGGGGACGCCCGTGTGGAAAGCCCTGGGAATCCTCATCGCGCTGGCCGTCGCGATGGCAGCGTGGCATCGCGGCCGCGCGGCCGGCGGCTACTACGACGCCGATACGTACGGTATGACGCCGCAAACGCATCGCCGCTACGCGCTGGGAGGACTGGTGCTGGCGACGCTCTTCGCGGCGTCGATCTTCGTTCCGACGGTTCCCGCGACCGCCGTTCTGGCCGTTGCGATACTGGTGGGCGTCTTCTACCTCAGCTCGTTCTTGCGCGGAGCGCAGGCCGATGAGTGAGTTCCACTTTTCGCCGCGCTCGAATCGCGCCGCCGAAATCGACTGGCAGGTCTGGTCCCCGCAGACGTTTGCGGCCGCGGCCGCCGCCGACAAGCCGATCCTGCTGGCCATCTCGGCCGTGTGGTGCCACTGGTGTCACGTGATGGACGAGACGACCTACTCCGATCCGACGGTCATCGAGAAAATCGGCCGGCACTTCGTCGCGGTCCGCGTCGACAACGACGTTCGTCCGGATATCAACGCCCGCTACAACATGGGCGGTTGGCCGACCACGGCCTTTCTGACCCCCGACGGCACGACCATCACCGGAGCGACCTATCTGCCGCCCCCCGACATGACGCGCGCGCTCGACGAGATTGCCGCCTTTTACGCCGCCAACAAAGACGCTATCGCCCAGCGCGCGATCGAACTGCGCGACCGCCGCCGCTCCTATCGGCCCGCGCGGCCGGACGCACTGTCGCAAAGCGTCGTCACGGAGTTCGTCGAGCAACTCACGCGATCGTACGATACGGTCTATGCCGGGTTCGGCGATGCGCCCAAGTTTCCGCAGCCCGAGATGCTCGAACTGCTCTTGAGCGAATATCGCGTCACCCGCGACGACCGGCTGCTGGAGATGGTGACCGCGACGATGCACGCGATGTCCGGCGGCGGCATGTACGATCGCGTCGAGGGCGGCTTCTTTCGCTATTCGACGACCCGCGATTGGTCGATACCGCATTTCGAAAAGATGGCCGACGATCACGCCGGCTTGCTGCGCGTGCTGGCCGGCTTGGCCGCCGTGCGCGACGACGCCTGGATTAAGGAAACGCTGCGAACCGCATCGGGGTACGTGCGCGACGTCTTGCGCGATCCCGACGGCGTGTTCTTTGCAGGAAGCCAAGACGCCGACGAGGTCTATTTCTCCAAATCGCTGGACGAACGTCGTGCGATGCGTCCGCCGTTCGTGGATCGGCGCTCGTACTCCAACTGGACGGCGGGGCTGGCCGGTGCCGGCTTTGCCGTCGCGCGAGCGCTCGAAATGCCGGCGATCGCGCTGCGCGCCGAAGCGACGCTCGACGCCTTGCACGAACGCATGCGCGACGCGGACGGCCTGCTCTATCACCTGGTCGCTGCGGGTCAGCCTCCGGCGGTCCGCGGACTGCTGACCGATCAGGTCGCCTACGTCCGAGCGTGTATCGACGCGCACGAGCACGACGGCGAGGCGCGCTTTCTCGAACGTGCGGTCGCACATGCCGATCTGACGATCGCGGCGTTTTCCGCAGAGGACGGCGGGTTCTACGACAGCGCGCATTTGGAGAACCAACTGGGCAACCTGGTCATCCCGGATCGCCCGATCGGCGACAACGGCGCGTTTGCCGAAGCGCTGTTGCGGCTGGGCGCGCTGACGGACGAACGCCGATTCCGCGAAGCCGCGGAACGCACGCTGCTGCTCTACGCGGCGACCTTTGCGGGCGCCGGTGCCTTTGCGTCGACGTACGTGCGCGCCGTGCGTCGCTATCTGATGCCCGAAACCGCGATTCGCATCGTCGGCACGGCCGCCGCGGGCGAACCGTTCCGCCGCGCGGCGCACGCGCTCTCCAGCCTCCCGACCATCCGTACGATCGCCCCGGCCGAGGCGGCAACGCTCGGGCTGCCATCGTCGCCGGCGCCGGCCGCCTATCTTTGCAGCGGCACGGTCTGCAGCGCTCCGGTTGTCGATGCGGCGCTCCTAGGTCGATAGCGTGCGCTGGAAGCCCCACATCTGGGCACTCGTCCTCATCGTGCTTTGCGGGGCGGCGCTTCGAACGTACGATATCGCCGGGGTTCCCAGCGAGTTGATCGTCGACGAACTCGATCTTTACAACTCCGCGCAGAGCATCGCAACCACCGGCCACGATATCGACGGGACGCTGATGCCGTTCCTGTACTGCTCGCTCACGCGCAATCCGCCGATGTATGCCGTCGCCGGGTATGCGTCGAGCCTGGTCTTTGGAAAGAATCCGTTCGGCTTGCGGTTCCCCGCGATTCTGTTCGGCCTTGCCGCGATTTTGTTAATGTACGGGATCGCCCTCGAACTCACCGGCCGGCGCGACGTCGCGCTGGTCACCGCGCTCTTGCAAGCGACCCAGCCGATCTTCATTCACTTCTCGCGCGTCGCATGGGAACCCGCATCGGAGCTGCCGTTTCTGCTGGGCGGCTTGTACGTCGCACTCCGGGCGTTTCGCGCCGCGGACGCGACTGCGACGCCCGATCGCATCTCGTTCAAAGCCCTGGCCCTCGCGGCGTTGCTGCTGGGATTGACCGCATACACCTATATGGCCGGCTGGTTCTACGCTCTGGTGTTGGGGGGCGGAGTGTTGGCGCTCAACGCGCGGCGCCTGCGTTCGCCGGACACCCGTCGCAAGGTTCTCGGCACGCTGGCGATCTGGTTCGTGGTCGCCGCGCCCGCGCTGTGGATGTGGTTCTTCGACGCACACACCGGTCAGCGCACGGCGAGAATCGCCACCTTTCAATACGGCGTCTCGCTCGCGAGCCTGCGCGTCTTCATGCTGAACTATCTCAGCCAATTTCGTTGGTCGTATCTGGTGACCACGGGCGATCCCGTCAACGGCGTGACCTGGCGCTACATGGTCGGTTTCGGCGCATTCTTCTGGTGGGTGATTCCGGCCGCGGCCCTCGGGTTGCTGCGCGCCCGACGGTACGTCGGCGCGCGATGGGGATTTTGGTGGGTCGGGCTCTGGCTGATCGCCTATCCGTTGGGCGGAGCGCTGACCAACGAGGGCGTCGGCGTTCCCAACGCTCCGCGAACGCTCGCGGGTGCCCCGGTTTTTTGTCTGCTCGCGGCGATCGGCATCGTGGCCGTGTTCGATTTTGCGAAGATTTTTCGTTCGCCACGACTCGTGGTGGCGCTGCGCGCGATCTTCGCGACGAACCTAGCGCTTTCGGTCGCGCTCTTCTCGCTATTTTATTTTACGAAGTACGTGCACGAGCACGCCAACGCTTGGGATTCGGGAACCGCCGCGCTCTTCGGCACGATTCGCGATCGGTATCGGGGCTATTCGCGCCTCTGCGTTTCGGTGCGGCCAGCGTGGTACGGTCCCGATACGTACATCCGCTACTATCTGTCGGATATTCCCATCCAGAAGATCGACAACATCTCGAATCCAGCGTGCTCGCTGCCCGGCACGATGCTGGCGGTCGACAGCGACCATCCCGTCGTGCGCGACGGCTTCCACGAACTGGCGACCATCTACGACGTCGACGGCGCGCGGTTCGCGCTGCTCGACGTTCGACCGCGCTAACGGCCGCTCAATACGTTTGCCTGACGAACGTATTCCAAATCCAGCAGCCCCACAGCCCCACCAGGATCGAATACCCCAGCAAGACGTACGCCCATGCCGGGATGCGCTCGCGCGCGCCCAAGATCATCAAGCCGAAGAGAAACGGCTCGAAATCCAGCGCGTGACGCATGCCGAACTGCGAAAAGCCGTTGACGTAATAGACGAAATCGGGCGCGGCGCACAGCAGCGCCGCAATCCACAACGCGATCGTGACGCGCGCCGGACGACGTGCGAGCAGCGCGAGCACGAGCGCGGGGCTGGTCCACGTCAGCGCGATCCCCGAGAACGTCGGCATCACCCAAGGAAACTGTGCGACGCGCTGCGGGCCCTGCCAGAAGAACGAGTGCAGTTGATAACTCAAGTACTGCAGTTGAAACGGCGACCCGGTCGGCGATCCGGCGCTGTCCTGGTGATACCAAGCGCTGTACCCGATGTCGTACCACGCGCCCCACCGCGCGACGTTATACCACACCCACAGCGCGGCGACCGGAACGAGCACGGCGGCGAAGCCGGCGAGGCGGCCGCGCCAGCGTGCGTCCAACACGAACGCACGATCGCGCGCGTCGATGGTCGCGAGCAAAAAAGCGTACGCCGGCAATGCGAGCACGTAACTGAAGCGCGATTCCACCGCGCAAGCCGCCCACAGCGCGACCAGCCATCCGCGGCGCTTGCCGGCCAGTTCCACCAGCGCCAGCAACGTAAAGCACACGGCGCTCACGTGGGCGACGAACCAGACGTCGCCCAGCATCGCGCACCACAGCAGATCGGTTCCCGCCAGCAGGAACGCGCACAGCCATGCGGCCGTCGCGTTCGAGGTTCCGTAGCGCTTGCAAAGTTCGAACGCGGCACCGATTCCGATGCCGCACAGCACGATCGCCAAGAACGTTTGATTGGCCGCCGCCCCCCAGATCGCGACCGACGGCATCATCAGGATCGCCGGCAGCGGCGCCTCGATGATGTAGGAGTGCATGCCGTACGGAAGGGCGTCGATCACCGGCGACGGAGCGTAGACCCAAACGTGTCCGCTCAAGAACGATTGCGCGAGCAGCACGTAGTTGTCGTAGGGTGTGGAACGCCCGTGCGAAACGATCCACGTTACGACCAACGCGATCGCGCCGGCGAGGAGGCTGCGCCACGCGACGACTTTCACGACTTGCTCCTTCCCGCGGGCGGCCGATCCATCGGAACGACCAGGTAGACCGCGGGGTCCGCCGAGATCGTTTCGAAGCGATAGCCGGGAACCTTGCCGAAGATCGAGCCGATCAGGTAGACCCGCCGCGTTCTGAGCCAGCGCGGAACGTACGCGGCATCGTCGCCGATCCATGCCGCGTCGATCGTGCGGCCCTGCGTCCGATGCTCCACGTAGGCGGCGTACGCCAGCGGCGTCGCATCGACCCACGAACAGACCAAAATGCCGGTGGGCGACGTCAGCGCTAAGACCCGATCGACCACGCCGGTCGCACGGTTATCGCGGGGTTGTGCGAGCGCGCCGCGATTGAGAAAAAAGAGAACGGCGGCGATCAGCGCGATCGCCGAGGGAACCGCCCAACGATACCGCGTCGCTTCCCGCGCGAACCACATCGCTCCGTCGCCCGCGAAGATCGAGCCGACCAGAAAAGCCGTGAGAAAATAGCGATCGGGATCGGCCTCCTGCGTGAATCCCAAGGCGAAGGGCACCGACGCAAACGCCGCCAGCAACAGCGCGCCACTTCGAATGGGGTTGCGTCCAAATCCCGTCACGATCCCGAAGATGACCAGTGCGGCGCCCACCGGCGTAAACTCATCGACGAAGATCTGCAAGAAGTGCGGGCCGCGCGCGACGTACCCATCGGGCGACAGGATCGACCTCACACCGCCGGCAGCATCGAAGTCCGCACCGAGAACCTCGTTGAGGAACCCCGCGCGGGTCGACGGATGATCGTAGTCCCAGAACGCGCGTCCGGGCGGCAGGCCCAGCGCGCGCGTTGGATCCACGGCGTGCGCGGTCACGTAGGCGCTGCGCAACGGCAAGTAGGCGTAGAACGCCGCCGTCGTGACGGCGCATAACGCAACCGCGGCCAGAAGCGGCTTCGCTCGCAGGGTACGCGCTCGCGCGACGAGCAGCAGCAGCAGACCCGGCGCGATCAAGGCCGCAACCGGATGGGTCGCCAAACCGACGGCCCATGCGAGCGCGCCGCCGATCAGCGCGCGGGCGTCACCGGTCGCATACCAGCGCAGCGCCAGATAGATCGTCGCTGCGATCGACAGCATCGCGAGCGCGTGTACCTCAGCGCGCGTTCCTCGCGTCCAAGCGATGTCGCCAAAGGCAAACATCCACGCGCAGGCCGCGCCGATCCACGGCGCGTCGTGTTCCTCGTTCACCGTCTTGGCGATCAGCCACGCGGCGAGGCTCATCGCCAAGCCGCCGAACAACCCCATTCGGTACGCGACGCTTCCGATGGGAACGACGTGCGCGAAGATCCACCCGCCCAACACGTAAGCGGGAAAGCCCGTCGAATGAGCGATGCCCAGGATCCACGGCACCGTATCCATCTCGCCCGTATCCCAAAAACCCACCGTGCGGTACGCCGACAGCGCGTAGACCAGGAACGGCAGCGCCCAGGCCAGCCAGAGCGCGACGCGTCCGTGCGAGCGGAGCAGTTTCGTCAATCCGTTGTTGGAAGCGGAAACGGGCGCGCGCGGAAGGTCGCGGCGGGTAAAGACGGCGGGAAGCGATAGGCGCTCCACAAGATCCGCTCGCGTGCCGGATGGCCGCCGACGGTCGCATCGACCGTTGCCAGCGTCGGCATCCAGTGGCCGCCCACCGCGGCATATTGCAGCAGGCCCTTGCCCGTCGCGCTAAACGACGTCGTCGCAAACCAGATCGCGCGCGGAAGAAACGTTTGACCATCGATCAAGACGCGCGTCACGACGAACGCTCCGCCGGTCAGCGCCGTGGTTTGATAGAAGTAGTCGATGTGGCTCCCGCGCGACACGGCTTGCAGAAAGAGAAAGCGATACGCGGCTTGCGTCGGGGCCACGCGCGAGATGTCGTACACATCCGCGCGGCGGTAGACCTTCACGATCGCTTCTTTGGGCGCCGCACCGTCGCTCGACAGCGTTTCGTCGCGCACGTACGAGCCGCGCCGATAGACACGATGGCGCTGTTCGATGTCCGTGGGTCCGGCTTGCGAGATGGTGTAGGAAAAAATCGCGATCTTGGGCGGCGTCACGCGTGCGAGCGCAACCGCGTAGCGCGTTAGCACCGCTTGGCTGTCCGCCGGCGCGACGCCCAGCAGCAGCAACGCAAACGCGACGAGTGCGCGTCGCATTGCTACACCAGAACCGCGTCGCGGATGGCGTCGATGGCCGCCGGCGCGCCGGCGGGATTCTTACCACCGCCTTGGGCTTGCGCCGCCTGCCCGCCGCCCTTGCCGTCGATCGGCGCGGCGGCCTGCTTGACCAGATTTCCGGCATGGACGCCGGCCTTGACCAAATCGTCGCTTACCGAAACCACCAGCGACACCGTGCCGTTGTCGATGCCGGCC
>Ga0208357_1000997_pt1 | contig 21610 bp, 20 predicted proteins | sample NGESurdeep092012_6_FD_184487 | JGI IMG/M metagenome (GOLD analysis project Ga0208357, IMG submission 184487) | Arctic peat soil microbial communities from Barrow, Alaska - NGEE Surface sample F52-2 deep-092012 (SPAdes) | ecosystem: Environmental > Terrestrial > Soil > Wetlands > Peat ... | reverse complement strand
TGGCATCGGCCATCTCGGCCAACAGGCGGGTCCCGGCATGGGCGGCCACGCCGGTGCCATCGGCGGTCACTGACAACGTCGGTCGCGTGAGGTTACGCTTCACCCTGGAAGTGCCCTTCTCTTTGGTGTTCTTGTGTGTCTCGCAACACCAAGTTTCCCAGAGCAGAGGGGCTTTTCCGCGCATACGCGCATGCCATCAGGCAGTTACAAACGAAACGGGCGGGCTAAGACCGTCGGCGACCCTTAGGGACACACTGGCTTCTGTGGCTTGAGCGTGGCCACCGACGTTGGTGACCGCCTCTCGGACAACGGCCAGAAGATGCTCGGCACGTTGGTCCGAAATCATGGTATCCACGGCGCCGTCGAAGGTGACCCGGACGTCGAACCCCACCACCGGAGTCAGATTGCGCACCAGCGCGAGGACGCCGGCACGCACCCCACGATCGATTTCGGCCGACCCGAGCTCGTAGATGGTGGAGCGGACCTGCCGGATGGTGTCGTCGAGGTCAGTGATCGCCCCGTTGAGCCGCTCCGCAATCCCCGCGCTTTCTGCTGTTTCCGCTATGGCTTGGAGAGACAGTCCCACGGCGAACAGGCGCTGGATCACCGTATCGTGAAGATCCCGGGCCATCCGGTCTCGATCGTCATAGACGGCGACCTGTCGGACGCGCTCATGGAGACGGGTGTTCTCGATGGCGATCCCCGCCCCCAGGGCAAGGCCCCCACAAGGTCCTCGTCATCACTGGTGAACTCTGACCAGCCGATCTTGTCGGTCAGATAGAGGTTGCCGTAGACCTCGTCACGTACCGTGATAGGTACTCCCAGGAATGGGATCATCGGCGGGTGGTTGGGAGGGACGCCGAAGCTGTCGGGGTGGGCACCGAGATTGGCCAGCCGCACCGGGTGGGGAGCGGTGATGAGCAAGCCGAGCACTCCCTGTCCGGTCGGACGGGTTCCGATCTTCTCTTCCTCGTCCGGGTGGAGGCCCACGGTGAGGAACTGGTCCAGAGCAGTGTGGTCATGATTCAGGACGCCGAGAGCGCCATACCGGGCACCTGTCATCGAGCGTGCCTCCTCGATGAAATGGAGAAGCAAGGTGGGAAGGTCTAGATCAGCCTCGAGCTGAAGGGTCGCCTCGAGCACGCGGCGGAGCTCGGCAGGGTCCTCGATCGACCGCTATGGCATCTGACGGCCATCCTCTTCTGCGGCGTCGCCAGGGTCTGGGGCCGAGTATCAGGTGAAGTCCCCACTGGGGGATCACCGCTTCCCAACCCTACTTTGGAAAGGTCTCTTCCGTAACCGATGCCCCTCAAGGCCCAGATCGCTTCAGGACAGCCAAGAGAATTGAACCGTCGACCCTGCCTGCCATCTGTGTCAAGGGACATCTCGCGTATGAACGGGCATTCCCACCCCGATGGGAACCTTCACGATTCGTATCGACCCGATTGTCGCTCGATCTCTCGTGGCCAGGTCAATCGGGATCACTCCCAGCCGGGTGCCGCGACACCAATGCTGCCCGACCCTGGACGCAAACGCACCCGGCCTCAAAATGCGAGGCCGGGTGCGTTTGGCGGTTCGAAGGTACTGGTGCGTTGCCCCTCAGGCCGGTACCGACACCTTTCCCGTGGCGCGCACCGCCGGGAACTCAGCGTCCTGCGGGACCCGTCGGAAGTGCGCCAGGCCGAACAGCGTCAGGATCAACATGACGCCGGCCAGAATGAACGAGGCGATGGCGGCCACCAGGGCGATCTGCCCGAAGGTCCCGAAGGCGTAGGCCTCGAGGAGCAGGCCCCGAAGGGTCGTGCCCTGGAAGATCGTCTGGACCTTGGCCTCGGCTGCGGTGTAGGCCGCCGAACCCTTGGGCAAAGCCATCGCGGCGGCCGACGCCTGGGCGTAGGACATACCGCCGCCGATCTCCTTCAGGTGGACGGCGATGAAGTCATTGGCGTAGACCTCCGCTTCCTGGCCGGTGACGAGCGGCTGACCGGCGTACTTGCTCACTGTCCCGATCATCGAGGGGGTGATCTCGGTGCCGGCGACGGGATGGGCAAAGGCCGATGCCGCCGGGAAGGTGATCGCCTGCTGGGCCAGCTGGTTGTGGACATTCGAGTTGGCGAAGGTGTAGCCCCAGATACCGAGGGCACCGGCGACCAACAGAACAACGACAAGGACCCCTCCTCCGGCCGTCAGAATCATGTCAAAGGTCTTGCGCTTCACGGTGAATCCTCCTTGTCGATACGCCCTCAGCGGGGCCTGCTGATCTCAGCGTGCCCTTTATCAACCTCATGGCGACAGTGCCAAAGGTCCCATTGGCAAGGGACCAAAGGCCCCGTGTGGATCCTCATGACAGGCTCCAATGGGCCCGAGAACGCTCAGCCATCCTTCACGCGGAAGATTGCTCTCTTGCCGATGTTGGGTCTTACGAGAGAAAACGTCGATTAGGGACCTTTGGCCCCTCAAGGGGTGCTATTGGACTCCCGATCTAACTGACATGGTCCCAGGATTGCTGTCCGGACGTCTCGCCGAAAGGCAGCAAAGGCGACCGAGTACTGGGGTCGAGGAGGTTGATCTCCGCCATTGTCCGTGGCCACGGACAGCCATTCTGGACACCGGCAACGCTTCTGGGCCCCCTATATTGGACTGAGCTTTCTCGTCCCGATCGTCGAAAGCCTCGTCGTAGCCACATACTTTCTTCTCACGCCTCCGGAGCCGCATCAAGTCGTCCTCATCGTGATGGCACTCGATGAGTGCAGTGGCCGCCTCTGTCGCCGCCTTCTACGTCAGTCACATCGCTAGCCGCACGTGGCGAGTGAGCTCCTCTCTCGGCGCTACTCCTGCGGCCGGGATCGTCCTCACCGTGGGCATCGCTCTTGACGGCGGCCTGGACAGCCCCCTCATCTTCTTCCTTGCTCTTCCGCTCGTGAGTGCTGCCATGACGCTTCCTGCCCGCGCGGTTGCCATATGTGGTGTGGCGGCAACCATCGAAGTGGGTGTCGTGGCGATCCTGGATCCGAATGTTCCGCGTTCAGCCGACGATCTGTCGATGACGTCGGCTTTTCTGTTTGGCGGTTTCATTCTGGCCATGGGGGCAGCCACGAGCCGATCACGACTACAGGCCGACGAGGAAGGCCTTCTGGTGGAAGTGGAGCACCTGGCACAGACGGACCCGCTGACAGGCTGGCTCAATCACAGAGCCTTTTATGAACGGCTCAATGGTGAGATCAATCGAGCACTTCGCTCCAAGGAGCCGCTCAGCATCCTCGTTGTCGACATCGACCTTTTCAAGACATTCAACGATGCCCACGGGCATGGCGCCGGCGATGCCGCCCTCGCCTTTGTGGGGTCAGTGTTGCAAGAGAGCAGTCGGAGTTTCACCGTGTATTCGGCTCCCAGATCACGCACCAAGGTGAGCTTGCTGTCGATCAGGTCGACAGCAGCCACAGAGGCTCCGGCGATACGGGCATATTTGACCGCCAGATGACCCAAGCCCCCGATGCCGTAGATGGCGACCAGGTCCGAGGACCGGGTACCCGCCACCTTCACCGCCTTGTAGGTCGTGACGCCAGCACACGTGAGCGGCGCTGCGTCCAACGGATCGAGGCCTTCGGGGACTCGTCCCACAAAGGCCGCTTGGGCCAATGCGTACTCGGCATAGGCTCCGTCGACCGAGTATCCAGAGTCCGGCTGGTTGGGCACAGGGTCTCTCGTCCTGATGCGCAGTACTCGCAAGCGCCGCAGGCGTATCCGAGCCAGGGGATGGCTACCCTGTCGCCCTCGGTCGGATTGTCGACACCCGCTCCCAACATCTCGACGATGCCCACACCTTCGTGTCCGGGAATGAAAGGCGGGTTGGGCTTGACCGGCCAGTCCCCGTGCGCGGTGCGGATATTCGGTGTGGCACAGTCCACACGTCTCCATCTTCACCAACACCTGACCGTAGTCAGGCTAGGGCGTCGGCACCTCCTCGACCAACAGAGGCTTGTCGAACGAATGAACGACGGCAGCTTTCATGGGGTTCACCTTGTTGAGTGTCCGAGGTGCTTTGCGAGCGTTTCGTCGGGTGCGAAGACCCGCGAGGTGATGACGAAATGCCGGTCCTCCCCCGCAGGCAGGGAGAAGCCCTCTGGTGCTCCGATGCCCACGCCGAGAATGAGCTGGGTGTGCTTCCAGGCCTCGAACTGACGCCCGTCGATGTAGAACGGGCAACCACCAACCAGCCCGAGCAAAACGTCATGGTCGCCGATGATGAGCTCCCCGTCGTCGAAGCACAGAGGGAGACTTCCGTCGCAGCATCCGCCGGACTGGAAGAACATCACCGGTCCCCGTTGCTTTACCAGAAGGCTGATGGCCTCGATCGCGACCGGGGTGGCGACCACCCGGGCCACGGAGTCAGGCTCGCTCATCGTCGTTCTCCTGACCTCAAAAGAACCCGAGGGGCTTGGTGCTGTAGCTCACCAGCAGGTTCTTGGTCTGCGAGTAGTGCTCCAGCATCATCTGATGGTTCTCCCGGCCAACCCCGGAGATCTTGTACCCGCCGAAGGCCGCCCCGGCGGGGTAGAGGTGGTAGCAGTTCGTCCACACACGCCCGGCCTTGATGGCCCGACCCATTCGGTAGGCGAGGTTGCCGTTACGCGTCCACACCCCGGCCCCCAGTCCGTAGAGGGTGTCGTTGGCGATGGCCACGGCGTCGGCCTCGTCGGTGAACGTGGTCACGGCCAGTACCGGGCCGAAGATCTCCTCCTGGAAGACCCGCATGTTGTTCGTGCCCTTCAGGACCGTCGGCTCGAAGTAGTACCCGTCTTCCAACTCGCCGCCCAAATGGGAGCGATGCCCCCCGATCAGGCACTCGGCGCCTTCCTGGCGGCCGATGTCGACGTAGGAGGTGATCTTCTCGATCTGCTGGGCGGAGACTTGAGGACCGATCATGGTGGCCGGGTCCAAAGGGTTCCCCTGGCGGATCTGGCCAATTCGTTCCAGGCACCGCTCCATGAACCGGTCGTAGATTGACTCGTGGATGAGGGCACGCGACGGACATGTGCACACTTCGCCCTTGTTGAAGGCGTAGAGGACGAGCCCTTCGATGGCCTTGTCCAGGAATTCGTCGTCTTCGTCCATGACGTCGGCGAAGAAGATGTTGGGCGACTTGCCGCCGAGTTCCACGGTGGAGGGGATCAGGTTCTGTGCCGCGTACTGCATGATCAGCCGCCCAGTCGTGGTCTCGCCGGTGAAGCCGATCTTGGCGATGCGGGGGCTAGAGGCCAGGGCTTTTCCGATCTCGCCTCCGGGCCCGGTCACGATGTTGAGTACGCCGGGCGGGACGATGTCGCCGATGACCTCGGCCAACTTCAGGATGGACCAGGGGGTGGGTGAGGCGGGCTTGACGACGGTGCAATTGCCGGCGGCCAGGGCCGGGGCGATCTTCCACGCCGCCATCAGCAGCGGGAAGTTGAACGGGATGATCTGTCCCACCACGCCGAGGGGTTCGTGGAAGTGGTAGGCGACGGTGTCCTTGTCGATCTCAGTGGACCGGCCCTCGAGCGACCGGGTGGCGCCGGCGAAGTACCGGAAGTGGTCGACGGCCAACGGAATGTCCGCCGCCAGCGTCTCTCGGACCGGCTTCCCGTTCTCCCAGGATTCGGCCACGGCCAACATTTCGAGATTGGCTTCGATGGCGTCGGCGATTCTATTCAATACGGCGGCGCGCTCGGTGAGTGACGTTTCGGCCCACGCATCCTTGGCCTGATGGGCAGCGTCAAGCGCCAGCTCCACGTCCTCCGGTGTGGATTTGGCTACCTCGCAGAACGGTTGGCCGTTGACGGGACTGACATTGGCCATGTACTCGCCCTTTGTCGGAGCGATCCAGCGACCCCCGATGAAGTTCTCATAGCGCGGCTTCACCTCGACCACGCTGCCCGGGCGGCCCGGTGCTACGAACTCCGCGCTTGTCGGCACTGCTTCTGTTGTCATGGGGTCTGTCGTCAGGGTCATCGTCGCCTCCGTATCGATAGCTCGATCGTGTCGGGAATTCTGGGAACTCCCACCAGGGCCTCAGCCCTCTGCTTGTCACACTAGGGAGCCGGACGGTGTCGGAAGCAGGGCCGAAAGTCCTCATTTCGGTCAACGGACGCACATCGTCGGCCCTCCCGCCCTACGGTGGTATCAGGTATTGGCCCACGATGTCTCCGAACGCGCCGCCACAATGTCTCGACGAACCGAGCCTTCGTGAAGGCAATGTGATCTCTCGTGGGACATTTTGCGGCTCCGACTCAACAGTCGGACGACCCAGGAGGTGACTGTGATGTCCGAAATGATGCGGGCCTGGGTCGTCGATGAGCCGGGGCCGATCGACTCCAAACCTCTCAGACGCATTGAGCGTGCGATCCCTGTTCCCGGACACGGGCAGATGCGCATTCACGTCCGCGTCTGTGGCGTCTGTCGCACCGATCTCCATCTAGCCGAGGGAGACCTCGTGCCCAAGCACCGCCGGGTTATCCCTGGTCACGAGGTGGTCGGCGTGGTCGACAAATTGGGGGAAGGCTGTGTCCGCTTCGTTGTTGGCGACCGGGTGGGCGTGCCGTGGCTCGCTCGTACCTGCGGGATCTGCCGGTTCTGCACGGCAGCGAAGGAGAATCTCTGCACCGATCCGCGATTCACGGGCTGGGACCTCGACGGGGGCTACGCCCCTTACGTCGTTGCCGACGAGGCCTACGCCTACGAGTTGCCGGCCACGTTCAGCGACGAAGAGGCGGCTCCTCTTCTGTGCGCCGGAATCATCGGCTATCGAGCACTGCGTCGGTCTCGGTTACCCTCGGGGGGACGGCTCGGCATCTACGGATTCGGGGGCTCCGCTCATCTCACAGCGCAGATTGCGATCGCCGAAGGGGCGCGGGTGCATGTGCTGACGAGGGCGCCCGAAGCCCGCGAGCTCGCCCTGCAGTTGGGAGCATCCAGCGCCGGTGATTCGGACGACCTCCCCCCTGAGCCGCTGGACTCGGCCATTCTCTTTGCACCGGTGGGCAATCTGGTCCTACCGGCCTTGGCGGCCCTCGACCGTGGGGGGACGCTCGCCATCGCCGGCATCCATCTCTCCGATATCCCCACCCTCAACTACCAAGACCACCTCTTCCAGGAACGGACCCTGTGCAGCGTGACGGCTAACACCAGGCATGACGGTGAAGAGTTCCTCGAGCGTGCCGCTCGCATTCCCGTGCGGGTCTCGACCGCGCCCTACCCATTGGACCAAGCCGACGAGGCGTTGTCGGACCTGGCCCACGATCGCTTCACCGGATCTGCCGTCCTCGTCGACACGACTGAATAACGATGATGGGGCAGGTAGCCGATGGTGGGGTCCCCGCGTGCAGAGGGAACGACCGGCTGCCCGATAACGGGCGTCCTTGACGCAATGTGTCGTTCGGCCCTGTTCAGTATCGGGGATGGGCGCGCATGATGGTGCATGATCACAGCGCCACAGCATGAATCGAGCTTCAGCGCCGTCGAGTTGGAAAGGGCTCCGTGCTTGGAGTTGCTCGGCGGCGCCCACATTGCTCGGGTGGTGCTGAGCATCAAATGTATGCCTGTTGCCCTGCCGGTCAACCTGGCCTTACTGGACGAGGGGGTGATTTTCTCCACGGATAGTGGTTCCAAGCTTACGGCCGCCGTCGAGGGGCAGGTTGTGAGCGTGGAGGCTGACGACATCGACCTCATGTACCACACGGGATGGAGCGTATTGGTGACTGGAAGAGCAGAGCTCGTCACCGAACCAGCGGACATCGAATGGGCGAGTTCGCGTCTGCAGGCGTGGGCGCCAGGACCACATCCGTTTCTGGTCAGGGTGCCGTCGACTTTGATCTCGGGTCGGCGTCTCATGTGGGACGCCCTTCAAGCCGCCGGGTAATGCAGTCCATGGCCGAACACGCTGGAGACGAAAGCGAGCGGATCCGACGCATCCCGGCACGGGTGCCGGCCAAGGTGGATGGTCTGACAAGCGTGCGCGATGTGGCCCGGGCCATGGTGGATTCGGGAGTGCATGCTGTGCTGGTTGAGAGCCCTGCTGGCCCCGTGGGACTGGTGACGGCGAAAGATGTCATCGAGGCGCTGGCTGTCGGCGCCGATCCCGATGTCGTATGGGCGGGAGAGATCATGCGCCCAGCCCCCAGAATGGTGAGCTGCGAGCAACATCCGTCAGCCATCGGCGAGGAAATGGCAGCGTATGACCTCGAGATCGTAGCTGTCGTCGACGAGGATGCACAGCTGGGCGTGGCCTCGGCTCTGGATATCTTGGGAGCCATCGTTCGCGCTTCCCGAGAGCCGAGGCGCAGCGAGAACTGACCGACGGTCCGGGAACAGCGGCGAAGTGACGAGGCAGAGCTTTGGCCCTTGAGACGATCAGGCCGGCACTAGTGGCCTCGAATGCGGCGACCCGTCACTTCCCTCGGCACGATGCGAATATAGATATCCCGCTCACCACCGGCCCACGGGGTCACGCCCGCCGCCTGAGCTCTTTGCAGTTCGGATGGGTCGACGATCACCTGACCGTGGCCGGAGATCAGTACGCTCCATCCTTCCGTCAGTGCCTCGTCGATGTGGTCGACCTCGAACGAGACATGCTCCAATGGGAGGCTCGAAGTGAGCTCCGGGAGTGGGGCCGTTCGGAAAACGACGTCGCCGTCGACGACGCGAAAATTGACGGGCAGCGCCACCGGGCCCCGGGGTTCGGAGAATACAATCCTGCCCACGCCACCGGGACGGATCAGTGCTCGGCAGCTCTCGAGGTCGAGGGCGGTGAGAACGGGCTGTCGTGACGGATCGGCCTGTCCCGGCGGAGCCTGCGTACCGCCTCCCGAGAGGAGATCCATCGTGGTGTCGAGGGCGGTCGCCAGTTTATAGAGCGCCATCCGTGTGAGCTCAGACTGCGCACTCGTCTCCAAACTGCGCACGTAGGTGGCGTCCATTCCCGCCCGGCCGGCGAGGTCCTCGACGCTCAGTCCCAGTGCATGCCGACGCTCCGATACGCGTCGCCCCAAGTCACCTACTCCGTTGTTCAAGATCCTCTCCCCTCACTCACCTCTATGGTGGGCCAGCCATAGCGCGAGCGCCAGGGCCCATGGACCCTATTTCCTCAGTTGTCCGTTTCGTCAGCCTTCGTCGATGACCGGTACTTCGACCACCTGTCCTGGATGTAAGACGAGAGGTTCGCCCGACACCATCAGGGTGGACGGTCCGCCTCGACCGGCCTCGGCTTCGATTCGCAGGCGCCGGTGGTCGACATCGATCGTGATGTCGTTCCCCCTAAAGAGAACGCCAAATCGGAGGCTCGCCAGCTGAGGTGGTAGCAGTGGATGGAGCCAGAGGGCTTCCTCTCGGATCTCCAGCCCCGCGTAGCAGCGTTGGAGGATGTCTGCCGTGCCGGCCATGGCACCGAGATGGATGCCTTCTCGCGTGGTACCTCCCTGACTGTCGGTGACATCGGATGCCAAGGCGTCTTGGAAGTACCGCCACGATGACCGCCTGTCAGCCCGGGCGAGCACCCATGAGTGCACAATCCTCGACAAGGTCGATCCGTGGGTCACCCTTGCCGCGTAATAATCGACGGTTGTCCTGATCGTCTCTGGCTCCAGGGGGTAGCCCATCCGTCCGAACACCGCCCGGAGCTCCTCGGCCGAGAGCAAATAGAGAAGCATCAGGACATCAGCCTGTTTGCCTACCTGGTACCGACGGACGGAGTCGCCTTCGGCCTCGAGAATCAGGTCGAGACGCCCGATGTTGTCGTAGCGATGTCGGTAGCCCTCGAGGTCGAAAGGCTCGAGGCGTTCGTAGCCGGCGAACTGCGAGATGACACCATCGTGAAACGGGATATGGAGGCTCCGCGAGATCGAGTTCCATCGAGCAGTCTCAGCGTCGTCGACCCCGAGACGGTCAATGGCCTGCGTTCGATGCTCCGCCGTCAGCAGTCCGGTCAGGTCTCCAGCGTGCCACAGTAGCCAGGACGCCAGGGCGTTCGTGTAGGCGTTGTCGGTGACTCCCGGATCGGGGGACCACGGGTACCCGTCGTGGAACTCGTCAGGCCCGACAACACCAGCGATGCGGTATCGGCCGAGAGAACCGTCCCACGAGGCGAGGTCGGCGAAGAACCGGGCTATTTCGAAGATCAGGTCGGCACAGGGACCGGCCAGGAATTCGAGGTCCCCCGTCACCTGCCAGTGTTGCCATGCCTCGTAGGCGACGGCTAGACCGACATGGCGTTCGAACCGTGAGCGATCAGGCATCCACCGGTCCGACTGAGGATTGAAGAGCATCATCGGTGTCTCGTCCCTCCCGTCGCTGCCGCTTTGCCAGGGGAACATGGCTCCTTGATGACCCGCTTCGATGGCCGCCCGGCGGGCCGCCGGTAGGCGCCGGCTGCGATATGTCACCAGAGCTCTCGACACCGCTGGGAAGCGTAGGTTCAATACCGGGAAGGCAAACAGGGTGTCCCAAAACACGTGACCTCGGTAGCCCTCTCCGTGCAACCCCCGAGCACCGAGCCCGACGTCTATCTCGGTGATGTGGGGAGAGGCCACCTGCAGCAGGTGAAAGAGATGGAGATTGAGAATCGCGCCCGACCGTTGGTCGTCGGTCACCGTGATGGCCGCTCGGCGCCACAACGGTTCCCAGGCCGCACGCTGGCGGACCAGAAGTTCGTCGAAATCAACCGCGCCGGCGACAGTCTGGCATGCCGCTAGCCCCGGCTCCGAGATGGCTCGGTCCTTCGATGTGAAGATCGCCACCACCTTCTCGACTGTGGTGCGGGCACCGGGGGATGTCTCCACCGAGACCCATGCTTCGGGTGACCCCGGGGTGCTGATGTCGGTCCAGGGCGGCTGGGGATCGACCTCCGCGATGCGACACCGAGCGGCCATGCCCACCGTGATCTGCGATTGGACGGTCCGGACCCGGAGCCACAAATCTCCCGATTCACCTCCTCCCTGATCTATGAGCTCGAGGTGCCGGTTGGCGAGCAAGCGATCCTCGATCGTCTCGTCGTCGAGAACGGCTCCGTCGAGTGCCGTCCGCACCTCGAGGCGCCCTGACCAGTTGATCGGCGTGCAGCTCAATTCCAAGGCCACGAGATGGGGATCAGCCATAGACACGAGTCGCCTCTCCGTCAGGGCGGTTCGCCGTCCGGCGCCGTCGGTGACGATGCAGTGGCGAACCATGAGGCCGCAGCGGAGATCGAGACGGATCCGATGTGACGACACGACAGCGTCTTTTGCACCGAGCCAGGTACCATCGTCGGGGCGAAATGTGACCAGCAGCCAGTTGGGCGCATTGATCAGACTCTCCACCTCGACGAGCTCGCCCACCACCTCGCTCTGCAACCGGTTGTAGACGCCCGCCAGGTAGGTGCCGGGATAGGACGTGCCATTGTCCTTGGCCCATGGCCGCGCCCCCCGCGAACCGAGATAACCGTTGGCAAGGGTGCACAGCGTCTCGATGACGCCTTCGTCGGCCCGATCGAGGTCGTCGTACGTGAGCCACCACGGACTGTCACGTGGACCTCGTCCGGTGAGCGAGATCTCTCCGAGGTCCGCCACCATGAGGTCAGCGCCACCGCGGGGCACGCCGGCGCCCCCGGTAGTCCGGTCGATCCCCACCACCACGCCAAACGCCCCTCGCCGGCCAGCCTCGACCCCGGCGAGGGCACCCTCCACCACCATTGCCGTCCGGGAGGTCTCCACCCCGAGACGACGTGCGGCTTCCAAGAAGAGGACCGGTTCGGGCTTGTCCACCAGGGCCATCTCGCCATCGACGCGCACGTCGACAAGGGCGGTGAGGCCGGCGACCTCGAGCACATGGGCACAATGCCGGCTGGCCGAAACGACGGCGGTGCCGACTCCGGCGGCTCGAAGCCTTTGGAGGACGGCGACCGAGGACGCGAAAGGGCGTGGGCCTCTTTTCTCCAGGAGTTCCAGGTAACGGGCGTCTACGTCCTTGGCCAAGCCTGAGATGCTCTCGAAGCCAGGTGGGTCATCGGATGCTCCTTCGGGCAGCGCCATGCCACGGTCGGTGAGAACATTGCGAATCCCGTCTAACGGCTCTCGGCCGGCAACGAGCCGGCGGTAGTCCCCGCGGGTGAACTCCGCCGGCGACCGCAGCGAGCGGAAAAGCTCCTGGAACAGCTCGGCCCAGGCCTGCTCGTGCAGCCTGCCCGTATCGGTTAGTACGCCATCAAGGTCGAATATCCAGGCGTCGGTATCATCGAGCGAGACCGTGGGACGGGGCTCGGCGACCCGACGAGCCTCAGCGTGGGGCGGGCTCACTGGCCTCCAGCCCGCATCCGTGGGTGGGCCGGTCCCAACGCCTCGTCACGAGATCGTGACGCATGGTCCGGTGGGAGCACCTCCGTCACGATGGGACGCGATCCAGGAGGTCAGCCAACATCGGTTCGCAACGGGCGTAGAACCTTCCCATGTCAACCAGACGCCGGTCGGCACCGGGGCCGGCTGCCTCCATCGCTTGGTCGGCGATGCGCCGGATCTCACCGACGACCTGCAGTTGTCCGGCCAGGAGACGCCTCCATCCGTCGGGCCCAATCTCGTAGTACCGGTGCCGGTCGCCGGGCAGGGCCAGGCGTCTGACGAATCCACCGTGGACGAGAGCGTTCACCCCGGTGCTGACCGATCCGGCCGAGAGCTGGAGACCCGCCTGGAGCTGCCGAGCCGACTGGTAGGGGGGATCGCACACAACGAGCCAAGCGAGCAAGCGGGTGACGGTGCGAGACAGGCCCATGGCGTCCCCGATGGCGGCGAGCTGTTCGATGAAGGTGCCTTGCCAGTTGCCCGGGTCCCGTTCCGGGTTGCTCGGTTGGGCGATGGTCATGCGCTCATCAGATCGCGCCGCTCGAGGAGAAGTCCACCGATCAGGGCCCCTGCCACTCCGAGGCCGCTCACCACTGCCGCGCTCGCCCAGTCGGGGCTGGTGGCGGGAGCAGGAACCATGTGAAAGAAGACTGACGTATCCAACAGCCAGTGGTTGGCGTGGATGACGCCACCGATGAACTCCATGAGAAACGACCAGACCAGATAGCCGTAGACAACGGCCGAGGTACGCCGAGGCCATGCTCCGAGTACGAAGGCTCCGAGGCCGAGAAGCAACAGCGCCGGTGGTACGACGTTCAGCCCGGCGGCCAGCAGAGACCCGATGTGGAGCCCACTGTGCTCGCTGGCGGCGCCGGCCCACGCCCCTATCCCGCCCAAGAGGCCGGCCACGACGAGCAACAGGGTGGACAGTCCCAACCGTCCGACGAACCACGATCGACGGCTCACCGGGCGGACGACGAGGTTTTCCAGGTGACCGTCGGCTTCTTCGGTCCGGATGGCTGTGACCTGGCCGGCGGCCATGAGTGCGATCATAAAGGCCAGCATGAGGAAGGTGAGGCCGAGATAGGTCGCCACCAACGAACCGTGTCCGCCCAGCCTGCCGATGAGTGCCTCGATGCCCTTCGAGCCGGTGAGGTCCCGGGTGGAGGATTCGGCCACCGTACCGATCAGCACCGAGAAGGCGGCCACGGCGAAGAGCCAGCCCAGAGCCACGGGTCTCATGAGCCGGACGGCCAACGTCGTGGGCCTCCCGACGAGCGCCACATGGGGAGCAGACGTATCGCGCCCCGGCAACGTCGCTGTGCCCAGGTCGCGGATCCCGGCCAGATGCACGGTGACGGCGATGACGACGATTACGAGCACCAGGACGGGAAGGAGAGCCATGGGGTGAGGGTCCGTGAGGGGCCGGGCCTCCTCGATCCACCCGAGAGGGCTCAACCACACCATCCAGTGGAGTCCCGGATCGGAGTCGGCCACCATGCGCAGGGCGTAGGAGATTCCGAAGACCGCCCCGGCCAGGGAGGCGGCTCGGCGGCGCGTCTCGGCCAATTGGCTGGTCAAAGCACCGATGGCCAGGAAGACGGCGGCGCCGGCCACCAGGGTGACGGAGAAGAACAGGGACTGACCGACCGTGAAACCGACAGCGGAGGCCTGGCCGGTGAGGATGGTTCCGAAGGCGGTGAGAGCGAACAACGCAGCCAGGCCGACCCCCAGTCCGGCGACTGCCTGGGCACTGGCACGTCGGCGGGTTGTCTGGCCGGCCAGCAACAACTCGTAGCGTCCTGCCTCTTCGTCCCCGCGCATGAGCCGAGTCGACGTCAGCAGCCCCCAGATCCCCCCGAGGAGGCTCAGAGTGCCGACCAGGCGCCACGAGGCGAAGCCGGCCACCGTATTGATGGCATGTGCCGGACCGATCAATGCATTGAGGCCGATATTGGTCCCGAAGGCGCGCACCAGCTGGTTGCGCGCCGCCGGGGTCTTGTACGCCGATGTGTAAGCCAAGGTCTGGACGGCCACGTAGAACCCGAACACGAGACCCCACAGTGCACCGGATCGTCCCGCCCGGCGCATCACCTGGCCGGCGACGACCGCCTTGGCGCGGCCCCCGGCCGAGACCAGGTGGAGCGGCACCGCCTTGTCGAGCAGATCAGTCACGGTCGCCCGCCTACCGAGCTTCCGGCGGAGACACCGACCGGAACCGCAACGGCGCCGTCGTGGCCGTAGTGGGCGAGGAAGAGCTCTTCGAGGGAGGGCTCCCGGCTGAGCAACTGTCGCACCCCGGTGCCGGCCATGGCCTCGATGAGGGGCTCGATCGAACCTTGGACCTCGAGATGGACATGGCGTCCCTCGACCACGGCCCGTCGCACACCCGGCACACCGGTCAGGTCGGGGGGAGTGGCGTCGAAGACCGCCTCCACCGTCAAGGTGGAGAGATGGCGCATCGACTCCAGCGTCCCCATCTCGACCAGGCGGCCTTCACGAAGAATTCCCACCCGATCGCACAGGGCCTCCACCTCGCTCAGGATGTGCGACGACAGGAAGACCGTCTGGCCGGCGTCTCGCGCTTCGCGGATGCAGTGACGGAAGGCCTGTTCCATGAGCGGGTCGAGACCGGCGGTGGGTTCATCGAGCAGCAACAGGTCCGGGCGCGTCATGAGGGCCCCGATGAGTAGGACCTTCTGGCGGTTGCCCTTGGAGTAGGCCCGGACCTTCTTGGAGGGGTCGAGGTCGAAGCGCTCGATCAGTGCGTCGCGATAGGCGGTGTCCAGCTGGCCCTGAACCCGGCCGAGGAGGTGGAGTGTCTCGGCCCCGGTGAGTGAGGGCCACAGATTGGCTTCACCGGGCACGTAGGCCAGGCGGCGATGCGCTTCCACCGCTTGATGGTGACTGTCGAGCCCGAAAATCTCGGCCCGACCCTTCGTGGGCCGGGCCAGGCCCAAAAGGAGGCGAATGGTGGTGGTTTTTCCGGCGCCATTAGGTCCGAGGTAGCCCACGACTTCGCCCTGCGTGATCTCCAGATCGAGGTCTCGCAAGGCGTCGACCGTGCCGTAGCGCTTGGTGAGACCTTCGGTCCGGATGGCCAGGGTGCTCATCGACTCTGCCTCTCGTTGTTTCAGAATATCCTGAAACCTGGAGAGGGTTGGTTGTAGAGGCGAAGGTCCCGACCGGGAAGGGGCGGATAGCAAGTAGGGACCTTCGGCCCTGATGCGGGTAGGTCAACCGGTCGATGGCGACACAGTGACGTGCCTGGAGGACATCGAGATCGTCCTGAAGAGCCGGAGAAGGCCATTTGTCGTCGGGTCGGTGCTGGCCGCTCTGATGACTGTGATCTTCCTGCTGTGGATTGTGCTTGGTGTTGATGGGGTACGGGTAACGGACGGTGTCGACGACATTGGCGAGCTACTGGCGGCCTTGATCGCCGCGGGGGCATGCGGTGTGGCGGCCATGCGAGCGCCCGTGGGCCGAACCAGCTGGGCATTGCTGGCGGGGTCGAGCTTCGCCTGGGCAGTCGGGGAGGCCCTGTGGAGTTATTACGACCTCATCAAAGGGATACAGGATCCTTTTCCTTCACTGGCCGATGTCGGATTCCTCACGGCTGTTCCGTTGGCGTGCGTCGGGCTCCTGCTCTTCCCCAGCTTCCACCAGCGCACCGTCCATCGGCTCCAGGGTCTCCTCGACGGGTGCATCATCGCCACGTCGCTTCTCTTCGCCAGCTGGGCGACGATTCTCGGCCCCCTCTACCGGTCTCACCAGGGTGGCGTCCTCAAACAGGTCATCTCGCTCGCCTATCCGATGAGCGACGTCGTCATGGTGTCGTTGGTGATCATATTGATCGCCCGTGTCGGGCAGCGTCGGTGGATGAGCCTCGGTTTGGTGATGATGGGTCTCGTCGCCTTCGCCGTGGCCGACAGTTCCTTTTCGTACCTGACCGAGGTGAACAGCTACGGCCGGGGGAATTTCCTCGACACCGGCTGGGTGGCGGGCTACCTGTTGATCGGCCTCGGGGCCTTATGGGCGATGACTTCCTCATCGCCGCCGATCGCGGATACCGAGGAATCGACCGTGTCGATGGTGGCGCCCTACGCACCCGTACTCGTGGTGCTGGCGGTGACCTCGATTCAGCTCTTGCGGGGTCGTCACATTGAGCCCGTCGCCTGGATCATGGCGTTCGCCCTCGTGCTGCTGGTCCTCAGTCGTGAACTCTTGAGGCTGTGGGGGCAGGCATCGGGCGCCCGGCTCCGGACCCGCGGCCTCCAAGCGCCGGACGGGGAAACGCCACCCTCATGGGGTGGCGAACTGTCATGAGCGGGCAAGCTCCTCACCCTGGTTCCCATGCCCCGAAGATACGGGTCACGAGCATGCCCGGCCCAGTGGTCAGGACCAGCACCACCCGACGAATAGACGCGTGGTTTGTCCGATCCATCATGCTTGCCACCACTGTATTTGCCATTGTCGATCTCTGGCTCTTGATCTCGTCTCTGCACCATTAGGACACCGGTATGGACGATTGTCTCAAGACTCATGACCGAAACCGGACAGGCGGGCCAGAAGCCGACCCGGTTCGGACACGACGTGGCGAGTAAAGGGCGCTGCCCGCCGGACAACCCGGCGTTCGAAGCGCTGCCGCCGGGTTGTCGGTCTCTCCACCGGTGTCGGACGCACGGCGTAGAAACGGGCCTTGGCCACCTCGACCAGAACGAGGTACGCCATGATCATCCCGACCAGGATCAGAAAGAAGGCGAGTGGCAGCGCCGTGAACCCGAGGATGTGGTGCAGAGGGGTGAACGGAAGAGCGGCCCCGATGAGGGCACAGGCAATGGGCAAGGTGAGCATCGTCTTGCTCGGGAGGCTGCGAAGGAAGGGGATCCGCCGCGTGCGGATCACGTAAATGACCAGGGTCTGCGTGGCGATCGACTCGACGAACCATCCGGTGCGGAACTCGGCATGACCAGCGTGGAGGAGCCACAGCATCACCCCGAATGTGAGGAAGTCAAAGATCGAGCTGACAGGACCGAAGACGGCCATGAAGCGGCGAATGAAACCGATGTCCCAGGCGGCGGGGCGGGCCAAGACCTCGGGATCCACTCGGTCCGTTGGAATGGCCAACTGGCCGGCGTTGTAGAGCAAATTGTTGAGCAGAATCTGGGAAGGCAGCATCGGCAGGAAGGTGAGAAACAGCGAAGCCCCGGCGGCGCTGAACATGTTGCCGAAATTCGATGATGTGGCCATGAACACGAATTTCATAGTGTTGGCGAAGATTCTCCGGCCCTCCATGACGCCGTCGGCCAGCACGCCGAGGTCCTTGTCGAGCAACACAATGTCGGCAGCATCCTTGGCCACGTCGGTACCCGACTCGACCGAGATGCCCACGTCGGCGTGGTGAAGGGCGACGGCGTCGTTCACACCGTCGCCCAGGTAGGCGACGTCGACGCCCGTTCTTCGTGCCACCTTGATGATGCGCGACTTCTGTTCCGGGCTCACCCGAGCGAACACGGTGGTGGCCGGGATAGCTGCGGCCAGGGCATCGTCGTCGAGCGCATCGAGATCAGACCCGTTGAGGGTGCCGGAATGCTCGAGGCCGATGTCAGAACAGACCTTGGCGGCCACCATGCCGTTGTCCCCGGTAATGATCTTCACGTCGACCCCGAGGTCATGAAGCCGGGCGATCGACCTCCCGGCGTCGGGTTTGGGCCGGTCGACGAAGGTGAGAAAGCCGACCAAGACCAGGTCGTGCTCGTCGGCGGATGTGGGCGTCTCGATGGCCGGCGCCTCGCGGGTGGCCACGGCCACGACCCGGGCGCCGTCTTCGAAGAGCCTCTCGAGGGCGGCCTGCGAGCCGGGCGGAGGCGCCGGGCAACGGGCCAGAACGGCCTCGGGCGCGCCCTTGGTGACCAGTAGTGAGCGGCCGCCGGGCCCAACGGCGCTCACCGTGACGAGCTGGCGGTCATGGTCGAAAGGCAGCACGCCGACCCGTCGGTAGCCCGCGGGACCGTCAGGCGTAGCGTCCAGGGCCCGGGCTTCAGGTGCCATCCACAGGGCCTGGTCCAAGGCGTTGCCACCCACAGCAGGCCCGCCCGTGGTGGCGGCTGCTTCATTGCAGACGAGACCCAGCACGAGAGGTTTCAGATCGTCATTTCCGTCCGCCCCGAGCGAGCGGCTGAAGCTGATGGCTCCCTCGGTCAGCGTGCCCGTCTTGTCGGTGAAGAGGAGCTGGATGTTTCCGAGGTCTTCGATGGCCACCAGACGCTTTACCAGCACGCGGCGCTTGGCCAACTCGCGTGCACCCGCCGACAGGCTGACCGTAACGATGGCAGGCATCATCTCCGGGGTGATGCCGACGGCGATGGCCAACGAGAAAAGCAACGCCTCGATCAGCGGTCGGTGGAGGCCGACATTGATGGCGAAGATCGACACCGTCAAGACGCCAGCCACGACGACCAGAAAGCGGGAAAAGCCACGCAGACCGGCCTGGAAAGCGGTCTCGGCCGGTCTCTCGGAGAGGCCGGCGGCTATTCGTCCGAATTCGGTGCCCGACCCGGTGGCCACAACGGCGCCGCGACCGGAACCCTGGTGCACGATCGTGCCCATGAAGGCGCAGCACGGGAGATCCATCCCGGTTGCACTGGCTGTAGCATCCACGCACTTCGATGCTGGCATTGATTCACCGGTGAGAATCGCCTCGTCACACTCGAGTCCATGGACCTCGAGGAGGCGGATGTCGGCGGGGACGAGGTCCCCCACCCGCAATGCCACCACATCGCCGGGCACCAGCTCGGTCACGTCGATCTCTGTCGGCTGTCCGTCTCTCCAGACAAGTGCCCGCCGGCGGATCCTGTCGTGGAGTGCCGCCACCGCCACTTCGGCGCGGTACTCGTTGAAGAACCCGAGCGCCACGCTAAGGCCGATGATGACGGCGATGATGACGGCATCCGTGGGATCCCCGGTCAATCCGGAGACGCCGGCGCACAGGAGTAGTAGCAGGATGAGCGGGTTCCTTACCTGACCGCCGAGAACGGTGATAGCCCGGACACGGTGGGATCCGACGATGTTGGGGCCCGCGCTCGCCAGCCGATCGGCCAAGTCGGTGCCCGACAGTCCTCCAGAGGCGCTGCCGAGCTGCCCCAGGACATCATCGGGCGCCGTCCGGGCCGCCGTCACCATGTCCAACGTGCTCCCGGGACCGGGCGGTTCGGCGTTGACCATGGGTCTCACGATGGGTCGAGCCACCTTTGGCTTAGAGAGAGCGGGTGGCGGGCTCGGATACGACTTTGCCGTCGAGCATCTGGACGATTCGGTCCGCCACCCCGGCGACAACGTTGTCGTGGGTCACCAGCACGATCGTCACCCCTCGTTCCTGGCGCAGCCGTTGGAAGAGCCCGAGTACCGCTTCGACCGAGGCGCTGTCGAGGCTGCCCGTCGGCTCGTCGGCCAGGAGGATGGGAGGATCGTTGGCCAGGGCCCGGGCTATGGCCACCCGTTGTCGTTCACCCCCCGAGAGCTGGGTCGGCCGTCGGTCGGCCAGGTGGGCGAGGTCGACGTCGCCGAGCAACTTCTGGGCGTATACCGATCGTTCGGCATAGGGGCGATGGGAACCGGCCATGGCGATCTCGACATTCCCCAGCACCGACAGTCGCGGGAGCAGGTTGTGGAGCTGAAACACCAGGCCAATCTCCTGACGACGAAAGCGATTGCTGTGACGCAGGTGGCTCATGTCATAGTCGTCCACTCGGATGGTTCCCGAAGTGGGCCGGTCCAACGCGGCGAACAGGTGCAGGAGGGTGGATTTCCCACATCCAGACGGCCCCGTGATGGCGACGAACTCGCCGTTGGCCACGGTCAGATCCACTCCGTCGAGGGCCCGGATCATGCCATCGTCGTAGACCTTCTTGACCTCGTGGGCTTCGATCACAGGACGTGTCGCCACACCGGCGTCACTCATGGCTGAGTGCCTTCAAGGGAGTCAGGTTGGCTGCCCGAAGGGCAGGGTATAGCGCGCCGATAACAGCCATGCCGAGCCCTGTGTACAGACCGCGCCAGAATGCCCCCTGCGTGTAGTTGGCATGAAGGACACCGTTGAGCTGGGGCAAATGCTCGAGGACCGAGGTGGCGGCAAACGACAAACCGACGCCTGTCGCCGAGCCGACGACGGCCAAGACGATTCCTTCTCCGACGACCAGGAAGACCACCCGGGTTCGGGTCCAGCCAATGGCGCGCAGCAGCCCGAATTCCCGGGTTCTCTCGAAAAGAGAGAGCAGCATGGTGTTACCGACAATGACAGCGCCGATGAGAATGGCCAAAGCCGTGCTTCCGGTGGCGGCCGCCTGCAGGAACACGAGGTTTCGATCGGCCCGACCGAACTGCGAGGCGGTTCTGATTGTGGTGAGCTCGGGGTGCGACGACGTAAGTGATTGCTCCACTTTCGGGATCGAATATCCAGGTACGACTTTTACGAAGACCAAGGTCACCGACCCCGCCACCCTGTTGCGGGCCTGAAGGGCGGGTAAGGGGAACATGGCGCCCAGATCTCCATACGAGATCCCTGTCGAGAAGATACCGGTCACCGTGTTCCAGGTGCCGTTGCCCTCGAACCGGTCGCCCACGTGCAGACCGAGGTTCTGTGCTGCCCGCCAACCCAACATCACTTCGTGGTTGGCTGTGGCACCATACGGCTTTCCGGCGACCACAGTGACGCCGAAATGCGAAAGGTCTCCAGGGTCGATCCCGATCTCGAGGAAGAGGGGATTGGCGGCGTTGATCTTCTCCGTCTCGAGAAGAACACCGACAGCGTTGGCCACGCCCTTCGTGGACCTCACATTGTGCAGCTGGCCGTCATCGATACTCGAGAACAAGATGTCAGAGACGCCGTTCTGGGCGACGGTGAAGTCGGACTTTCCGATAGTCAGCACGGCGGCGGCCGAACTCTCGAGGCCGCTGCTCACGACGGTAAGAGTGACGACTGTCATGACGGCAATGCCAATGGCAAAAGCGATACCGATGGATCGCGACTTCTTGGCCCAGAGATTCGCGAGCACCAGCCTGACCAGGGACATCTGACACTCTTGCCCGTCGCCTACCGCTGCCGGGTACTGAATGTCAGGATCGCTCCACCGTGGGTTAGGTTCGAATTGTGTTGCTCGGGTCGGCGACCGGCGAATGACCACCGCGTAATCGGGATGAGCGTGGGCCGCATAATATCTGGTCCGTCTCCTACTGTTTCGGCTTTGAGGGATCGGTCAATGATGTGGCCGGTC
>Ga0208357_1000996_pt1 | contig 21614 bp, 21 predicted proteins | sample NGESurdeep092012_6_FD_184487 | JGI IMG/M metagenome (GOLD analysis project Ga0208357, IMG submission 184487) | Arctic peat soil microbial communities from Barrow, Alaska - NGEE Surface sample F52-2 deep-092012 (SPAdes) | ecosystem: Environmental > Terrestrial > Soil > Wetlands > Peat ... | reverse complement strand
TGAGTTAGGACCAGACGTTATCGGCATTCCCGCATCTCCGGCGCAGTCAATGCCTTCCGCGCAAGTGAATCGTGCCAGATGATCCGCCGCTCAACACCAAATATTCGGAGATCAGAAGTATGCGTATCCATGGGACCCCAAAGGCTTCGCTGCAGCGCATCCCTTCCGCGTTGGCCCCAGCGTGCGGTAGTCGCTCGGCACAGAAACATCTGCCGACCCTCCAAACGAACCTTATCCACGGCAAAGGAGATTTGTATGCACAAAAAAAAATGGTTGATCCTCGCCCTCGTCGCGTTTCTCAGCGGGGAGTCAACACCGGCCTGTTTTATGACTCGGAACCTGTTCACATGACATCGCCCGGATCATTTATGGCAGCCGAGTGCACGCTGGCTGGGTTGAAATCTCTTCCAGACTCGCCAGTGATCCCGTATCTATCCAGCCTTGGACGGCTCGTTCCAACTGTGGATCAGTTGGCTGCGCCACTCATCGTTCCGGGCCACTGAGTTGTTCTGAAATCCTCCTATCCTGTTACGAAAGGACTCTGCATCGTGTCTCCACAAACCCACCTCTCGCGTCGCACACTGCTCAAGACGATGGCTGTCGGAGCGACTGCTGCCTGCCTTCCCCACGATCCGCATGGCCTGTTCGCCATGCAGCCTCACGCTGAGAATTATCCGGAGAACGGCGTGCTGATCCCCGACGATGACTGGCGTCTTTGGATCGATGAAAGAGCCCAGTGGCAGAACGATGACATCTTCCTCCCCGAAGACGTCGCGTGGATAGACGGCAAACTCTGCGGCAAGGGCCAGCCACTCCCCATCAACGCTCCCACCGGAGGCTGGTCCTCGCTCGCGCACGACACCGGCCTCGAAGTCATCCTCCCCACCTCCGTCGAGCAGCACTTCTGGGGCAAGTACGGCGGCGGTGCCGACGGCAAGCCGCGTCCCTACACGCCCGAAGAGTACCGCTACGCCAAGTCTCCCAAGGGCGCGCCCGCCGATGATGACGTCCCGCAGAACGGTGCCTACCCCGGCGTCTCCTGGTTCCATCGCCGCATCAACATCCCCGCCGAACTCCGCGGCAAGAGCATCTTCCTCCATGTTCGTGGCGCCCACCTGCGCGCCGAGGTCTACCTCAACCAGAAGCTCGTCGGCTACTCCATTATGGAAGAGCTACCGTTCGAGTGTGACTGCAGCGCCGCCGCACGCCCCGGCGGAGAAAACCATCTCGCCATCCGCATTACGAATCCCTTTGGCCGCTTCGACTGGGTCGACGGCCTCAATGCCAAATGGGGCAAGGTCTCGCTCTACCGCTCCCACGGCTTTGGCGCACTTGATCGCGGTATCACGTTGAGCGCGCATTCGCCAGAACTTCGAATCGCAGACGTCTACGCACTCAACACTCCAGAGCCTTCAACCGTACTCGCTTGCGTCATCGTCGAAGGCTTGCTACACGGCGTAACGAACTTCCATTGGTCTGTGACAGATCCGCGCAACGGCGCGACCGTCGCGCATGGGGGCCTCAAGATGAGCCGCGGCGCGGATGCGATCGATCCCCACATGACCTTAAAGGGGTTGGTAGCCGTCGGCGCAAGCGGGTTCTTCACGGATTCGGGGCTGGCGAACCAGTTCAAGATCACTGTGCCGTCAGCGAAGCTATGGAAGATAGATGAGCCCTACCTCTACAACCTAAATATTCGTGTGATATCCGGAGGAGCTTCAGACACCCGCACCATCGCGTTCGGTTTCCGCTCCTTCACTGTCGACGGCATCGACGCCAACAATCCCAGTTCCAACGCCGTCTTCCGCCTCAACGGCAAGCGCACCAAGATTTACACTGCGATCTCCTGGGGCTACTGGGGACTCAATGGCATGTTCCCCATCCCCGAACTCGCCGAGAAAGAGGTCCGGTCCGCACAGGCGCTCGGCCTCAACTGCCTCAACTTCCATCGCAATCTCGCCAAAGAAGACGTCCTCCGCTGGCACGACCGCCTTGGCGTCCTTCGCTACATGGAGCCGGGGGCCGGCAAGATGGCCATTGGCAAGATGCCAGCGCATGCCGACGCCGGCGCACACAGCGTTGTTATGCAAAAACCCGCCAGCGAAGCCGACAAGTTCGCACAGCGCTACATGTTCGTCAAGTGCGTCGAAATGGTCAAAGCTTTTCGTTCGCACCCTTGCGTCTTCGAATACTGCCTGCAGAACGAGCTCGGCGCCGACCTCAAGAATCCCGCCACGCTCGCCGTCCTCAAAGCAATGCACGACGAAGACCCTTCGCGCTGCGTCGTTCTCAACGACGGCTTCGTCGCCCGTGGCGCCGCACAGGCGTGGTACGGACCTTGGGATGAAGATCTCAAAGAGGGTAAACTCCATCGCAGCGACGAAGAGAAATGGGGCGACTGGTGGAACAACCATCAGGGCGCCGGCGATCAGTGGTACGACGAGTTCTACAAATCACCCACCGACTACACCTACAACATCAACCTCCGCAACATCATCACCGAGTACGGCGAGATGGAAGGATGTGCGCGCCCCGACATCCACGGCCTCGACGTCTACCAGATCACCGAGACCTACAAAAAATACGGCGGCACCAGCTATGACCTCCTCGATCACAAAGAGATCATCGCCGGCTACAACCGCTTCCTCGACAAGTGGGGCTTCCGCAAATCATTCCCCACACCAGACCACGTCTTCCGTGCGGTCGGCCGTACCTGCTACGAGGCATGGCAGAACTACATGGAGAACGCGCGCATCAATGACGCGCTCGACTTCGCCGCCATCTCCGGCTGGGAGTCCACCGCCATCGAGAACCACTCCGGCATCGTCGACAACCTGCGCAACTTCAAATCTGACCCACACCTCATCGGCGACACACTCCAGCCCATCCGTCCCTGCGCCAAGCAGCGCGCGCTTTCTATCGAGCTCGGGAAGCCCGCAACCTTCGATCTCTTCCTCTTCAACGACTCATGCGAGCCCACCGCGGGCACACTCACCTTTTCAATGATCACGCCCCGCAACAAACGCATCGAGCTCAAAAAGCTTCCCGCACCCACCGATCAAACGCCCGATCAATTCAGCTATCTGCTCCAAGAAGCCTTCACTACTCCGCCGCTCACCGAAGAAGGTCTCTACCGCTTCAAGTTCTCGCTCTCGTCCGCACCACTCGCAACACAGACCAAAGAACTTTGGGTCGCCGCCCGCGCCAGCGTTCCCTTTGTAAATAAGAACCTCCGAAACCAGATAGGCGAAGGCGAGATGGCAATTGGGGTTTCCGGCATCACACCCCAGCTACGGGAACAGTTGGAAGCGATCAAGGACGCCAAGGTGTCCGATTTCGATCCCGCCAAGCACTACGACCTCATCGTCTCCTCCGGCATCACCTCGCACACGCATGCCGAAGGCACGATCGGTGAGACCACCGGCCTCGGAGACGCTGTGCCGACCAAGCCCGGCCACATACCCGAGCCCGGCGAGGCACCGCAGATCATCGCTCTCGGCCACCTGCAAACCGGTATTCTCGACGCCGTGCGCGCAGGCACCTCACTCCTCGCAATTCCCCAGACTGACACGCTCTCTGACGGTGTTGCAAAGGAACTCGCCGCCGCCGGAGCCTTCATCTACCACGGCGTTGTCGGGGACTTCCGCGCTCCGTGGATGGGCAACTGGTATTTTGCGCGTGAGCATCGCCTCTTCGCCGGCATGCCCGCCAACCAGGCTATGGGTGGTTTTTATCAGGTGTCCGGACGACAGTCTAACGGTCTGCTCATTGAGCGCGCAGATAATAGCGCGGAGATCGAAGTGATTGTGGGATATTCCCGCGATCACGACCGCAAGGTCGGTGCCGGTACATTCTCGACTCACCTTGGCAAAGGGAAGGTGCTGTTCCATCGCGTCCCAGCGATGCACCCTGTAATGCAACAGCGGTTCCTAGCCAACGCGTTGGCTTTGCTCACGATCTGAAGCTTTCGCTCTTGTTTGTCGCCCGGTACAGAAAGGGCGCAATTAATTTTAGAGGTGTAAATGCGTTTAGTGACGATTCTGATTTTCTTTGTTCTCTCCTACAGCACCCGGTCTGCCGCGGCCCAGACCAAGGTGGGAGATGTTCGATCCCTGGACCGAGATGGCAGAGCAACGTCCGCGGAACGGGCCACGGCCGGCATTGGTACGCCCGTCACGCCTTTGGCGCCAGCGGCCGAGCTTACTGCAGCGCAGCAACGCAAGCGGCTACGGATGTGGCGCAACGAGATTAGAAAGGCGCTGTTTGTGCCTTCTATTCTGCCCAGCCTCGACTCAAAGATCTGGTCAACCTTTTCGCCGATGCCCGGCGTCCGTGTGGACCGAGTCACCTATTCCACGGCAGACGGCATGCTCGTCCCAGCGATCGTCTATTACCCCGACCCGGCGGCCCTGAATTCAAAGCTTGGTACTGCCAACGTCCACAAAAGAATCCCTGGAATTGTGATCGTCAACGGCCACGGCGGCGATAAGTTCAGCTGGTACGCGATGTACAGCGGGATGCTGTTCGCGAAGGCGGGCGCAATGGTGGTTACGTACGATCCCATCGGCGAGGGCGAGCGCAATCGCGATAGAGCTTCTCGGACAGGGGTGCATGATGCCTGGGTGAGCCCTCCAGAGGGACTTCCGCGGACGGATTGGGGACAGCGGCTCGCAGGCTTAATGCAGGTTGATGTTATGCAAGCGGTCAGCTACCTCCGCTCTCGACCTGAGGTCGACCCTGACCGTATCGGAGTTGCGGGGTACTCGATGGGTGGTTTCATCGTTGGCCTGACAGGAGCAATCGATACCCGCATTCACGCTGTACTCATCAGTGGGGGCGGCGTATACGATGGACCGGGCGGCTATTTCGATTCCAACCCGCTGCCCTGCCAGATGCCGCCGTATAAGGCACTCCTCCCGTTGGGTGACCGAGGAGCGGTGCTGTATGCACTTAATGCGGAGCGGGGACCACTGCTTGTGATGAACGGATCGGATGATACGGTCATGGACATCGAACACCATCCAAAGGTATGGTTCGACGCAGAGCGTCGGCGTGCGCTGGCGCTGGTTGGGCCGCAATCTCCGGCCGCGCAGAATATGTTCACAACGGTCGTCTATCCGGGAATCAGTCACCGACCGTCCTGGGTGGATCGCGATGGGGTCGCATGGCTCAACCGGCAACTTCACTTTGCGTTGTGGGATGACAGGATTATCTCGATCGAGCCAACCACGCATGTAGGCCAGTGGGTGAAGGAGAACAACGTCTATTTAGCACCAAACTACGCGCGCGAGGATCGCGAGGCGGGCATCGAAGCTCTAGGCACTGGATTTCCCGCAATCCGGCGCAAGGATCTCATGGTATTACCTGATTCGGTTTGGCGTCGGGAGGAACATCGCTTGACCTACCAAGCCTGGGCTGCGAAGACCATGCTTACGGAACAGGCTGCTTCGCGGCAGGCTTCTGTCAACCACTAACCTGAAGCGTTCGAGCGAGCATGCCCGGGCAGAAAGAGTTATAGCCGTAGAACGACAACGTGAGGTCCTTGAAAAATTTAGAACGATCTTTCAGAACGTTTGCGCGTATATCCGTACGATTCGGGACACGCTTGATCTCCCTTTTGTGCGACGCCAGGTATGCATTTCGGTTGACGTTTACAGGCCAATGCATTCATCCAACATGAGTTATCCTCACCAAGGACGGATCGGTGCTGAAAAACGCCATTGTGTCAGGGAGCATCACAGAAACCTCCCCGGGACCCCAGGCACGGGATTCCAGTCGCAATGCCGACATTGTCGTTACCTATCCGTGGCCTCGGCCCTCGCATTGGGCGGACTACAGAACAGCCTTTCCAGAGACCGGTTTTTCCTCATATTCCATCAGAAACTCACGCATTGCGATTGCAATCTCCTGCAAGTGAGTCTCAAGCGCGAAATGTCCCGTGGGCAGGAATTTGACAGTAGCGCTTGGGATGTCTTTCATGAACGCTTCTGCTCCTGCAGGGATGAAGTATGGATCGAACTTGCCCCACACTGCGAGGAGTGGAGGTTTCGCGGTTCGAAAGTACTCCTGAAACTTGGGGTACATTTTCACATTGTTGGCATAGTCCAGGAACAGATCGAGCTGTATATCGACGTTCCCGGGACGCGCCAATAATGCGGCGTCCAGGGTGTAGCCTTCGGGTTTGATCAGGCCAGGATCCTGAATTCCGACTGAATATTCGTGACGCATTCCTTCGAGCGTGAGACCGGCGCGAATGGCATTACGATGTTCCAAGGTAGGCTCTCGCCAGTAGCGTTGAATCGGCTGCCACGCATCGCCCAGACCTTCTTCATAGGCGTTGCCATTCTGAGACACGATGGCGGTTAAGCGCTCGGGGGCCATCAACGCCAGGCGGAAGCCAGTAGGCGCTCCGTAATCAAAAACGTACATCGCATAGCGGGTAAGTTTGAGCGCCTGAGTAAAAGCGAAAATCGTCTTTGCCAGGGCATCGAAGGTGTATTTATAGCCGCGCTCCTCGGGAACCTCAGTAAAGCCGAAGCCTGGCAGGTCTGGAGCGATCACACGATAGCGGTCGGCAAGACGTGGAATCAGCTCTCGATACGTCATGCGCCACACTTGCCGGCACGGACGAGAACAGAACCATCAGACCTTCCGCCAGCGTCGGGTGCGCCAAGATGGCATCCCGAAGTGCAGTATAAGGTAGGCTGGCAGTCATGACGAACTGTACGGCAGACATGGTCTCTCCGCCATCCACCCCGAAGACCGTGAAGCCGAGGATGCAATCATCCTACGCAACCAGGGCTTTCATGAAGCCGCGGGTCTCGGAAAGCGTTCGCGTTCGCAGAACGGCGGCCATCGCAACGCGGTGAATGATCGGATCGGGTTGGAACCGGACCGGCCGGAATCTTCGTAGATTCCATCCCGCTGGCCGACATTCCATTACTAATCCCGTCTCGACGAGTGAACTGGCGATTTGGCACTTATGGAGACCGTGGTATGCCCGCTTGGCCTATCCGGCTTTCTGCCCAGGCTTCAGCCCAGACACAAAGCCCCGGAAGATTCTTAACTGAATGAGATCGAGCACTCAGGATTGCCAACATCTTATTGCCCACTGCAAGCCTTGCGAATTTTCTTCGCCATGGCGCCAAGCTGTTCCTGAGTAGAAAACCCGCCGTCGTTTGCCAGAAGCACGACCCCGATCTTTGATTCTGGATAAAGCACGAGCTGGCTAGCCATTCCAAACGCCCCGCCACTCTCCCAGAGTTTCCGTTCGCCACCCTCTTGGGTCATGTACCAGACCATACCCTCCTGGACATGGTCGCCATTGCCGAAGATCGCTGAATGGGATTGTCTGATGACCGGATCGCTCTCATCCAGCTGCCAACGAATGTACCGCACCATATCGTCGGCATCTGAATACAACCCTCCGGCTGCGCCAGCATTGAAAAGATGGTAAGGCATCGGTTTGCCGCTCGGACTATACCCCTGCACCAGGAGCCGTTCGTTATGCGGGGACACTGCGAGGCCGGTTCGCTTCATTCCGAGCGGATCCAGTATTTGCGTCGTAAGCAGCTGTTCGAGAGACTGGCGATACACGTGTTGAAGCCCAAAGCCGATCAGCTTGATGCCAAAGTTTGAATAGACAAACTCGCTTCCGGGCTCGCTACGCAACTCGACCTGGTGCAGCGCTCGCAAATAAGCCGCGTCATCGTATGTCTTTTCCAACTCGATCAGCTGAAACGGCAAAGTATCGAAGTTTGGATTCTTAAAGAGTGCATCCGTGTCCGGAACATTCTTCGGGAGGCCTGCCCGGTGGGCTGCAAGCAACCTGAGGGTGATGAACTTTCCATTTTTCTCCAGATTCGGATACGGCTCACTCAGATAAGCCCTGAAATCACCGTCAAGCGTCATTTTCCCATCGAGCAGAGCCCCGCTTGCGAGAGCTCCTGTGAACGTCTTGGTGATCGATGCAATTTCATAAATGCTCTTTTGGTCCGGCAGACGAGGCACCGATTTATTCGTCGTCCCATAGTTATAGAAGACAGTCTTGCCACCGTCGTAAATCCCAATCGAGAGTCCTACATGTCCGCCCTCAGCAAAGAATTCGCCGGCAGCTTTGTCTACAGCTTTGTCGGAGGCCGATCGCTTCGGGTTGTCTGACGGCAATTGCCCAAAGAACGGACGAGCCGTCAACACCGCTGCCAGCACCCAGGTAGTCAGGAACAGATGGATAATGCGCGTTGCCATGAGTCGTGGAAGTTTTCCTCCGAACTGAGCGATCACACCAACGACCCTCCAAACAGACTTCTATTCCGATATACGTTGCGGACGAGCGGAGAGGATGCAGAATCTTCCTATCTTTAGCCTTTTTTTGAGCTGAGTTTCGCCCCTACAATCGCTATGGATAAACAAACTGATCCTCAGTTCGTTGACCTTTCCCGGCATGAGCTTCTCATTGAATTGCGGCGAAGTATGAGAGTACACTCAACTTTGAATTTTTTGAGGAGTCGGGACTGATTCGAACTCTCTGGAATCCACACTCTCTTTCCTCTAAGATTTACTTCGCGCCTTCGGGAGAGCCAATTTGCGATCCATTTTCGTCAATTATCGAAGAACTGACTCGGAGGGTGAAGCTGGCCGCCTCTTGGATGATCTGACTTTGCGCTTCGGTTCTGACTCTGTATTTATGGACGTGTCGGCGATTGAGCCTGGGCGAGACTTCAGGAAGGCGATCGATCAAAGCGTGGCGACCTGCAGCGTACTCCTCGCAATGATCGGACAGGAATGGCTGGATTCGAGGGATTCACGGGGAAACCGGCGCCTTGACGATGCCAACGATTTTGTGCGGATCGAGTTGGCTTCGGCCCTTCGGCGCGATATCCCGGTGGTGCCGGTGCTGGTGCGGGGAGCGAAGATGCCACACGTGGAAGAGCTTCCCGACGACTTGAAGGAACTGGCCTATAGAAACGCGGTGGAGTTGACGCATGCGCGCTGGAAGTCGGACGTGCAGATACTTCTCCAGGCACTACGCCCTCATCTCGACGCAGAGCGTTTAGATACGCCTATAGAGCGCCAAGTTGATAAACAAAAGGGTCTAGATGCACAAGTGAGGGAGGCTTCCAGGGAACAAGCGTCTCGAAGCGAGCTCGATCCAGAAGCGGCTGTCCCAAAGATTGATGTGAAGACGATTGAACGTGTAAGTAATGAATTGGCGACGTATATTGGTCCAATCTCTGAGGTCGTCGCTAAGCGAGCAGCAAAGCGGTGTTCCTCCGTTGAGGACTTTTACGAAATCGCGGCGCGGGAGATAGAAACTGAGGCACATCGCGTAAAGTTCATCCGATCTTGTCGGAGTTAGCGGCGGTGGCATCTCAACGACTATTCCTCGTCAAACATCCGAAGAGCCTTAGCAAGGCTAACCTGCATCCGGTTAAAGGATGATGCAACAGTCGCAATTTCGTCTCTTCCTCTGACGTTGATCGGAGGTACGTTCTTTTCACCGCGACTAATGCGGTCGGCGGTATCGGAGACGATCTTGAGTGGCCGGATGACGAACCAGTAGACGCCTAAATCGAGAGCCAGGATAGCAAGAATCATCGTAAGGCCGAGGAACAACAGCAGCCGGTGGTATGCGCGGTTGGCGATCCCTACGGGAACAGCCATCGGCACGGAAACGATTTGGGCGCCGATGATCTCATCCTTCCTCCATCCGAATCCATTTCCGGAGCCGTACTCCGCGATCATTGCACGAGGAGCGGCAGATGGAATGCCGTGGCACTCAAGACATTCCTGTTTTGCCTTGATGGGATTCGCGATATAAAGCGATGGTCCGGAGGAAGTTGGACGCACATTTATGATCTGGGACATGGCGGGATGGTCGCGAAGCTCGTGAATGATATCGGATTCCCAGTCTGAGGCACGATCTTCGAGGTTCGTAGGATTGAGGGCGGCTTCCTTGTACGTGTAATTCATGTACGTGGGGTTGTCCATACGGAGATTATTGAAGGTGGTTGTAGCTCCGTAGAAAGGAATTGTTTCAGCGAGAAAGTGCACACGATGCCTGGGATTTTGCTGAAGCAGCGGGGACAGATCATTCGCGGTGTAGTCGCGCACAGACTTGGCGCTCGCCATCATCAATTGCGCTTGCTGGAGCACTTCACGGCGTGCATTTTCGATGAGGAACGAGTAAGAGAGCTGTGCGATCAAGAAACCACCTGCTCCAAAAACCACGAGCATGATCAGGTTGAATTTGGCCATGAGCCTCATAAATACCCACTTCCACACTGCTTGTATTCTGATTGCGGCAACTGGGCCAGCAACCACCGCACCGTTATAGCACCAAGCGAAGAGAATGAGACAGCTTTCTCTCAGAAGCAGCGGGTTCCTATCTCCGTGGTTAGAACTGCACGCACATAGAGGCCGGTCCATGTGGCTACTTATGTCCGGAGTTCGCACGCTGGAAAGGAGCCCCCTGGCCCACATCCCATGTATATTTCAGGGGGTGCATAGAGGAGGACAGTGATGGTTGAGAAAGTACAGTCAGAATTGGACAAAGACCCAATCACTGCCCGACTTGAAGACCAGATCGAGTGGTATGACCGAAAGAGTCGATCGGCACAACACATCTTCAAGCGCATCAAAATAGTGGAAATCCTTGCGGCTGCGATGATCCCGCTCCTTGCAGGCCGGAGCTTTCCCCATGACAAGCTGGTAACCGCGGGTCTCGGCGTGCTGATCACCATCCTGGAGGGAATTCTTCATCTGAACCAGTACCAACAATTGTGGAGTACCTATCGCTCCACCTGCGAAGCGCTCAAACACGAGAAGTACGCTTACCTGGGCAAAGCCGGCCCGTACACCAGCGCAGCCGACCCACATGTGTTGCTCGCCGAAAGAGTCGAGTCGCTTGTTTCACAGGAACACGCACAATGGAGCGCGATTCAGCAACCGACAGGGAAAGCACCCAACGCCAGCGCGTCATGAGTATGCACGAAAGGTGTGTGTATCAGCAAAAACGTGATTGAGGCGGACACTGCTTCTCCGCCCCACGGCCCTTCCGGCCATGGGCCTGAGGATGGCGATTGATCATCAGGGAAGTTGAGATGATGATGAGGGCTCGTGAGTGTCTGACCTCACCAGACGTGGCTCGCTGTGTGTTGCTGAGTTTTGAACGTCGAGGCGAGCGCTGGTTTTGTGACTTCTATGAAGCATCAGGAACTGCGAAGGTTCGCAAAACGCTCTCCTATCGTTCCAGCAGCAAAGTCGTTTCGCTTGCTACACGAGGCGGAGCGTTCATGAAACAGAGTGACCGCTCACGCCTGTATCAAGGAATTCAAATTGGTCACGGCCGCATCCCGCTGAACCTCACCTCTGATCAGTACGAGAAGCTGATTGCTGCGTAGAGGAGGCCGCGCTCAAGTCCTTAAAAACCAAACACAGCGATCCTACGTGCAAGTTCGGGATCCCTTCACAGGGATCTCCCGCTTTTGTGCGTCGGAGCGTCAATCAACCGCCCAACCGCTCACGCCATGATGCCTAGAAGGGGGAAACCTAGGCAAGTCTAGGCACAAACTTGGGAACAAGGAAGATAACCATCCAGCAAACCATTGATTCGATGCGGCTTAAGTATGGTGCCGGGAGGGGGAATCGAACCCCCATAGCGATTCTAACGACGTAAGTTATTGATTCTAGAATCAGCCAAAAGCGCCAAAACAGGCAAAAACGCAGCGTTTGGGTACGTTCTAGGTACAAAGCGCGAGTTGGATGTGAGAACTATCGGGGCCTTCTGCAAGGTTGTCGTTGTGTATGACTTCATATCCGGCACTTTGGGAGAAAGGCTTTAGAACACCGGAGCCCAGTCGCCAAACTTGTGGACCTTCCGCCGGTTGTAAACAGATCGCAAGCAGCATTGATTTTGGGGTGGCTTTTCTCCGCCGCGCAGCTTTGCGCGGTCACCATCAACAGAGCGCCTTGGCGCCCCCAACCGTTTAAAGGAAGAAGCAGACCACTAATTTTAACATGGGCATACACCTCGTCCGCGTCAAGCACCCGGGTACCAGTATTGAAGAGCAGATCGATCCAGAAGAACAGAGCGGTATCACTTACGTAGACAACTGCAGGATGGTTATAGATCTGGTCTTAGTGAACGGATGCTACGTTGCCATTGAGCATTTGGACGATGGTGACGGTCCACTCCTGGAGGATGACTAACACCTTATTCAGAACTGCGGGACAAACAGTCCGCTGACATCGCGACACAGACTGCAGAAGCAAACGTGCCGGCGAGGCCATTGAAACGGCCAAGCCGCGCGCATTGAGAGGATTCGCAATCGCTCCTCGATCACACACGTGCACTCTCGTAGGGACAAATATCACGGAATAACAACCCTCCGGTTTCCGCGGCTGCAGAAGGCCGCGCCCACCGTACCGACAGCGGGGTTGTAGATCCCGCGCGACCCTGATCCAGAGCAAGGGTCAGCTTCAAAAGTAAGGATGCCACGTTCTGTGGTGACCCGGACGCTGCTCTCCAGCGGCATCATGAACGAACAAACTCCATAGCAGCCGGCTACGAGTCCCCATCAGGGGGCAACGCAGCCGGCTTTCTCTTGTTGAAAGGACAAAATAACCAATGAAATCAGCACACTTGCTTGCAGAAGCACTAAAGCAGGGAATGAGCCCCGTTGAAGCAATTTGCAGTCTCCCCACTTATGAGCCCCTCTATATCCATCGGGTTCCTGTCGAGGTTTATCGGGCCGCGATGCAGAAGGGCTGGCGGTTCTTCCCCGTTCCCTCCATCAAGGACCAAGCGGTACCGCGCCTCTCTGAGGCGACCGACAATTTGCAGCAGTTGAGGCGTTGGGCGCGGATGGCCAGAAATTGGGCTCTCGTTACTGGGGCAGCTTCCGGCGTGTTCGTTCTCGAGGTCGACGGCGAGGCAGGATTGGCAGCCCTCCTGGATCTTTGCGGCGACGATTGGAGTTGGCTCGACACGCTTCGCTCCATGGCCGGCTCGAAGCGCTGGATCTCGTTCGCCTGGCCCCAGGGTTTCAGCCAAATCAGCAAGGGGCGGCCGTTCGCCAAAGGACTGAGGATCATCGGCGAGGGCGACTGGGTCTTGATCCCGCCTTCTCGCGAGCCACAAGGGCCGCAACATGCCTACATGAATCCTCTGGCCGAGGTTGCAGCAGCTCCTGCCTACCTCCTCAAGCATGCCTTCAAACCCATCGATGCGGTCGATCCGTCTCGGCCGTTTCCTCCATGTAATTCCGTGGTCTCTACGTGGTCCAGCGCTGTCCTGTCGGAGGCGACCCATGACCAAATCTAGGCGTCGAGTAGTCATGCGGGCTTACATGCTTACCGTTGCGGGCGTAGCACCTGTTTTCTTGGGCTGCAATTACCGCGCTATGCAGGCGGGCCTTGATCAGCAATTGCACAGCCTTGCGCCTAACCGGCGCAAGGCTGTGCGGCGCCAAGCCCTCCGTTTAATTTCAGCCGCAGGTGGGCTTCAGCGGGCAGCAGACCACTTGGTAGTGCGGCCGCTCCAGCAGGGAAGTATAGGGAGGGAGCCGCAGCTCCAGCCGTCTTTTATAGAAACACTCCGCCGACCGCCGGAGACGCCCCGCTGCTCTGTGTGCCGGATGCATCATCATTCCGGTAGACGCAAGCGCTGTTTCCCTAGCCAGGCGGCCGCCCAGCAAATGTGCGACAGACAGAAGGACCCGGGGCTACTCGTCTACGAGTGTGAGGCGGGGGAAGGGTGGCATCTAGGTCACCGGCACAGCAATCCTGCGACAGGCAGTCATCCGGTCGTCAACGCACACGTGGCGTCGCCAATGTTACCCAACCCAATCCACAAGGAATCCCCCATGAAGATGCAAGCTACCCTCGCCAACCCGATCCTGGTCACCTTATACAGCGCGGCACTCTTGCTTATCGGCTGTGGCGTGGGCGTACGTTTTCACCACTCGCTTCCAACCGCGCTCTGGCTGTGTGTTGCGGGCGGGGTTGTTATGGCTGCTCAAGAGCTAGCCACAGGCTTCTTGTGGTTTTGGCTAACCGCAACTTGGGTGCGATCCGTGACGATCCAACGCGATAAGCGCGGCTGATCCTCGACTCTCCCCTCTCACCTGCACAAACAAGCCGAATCGCCGCGTAGGGACGGCCGGCTCGCAGGTCCTCTAACCTTCTCCGCCAAACTCACGTGTAAATACGGATGCCCCGCACTGGGGGCCTCCTGTATTTGCGCGCCTGAGCGTCAACCAGCCGACCATAATCGCTGGCTTTGAAGGCATCATGCAATGCGCCCGTGCCACCCTGCCTGACGCAGCTCGGCAAGCAAGCCCAACGTTTCAAAGGAGTTATCAATGCAACCTAACATAGTGTGGACTTCCACTCTGGACGGCAAATACGTGCTCACAATTACGCGGATCGACGATTACCTAGGTGAACTCACCCTCTCGGAAGGCGATCTGCTCCTTCATCGCGAAGTCGTCGGGCTATCGTACGGCGCCCTCTTCGGACCGGACGTGGCGGATGTGTCTGAGTGGCAGCGGATCGCGGTCGAGTTCGTGGACGGGAAGACGTCTTAGTCAGATTTGCCGACGCATCGATCGGATGACGTCGGTTTACCTCACAACCCGGATAGTGAAGGATGTCGACGCGTGCTGTATAGGTAGAAATCCGTCACTGGGAGCGGCAGTGAATTCGGAGGCTGATGTTTTATCGCTCAAGCGCTGGCGCTAAGCCCAGCGCTGATCGTACTGTGACCACAAATGCTGCAGCGCGATGGACTTCATATTCGTTGCGGGCGACCTCAATCAGGCCGCGAAAGGAACACTGAAATGACACAAACGAGTGGACAAAAGGCCGCAGCAACACGAAAGCGGAACTATGGACTGAAGGCAAGCCGCGAACACGTAGATGAAATGCTCAGAGAGTTGCCGAACGTCAACGAAGAGGATCTCCTGGCCGATCTCAGTTTTTACGAGCATCTTGTCGTGTATCGCGACATGGTTGCCCGGGATGCAGCAGCGAAGGCAGCAGTATAGGGCAGCGTCATTCAACGAGTTGCCCGGAAGACTGCTGCATGAGCATGCAGCCTTCCGGCGGCTTTGCTGTAGCTAAACTGATAGCAGGCTGGTTTCCTGCCTGGAACCGCATAACGACCCTAAACAAAGGAGCCTATGACTCACGAAGACGAGTTTGCTACCCATCCCCTAACGTCCTTGCAGGAAAATCTCAGCGCGGCCGCTACGCATATAGCAGCAGCCGTCGAAAACGCTCGAGCGGCACGAATAACCGGCATTGCAGAATTGATCGACCTTCGCGCAGCCATGCTGACGCAGGAAGACCGATTCAAGCGTATACGGGAAAGTTCAATCTAAGGGCCTGTCCTTTGGACAGAAGTTCACCACACTACTTGAATACGCCTACCTTCGAGCGTGATCACAGGCTGAAGCATTGACGTGGTGCTACCCTGATCGCATGACCTCAGAGACTCCGCAGCAGTTCTCGCAGCGTATATGGCGGGCATATCACAACGCACTCTCGGCAACCGGCGGTTCACTAGACAACCTGGGTCCACTCAACCGCGTTTTGTCCGAGGCGAAGTCTCGAGGTATGACAATGATCGAAGCCCTCGAATACATAGGGGAACGGTCTGTAAGCGTGAATTAGGCCCCACTCAAAAGGAGGCGCGCCACGTCTCAGTGGTGAGCCTAACGCTGGTATCCAGCGGTGGCGTGAGCGTAAACACCCGAGGCGCGTCGGCGAACAGGTGTACGCGATACAGTCGCCACTCCTCTGGCCTCTCGACCGCCACCGCCAGTTCATTTTGAGAGAGAAAAAACGGTGTCCGTGCTGAACCGTTGGTAGTTTTGACTTCGATCAGACGCTGGTCCCCGCCTGGATGAAATGAAAGCACGTCGTAACCTGCGCCGTCACCGTCTTCGTCCGCAATCCACCGTACGTTACGAGCTAGATCTGTACGGTCGGCCTCATGCAGGCGACGCCGCTCCAACTCCACCACGAATGCCTCTCCGGCCTTGCCGAGAGCTCTATTTCGGTAGTCCCTTTCAACCGGATCGAACTTCCTAATCAAGCGCCGCAAGCGCTCCGGAAGTCGCGCGTCGTCAATAGTGGCGACTGGAGCGGTAACGAAAACGTCTGCGGAGAGCGGTGGGAGTGGCGCTTCAACCACGGGAGCGTCGAGTACCCCTGGATGATCATTCAGGTAAAAGTCGATCGCATCGAAAATCGCGTTCTGATAGTTCTTGGGGTAGACCCAACATTGCTGTCACCAGGGGCAATCTGTCATCCGTTCAGTTGATCGTATCCGAGAAGGAGCTGGGCTCCGACTGATTGCGGCCCGAATCGTGGCGGATCGAGTGGCAGCCGGGAGTGGAGGTCGAGCCTGAAGCTGCCGTAGGGATTGATGTGGCTATGGATCATGGGCGTGATGCCTCGCCGGTCGTCCGTGTTGAGGCGACCGCTCCAAGCGGGTTCGGCCAGCACCTGCTGGATCATAAGGGTATTGACGTAAACGAGCGACAGTTGGATCAGATGGAGACAAAGCATCCCGATCTCCTGATCGTCGATCCGGTTGGAGGCCATCTCGCCGCCCTTGCCGAAGTAGATGAAGTCATTGACGTTGTTCCAGTTCTCAATAACGTTCAGACCTTCGTGGATCTCCCGGCGCAACTCCAGTGAGTGCAGGTAGCGACAGAGGAAGATGGTCTTGGTCGCTTTTCCCAGCTCGGCGAGCGCTTTGTAAACGGGATGCTGCACATTCGAGCGACGGAAGCGACGCAGGATATCCTCGGTGTCGGCGGTGCCCAGTTTCAGCGCTGTCGCATACTTGACCATCTGGTCGTACTGTTGCGCGATCAGCTCCCAGTTGATCGTCCGCGACAGGACCGCGGCAAGGCCAGGGTACTCGGTCGAATCGTCCGGCCGGTAGAGCCGTTGCGTTGCGATGGCCTTCAGCCGGGGCAGCAGTTCGAAGCCCAGCAGCCTGCAGAAGGCGAAGGCCACTTCGCTCTGGCCGTGGCTGTCGGTGTATTGCCTTTGTACCTCCATGTCCGTGCAGTGCCGGAGGACACCTTCGATCATGGATGCGACCTCCGAGGAGGAGCACCGCTTGAGCTGTGAGTAGATACAGGAGGATTTGCGGTCGACGTGCCAGTAGATCATGACGCCGCGGCCTCCGTAGCGAGCGTGCCATTCGGTCAGCAGGTTTTGGTCCCAGGCCCCGAACTTCTTTGAGTCCGAGGCGCACGCAGTCGTTCCTTCTCCCCATATCTCCGGAGATCGCGCCCGCATTGTGGCATTCACAACCTCCCGGATGGCGGCGCGGAGCTGGTCCTTGTTGATGTAACGGCGGCGAACGTAGAGCAAGTCTTTATAGTTGGTGCGTTGTTGCCCGGCGCTCATGCGCTTGACGCCGGCGTTCGATCCCAGCCCATAGAGAGTCAGCAGCAGGCGCTCCTGGAGCACTTCCCGGTCCAGGTTCTCCCACACTGTGCCGCTTCGAAATACGTCGGTGAACCGGACGCGAAGGTCGGTCTCCTTGAAGACATCGAGCAGGCTCGTCATAGGCCACCGCTCGACCATCCTCGCCTTGAGTGCGCCAAGATTCGCAGGTTCGGTCTGAATGGGAAGAGGAGAGAGTCTAATTCGACCACGGTTCTTCTCCTCGATCTTGACGTATTCATTGGCGGCCAAACCATCGTGAAAGCCAGTGAGTGCCTCCTGCATCTCGCGTTTGAGGACTGCGATGAAGGCCTCCGCTGTAGAGGGAAGTTTCAAGGCTGCATAGTAGGTAGAGCGCTCCTGGTCGAAGTCGCCGGGCAGATCTTCATCCGGGTTGCGATAGCGGTTTGCTCCCTCGATCCAAATCTCCTTCGAACGGAGGCGCTCCCGCAGCGCCAGCAGAACGCACACCTCATAAGCGATGCGGTTGACGCGCTCTTGGCCATCCTCATCGCGCTCCAGTACGGTTTCGAGCCACGGACCGCGCACGATCCCCTTGATCGGCACCACTTCACTAAGCGGATAGACATGCAACCGACTGCCGGCGAACCGCTTGACGATGGCGAGCCCATCGAGAACCGGACGGTGTATTTCATTGTTGGATCGGAACTCCAGCGTGTTGAGGAGCCGAATCAGCATGGCGCGGTAGTGCGATCGGTAGGCGCTGCGCATCACGGTGTGGAGCTGTTGCCGATAGGCTGGCCCGGTGGCCTTGAACTCTCGCACCAGGTCCCGCAAAGTGGACTCGCTCGCAATGGGATAAACGACCTCTTTGACCGACTGATCCGGATGGTCGAGCGAGGCCTCCGCAATTTGAAAGAGCAGACCGTTCTTGCCCGATACGCGCTTGTAGTCTGCGATCAACTCGCGTTCAACGCGCATTTCGGCCCGGTGAGCGACACGATGCACCATATCGATGAGAAGATCGCCGAGCGTATCGATCAGTTCCCCAGTTCTCAGATGGCAAAAGGCCGAGAGCAAGGTCCTCCTGATCGCCGCCGGATGGCGGCGCAACTCATGCGCTTCCTCAACCACCACCCTGCGGCGATATGACTTGAGGATGCGAAGCGAGAGACGCTCGAAGAGACCCATCGGAAGCTCCAGGCTTCGTAATAGAGCGAGCTTATCCAACTCTTCGTCGAGGGTGCCGATACTCGCAGGTCCAGGGTCGGCGCGCAGGTCGTGCAGCGGAACAATCGTCGACTCCGGCGATGGAAGTTCAAGGAGCCTGTCGAGCGCTGCCGCCGTGGCGGGAGAGAGTTGTTCAGACACCCTTCTACAGAAGTCCTCCTCGAACGCCCGCAGCGTGGAACGGATCAATCGATCCAGCCGCTCCATCGTAGGCGGTTCGAGCTTGAGGTCGCGGAACCTCAGAAGCGCCGCCTCCGTGATCCGCTCAGGGTCTCGCTCCTGTGTGAGCACATGATCGCGCAGCCACGTCATCACACTCTCGGAGTCTTCCGTAGTGGCCTCTCGGAAATCGAACAGCAACCGGATCTCGGCACGGTGGTACTTGATCGTGCGTCCCTGCCAGTCGTAATCGGCCCACATCGACGGAACAGTCTTCGTCTGCTGAACGAGATAGCCGATCGCCTCCACTGGCACCTCGCTCTTGCTGATGGGGAACCGCCCATCCACTTGGAAAAACTTGAGCATCACCGCGAATCCAAGGCGGCCGGGACCGCTCTTGTTCATCAGCAGCAGAAGCTCATTGGGCGCGAGCGTCCATCGTTCGACCAACTCTTCCTGGGAAAGCTCTCGCTTCATGGAATTCTTGTGTCCGGGGCCGTCGCAAAACTCCTAAGTTTCGCGATAACCGCAGGTTCTCTCGAAATCGGCCAGTCTCGCGTCGCGTAAGTATCTCGCATAAAGCATCCCGAGTGCGATATATTTTGCGAGGGAAGGAAGGCGGCACAGATGAAGATCGGCTATGCGCGCGTCTCGACCGAGGATCAACGGCTGACTCTTCAACTCGACGCACTCAAGCAGGCGGGATGCGGGAAGATCTTCCGAGAAAAGGTCTCCGGAGCCTATCGCGACCGGCCGGAGTTGAATCGAATGCTAGACCAGCTCCGCGACGGAGATGTTGTCACCGTCTGGAAGCTCGACCGGCTGGCGCGCTCCACCCGTAACCTGCTTGAGATAGTCGAAGCGATCCGCCAGGCCGGTGCCCGTTTCCAATCCATCTCCGAACCTTGGGCCGATACCACTACGCACGCCGGCAAGATGATTATGACCATCTTTGCCGGCATCGCTGAATTCGAGCGCGACCTTATCCGCGAACGCACCGGTGCCGGTCGCGCCGACGCCCAGAAGCGCGGTGTTCGCTTCGGACGCCCGAAGAAGATGAACCAAGAGCAACTGAAGCTCGCCAAGAGACTGCTGAAGGAAGGAACCTCCGTCAGCGAAGTCGCACGCACCTTCAACGTTCATCCCGCCACTCTCTACCGCATGGTCGCTCCAGCCGCTTGATCCTTCGAGGAAATATGACCGTCTATCGTCTGTACATCTTCCTGCTCGATATTGCACCGCCGATCTGGCGGCGTGTCGAGCTGTCGAGTGAGACTTCGCTCGCCCAGCTGCACAAGGTTCTTCAGGCCGCGATGGGATGGCAGGACTACCATCTGCATGAGTTCGAGATCGGCGGCCAACGGTACGGCGTGCCAGATGAGGACTTCGACCAGCCCGGAGAAGTCGTTAAGGACAGCACCGTCAAGTTGTCCAGGGCCCTCCCGAGGAGGGGTGCCAGCCTGCTCTATAGCTACGACTTCGGCGACAACTGGGCCCACTCGGTCGTCCTCGAAGACATCGTTCCCATTGAACCAGATACAAAATATCCGCGCGTTATCGACGGAGCGCGGGCCTGCCCGCCAGAAGACTCCGGCGGCTCCTCTGGCTACGCCGACCTGGTGGAGATCCTCGCCAAGCCGAGACACGAGGAGCACCGCCAGATGCGTGAATGGGTCGGGAAGACCTTCGACCCAGAGAAGTTCTCGGCGAAAGCGGCTAATCTTCTGCTGAAACAAACCCTGCCGAAAAGTCCCAAACTCAATATCAACCAGGTTCAGTAGGTCAGATTGCCCCTGGTGACAGCAATGTTGGGTCTACCCCTTGTTCCGTTGACGCCGGGGGACGCTGTTCCTGGACATGTCTGTGCAGCCGACAAGTACAAATGGCCGCCCATCCTGGAGAGGGTCAAGGAGTGGAAGGTTCTGCATCCTGGCGAGTCGCTCACCATCGAAGCCGACAAGACACAACTCTTCCTTAGCAATCCGATCCCGGGACGCTATGAGTTCTGGGCCGTCTACGAGCCACCCTCCACGACAGCCGAGGACCAGGACAAGCTCAGCGCCGCTGGGATCGACTTCCCGCATGGAACGCTCGTCAGCGAACACGTACTCTTTGTCAGGAAACATCCATGAGCTCACCTGCCCTGCTGCGGCCCGCAGCTCCCACATTGCCTGCGCTCTTTCGAGCCGTCCCGCATGGTGGCCGGCGTTTCTGGGAATTCTTCACTGTCAACATCCGCAACCCAAACACCCGCCGCGCCTACTTCAAAGCCGTCGAGGGCTTCGCCGCCTGGTGCCAGGAGAAAGGCCTGGGGGATCTCTCCGGGGTGACGCCGATGCACGTCGCGGCGTATGTCGAGCAACTCGGCCGCACCCACTCGAAGCCGACCGTCAAACAGCACCTCGCCGCGATTCGGATGCTCTTCGATTGGTTGGTGACCGGGCACATCATGGAGAGCAACCCAGCCCATGCGGTACGCGGACCGAAGCACAGCGTTAGAAAGGGCAAGACCTCCGTACTCTCGGCAGAGGAGATGCACGAGCTCCTGGCCGCGATCGACACCACTTCTCTGCTCGGGCTTCGCGACCGCGCCCTGATCGCGCTGATGGGCTACACCTTCGCCCGCGTCGGGGCGGCCACCGGCATGAAGGTTGAGGACTTCTACGTGCAGAAACGCCGCGGCTGGGTGAGGCTCCACGAGAAAGGCGGCAAGGTGACCGAGCTTCCCTGCCATCACAACCTGGACCAGTATTTAGAGGAGTGGATTGCGGCATCCGGGCTCGGCACCGAACCCG
>Ga0208357_1000994_pt1 | contig 21628 bp, 18 predicted proteins | sample NGESurdeep092012_6_FD_184487 | JGI IMG/M metagenome (GOLD analysis project Ga0208357, IMG submission 184487) | Arctic peat soil microbial communities from Barrow, Alaska - NGEE Surface sample F52-2 deep-092012 (SPAdes) | ecosystem: Environmental > Terrestrial > Soil > Wetlands > Peat ... | reverse complement strand
AGGGCGAAATGACACCCATTACAGGCAAACTTAAAGACGGAGTTCTCACAATACATCTGTCTGTTCAGGGAAATGATCTAAGCGCCGATTTAAAGAAGAGCGCTGTAAAATAAATAGGCTTCGTTCTAATCTAATTGCGTTTATGAATTGACGTTATAATATAACACTTTGGTATCACTATGTATCATGATGGTGGTGGCGACTCCCCAAACAAGAAAGTTTGCTCCATTCGTGCTCATCTTTTAGTCGAGCCTTATTAATAAATTATTATTCACACATAAATCCTAATGACACCGAAGCAATCTCCTCATTCAAAAAGATTGTTTCGGCGCATTTATCATTTTACAAACCTTATGATTGATTTATGCGCCTTGCAATGACGTTCCAAACGGGCAATACAAAATTGCCAGGAGAGCTGGTAAAAAATTCAATTCGGTTTATTAAATTTGAAAATAAGGAATCGCTTGCCTGCTAAGCGACAGTATGCGTTAGCATGCACATCCCGCTGGCCCTGAAACAGTAAACAAGGAAATAATTGTAAATCTTATTTTGAAACGCAAATAATAAAATAATTAATATCAGGAAAAAATCTTTCCTTTATATTATAAAATTGACATGGGTAATATTTGTAGCCCGACTTTTAAAATTGAATTTATTTTGAAACAAATATTTTGCACGCTATCATAAATTTTATAAACCATTAATAAATATTGTATGAAAAAGAAATTTCTACTATCAGCCTTCTTTACATTATCAATATCATTTTTGTTTGCCCAGGACAATGATATTACTGGCCACTGGACCGGAAAAGGCGGCCATCAATACATTATCACCTACGATCTTGTTGCCCAGGGTGATTCCCTTACCGGGAAAGATACGCATCCTGATGGTTCAGTTTCAGATATCAGCAATGGCAAAGTAATGGGCGATAGCATTTCATTTAATGTTCCCATGCAGGACATGCAGGGCGCAATGACACTCGTACCCATTACAGGCAAACTTAAGGAGGGAATCCTCACATTACATCTGGCTGTACAGGGACATGATATAAGCTTCTATTTAAAGAAGACTCTTGTAAAATAAATAGGCTGCGTTCTAATTTGATTACGTTTATACATTAACGTTATAATGTAAAACTTTGGTATCACCTTGCGCCATGCTGTTGTTAGCCCCTCCGCTAACACGAGAATTTGTTTCGTTCGGGCTCGTTTTTTAATCAAGGCTCACCAACAAATTATTATTTATCGCAAATCCTGATCAGGATATTTAATTTCAATCTTCAAAGAACTGTTGGCAGAAACACCAATAGTACCAAGAATTTGCATTAACAGTATTTTATCATAAATGGCGCTTTCATCTTTAAACCGAAACAGTATAAATCTATCTGTATAATAAAGAAATATTTTATAAATCTTTAAAAAAATTATTATGAAAAAGAAATATGTCCTTTTCCTGGCTCTTATAATCGCGTTAGGTACTGCTGTAAGCGGATGTTACGTGGATAGAGGTTATTATCGTCCCCACTACCATCACTATCATCATTACTATTACAATCATAATTATTAAGAAGCGTGGCCAGAAAATGCATAACTGCCGCAATGAAACGATTGCGGCAGTTTTTGATTAAATAGTAATGCGACAGATCCTCTATAACTATATGAATCTTTCGCGAGGTATGAAGAGTTCGATAGACTTATTATATAACAGTTACTGTTAGATGAAAATAAAATTAATTGAAAGAAAAAAGCAATTCCAGACGTAAGATCTTTTTGTAAAGAATCTGCTAACGAAAGCAATCACGCATGCTTCTCTGCCCATTGTTGCAACATCACGATGGCTTTTGCAAGTGTTCCTGCAGAACCTTTAAAATTCTCGGAGCCTTCCGGCTTTCCATCCACCCCATACCATTCGTAAAACCCTTTGTTTTTAATTACCCTGTCAATCATGGGGCGTATTTCTGCATAAGCTTCTTTCACAAAACCATTGGCAACCAGTTGCTGGATCATGCGTGCACCAAACCAGGTCCAGTCTCCGCCGTTTTGATAGATATAAGGTTTTGCCATTCCGCCGTGAAAAAAACTATCAGGATAAACAGGGTATATGGTGAGCCCGATGGAAGGAGCGCCCGACAAACGGACGTCTTCAAGCATGTGTTTATTGGAAGCTTTAATTTCGGCTTTACTCAGAAGGCCCGCTTCTATAGCCACAGCAGTACCTCCATGATAAAATACTTTTGACTCATCAAAATCTGCGGGTATTGGAGATTTATCAAGATAAATATGCGGAATAAATTTTTGGTTCTTTGCATCCCATAAATATTTGCGTGCATTTTCAGCAACACTACTACTAAGATTTTTCCATTTTTGTTGCTGAGAGGGATCTTTGGTCATCCCCGCCAGGTCATTGAGTGCGATGATAAACATGGCATTATCATAAATATCAATAGCAGGTGTAGTAGTCGAATCAATATCTACCACATCGTCGGTATGTGGTTGCACATCTCCTCAGTCGGCAGTCATAGCTCCCCAAAGCAATCCGTATTTTTTACTATAACGTTCTTTCATTAAATAATCCACCATCAGGCCCATGCGCTCCAGAACGGTTTGCCCCGCTATGTTTTCGGAAAGAATGGACGTATCTCCAGTGACCCTCACGTATTTTGCTACTGTTTGTATCAGCGAAGTTTCCTGGTCGGTTTCTACTGTGTTTTTAAAACCGACATGAGCAGTATCCGCTTTGGAACGGTATTGATTCGGATCGTACCAGTTAAAATCTTTGTTCAGCACATAGCCATCAACGATTTCGTTGTCGGGTTGTTGCAGCGCAAAAAATACCAAAATGGCTCCTCTTATCTCTTTGGGATCTACTACCTGCAACGCCGTTTCCACGAAGGTATTCATATCGCGCACCCACACCTGCGAATAGCCGCTCCCGGCATTGAAACCTTTTTGTAGCAGGGAGTGCGCCATGCTGTCCACCCGGGTAAGAGATGAATCCCTGAGAATTGCTTGTGCCAATGATTTGTCGGGGTTGCGATGTGTGGAACAGCCTGCCAGTAAACAAAGTGTGGCAATCAACAGAATTTTTTGCTTCATTGATGAATAGTTTGGTGACGCTGCCGGTGATGTGGCAAATCATGCTGCAAATATAAATTATCCGGGTACTTTCCTGATCTGTTGCCTTTCCCTATTTTTTCTGTAATTCAATTGCTACGAGTTTCAACCCGATGAATAATGAAATACCTTCAAAGGCTTTAGCCAAAAACTATTGATTCTTTACAATGTATGGTCTTTAAATTTTGGCTAAAGCCGGGAGAAATTACTGCAGTTCAATTAACTAAAGTTAGTGGCTATTGATGCAATACATGAAGAACAAATTCAATAAAAATAACTAAAGAGAGAGATTATAAAAGAAATAAACCCCTTTTCAATTTTTATATTATTGTGTAACTGATAAGGTTAAACGAAAATTGAAATTAGATTGAAAGGAGCATGCCCACTCACAAATTATTTTCTTTGCCCCCGATTTTGAGTTTATGTTAATTGACCACGATTACTGACGATCCCGATACGCCATTCACATTAGCCATAATGGTAACTACTCCTTTTCCAATTGCCTTGACTATACCATCATTACTGACTTTCGCAACTGAGTTGTCACTCGTGTGGTATTGAATGTGAGCGTTGGCCAGGTTCACAAAAGAACCATCATTATTAACTGCTTCTATAATGTTATCGGCCAAAGAGTGAGGCTGTTCCCTTGCTGTATTGATATCACTTTCTATCCATTTATTTTTTCCCTTCAGGTTAATAGTTTCCCCAATATGATAACTAATCCTCTGCGGCTGTACCGTTACATAGACAATCTTTGGCGTAAGGTTACCCTGGATATTAACGGTACCGGATATAGCAATGTTCCGGGAATTAGAGCCAACATGGAACTCGTACTCTCCGTTGTAAACAACGCTCCTGAGATCTTGCTCATTCCAAAATGCCAGATCGGCGGCCTTAACCATAAGTAAAATATGTTGGGTCTGACCAGGTTGAAGCGTTTCGGTCTTTTGAAATCCTTCAAGTCTTTTGATAGGGAATGTCTTTCCTTTTAACTTGGGTGATGTTACATAGAGCTGTGCCACTGTTGCTCCCGATGTATTACCGGTGTTCGTAACTTCAAAGCTTATTGTAATACTGTCATTAGGCGATATATCTCCGGAAGAGATAGCCATGTTGGAATACTTAAATTGACTATAACTTAATCCAAAGCCGAATGGATAAGAAGGTTTGCCTGTGAAATACATATAAGTACGGCCCAACCCATTAGTTTTATCCGGAGCCAGATAATAGTTGGACATGCTGGGAAGTTGTGTGGCATCTTTATACCACGTAAAGTTAAGATGTCCGCACGGATCTTTTTTCCCCAACAAAACATTTGCTAATGCCGTACCCTGGCTTTCACCATTATATCCACTAAACACAATAGCAGGGAACAGATGCTGTACATAATTAATCTTGACCGGGCCATCGGCCTGAATGACCATCACCATGTTTGGATTTCCTAATGCAGTCACCTGGTAAATCAATGATGTATAATTGCCGGGCATTGCCAGGTTTTGGCGATCCTGACCTTCATGTGCCACATCATCATCAGTTCCTACGAAAACGATAACCAGGTCTGCACTTTTGATATCAGATTTTGTCTTTGAACTCAGGAAGGCAGGAGACTCGGCTGTGGTGGATGAACCGGTGCTATCAAAAATCACTGCAGCACCTGGGATAGCTGCTTTTACTGCAGCAGTTATCCCTAGTACTGCACTTACTTTCAGGGTTGGGTCGCCTGAGTAACCGCCTAAAGTCACTTTGTTTGCGAGATTACCGACAATTACCACCGTCTTCAATTTTAAAGGGTCTATTGGAAGCAGGCGTTTATCCATACCCGTTACAGGATCATTCTTTAATAGTACCAGCGAATTTTCAGATACTTCTTCAGACAGCTCCTGGTGGGCGGTACTTTGTATTACAGCTTTAGTAATTTTAGTATAGGGAACCTCATCCGGTGGGTCAAATTCTCCCGTTCTCATCCTTATGGTAAATACTCGTGTCAACGCTCTGTCAATGACATCTTTGCTTAAAATACCTGCCTTGATTGCTTCTTCTACATTAGGAAAAGTATATTCATCGCCTGTGCAATTGAGATCGGTACCTGCCCTGACTGCATAAGCCTGGCCACCGGCTGCTCCCGAAACGGACTTACCTGTTTTCTCATTAGTCCAGGTTGACTTACTGCCTTTCTGATCTGTTTTCCAGCCAGGAGGCGCCCAGTTGTGTCCCCCGGGAAATGTATTATAAGTAGTTCCTACTGCTCCGCAATCAGAGGTGATATAACCAGTAAATCCGAATGTTCGCTGGCCAAGCTCGTTAACCATGTAGGTACTTGCCACTGCAGGCGTTCCGTTAATAGCATTATAGGAGGTCATCAAACCAGCAACATGAGCTTCTTCAATAAGGTAACGGAAAGTAACTGAATAGTAATCCCGAATCACTTCATCATTTACATCGGATGAAATACCCTGCCGGTTGTTTTCAATATTGTTCAACGCAAAATGTTTGGCAGTTGCTGCCACCTTCAGATATTTGCTTTGTGGCTCTCCGTTCATTGTTTGTCCCTGGTAGCCATCAACAAAGGCCGCCGCCATGTGCGAGGCTAAAAAAGGATCTTCACCAAATGCTTCATCGGTACGTCCCCAACGAGGATCTCTGTCCATATTAATCGTCGGTGCCCAATAGGTTAAATTGCCATAGTCATCCCGGGATTCCCCAAGATTATTCTGTGCTGAACCAAACAGTGTTTTATCCAGAAAGCCGCGGGCTTCATCCGAAACGGCAACTGTTTCTTTATAGATAAGTTCGGGATCCCAACTCATTGTTGACGCAAAATTAGTTGGAAAGCTCGTCGCGTGGGGAGAGCCGTAGGCTTCCTGGTGAGCGGCATCTCCATTGTGTAAATTGCCAAACATCGCATTGATTCCATGTTGGCCTTCGCTCCAATAAATATATTGATGTACGCCCAATCTTGGAATGGCCGGGGCATTATTGGTATGAAGCTGTTCCACTTCTTCATTTAAAGTCATATGGGAAACAAGATCAGCGGCCCGCTCACTGAAGGAATAATGTGTATTCAAATAAATAGGTTGATGGCCGGACTGAGTTACAGACATATCCGCTCCTGGAGAGGATTTTGCATTTTGTGCATAAAGTCCCGCCGGAATAAATACAATTAGTAATAAAATATAAATTATGAGAAATGGAAAGATATTTTCATTTCTAAATAGGATACCATACTTTTTTTGTTTCATCAGATAATCTTTTTTATATGTTTGATTTTGTTGGTTGCTTTAATATAAGGTGGGTCAAGGGTTTCAAAGTTGCAAACTGATATTTTTAAAAAAATACAATGAAATACAATGAGCCTTTATTAGTAGTAATCAAGATTGAAAACAACGGTGCTAAAATTACGGAAAAAGTAATTACATCTCTGCTCCTTTATGATTTTAAAAATTTCACTATCATTTAGAAAGATTCAAAGTTCATGAAATTTAAAATTTCCATTGAATTCTAAAGTTTTCAAATGATGTCCTGAAACAATATGGAAGCCTGCTATAGCCAAAATCTATTTATTCTTTACAATGTTTATTCTTTTAAATTTTGGCTAAAGCCTGGAAAAAACTAATACAATTCCACTAACTAAAGTTAGTGGCAATTGATTCAATGCATGAAGAACAAATCAATAAATTTATTTAGCTTAAAGAATTAGCTATTGGAAACCTTGCTTAATGTGTTAGAATGTTTCAATTGCCACGGGTTTCAGCCCGTGGATGAATAATAAAATGTTTTCAAAGTCTTTAGCCAAAATCAATTGATTCTTTACAATGTTTATCCTCTTAGATTTTGGCTAAAAGGTTCATCTCAGCAATGGCCTTAAAAATTTTTCTTTTTATTGCACTGAAAGCTTTGACTGTATCAAACTCTTCTCTTTTATTTTGGTTTCAGTCTTCATAATTTATAATGTCCGGATACTACTTTTTATAGATTTTACTTCTGTTGAATAAAATGAAGTAGCTTTTAAAATGTCTTTTTTTATTGCCTCACTTCTTTTTATTCTACTTTCCTTTTGGGGAGAGTGGGGGAGTGGTACCAAATTTTTTAAAGCACTACTTCCTCTGCCTCTTTTATGGTACCAGCAGGAAAATGAATGACATCTCTTGCTTCTTTTCCCGGTAAAGAAACAATGCATTCATCTCTTCTGCTTCTTTCCCCACATAAAGAAACAATGGATTGGTATCTTCTGCTTCTTTCGCTACATAAAGAAGCAATGGATTGATATCTTCTGTCTCTTTTCTTTTATAAAGAAGCAACTGATTGACATCTTCTGCCCCTTTCCCCCGATAAAGAAGCAAAGGATTGATATCTTCTGTTTCTTTTTTGATGTAAAGAAGAAAAGGGGCGGCATCTGCTTCCTTTTTATTTGAACAAATCCTCTTTTTTTTACCATTAGATACACTTATTTAATGGCCCCCGGCACACATATATTCATAACAGATACTTGATCTTTTGCCCATTGTTTTTTTATCAAAAGCATCTTTAGGGCTCAGGAGGGACCAATATGGCTCATCACGCATAGTATGTAAAATAATTTCAGTGCTGGCGCGGTTTTATTATCAGCGCTCGCAATTCCGCGACGCAGTAAAATTTTAATTATATGAAAATTATCAAGTTGAACCTGAGTGCCTCTAACTACTCAGATCCCGATTTTCTGAAAAAGGCCAACTTTGTGCTCACAAGCATGACGGGTAATGCTGCTTTTCCGAAAACCGTTCCGCCCCTTGCCGAGTTCAAAGTCGCTATTGATGCTTTTAGCGAAGGCCTTGTTGGCGCTGCCGGTGGCAACCATAGTATGGTAGCCACTAAGAACGAAAAGCGCGCTGAGCTGGAAGCCCTTTATGTAAAACTAGGACTGTATGTAATGTACATTGCCGTAGGTAATGTGGCCGTCCTGGTAAGCAGTGGATTTACTTTGGCCAAGGAGCGTGAGCCTGTTTACATTCAAAACCCCGGTAATGTAACTCTTACCAACGGCGTTACCTCCGGTGACCTGGAAAGTATGGTTGCGAATGTAAAGGGCAACAAGATTTACCTGCACCAGATCACCGACAACGAGCCGGGCGACCATACGGTGTGGGATACACGCACTTGCAGCCGTAGCCGTTACACCTTCAAAGGGCTGGTACCCGGTAAGAAATACTGGGTGCGCGTGGCAGCTACGGCCAGTGGCGATCAGATAGCCTACAGCACAGTGGCTTCGCAGTATGTGCTATAAAGCGATTTAGTAGGTTTCTCAATTTAAAAGCTGTTACACTCTTATGGTAGCAGCTTTTTTTATGGTGCTTTCCATACATGTATAATAATTACAAAATACATGCGTTCTATCTGTGAAGAGCCCTGATCCATGCCGGGCAGATGAAAGCCGCAGGTAGCCATTGTTCTTGTTATCATTATTTTTATTCCGTTGTCACCATTAAACCCTAATAATATGGCCTCACGTAAAAAATCCCGAAACCTTATCAGAAAAATGAGCGCGCTAAAAGCCGTTGCAACTCCTGCTGTAGAAACCATTTCAGAAATATGGTACACCAACAGGCAGGTGTGGAAAATACTGGGCATCAGTCCCAGCACTGCCAAGAGATGGAGGGCCGACGGCTCACTAATATCCTCAAAGAAACATGGCAAAGTCTATTTTAATCATACTCATGTACAAAATCTGTTGAAAAGCGGCCTGAAATCAATAGTAACCTTCACTACATTGCTCCTGCAATTTACTGATGGATGGGATATGCTTGTCGCGTGATTCCTTTTATTCCTGGATTATATTTTGGATAGCTTCCATTTTCATTGAGGTACTTCAAGTATTGTGCAGCGAACAAAGAAATTAATTTTTTTTTTATTTTTTTTATTGTTGTGTAACTGAGAAGGATAAACGAGAATGGAATGGATTGGAGTTCAAGCGTGTCTACCTCACAGAATCTTTGCTACAAAGTTTGTGGTAAAATGGGGGAGCTTACATACTAAAATAAACAGTTAATTACTACATTGATTATAATCCTTTCTGTTTAGAAGATTTATTCCAAAACCTGATTGTAAAAAAAATTAGTAGTCCTGTTAAAATAACCGTCATTGGTATTAATGAAGTCCTATTATTAGCAATGTCAGAGTCTGAAGAAGTAAATATTCTAAAAGTTTCTTGAATTGCTCCTAGACTTAAAAGAGAAAATAGTATCGCAAGTCCTTTCCATTTATTCATAAGTATTTGTCATTTTTGAAGTGTCAGTTTAATGGTGCATGTTAGCTGCCGTTTTACTCTGTCCTCGAAGCACAACTGTTTGAAATTCGTAGGTAGATTGTTCAAAGCGATTAGCATTCATTGTTGTATCAGTTGTCGTCATACTTTTACTTAAAAATATATCCTTCCCAAGAGTCCGGGTCACCACCTGCAATGCAGTAAATTTTGTATGGTGGTTCATTATTATAAATGTAGTAATCGGTTACCATATTTTTTGACTGATTTGTTTTAAGGTTTATCAATGAATCGTAGCTTACTAAAATTGCCCAACCGCCATTGAATGAACTCTTGTCTATTTTCCATTTCCCTTTTCCGCTGCAAAGTTCGTAGGAGAATGATTCTGCGATTGGAAAGTCAGTAACAACGAAAGTACTATCAGCTTTTAAAATAATTGTCGGCGTCAAATTTTTATCATCTCTTTCAAGTGCGAATGAATTTTTAGTATCAAACTTATAAGTGCCGACAAGTTTACTGAAGTTTGGTTCTATTGTCGCAAAATGACTGTAAGGAGAAGAAAATCTTTCTCCGTTTACTAGTCCGGCTATTCCAAAAATTAATGCCGGAGCAAAAGTCCCACAGATTGCAATGATGAAACCAATCTTAAATGATTTAAGTCCGAATGAAGTTGCGTTGTGTTTATTTACAAGTCGCAGAATGAGTTCAATAACCCAACCAAACGTGTAAAAGAAGTTTGCAAGAAATGTAAAGCGCATAATAGCTAACCCTGAAACAAAATCTTCAGCACCGTCAACAACCAATGTCATGCAAAGTATGCCTAAGGTTCCCGTTACCAGCAATGTCAGGTTGTAAGGGATTCGTCTTAGCTCCCACCACATTATTACATGATACCATTTTCTTTCCGTTTCGGGAAGTTTATGTGTAAGTAGTTTATTTAAAAATCCGTTCATTTCTTGCAGAATGTTTTTTCCCATTACCAGTGTCCCGAAAAATGGCAGCTAACAGCAGTTCATTTAAGAACTTATTTTGTTTTTCAAATATAATTCAATTGGAAGTCATTTTATCCTGCGGGTAAAATATTTTGAGAACCGTTGTATAAAAAATGATCCGGCGTATTTTGAAGATAATGGCTTTTAGAGAAGCTAAATAGGAGCAAATTGTTTTCCTGGCAGATCATTACCAAAGACCACACAGTAAACAAAGAAATAAATCGTTTTCCTGTTTTCTTTTATTGTTGTGTAACTGATAGGGATAACCGATAATTAGATTGGATTAAAGCAAAAACATTGCTACCGTACAGAATCTTTGATACAAACTTGCGCTAAAATGGCGTTGTAAATCCGGATAGCGTTGTGAATTCAGTAAATTCTTTTCCGTCATAGCGATAGAGTCCGAATTCTTTTGTGCCAACCCAGATTGCGCCGGAATTGTCTTCTGTTATGCTCCAAACTTGATTATTTCTCATTCCTGCTGATGAAATCGAGGTAAAAGTCTTTCCGTCATAAACTGTTATACCTTTTAATCCACTTCCACCGGTACCTGCTTTACCTAAACTGCCAAACCATATATTTCCATTTTTGGCTTCATATATGCAACTAGCCATATTATCATAAACACCATCCTTTTCTGTAAAACTTTCAATTGTATTTCCCTGCCCGACTTTGTCGTTCAGGCGGGCATTGAAACGGCAAACGCCATCGAGTCGTGTTGCCATCCAAATATTTCCTGATTTATCTTCTATCATTTGTAATGTATGAAATGTAGAACGCTTTACATTATGAAAAGATTCTCCATCAAAATAGTTTAAACCGTTGGATGATGAACTAAACCTAATGTTTCCTTTTCTGTCTTCAAGAATAGCTGAAATAAATCCTTGTCGCTTGAAATCAGCAGTTCTACCTTTTGGTACTTCTTTCCAGGTACTGTCGGAATATTTAAAATTGGTTAATTTAATTCCATCATACTTCCATAATCCCTCACTTTCTGTTCCAAACCAAATATTTCCTTTTTTATCGCCCATTATACAGAATACGTTTGTTTTTTTTATTGATGAAATGTTATTGCCTGCATCAAATTTTGAACCTTCAAATCCGGGTATTTCTAAACGACTGAAACTATTTCCTTTACTGTAAAAAATTCCGTTGTTAGTAGCCACCCAAATATTGCCTTTTATGTCTTGAGCAATACCAACAACAAAATTGCTTGAAAGTCCTTCTTTTTCTGAGTAACGGGTAAATACTTTTCCATCGTATTTATAAATTCCTGCACCTGTAGTGCCAAACCAAAGATTTCCGTCTTTGTCTTTCATAGAACAGCGAAACATTGTTTGAGGACTAACTCCTTCCGGCAAAGTAATTTTCGGTTGTCCGGCAATTGTTGTTTGCTGACTGGTTTTTGCATTGGTTGAAAAGTTTGTGTTGGTTTGTCCATTGCAAGAGGTAATCGTTATGAACAAGCTGAAAAGTAAAACTGTATTCAATGTTCTGATTGTATGGTTCATTTGACAATTATTGTAATGGGTATTAACATAATTTCTGCTGTTTCGCAAACATTGCTGCCAACTTTTTCGCATTGGTCCTTGAGTAAACCTATTTCAGGACAAGATAAAATGATCCGGCGTATTTTAAAGGTAATGACTTTTAGAGAAGCTAAATAAAAGCAAATCGTTTTCTTTGCACATCATACACTATTAAAGGCCAATAAACTAAGTTCGCCTGACTGCGTCTTTCGGGCAGGGAATAAATCGTTTTTCTATTTTTTTATTATTGTGTAACCGATAGGGTTAAACGAAAATTGAATCGGATTGAAGCACACGCTTTTATCTCACAGAATCTTTGCTACAAAGCTTGCGCTAAAATGAGCTTGGCTGTGGCTTATCTCCATGAAATATATTTCTTTCGGCGTCCTCCAGAATGACATTTCCTTTATTGGCTATCATCAAATTTTTAAATTCGCTTACTTTTACCCAATACAATATAAAAGTTACTAACGCTGCAAATCCGACAAAGGGGATAAAAGACACGATGTTGCAAATATTCCATGCAAGCCCAATATTATAAGTGGGTTTGCTTTCTGTAACCGGAATGTGCAACTTATTACATTCAGCGCTTATGGACTGTGAAATCTTATCGACTACTATAAATTGCCAGACAATGTTGAAAAGAGGAATGAACATAAGCCATACATTTGATGGTTCCATCTTCCTGTTTTCAGGAGACACCGTGTTCAGGGTTTTCTGTAATGTGAGCAGAAAAAATATGCCTGGAATCAATATAATTAGAAGACCTAAAAATAGGAACACAAATTCTCCGGAGCCGGGCATTTGTAATAGTAAATTCATGTGATTAATTTTAAGGATGATATAAAAAAGTAAATGTTTTTTTATTGCATTAACACCGAAAACGATGTCGGGTAAAGAATTATTTTTTTCATGATTGATGGTCTTTATTAAAAGTGATAATGATTATTAATTTTTTAAAGTGCCCGTAGCAGTCGTACAATTCAGACTTCGGTTTATTTTATTTTCCTGCATCATGTAAAATTTTGGTTGCTTTATCCCAACGGTAAAGTCCCGTACTTACAGATGCTGAAACCATTAATTCAAAGGCTGCTTTATCACTGCCCGTTTTTTTGATAACATTCATTACCAGCTCATCTGTGACTTTATAAGAAGCTTCACCTATCAGTAGTGCAATTTCATTATAGGGTTCTTCAATGTGCGCCTCGCCAATTGCTCTCTTTCCTACGGCCTGTCGAAGAGAACTACTCGTGATTCCCTTTCCCTCAAAAATCCGCTGGCGTAATATTTCCGCCATAGAACTATGATCAGGGCGTTCAGGAATACCCTTATTGCCAAACACGTATCCCTGTACCAGCATCCGTTTAGCAGCTTTTTCTGAATCAGATTTTGTCAAAAGTGCAAAATTAAATGCATTAGCACAACGGGTAGTTATGGCAAATAATGATGCAATTGCTATTGCATCCTCAAGTTCTTTGTATGTAACCCCTAACTCTAGCACAATTTGTACATCTTCCATACTAATCTCGCCCGGATGTTGTGTTAATTTCTCTAAAAAAACAAAGGTGGCTTTTAGTTTTTCTGATAATCCTGTCTCATCTATATCGGAAAGTGCGGAGTTTACTGTCGAATTTCCTAATTCCAGCGAAGAAATAGCTCCATGTGCATCAATACAAAATGGACAAGCATTCCATTTGGCAATCATAGCAGCCATTAGCTCCCTTTCACCTACTGTCCAACCACTTTTACCTCTCATAGCAGCATGAGTCCATGCAGCCATTGGGTCGCCATAAAATTTTTTATGATACATTACTATCCTGGCTGCATCTGGCAGTCGCATGCCTGAAACCATTGAGATGAAACGAATTAATATCCGGTTAATGAAACCGTCTCCCCGTTCGACCTCAGGCACCCGCATTTGACTTTGTACTTGTTTTCTTTTCATTTTTTTTCACTTAATTTTTTGTAAGATGTGTTTCATGAAGTACAACGATATAAACTTTGCAGGTGGGGAAATAGATTTACGCCTGCCGGAATCACGCAAGTGCGGAACCAAATTTAAAATAAAAAGTTCATTGTTATTACAATCGCTAACAAAGTTTATTCAGCCCGGAATCACGCAAGCAGCAAATCATTCACTAACAAAGACCAGTAAACCAAGGCCGCCTGACTTCGCCTTTCGGGCAGGAAATAAATCGTTTTTTTATTTTTAATTGTTAGGTAGCTGATAAGAATAAACGCAAATGAGATTGAATTGAAAGACGTATTGATAAACGCAAAGATTTTTCTGAAAAGTTTGCGGCAAAAATGGAGAAAGGTTTCAATCTTTTGGTTCCCACAATTCAATTTTGTTTTCTTCTGCGTCAAGGATATGTAAAAATTTACCGTAATCAAATGTTTGGATAGTGTCCACAATGGTTACCCCATTCTTTTTTAATTCTTCAACAAGCGCTTCCAGGTTTTCAACCCTGTAATTTATCATAAAGTCCTTTGTTGAAGGTTCAAAGTATTTTGTCGTTTCGGAAAACGGCGTCCATTGTGTTTGTCCTTTCTTTGTGCTGTCTGCACCTTCATACCACTCAAAAGTTGCCCCATATGGGTTTGTGTTTAAACCAAGATTTTTTTCATACCATTCTGTCATTTTTTTTGGGTCTTTGCATTTGAAAAAAATGCCACCAATGCCTGTTACTTTTTTCATTTTTGTTGTTTTTTTATTTTGTTTTGTAATTATTGTCTTAAATGCGAAACCTGAAAGAAAGGATGCTGTAATAATTAAAACTATAAATGAAGTCTTTTTCATTTTGTCTGAATTTTTGTCGTTTATGATGTTGTTCGTTACGCTTACCGCTAATGTTCGGGTATTTGCGAAGGCAGGGAATCCATTGATTTTCCGGACCTAAACAAATGCCCATTTGAAAATATATTGTTGAAGTTATGAACTAAAACTGAAAATTGAACTTCGAGCCCGAACCACTGCTGATGCTTACACATAGCTGATGTTACATCGTCTGACCCTGCTTTTGCAAAGTCTTTTGTTGTAAGCATACCCAAGTCCCCGAGTGCTCAATTTTTTTTTACTGTAACTCTAATCTCAAATTCCGTTGCTCTGAGAAAGGCATTTCAAACTGGCACTTATTATACTCTTTGTCGCAATTGATTTTAAGCTTCAGATTGAGTAAGTTGTACATGGTCGCATTAGTGATTTTTCCATCAGACTTTTGAACTGTGCTATTGATATAAAAATATTCCCGACCATATTGAATTAGATATTTTTCTGGCCCTTGTTGCATTACCATTTGAAAATTATTAATAGTATCCTTAACAACGGGAGTATTCATGTCGGGAGTCAGGAAAGAAAGGCATGGTTTAGAAGGTGGCTTGAACGATGTAGTTAGCATAACCTGGCTTTTGGTGATATCTGTTATTTTTACTGAGATGTCAATACAATCTTCACCCTTTAAAATAGTTGAGCCATTTGAAAAATCAGCTTTGACAGGTTGATCAATTGATGTAGTATCTGCTTTTTTATTGAGCTTTGTAGCACCTACCAAAGGGCTAACCGCAATGAAAAAAGTATTAAAATCCTGAATGGGCTCAGTCATTTCTGGTACTTCAATCTTTGGCAAATCAATCTTCCCTTTTGGATCTAATGAAATCAAATAGGGTTTAACAGACAGGATTGCTTTTGTTGCATCAATTGTATCTTTTTCAGTGATAGTTACCCTGGAAATCCAGTGCACTTCATCATAAGGGCATCCTAAACTATCTTTTACAACTTTCAACTCGCAAATTGAAATATTGGTATGGTCCCATTTACCGTTGTGCAGTTCTTCCATTGTAAGCTTATAGCGGTACGTATCGCCCACCTTATACTTTCTTCCGAATGTTTCATTTTTCGGCAGTTCTGCATTCTGAGCAATTGATTGACAGCAACTCATTGCCAATAATATGGTCGTGATCAATGCGCAAATTTTCATTGACATAATTTATCATTTAATAATAAACTGCAAGGGTTGCTCACAACGGTAAAGCTTTGGCAGACTGGAAAACAGCATTCCTTTCTGCCCGAATCCCGCAAGTGCGGGACCAAATATATAATTAAAAGTTCATTGTTACTTGCATCGCTGAACAAAGTTTTTTCAGCCTGGAATTCTGCAAGTAGCAGATCATTCACTACAAATGGCCAGTAAACCAAGAAATAAATCGTTTTTTTATTTTTTATTGTTATGTAACTGAGAGGAATAAACGAAAATGAGATTGAATTAAGGCATAAGCATGACTCCCTCACTTAATCTTTGCTACAATGCTTATGCTAAGATGGTGGAACCTACGATGCCGGTAAACAGTATTGCTGCGAGGCGACGTGATAGTTGCATAATGAAAGATCAGTAGAAAATAAAATCAGCCGGGTATTAAAGTTATGTCTTTTGCTGAATTTATTAGTCCATGTTGATTTTTTTAAGTAAGGCTTTAAATCTAGGCTCATTTCTTATCGGATCTAATGTGGGGTCAACCTTAATATGCCACATACGAATGTCCCTTACCTGGTAAGCAGTTTCTAAATAGGTAAGTGCCTTATCAAAATCTCCGATAGCGATATATGCTCTGGCAACATTATAAGGCGATTGATTGGGATGTTCTTGCAAAGATTTTTCGAGTTCCGTCTTTGCACGAACTTTATCACCCATAGCAGCATACAAGTAACTGATGCAAGGCCCCTTCAAATCCAGCATAAGATTAATGCTTCCCGAAGGAAGCGCGCTTAACACATTTAAAGCTTCTGCAAAGTTTTTTCTTTGAACAAGTACAATAGAATATGTTCCACGGAGATTGTAATTACCAGGGTCCATAATATAGGTTTTCTTAAGCTGGAGGTATGCTGAATCATATTTCCTGGCATCAAAATAATTTCTTCCAAGTGCCCAGTTTATGGTAGTTGAAAGAGGATCCAAGCTTAGTCCTTTTTTTACTTCATTAAGACCTGCGTCTGTGCTATTATAATTCCATTGTAAAAGATTTCCATAAAACACGTGCGCAAAACTGTAATTCGAGTTAGCTGCAATAGCTTTTTCAAACAGCGCTTTAGCTTTGGCCCAGTCATAATCGTAAATACAGGTAATCAATCCGGAAGTTGCCAGCGCTTCGCTCAGGTTACTATCGAGTGAAAGGGCTTTTGCTACATATTGCTTTGCTATGGGAATTGCATCCAATGAACTTAATCCCTTCGAATTTATAGAATAGATATCAGCAAGGCCGCTATATGCTAACGCATAGTCAGGATCAAGGGCAATTGCCTTTCTGTAATTTGCCTCAGCGCTATCCTGATCCTGAGGAGTTCTTTTATCCCAAAAATATCTGCCTTTGATATAATAATTATAGGCATCCGTATTATTTGTATATTCTTTGTTAATACCATTTTTGTCATCCTGGGTTAAACGTGCAGATAATGACGCAGCAATTTTTTCGGCCACATCCCTCTGCAATTTTAGTACGTCCCCCCATTTCCTATCATCGTCCATATCCCATATAGTTTTTCCGCTATTCACGTCAGTTAATTCTGTTACGATATGAAGGTTATCGCCTTGTTTCTGAATAGTGCCTGTTAGAATTGCTTCAACGCCTAATGTATGGGCAATGTCAAGTATATTCTGTTTCGGGTCCTTAAATGTTTTTACAATAGCCCAGCCCGGTACCTTAGAAAGACCGGAAAGATTGGAGAGTTTATTGATGATGTCAATTGTAAAACCGTCATTGATGTATTCATTGCCTGAATCTGAAGAAATGGTTTCAAAAGGCAATACGGCTATGGATTTATCCTTGCCTGTAAAGCCGGGATATTTATAATAAATACGGTAAACAAAAAATGCAAATATGCCAAGTATAATAATGGCAGAAGGAAGAAGTAATCTTTTCAGGTATAATTTCTTTTCCCTAAGCTTGCCTTCCATATCCCTTTTATCAGGCACAATAAGGCCTTCATTGGTAAGCGCAAAAACCTCCATCTTTTCATCCACATTCTTAAACTCAAACTTTCCAATGGAAACACTCTTAAATTCCGGTTGATTCTTAATCTTGCTGCAAATTTCCGAGGAAAATAGAATTGAATTAGCTACGCCTAATGACTGAACACGTGAAGCAATATTTACTCCGTCGCCAAATACTTTACCGCCCTCAATAAAAATTTCTCCAACGTGCAGGCCTATACGCAAAGGAACTTTGGGTTCCGACCGGAATTCCTGTTGCATTTCCATTGCGCACTGTACTGCCTGGGTGGCGCTGCCAAAAGAACAAAGACTGCCGTCACCGAAGTCATTTAGAATTTCACCGCCGTGAGATACAACAAAATGATTAAGTATTGCAACATAACGTTTGTTTATTAGCAAGGCTGTGTGCTCATCCTTCTGCATTATAGCTGTAGAGCCAACAATGTCTGTAAATAATATAGCTGCTAACCGGCGGGAAGGTTCCATATAGCTTCTTATAAAATTAAATCTTCTCCTAAAGTAAAACTAATTAAGGAGAACCCTCATTTTATGAATTCAACAGACATACCGGGGATACCGGGGAATAGGTTTGGGACAAATGTCTAGAAGGTAAATGTATATCCCACAAAAAATACCGAATTAGCGAAATGCCCAGGTGTAATCGAATTTATTCCTGTTATGGCAGCCATTCTTTCATCAGGAACCGTTTCGATAGTGGCCCGCGCAATTGGGAGTGTTACGAAGCTATATAAAAATGACTTTGTAAATTTGTATTGAATTCCGGGCTCCGCCGAAAAAATATGACCCACTCTTCTAAGGCCATCATCCTTACCAATTAAATCGTGAGCAGGCGCTCCTTCGTAACGAAGACCAGCCGTCGCTACTAATCTGTTAAAGGTGAAATTAGCGCCTCCGCGCATTGTATAACCGTCAGGAACGCTATTGACGTCATAAGTTGCAGCATGAAAAAGTGTGACTTGATCTGGGGTGAGCAGTCCGGGAGGCCAGCTTGCTACCCCATTTACATCTTTTGGACTTATAAGGTAAAAGAAATTTCCGTAGATGCTGATGTTTGGGTTAAAAATGTAATAGGCATTTAGTTGTGTAGTAATGCCAGTACCTCCATCTCCCAATTGGATGGCTACATTCACCGGCGCTAGCTCCCTATAGGTTTTATCGGAAGAACGGGTATAAAAATAATCTTCTGTTTGGTAGTTGCCTGTGGGAAATTTGATTCCAAGCCCCACCTGGATATTTCCTTTGCTGGCCTTGGCAGAATTCAACAGCCATTTATACACCGTAAAACGAATGTCCCCGATTCCGAAAGCATGAGTTGAATGCGCATCTCCAGATGCATGCTCAAGCGCTCCGTATGTTTCATTTGAAGAAACCGGCATGTCCAGGCTGATGTTCCAACCGTTTTGCAAAACCCTGGTCAATTCCAAATTCATTGTGTACTCATACAGTGTAACACCGCTGCTCAAATCGCTTGGGGTAATATTTGTTTTGCCATCAAGAAACCTGTAGGCTTCAAAATACCGGTTATTTATATCCATCATCCATTTGTCGGTGGATTGTTCATAACCCAACTGCGCAAACTGGCCAAAGCCCGTAATGTTGCGGATAGCAACGCAACCCTGGGATTTGGCATACCCTGTAAAAATAAATAAAGAGATGAGTAAAAAAGCAATCTTTTTCATTTCTTGAAATTTAGATAAGCAATCTAATCCTTACTTTCAGTGTAGATAATGGTATTTAGTGTATGGCTGTTGGCATTTAGTAGAACGCTTGATTTTCACCACGAACGGTTAAGCGAACTTTATTCAAGGCATTCACTATCGCTGAAAAAAGTTTATTCAGCCCGGAATCCCGCAAGTAGCAGATATACACTACCAATGGCCGGTAAACACCCGCCTGCAAGCCCGTTCCGGTTCGGACGGGGATGAACCTGTTCGGACAGGAATCATTCGGGCAGGGAGAAATAAATCGTTTTTCTATTTTATTGTTGTGTAACAGATAAGGTTAAACGAAAATGGAAACAAATTGAAAAGCAAAAAACATGGCTAAAGCACAAGCCTTTACTACAAAGAATGCGCAAAAAAGGAAGCGCATAGCAAAGTACCTTGAATTTTGAAATGCACCCGGTTTCTCACTCTTTCATTTTTTTTGACTAAACTTGTACTATGAATGCTGTAACACTAAAAAACCTACAGGCGCCTCTTAAAGAGAAGTACCATGCGCATCCGCAATCTGCTATTATAACCTTAAAGGCAGAAGGAAAAATAGGAGAAGATTTATCATGCAACGTTGAAACTGGAAGGGCATTCATAAAAGCAGGGCTCCATCCGGCTACCGGGGGCACAGGAATGCTTGCTTGTTCAGGAGATATGCTTTTGCAGGCATTGGTGGCTTGTGCCGGTGTTACGCTGCAGGCTGTTACCACTTCCATTGGCATTGAAATAAAAGGCGGCACGATTACAGCAGAGGGCGATCTTGATTTCAAAGGCACCTTAGGTGTTTCAAAAGAAGTGCCTGTGGGGTTTAAAAATATCCGATTACAATTTAATCTCGACACCAATGCATCTGATGAGCAAATGGCAAGCGTAAAAAAACTTACTGAAAGATATTGCGTAGTTTATCAAACACTTACCAAAGGCGTTGCAATAGAAACGGCCTATAATTCTTCAATTTAGCAGCAACACATAACATAACAGAAGCGAAATTCATTTATCAAAAGCCAGGGCTTATACAACAACTGCCCCATATTTAGGAGCAGTTGAAAATAAAATTCAAAAGATACGAATGAATAATTAATCCTTAATTGGCCAGTGCGGTTGCCGGACTAATCCCTGTGTGGATTTCCATAATCTTAGTGGCAGGGAAACCTCCTTTTTTAGCATGTTCCCTTATCAGTTCTTCGTTCTCAGCTTTGTAAACACAAAATATCTTATCTCCGGTTACATAGCTTTGAATCCACTCAATTTTTGGCCCCATTTCTTTAAGGACGGCACAGGATTTTTGAGAAATGGCTTTTAGTTGTTCGGGAGTTAATTTGCCCGCGCCGGGGATGTCTCTTTCGATAAGATAAGTTTTCATAGAATTTGTTTTTGTAGTTGCTGAATGATTTGATGCAGTTGTTTGTGCTGTAGAAGCATAACCTGTAAATAGCATCATCATTAGAACCAGGATTCGAAAGTTAATTAATTTCATGGCTTATATTTTTTATGATTAGGAATAACCAAAGATAATATTGACAATAAGCAGAATGCTATAACGATTCATTCAAAAAATAGAAAAGCAGGTAGCGTAAATCGTTCAATAAATGGTAAAAATAAATCACTGTTCTTTGAGGAAAGGAATAAAATTAATGCAGCAACTCAAGATAGGCCATTGGCAACAACCCAAATTTCTTTTTAAAACACTTGGTAAAATAGGAAGCGCTGGTGAAGCCGGAATCAAAGGTTATTTGTGCAATATTATAAGATTGTTTTTTCATAAGACCCTTTGCTTTTTCGAGCCTGAATTCTTTTAAAAGCATATTAGGAGAAAAGCCGGTGAGTGAAATTGTTTTCCTGTATAATTGTGATGTGCTCATGGCCGTTGCTTTGCAATAATCGGTTATATGGAAATGCGGATTTTGCCATTTCTCTTCCAAATGCCTGAATAATAATTTCAACAGGTTTTCGTCCTGGGGTGTAAGAGTTAAAAGTTTTTTTGTAGCATTATTAAAAAAATCTTTGGCCATCAGTTCCTTCACCGGCGGGGAAACAGCAAT
>Ga0208357_1000993_pt1 | contig 21632 bp, 28 predicted proteins | sample NGESurdeep092012_6_FD_184487 | JGI IMG/M metagenome (GOLD analysis project Ga0208357, IMG submission 184487) | Arctic peat soil microbial communities from Barrow, Alaska - NGEE Surface sample F52-2 deep-092012 (SPAdes) | ecosystem: Environmental > Terrestrial > Soil > Wetlands > Peat ... | reverse complement strand
GCGGGTGATAGAATCGGCTGTACCGTTTTTTGAACGATGCGGATACGTGAGCATCGGGGAAATGAAGCAAGGCAAACGATGGAAAACACAGATAATGGTGCTGAAAAGCGTGAGGGACCTGGCGGGGCGAGTGGCTCAACTCCTTTGAGTGACAAGGTTGATCGGTCCTCTGAAAAGGGCGGGCGTCCACCGGTTCAGATTGATCTGATCCAGCTCGAGAAAATGTGCCACATAAACGCCACGCAGCGGGAGTTGGCGGCGTTCTTCAACTGCTCAGTGGACACCATTCAGAATCGCGCTAAGGACGATCCGGCGTTCGCCGCAGCCATGGAGCGCGGCTACTGCGGCGGCTGGTCGAGTCTTCGAAGAAAGCAAATGGAGGTAGCCTTAGACGGCAACCCAACGATGCTGATCTGGCTTGGCAAGCAGCTTCTGGGACAGCGCGATAACTTAGATTCGCAGGTGAGCGGCTCCGATGGTGGTCCAATCCAAATAACCAATGTCCCCTCAAGAGAAATTATCGCGGCTCGAATCGCTCGCATTCGAGAGCGACGAAGTGGTAGCGGAAGCGCTTGATGGGCTCTCGGACAGCCAACTTGAAGAGCTGAATTTCGACTGGCGCTGGTGTGGGCGCCCGGATCAGATCCTACCTGTTGGCGACTGGCTGTTCTGGCTGGTGCTGGCTGGTCGTGGCTGGGGCAAGACCCGAACAGGAGCCGAGGCGGTTCGCGACTGGGCGAATAATCCATTGGAGCGCATCCTGATGATCGCCCCGACCGCGGCGGACGTGCGCGAGGTCATGATTGAGGGACCCAGCGGTTTGCTTTCCTGCTATCCCCAGGGCGAAAGGCCGACCTACAACCCTTCGCGGCATTTGGTCACGTTTCCAAGCGGCGCAATTGCAATGACGCGCTCGGCGGATGAACCGGAACGTTTGCGTGGTCCGCAGTTCACGAAGTTCTGGGCAGATGAATTATGCAGCTGGCGGTTTGCACGCGAAGCATGGGACCAGATCATGTTCGGCTTTCGCCTCCCTGGAAAGTCTTTGCAGGGCGTCATCACCACCACGCCGAAGCCGATACCCGTTCTCAAGGAGATCATCACAGAGACGGCCACGGTCGTTACCCGCGGGTCGAGCTACGACAACTCCGCGAACCTTTCGGAGACCTACTACCGCAAGGTAATCACGCCGTACGAGGGAACGCGGCTCGGCCGGCAGGAGATTCTCGCGGAGATTCTCGAAGACGTTCCCGGGGCATTATGGACTCGAGGGCTGATTGAGGCCGCGCGAATCGGTATTGGGCGGGTGAATATCGATACGTTTGTCCGCGTGGTGGTGGCTATCGATCCCGCGGTCAGCGCGTCGGACACTTCCGATGAGACTGGCATCGTCGTTGCGGCACTGACCAGCAACGGCCACGTTCTGATCCTCGATGACTTGACGTGCCGTGAATCGCCGCTCACCTGGGCGAGGATCGCAGTCAATGCCTATGTTTCGCGGAGGGCCGACAGAATCGTGGGCGAGGTGAACAACGGCGGCGATCTGGTTGAGGCCAACATTCGAGCCGTGGCGCCCAACGTTTCGTATCGGGCGGTGCGAGCGAGCCGAGGGAAGATGGTTCGCGCGGAGCCCGTCGCGGCGCTTTACGAACAAGCGCGCGTTCACCACGTGGGCGTGTTTCCAAACCTCGAAGACCAGATGTGCAGTTTCGTGCCGGGCTCGGATCAAAGATCGCCGGACAGGATGGATGCGCTGGTGTGGGCGGTGACTGAGTTACTGATCGACATGGAACAGACGCCAGGTATTCAGGCGCTCGGGCATCGGGTCACGATATCCCGGTATTGACTTCGAAATTCTGATATACTCCCGATTGTCCTCAGGCGCTGGGCTTTGTGCTTCTTTCATCGGTTGCCGCTCCGTTCAGCGCTTGGGGGCACGAAAAGAGGAACCGATGAATCCAACCGTTGTCGCCGTGATGCTTACGCGAGATCGCCACGAGCTGGCCAAGAAGGCGGTTCAGTGTTTTGACGCGCAGACCTACCCGCTTGCCAGCCTTCTAGTTTTCGACACCGGCGAACAGCACCTTGAAATGGAACACCAGCCGCAAGAGCTCTGGTGCGATGCGCGTGAGTTTCGCGGTGAACCTATCGGGACGCTGCGCAACGCGGCAATCACACTGGCCGTGAACGCGGACGTGATCGTGCATTGGGACGATGATGATTACGCTCACCCGAACCGCATCACAGAACAGCTCGAGCTTTTGCAGGCAAGCGGCGCCGGCTTGGTGGGCTACAACGAAATGCTGTTCTGGCGCGAAGGCGAAGCCTGGCTGTACACTGGCGATACGCCTCGTCAGACTCTGGGCACGTCGTTTTGTTACTGGCGCAAAACGTGGGAGGCGAGACGTTTCAATCCGCAGCTCCCAAGGAAGCAACCTGGGGGTGGTGGTGAAGACTGGGACTTCCTGCGTGGGCGGCACGTGGAAGCTGAGTCCAGCATTCACCCTGGGTACGACGTGCGCTATCTTGACCACACAACGCCGCGCATGATCGCTCGGATTCACGGCGGTAACTCATCGAACGGCTACCAGGGTATCGAAGCCTCGCCGAACTGGAAACGCGTTCCGGACTGGGATGATCACGTGCGGGAGATTCTCAAATGAAAATCATCATCGTAATTCTCGGGATCGGCGTTGGCGGCTTTTGTGGGCTCTTTGGCACTCCCGGGCTGCCTGGCGTTTGGCTAGCCGGTTTCGCGACGTGTTACGCGCTCAAGAAAAGCGAGTGGTGGTTCTGATGTCGGTCTGGTTGACAATACCGTCTGCAAGACCGCCTGAGGAGGCAGAAAAAGTCCTTCGCCTTTACCGCGAGCAGGGATATAAAATCGCACTGTGGCGGGACTCTGGAGCCTCCTGCCCGGCCTCTGCGGATTTGGCGTGCGATGGCCTCTGTGGTGTTGGGGGCGGACAATATCCCGGATATGCCGTTGCCGTAAATCACCTGATCGAACTTGTGATGAAAGTGGACTCCGACGCCGAGTGGTTTATTGCGGCGGGTGACGACGTGTTGCCTGATCCGAAAGTGCCAGCCGAGAAAATCGCGGCGCAGTGCCAAGGCTACTTTACGAAGCTGCACTATGGCAACGAAGCGCATCATGCGGCAGAGATTGGACCGCTATCGACATTTGGGGTCTGTCAACCGACCGGGGATCGCTGGCAAGACACTCCGCATTCCCGAGTGAGGTACGGCGAGAACCGCGGCGCGCTTATCGATCGGGTTTGCGGATCAGCGTGGTACGGACGCGAATACTGCCGAAGGATGTACGGCGGCAAGGGCCCGCTCTTTGAAGGCTACCGGCACATGTTCGTTGACGAGGAAGCGCAGGAGGTGGCAATCAGGATGGGCGTGCTCTGGCAGCGCCGGGACTTGACGCAGCTTCACCAGCACGCGCTGAGACATCCAGAGCCCGGCAAGCTCGCAAACGCTGCGGACCTCGTGGTCAAAGCGCCGCACGCGGTGAAGTGGAACACGTCTGAGCACTGGAACGAATCACGGAAGATGTTCGAAGAAAGGAAGGCCGCGGGATTCCCGGGCCACGAACCACTATGATTTATCGATCCAATCTCACCGCGCCTGCCCTTCAGCAGAACTTCAAGCATCTTCACGTCAGACCAATGCCGCACAGCTTTGGACACGATGTGCCGTCAGACTGGGCCGACAAAGCCGAAGATGATCCCGTGTTCGGGCTCTACAAAAACTGTGGCATGTGGACTCACGACGAAGCCGCAATCCTCTTCGACGTAAGCGCCCGGCTCACCTATACGTTTCCGGGAAGCCTGGCACTCGACATCGGCGCGCACACCGGATGGACTTCGATTCACATGGCTGCTGGTGGTATGCGCGTGATTGCGCTTGAACCGATGTTCGCGAAGGCCGAGTTTCACCAGCGGTTTCGCGATAACGTCAACGGCTCAGCCACCGCCGTAGCTCAGCGGTCTGATGAATTCTTCGTCCGAAGAAGCGCAGGTAGCCTGTTCAGACTGGTTTGCGTCGACGGCGACCACGAGCCCGGCAAGCCGCTTGAAGACGCGCAGGACTCAGCGAAGCATCTCACCGAAACGGGTGTCATCATTTTTCACGATTTCATCGGCAATCCGGTGCGCGAGGCCGTTCAATGGCTGATGATGGAGGGATTCAAGTGCCGGGTGTACTTCACTCCGCACGTGGTGGCGTGCTGTTGGCGTGGGGATTTCGCACCACCGGATCACACGCCCGACCCGGACGTGAGGCGGCAACTACTCGACGGGCGGATGAGTGACTTTGACTTTACGAGGTGCGACTGATGTACAGCCAAAATGACGAAGAGAAGTACATTCTCGAAGCCTGCAAATCTTCCACCGTGCGGCGCGTTCTCGATATCGGCGCGTGGGACCCGAAAGACAAAAGCAATTCCCGAGCGCTGATCGAGCTGGGTTGGTCCGCGATTCTGATTGAGCCGTCACCCGGCCCGGTGCGCAACTTGGTAGTCGAATACGCGGACACGCCGACTGTGACGGTTGTCTGCGGCGCTGTCGGTTTCGAGCGCGGCATGGCACAGATACTGATTACGGACGATGCGGTATCGAGCACTCAAAATCAAACGGTCGAGACGTGGAAGGAGCGCGGCGGGTACATCGGTAGGATGCTGATTCCCACGATTACCATCGGGGATATTCTGACGCGGTGGGGATCTTTCGACATGGTGTCGATCGATACAGAGGGAACCTCCGTCGACCTTCTGCACGTCCTACTGGCAACCGAAATGTTTCCACGGTGCATTTGCGTGGAGCACGATGGGCGCGCGGTCGAGGCACAGATGGCGGCACAGAAGCGCGGGTACAAGCAGGTGTACGCCAGCGCCGAGAATCTGGTGTTCAGCTTATGAAAACGTTTGAAGAGGCGATGGAGGAGATGGTGATCGGGACACCGGCCACTGGTGTTGATCTGGCGAAGCTAAAGAAAGCCCAAGACGCGAGTGAGCGTTGCCTTTCCTTGGCGAAAGAAATGCACGCGTCTCCGCTGACGCGCGATTTCATCATATCTTGTGCTTCGCGATTGATCTCTGAGCACCCAGATCACCCCAATGTCAGTGACGAGCAGGTTGTGAGGATGTTTATAGAGGACGTTTTCATGAACGGAGTTCTCATCGGAATCGCGATGGAGTCGCACGAATGAGCCGCATCGTTCTGAACGTCGCCTCCGATTCGTGGGTAAAGGGACAGAACCGGCTGAAGAGCATCCTGCACGACATTGGACAGCCGGGCATGTTCTGGACCAATGAACTCCCGGCGGGCAGCCCGCCGCATCGCACGGCTGGAGTCTTGAAGGCTGACCTGGCGAAGTGCGTTCCCTATGCGTTCAAGGCATACGCGATGGAAGCGGCCATGAAAGCCGGCCACACGTCGCTGTTGTGGGCTGATTCCTGTATTGTGCTGGGCGCGAAGCCGCTTGAAAGCCTTTGGGAACGCATCGAGCGCGATGGCTATTGGATCTCAGGGAATCCTTACAATAACTATGAGTGGACGGCGGATTCAGCTTATCCGGAGCTTTTCCCGGAATGCGGTCTCACGCTGGCGAGAATTGCGAATAAGGAAATCCCGCACGTGGTCGCGACGACATTCGGTATTTCACTGGCGCATCCACTTGGCATTCAAATCTTCGATGAGTTTCTTCGCTTGGCGAAAACCAAGGCATTCCGCGGACCATGGACAAATGGCAACGCCGAGGTGGTCCAGTCGAGCCGCGGGACGGCGCCGTGCGGACCGCCTGACGTTTGGGGCCACCGGCACGACCAGGCGGCGCTGAGCGTGATCGCCTGGCGCCTGGGTTGTCAATTGACCAAGCAACCCGGCGTGTTCGCGTATCGCGGCGGCGAGACGGAAGACACGGTGCTGATCGCTGACGGAAACTATTAAATGAAACTCATCGCGACGATGCCGGTTAGAAACGAAGCCTGGGTGCTCGGTCTATCGGCTCGCGTTGCGCTCATGTGGTGTGACGAGCTGGTCATCCTAAACCACCGCTCCGAGGATGAATCGGTCGACATCATCGCCGACCTGCAACGTGAGAATCCGGGTCGTGTTCATCTGCTTTCCGCGCCGGACCCGCAGTGGTCGGAAATGCAGCACCGCGAAATGATGCTCGACCTGGCGCGCGGGAAGCTGGCCACGCACATCGCGATTGTGGACGCGGACGAAGTGTTGACGGGGAACCTAACGGATATCTGGCGACGGCCGCTCGGCACTGCGGAGTCCTGGCAGATGCTTCAGCTGCCGGGCTACAACCTGCGCGGCGGCCTGCATCGCTACCATATCAACGGCACGTGGGGCCGACGTTGGTTCTCGACCGTCTTCAAGGACGATGAGCGGCTTTACTGGGCGCGCGGACCGATCGGCTACGACCATCACCAGCGCGAGCCGAAGGGGATGAGGCTCAACCCTTACCAGCCGATCTCCCAGGGATTCGGCGGCATCATGCACCTGTGGGGCGTCACCGAGCGGCGGCTTAGGGCTAAGCACGCATTTTATAAAATGTCGGAGCGGCTGAAGTTTCCGGACAAGCCAGTCGCGGACATCGACACCATGTATTCCTGGTGGAAGACGGGATGTAATCCCCATCAAGGTGAACCGAATAATTGGCAGTTCGCGGACGTTCCTGATTCGTGGTGGCTGCCGTACGGAAGTCTGATGAAATACCTCAATCCCGACGCTGAGCCGTTCCAGGAAAGGCTTTGCCGGGAAATGTGGACGAAGCACAGCCCGGCAGCGTTCGCCGGCTTAGATTTATTTGGGGTCGTATGACGCAAGAAACATTAGAAGCGCAGGCGTGGCGGGTTTACTGTTCGATTACGAGAATCACGGACCCTCGCGCGTATACAGCCAGCGATGTGGTTTGGATGGCGGGACCCGTTGCGCGCGCATGGGGCGCGGCCCTCTGTTACGCCTACGATGTGGGCAAGGGCGACGCTGAGGCGCAGCGGCCAACATCGCCCGCCGAGTCTGAAATGGCGGGGTTGAGGGACACCGTGGCTCACCTAAAGGAGGAGTTGAGGAGATCCAAGGAGGAGTTGAAGAAGTCCCGAAGGGAAGCAACCCTGCTAAGCAGTGGAGGCAGGCCTGGCGTGAGGGACCCGCTCTTTGAAACAAGCACGGAGCTTGACGCGCTATTGGGTCTGGTTGTTAAAGAGAATACTGTCCTTCACAATATGCTTGCACGTAGCCAGCGCATGCCAGCAAAGGAATCTAAGCCGGTTTCTTCGATTCGAAAGTACCTCGGTCCCGCGGTAAGCTCGATTCACTTTGGGATGTACAGAAGTCTTACGGTAGACGATATATTCCACTTGGCGGCAGCCTACGAAACGCCGACCGACTTGTTATTGGAGAACAAAGAGCAGCGCGAAACCGTTGAGGCCATTATCGAATTCCTGCCCGACTTGCCATTTCAGGCTCCGCTCGGACGAAAGCAAGGGCGGAACAAGCCCGCGGATTACTATCGAGATGTGAAATTTGCCGAGATCGATTCCGGCGCGTCCTGAGGAAACAGCGAGGAAGCCGCGAGGAAGCCGCGAGGAAGCCGCGAGGAAGCCGCGAGGAAATTCGTTCGGATTTACCTCCGTACTATTTTAATCGGGTGGATTAACATCGCGGCCTGAAACAAAACCAGCCGGTGACCACTCTACCAAGAGGAGGTTTCACCATGAACAATCCGAACCCGAATCCGAACCCGCCGACGCCGAACCCGCCGACGCCGAACCCGACGCCGAATCCTAACCCCAAGCACTAGCCTAAGGTGCTGAATCCTGAAGGGAAGGAGGAATATCAAATGTCCAAACTGAATACCACCGAAGCCGCTCGTCTGGCCGAGCTGAACAAGGTCGCTGCCGCGAATCGTACGCCGGCGCAGAAACAGGAGATCGCCAACCTGGAAAAGAAACAAAACAGTTAAGTTCCCCGTCACGGAACGACATTGAACGCCCATCGGCAACGGTGGGCGTTTCTATTTCCGGCGTGCTATTATTCGCTCAATGAAGTTTCTTGACCGCCTGGCGGCGAAGTACGTTCCGCGAATCCCCGCAATCACCAACGTTCTTTCGCGTGCCGGCGCGGTCATTCGTGAAGCCCGAGTAACACAGGAAGCTGAGCAGGAAATCAATTCAGCCATGGGCGCCGAGCTGTCCATGCAAAAGCGCGCGCTCGGCTCACGACTCCGCGATATGCAGGAACTCCGCACCGCGGACGCCATGTGCCGGACACCGGATGCCGCGTTGATCGAGGCCGGCGCGACGGCTCCCGTCCAAATGCAGGCGAAAGAACGGCTTTGGGAACTCGAATTGGCACTCGAAGACCGCGGCTGGGTGCGCGAGACGACCCTGGCGACACTCGAGTTTTCGAGGTTCGGCGTTGGCCAGCTTATTCGGATCTGCCGGATCTATGCGATCAAAAACCCGCTCATCAAACGCGGCGTTGAGATCTGCGCGCTGTATGTGCTCGGTAGAGGAGTCGAGATCCGCTCCGACGATCCCGCGACCGACGACACGATTCAGGCGTACCTCGAAGACAATAAGGCCGAGCTGGGCCACATCGGACTCGCAGAGAAGGTTCGCGCGCTTGAGACGGATGGCTCGCTGTACTTCGGGCTTGCGACTGATCCAAAGGGTGACGTTGATGTCGAGATGGTCGACGCGCTGGAGGTGATGGACGTAATCACCGACCCGGACGATACCGCGAAACCCTGGTATTTTCATCGTCAATGGAACCGCGACGAATTCGACCCGTCGACCGGCAACCGCAGTTATTCTCCCAAGAAGTGCTGGTATCCGGCCCTTGAGCTATTCGAGGAACCTCCACCGACGCGAGCAACCAGCATCGGCGGAATCCCTGTCAACTGGGACATGCCGATTCAAAGGGTGAAAGTCGGATGCCCAGCGAAGTGGCGTTGGGGCATTCCTCCGATGTACGCTTCAATCGACTGGGCGCGCGCGTATAAGGATTTCCTCGAAGACTGGGCGACCGTGCAGCGCACGCTTTCACGGTTCGCGCTGATGATCGAGACCAAGGGCGGACCAGGTGCAATCGCGGCGTACAACGCGCTGTTGAATACGACGTTTGGGGATAGCAACGGGACGCAGATCGAGAAGAATCCTCCACCGGTAGTCGGTTCCGCGCACATCTCCGGACCGGGCAATCAGATCAGTGCGTTCAAGTCGGCGAACGTCCAAACAAGTCCAGAGCAGGCGCGCCGGATTCTGCTGATGTTTTGCGCTGCCACGGGACTGCCTGAGACGTTCCTCGGCGATGCGTCGACCGGATCTCTGGCAACCGCTGTATCGCTCGACCGGCCTACTGAATTGAAGTTCACCGAACGGCAACGGCTTATTTCAGACTTTCTGAAGCGCCAGTTCAACTATGTACTTCAGGTGAGTAAGACCACGCCGGGAGGCCGGATGCGCGAAGCTGCGAAGAATGGTGTGACGAAGCCCGGAAAGGTCAGCATCAAATTCCCGAACGTGGTCGAGCACGACATTCAGCCGATGATTCAGGCGATCACAGAAATCGCATCAATGGGCGGGAGAACAGGAATCGCGGCAGGTTTGGTCGACCGGCGAACGATCTGCGATCTACTGCTTGCGGAGATCGGCTTCGAGAATCGTGGCGAACTGCTGGACAAGATTTACGGCAAGAAGTACGATCCGGCTGCCGACGTGACCGACCAGCGGTCTCAGGTGCCTCCGCAGCTCCTGGCTCAGCCAACGGGCAAGCCATTGACGGATCTCAGTACTCCACCACCGCTTCCGCCGCCACCAGCTCCACCGGCTCCCGTTGTGCCGCCGCCACCAGCACCAGGTGAGGGCGTTCCCGCAGTTCCGGCTGTCCCTCCAAAGCCGGGCGCCGCTAAGCCTGGAGCCGCGCCGACGAAAGCCGCTCCTGCCGCGAAACCCGCGACGAAGGAAGCGCTTGCGGATGCGATCAACGATCTGAGAGAGGCCACGCTTGCGATGGTGAAGCATGGCCGATGAGTACGAAAGCCCGATCCTGATTCACCGAACCGGCACGCTGATCGAGATTGAGCATGCCGCGAACGGCGATATTCTGGCAACTTGTCAGATCGGGGATGACGAATCGATGGAGCACATCGCGGATATGTTGAGCTCCAAGCGACTGCGCCGCGAGGCCGCGATGCTGCGGAAGCTCATGATGGAAGCGCGTAAGCCGGTCGGCAGGGGGATCTGGTGAAACTCTTCCTGATGCGTCACGCGGAAGCCGAGTCTGGTATGCAGATGGATCCGACGCGCAAACTCACGCCCACAGGGAAAGACCAGGCGCGCATGATGGGGAAGTGGCTGGCCCGGCAAGTCGAGAAGCCCGAGATCATCCTGCAATCGAACTTTCACCGCGCGCGGTCAACGGCGCAGCGAGTCGGGAAACAACTCGGACTTGCGCCGATGATCTGTCCGCAGCTCGACCCAGAGAACGAACCGGAAATCGCATGGAAGGCAATCAAGGACATCGGTAAGGACAAGGGCGTGCAGTCGGTTATCGCGATTACTCACGGCCCATTGGTCGAAAAGATGTTGGCGTATCTGACGGGCTCAAACCTTCCGAATCAGTTTCACTTCGCGCACGCAACTATAGCGATGTTTGAAACAGTCGGTGGGGTTACTGAAGAACAGAAGCAAAAACGCTCATTGAAACTTCGCGAATCTGTCGACTCTGGCGATACAGAAAAATCATGGGTTGGCGGGACCTGCGAAGTGTGCCAGGATAATTCCGATGCTGGGTGGATCGATATGGACGACACGTTCCCGAGCGGCGACGACGAACCCCCGGCACACCCAAACTGCGATTGCGATTTAGAGACCAGGGACGCATTACAGGAGTCTGCCGTGCCGCTTCCACGCCGCGGTATTCTGCACTGGATGGTGACTCCGAACGTTGTCGCCCGGGATGAAGACGAACTCGATATGGTGACCAGCGAAGCGTTTGCGGCGGTCGATGCGGCACTGAGACTGGCTGAAGTAGCAACTCTAATCGAAGGGGAGTGGTAAGATCATGCGCATGAAAACATTTCCACGGATCGCAATGCTGTTGCTTCTGATTGCGGGGCTGGCGTTTCCCAACATCAGCACGCTCGCGACCATCACCGGGTCTGGTGTCGCGGTCCCGATAGGCGCCGGTTCAGCCCGATCTTTTTGGGTTCAGTGCATCGCCCCGGCGACCAATTCCGCGAATGTGATGTTTGGCGATTCGACGGTGACGGCAACGCGTGGCCTGCCAATCGCGCCGGGCGCCGGCTACAGCACGCCCACCTGTGAGCACTGCATTTATTCGCCGTCAACCACTTGGGTGTATGTCGCAAGCGGCGATACGATAGCGTGCGCAGTCGGAAACTAAAGCCATGAAAATTATCGTCTCGCTCTGCCTTGCAGCTGGTGTGCTCGCGGCCCAATATGGGCCACCTGCCGGTCTGGCCAAGAAGGGATTCTACCTCACGGACGGGTCGCACTATTACCTGACTCCGTACCTGTATTCAGCAACCTTGCCGAGCGCAGCCTCGTTTTCCTGGGTCAACCAGGGAGGCGCCAGTGAAGCAGCGGACAATGGCGCGTTGACGATGACCAACCCCGGCACGGCGGGTGTGAATGTGCGCGGGCGAATCACGCCGATTTCATCGACCACGAACGCGACGTTTGTTTTCACGTGCACGATGACACTCGCTTCGCACAACGATTGCGGCGTTGGGTTCTATGAGTCGGCGACGGGGAAGATTCAAACTATCGGGATCGTTGGCGGCCTCTTCCTGGAAAGCAACTGCTTTAGCACGGCCTCGGGAGGTACGGTCACAAACCAACTTGACTCAGCCCTCAGCATCTCCAGCGCGCCGATGTGGGTCAAACTTAACGCCGGTACGTCGCTGAACTTTTACGTGTCAAGCGACGGGGTTAATTGGTCTTTGGTGCTGACCAGCACGAAGGTCACGTGCTTCACGACCGCGCCCGACAATTATATGTACTACCTCGACTCGAACGCGTCGACAACCGGGTCGAATTACAATACACTGCTGTCTTTCGCTTCCCAGTGAATCAGGCCGGGTCACTTCCGCCGAGCGATTGAACCAACCGCCGCCGGCCTTCCACGTCCCCGCTCGGTAGCCCAACCGCTTTTTCCATCAAGCGCGCCGCGTGGTGTCCGGTGAATGCGCGGTCACCGATAAACTGCCGGAGGAACCGCACGCAAGCCTCGACGCCCTCTTTTCGACCCTCCGCGCGCGCGTCCCGTTCGTTCCTCGGTTTGACCGTTTTCCGGTAATCGCGCATGTATTCCTTGGGCATGGACGGCATCGACCGCCAGAATAGCAGAAAAGTTCTTACGTAAGACTCGTAGGCCCTTGGAATCAACGGCGTGACAATTCTACGCAATGGCCGAGACGGAGCTTTCCCCCGCATTTCATGCCCTCGCTCTCAAACTCCAAGAAGCTGCAATGCAGCACGGAGATGTGAAAGACCGGCTGAAAGACACGATTAACGATCACGTCAACGCATCCGGGCCGAAGCACAAGGACGATTCCTACGTAGACCACGACGGCGACGGGACAGACGGCAACGTGACGTACATGTGCAAGGGCGACATGCGCCAGGCGCCGTACGAAATCGGCACCTCGGGCGGGAAGGCCGCCACGTCAATTGACTTCGGCAATTCCAAGAACGTCATTCCGCAAACCACGTATGTGCCTGAAGCGGAAGACTCCGACCACTACACCGCGATGGGCGAGGCGATGCGCGAAGCCAAGCTGTATACAGAGCTTCCGGTATATGAGCGCTTCATCTCGAAGAAAAAGCGCGACTTACTGGATAGTTCCGATTTCGCCGGTAAGGGCCGAAGTTTTCCAATTGACACGGCCGCCGACATCCCAGCCGCGCTATCGAGCATTCCCCGGGCGGGCCCAGGGAACTATTCCGGCGACACAATTCGCGCCAACATCAAGAAAATAGGCAAGCGCAAGGGCTTACCGCTCCCAGATTCCCTCAAGGACGCATCAGACAAGGAAAGTGCTCCACGTGGAACGTGGAGGCCGGATGGCGTTCTGCTGGTCGAATCCTCCGCAATGTTCGTTGAGCAGCCGCGACTGAAAGAAGCTGCCGCCACGTCCTACCCGATCAAGCTGATCTCGCCGGGACGCGGGTCATCGGGCTATTACCCTGCCGAGACTCTCAAGAAAGCCGCTGAATCCAAAGTCTTTAAGGCCGGAACGCAGATGTTCTGGAACCACGACACAGATGCTGAAGAGTCGCAACGTCCCGAGGGCGATCTGAACCGCCTGGCTGCCGTGACGACCACGGATGCCGCTTGGCATGAAAACGGACACGACGGGCCGGGCTTGTATGCCCAGGCGAAGGTTTTTGGCGATTACGCCGACCGCGTGAAAGAGATGGGGCCGCATATCGGCCTGTCTATCCGCGCCGGCGGTGATCGGGACGAAGCGGCGCGGGCTCCCGACGGAAAGCCCCGCGTCATCACGGCTTTGAGAAATGCGGCTTCGGTGGACTTCGTAACGAAGGCCGGCCGCGATGGAAAAGTTTTCACGGAAGGGGCACGCCCCGAAGGAGAGGAAGACATGGATCTGAAGGAAGTTCAGGCTCTTATCGAGGCTCGGGTTGCTCCGGTGGAAACCGAGAACAAGAAGCTTCGGGAGCAATTGGCGATGTCGAAGGCGCCCGGGATCATCAAAGAGGCGCTGAAAGACATTCGCCTGCCCGACGCTTCGAAAAACAAGATCGTCAAGCGGATTGCGGAGTCGGTTGACTCGGCCACGCTTGCGGATAATAAGAAGCTGACCGAGGTTGTCGAGGCCGAGGCTCTGATCGAGCGCGACTTCCTGGCCGAGCTCGGCCTGCCCACGGTGCAATCTATCGGCGTCCGGATGACCGAGAAGGAAATCGAGACGCAGGGCAAGCAGCACGGGGAAGCGCTCACCGAGGCGATGTCGGCCATGGTCGATATCTTCGTCGGCCCCAAGCTGCCGAAGTCCGGCGACATCGACGCGCGGGAGCGGCGCAAGGAAGCTCGTAAGGCGTTCATCAACGGGAGGGCCGCGTAAATGGCAACCAACAAGAACCAGGAACGGTATTCGATGTTCTCGCTGCTGATGCCAGCGGGCGTCACGATCAACAGCAACGATGTGTTGTTGTTCGGGCACAACGTGGGCAGTCGCGGCAACATCATGGCTGGCGTCGCGCAGGAGTCGCAGAACAGTTCGTACCCGTCCTATGACAACAATTCCGGCTTTCTGACGGTCGACTTCGAGGGCGCCTACAACCTGAACGTGACGGCTCAAACCTCGAAATCGCCCTCGGCTGGCGCGAACATCAACCGCGGCGATGAGATCTTCGCGGACGGCGGGATTTATGATCCGGTGTCTGGGATCACATACCACAATTCGCTCGACGTGGATAGTTCCGGGACGTTCGTCGGGATCGCGCTCGATCCTCTGGCGGCGGGTACAACCGGAATGATTCGCGTGATTTTGAAGAATGCGCCTTGCGCCTAAAGGAGAAAAATAGATGACCCCTTTCATGGATGTAGTGAATAACTGGGGCGACTTCGGGCGCCGGGCCGCGAATCCGTTCAAAGCCGGCTTCGGTGGCGCGCGCGAAGGCGTCGACAATCGCGGGATGGCTCTCGGTGACTGGGACGGCAGCGCCCAGGGAGTGAGTGAAGTCGGCTACCGCCGTGCCGGCACCCCCCCCAATATTCAGCGCCGGATGTACGAATCGGACATGATTCAGGCTACCGGACTTATCAAGGCCGCGTTCGGCGGCTCCGATATGGCGCGGTTTCATTTGAAGCGCGCGATGCAGGGTGGAATCCGTGAAGCTTTGTCGACCTCGGACTTTCCGCATCTGTTCGGCGACGTGATCGACCGGGCGGTGCTGGCGAACTATTTGGAGACGCCGTACACCTGGAATCTGATCGCCAATGCCGCGGAAGTCTCCGACTTCCGACCGGTGAAGCGGTTTCGTATCGACGGCGGAACGGGCTTGCTTTCGCAGATTCAAAGTTCAAGCGATCCGAACCCCGGCCAGCTGACGCCATTGACTCAAGGCAGTCAGTATCCCGAGGATTACCTGACGGACGCGCAGTACACCTATCAGCTTTTCAAGCAGGGAAAGCGGATGCCGTTTTTCTGGGAAGTGTTCATCAATGATGACCTGAACGCCCTGAAGGATACCCCGGCGCGGTTCGGGCGCGGCGCACGGCGCACGGAAGAATTCTTTGTGAGCTCGCTCTTTGCAGGAAACCTCGGGTTCTATAACAACACGAACAAGAACATAGTGAATGCGGCCAACGCCGGCGGGGCGTTCTCGGCCAACAATCCTCCATTGACCATCACCGCGCTCCAGCAGGCGATGGTTGTGATGATGAACCAGCTCGACACGACCGGGCAGCCGATCAGCATCGAGTCGATGACGCTGGTGGTTCCGCCGTCGCTCAAAACCGTGGCGATGAACATCCTGAACACGGATTACATCTACATGGCCGATCAGGGCGGCACTCAGCAGATTAATGGCAATAATCTGTCGGCGACCGTTGCCCAGCAACTGCACGCCATGAACTGGGCCAGGAACATTGTGCGGTTGGCGGTGAATTATTACCTGCCGATCGTCGACTCGACCCAGGGCACGACCGGATGGTATCTGTTTTCGAATCCCGAGAGCGGACGTCCGGCAATCGAGTTTGGCCGGCTGCGCGGTCATGTCACTCCCGAGCTGTTCATGAAGCTGCCGAACTCGGTAGCGATCGGCGAAGGCCAGATGGGACCCGGGCCGGGAGTATTTCCGGGGACGACCAACAGCAACCCGATGGACGGCGACTTCGATACGGATTCGATCCACTACAAGGTGCGCCACGTACTCGGCGGCACGGTCATCGACCCGATCATGACGGTCTTTTCCAAGGGCACTGGCAACGCTTAGGAGTCACGGATTGAGTGAGCTTCTCCTACGACTTCACGAACAACCCAACGGTAGCAACCGTTCGGCTACTTGTGTCGGATACGGTCGACGTTTCACCACTTCCGATCTGGCAGGACGAAGAGATCAACGCGGTCCTGCAAATGTTCTCATCGCAGGGTGTCATCATCGGGCTGGCCGGCTACAACCTGGCCGTTCCTGTGACGCAGATTTACAGCTACCGGCGGTCGGCCGCAACTCTCTTGCGATCGCTCGCCGGGAACAAAGCGCGGATGGCGACTGCGGGATTGCTCGACGCGAAGATCAGCGGCGCCCAGGCGGCCGCGGCGCTTCGGGAATTGGCCGACGATTACGTGACGTCGGAAGAGAACGACGGGTATTTCGCAGTGAGCGAGATGGTCGTGAACAACTTCTCGATGCGGGAGCGCATCGTTTCGATGATGGTCAGGGATCAGTGCTGATGCTTCAATCCATCGGCTACGACATCACGCAAGCGATTGGGGAGATGGTCAACTCGGGGCTCCTGACTTCGCTGATTCAGTTTCAGAAACCGGATGGGACATTCGGGCCGAGCGGCGCGCCGGGCGGGAATTTCGTAAACGTTCCCGGGCTGGTGGACCTCTTTACGGGCTCAACTCAAATCACCTGTATCGATGCGCCGCTTTCACCGGGTACGATTTCGGCACTCGAAGCCAAGGCACTCGAGGAGATCGAAGGCGAAGGCATGAGGCATGTTGCCCTGAACGGCTACTATCCGCAGATCGTGACCAACTGGCAGGGCGAGAACGAAAACATGAATTGGCGCGCGCAGATCAGCGGCATCAATTACGAAGTGTTCGGGGTCGAGACGGATTCGCAGAGGACACAGACGCGCGTGAAGTTGCGTTTGATAACGGTGTGACGATGAATGAGCACAACCCTCGAAGCCAAACTTCAAACCGCGATGCAGGCGTACACCCCGCTCACGTCTCTACTGGCCACCAGGTCGGACGGAGGCGCGGCGATTTTCGATATGCAGGAGCTGCCGGGCTCGGCGTTTCCGGCAATCACGATCCTTGTCGTCAGTGCTATCGATCAATACTCGACTGCGGGGTTGCTTATCACCGCGGAGTATCGGGTCCAGTTCACGGTATGGGCGACGGACCCGCAGGTAGCTCGCGCGGTCGAGCAGGCCATCCGGGAATTCCTGACGACGTTCAACGCGTACAACGCGGGGGACAATTCACCGATCCAACGGAATCAAGTCATCAATCGTCAGCAACGCGGGCAAGCGCAAACGCAGCCCGTGACGTTCTGGCGAATCGTCGATGCGAAAATCTGGAACAACGAACTTCTTTGAGGAGAAAATAACATGCCTTCGACTTCCGCTATTGCGGCCTCTTTACCGATCACCGGGCTAACGCTCTCGATCGGCACCGCGGGTTCGCCCGATTCGCTGAGTATCGTCGCGAACCAGGAAGAGTACAACCAGGCGATGAAGTCAACCGTCGTCATGGTGACGAACGTGGGCGACCAGTTCGTGCGGCGGCAGCCGACCATCGTTGACCCCGGCGAACCGACCTTCAAGGTGTTCTGGATCCCCGAGGAGGTTTCTCACCGCAACTCGGCCGATGCTGGGACGGTGACCGCGGGACTGCGCTACCTGATGATCAAACGACTACTTCGACAGGTGGTCGTGAACTATCCGTCCGATCCGAACGGCAACGCGCCGAGCGATTCCTTCGAGGCTTTCGTGACCTCGTTCGGACTCACCGGCAAAGTGGCGGGCGTATTCGAGGCACAAGTAACCATGGGCATCTCGGACCAGGCGCCCAGCTTCTGCTAGGAGACTGAATGGAAGACCAACTGAAAGGCGTCGACTACCCAACTATCGAGTTGGGTGGAGCGCCTTACACCATCAAATTCACTCGCGCGATGTTTTATCGCATGGGCAAAGCCGGAATCCAGTTCAATCCGGTATTCAACGGCAACACAGCGAAAATCGACTTCCACGTTCTCGTGGACGTGATGAAGCTGGCTATCGGGTTTACCGGCTCAGCGGACGACCTGGCCGAGCTGCTTTTTGATAAGCGCGATGAAGCCCTCCGTTTGTTGGTCGACGCGTGGGGAAATCTTGTGCTGCCCTCACTGAAACTCCGGATCAAAGAGCCGGCAGCGCCCGAAATCCAGATCCAGTAAGCGAGCACCCATGGCTCGATTCATGGGCGTTCGCAACCTCACCAAGCCCGTGTGGTCTCGGGATGTCCACAGCGGAGTCCTGGGAGCTAACGCCGCGGGAGTTCGCCGCGCGCGCCAAAGTCTACAGCGACTGGCGCGACGGGGAAACGCGCCGGTGGCTGGTCGAGCGGGTCGAGCGGCTCAACGCGCCACACTTCCACCGGCAAGACAACCGGGCGTATCAGTTAAGCGACTTTCTAGAGGTGAGCGAGTCGCCCCAGACGGCAATCGACGCGATGGACTTGGCGCGCGAACTGGCGCGGGATTCGATTATGAGCGCGGCGATGCGCAAGCCGGGCTTCGACGATTCAGGACTTCCGGGATGGGCGCGGATGACCGCGCAAGAGAAGCGGGATAGGGGTATCGCTTGAGACCGTCACAGGAGATTCTCGCGGCCATACGCCATTTGCAGATGGCGTATGAAGGAGCCATGCGCGCCTGCGCACCACCGCAGACCGGCGTAGTAATCGAGACCGCCGACCAGCAGGCCGCGCGGCATCTCGAATTGCTGAAGGATGAGAATTACCAGCGGGCCATTATTCTTGCGCGAATGATCGACGCCTTGCGGTGGACGTTGAAACAGCCGACCGAGCTTGCGGAATGGATCGTCAAGTTCGAAAAAATGGACCGCGTCGAGAAGCTGGGCTTCGCTGCGAGGCTTTTATGATCTCCGCGCACGCGCAATTTACACCTCGTAACGATCTCGGCCAGTTCGTTCAAGCCAAGGTTGTGCCGGCTGTTATCGCTTCCGTGCAGGCGTCGGTCAATGTGATTCAGCAAAGCGCGCAGATTTATTGCCCTGTGGACACCGGAGCACTTAGGGATTCGATCACCACCGAGGTAAAAGAGTCGGGATCAACCGTGGTCGGAAACGTGGGGCCCCATGTGGATTACGCGGATTATGTCGAATACGGAACCGGACGTCTCGGCGATCCAGCCGCGCCCTACGCCCACGTTGAAACTTGGCCGGGAATGAAGCCGCAGCCATATATGCGCCCGGCGCTGGATGAAAATAAGGGCTCTATTCTCGATCTTTTCAAATCCAACATCAGCACGGGGATCTCGTAATGGCAGCGGGCGATAGCGGGAGCCTGGGCGCTCTTTCGGTCACCATCACCGGGGATTACTCCGAGCTCATCGCGGCGATTAACAACGCGCAAACCGCCGCGACTGCGGGAAGTCAATCCATCGCCGATGCGGTCAACACCGCAGGCGCATCAGCGGATGAGGCAAGCGGCAAATTCACGGAGATGGCCGAGGCCTTGGCTGGGATCGGGGAGGCCCTGGCGATCACCGAAGGCCTCAAGGAATTCGGCCAGGAAGCCCTGAACGCCTACGGCACTGTGCAGTCGGTCACCATCGGCTTGACTCAACTGACGGGCTCGGCCGACACCGCGAACGAAGCCATCGAGAGTATCAAGCAGCTCGCGGCAACTGAGCCGTTCGCGTTTCCAGAAATCGCGCCGACCATTCAGAAGATGGTCGCGTTGGGAGTCTCGGCCGAACAACTTCCGACCGTCATGCAGGCCGTGGCCGATGCTTCCGCCGCGACCGGCAATCAATTCAGCCAGGTCGCGAATTCACTTGACAGGATGGCACTGTCGGGAACGGTCGGTGCGCGGCAACTGACTCAACTTGGTATCGGAACCGCGGATCTCGGAACCGCGATGGGCGTGACCGCCGACCAGGTCACGACGGCATTCAAGGCACTCGACCAGTCGCAGCGGCTGGACATTCTAACCACGGCTCTCGAGAAGTTCGCCGGTTCGGCTGAAGCGCAAGCTCAAGGGATCTCTGGCCAGTGGCAGATTTTCCAGAATCAGTTCGAAGAAGTGATGGTCGGGGTCGGCGAGGCACTCACGCCTGCAATCACCGATATCTTGAACTTTGGCAAGGGAGCACTCGAAGCCGCGCAGAATGTCATGGCGGCATGGAACTCTCTGCCAGAGCCATTCAAGGAAGTTGCCGGTGCGGTCGCTATCGCGGTACCCGCACTCGCGGCGCTCACGACAGCGGCGAGCGCTCTAGGTTTCGCCATCATCGGGCTTCAGGGGCTTGTCGGGCCGATCAACTCACTGCTTGAATCGATGGGGATTGCAGGCGGTGAAGCGGCGACGGGTACGACCGCGGCGGCTGCCGCGACCACAGAACTTGCCACGGCGACGGAAGCGGCCAACGCCGGCATCGTCACCACGGAAGTCACCACGGCAAGCCTTGGCGCAGCCGCGGCGCTCTCGGGCGAAAGCATTTCCGCGCTCGGTATCGGGCTCGGTGCATTGGCGGCGGTAGCGGCGGGCCCGGTGGTCGCGTCGATCGTCGCCTTCAGATCCGGGCTCGATGATCTGAAGGCAAAGTGGGATGACGTTCTTCAAGAGATCATCTCGAATTCCATTATTTCGGCGCTAAAGGAGGGCAGCACCGTCCAGGCGCTTACTAACATCGGTTACAGCGTCGGGCAAATCAAGACCGCGCTGACCGGTGTCGCTGGGGTCGCGACATCCGCATTCGACAGTATTCAGAATTCCGCAACGCCCCCAATTCAGGCGCTTCAAAGCGTAGGCTTGTCCGTTAAGGATATTCAGACCGCTCTGACGGGCTTGAAGGTAGACGGCATCCCGGTATTTTCGCTCCTTGCCGCATCACCGGGGATGGATCAGTTCAAGCAGAACATCCTCGCGCTCGGTGGAGATCTCGACTTAATTCTCGAGAAGCTGAACGGACTCAAAGCGCCGGCTGATAGCCTTGGCAGTTCATTCAAGTCCCTTGCGGCGCAACTTGGCATCACTGTCACAATCACGGCAGCCGCCAATAAAGGCTGGACCGATCTCCAGGCCGCGACGGTCCAGGCAAACAGCGCCGTCAAGGATGCGCACGACGTTCTCGTACTGGCAAAGGCCGCGCTCGACGGCAGCACACTGAGCCAGCAAAACTACGCCGCGGCGTTGCGTGCCTATGACGCCGCGGTCCTCGCTGCCGCGCCGCACGGTAAAGACTTCGCGGATTCGATTGCCGGCATCACTCAGCAGATGACACTGGCTCAGGAGAAAGCAACTTCATCCCAGACCGTTTACGCGAATCTTAATAAGCAGTTTGACAACGGGACCACGAGCCTCGGGACGCTCGCGGAAGCGTACAAAAAAGCGCAGACCGCGGCGACGAATGCGGGGCAGGCTTTCGCGACGGCAGCCGGGCAGATGGCGCTGATCGACCAGGGCAATGCGAAGCTCCAGGCGACCTACGATGCCGACACTCAGGCGCTGCAGAATTACGAGAATCAGCTCACCGCGGGAAACCTGACGGCTCAACAGCAGGCCCAGGTTACTCAGAACATCATCACGTTGTACGGCACGTTGCAGGGCGATGCGACGAAACTCGGAACGTCATTCTATGACGTGACCGCTGCCATGCT
>Ga0208357_1000992_pt1 | contig 21641 bp, 24 predicted proteins | sample NGESurdeep092012_6_FD_184487 | JGI IMG/M metagenome (GOLD analysis project Ga0208357, IMG submission 184487) | Arctic peat soil microbial communities from Barrow, Alaska - NGEE Surface sample F52-2 deep-092012 (SPAdes) | ecosystem: Environmental > Terrestrial > Soil > Wetlands > Peat ... | reverse complement strand
CGAACTGCGAAGCCAGCAGCATGTAGATCAGCAGGATCGCCAAGATCACGATCACGATCAAACTGCCGAAGGTGTCGCTCTGTTGGGTGACGGCTTGTCCGTACTGCCAGTGGTACCCGGCCGGCAACGGGATCGAGTTCATGATCGCCGTCGCCGCGGTGACGGCTTCGCCCAACGGAATGTTCAGGCCGGCATTGACGTTGATCTCACGCTGTTTGTTCTCGCGCGGAATCTCCGATGGCCCCTTTCCGAAGCTGATATCGGCGACTTCACCAAGCGGGACGGTCGGAAGCGTTTGTGTCGGCACGCTGCCGGCTACCGCTGTCGGCGCGCTGACCAACGCGTTCGACGTAAGCGACGGCGCCGAGATCGGGATGTTGAGCGCCTCGATCGACTGCAGCGAGCGCCGTTGATCGGCGGGCAACTGCACGACGATCGGGTACTGCGTGGCGTTGAGTTGCATGTACGACGCGATCGACCCGGCCGTGGCGGTATCGATGGTCTGGGCGACCGTGGTCGTGTCCAGACCCAACTGCGCGGCGCGTGCGCGATTCACCGAGATGTCCAGTTCGGGCTGCGAGTCGGTCACCGATGCGCTGGGCGGCTGCAATCCGGGAATCTGCTCGAGCAGAGGAATAGCCTTGTATTGCGCTAGGTTGTAGAGCGTGTTGATATTGGGGCCGTAGATCTGAATCTGCAGCGCGTCCTGACCGCGCGCGATGATGCTCTGCACGATATCGGTCGTACGACCGAAGGCGCGCAGGCCTGGAATCGGCGATCCATAGAGCTCTCGATAGCGTGCGGCGTCGGCGTTGGAGACGCTCTTCGCGCCGCGACCGCGCGCGCCGGCGCGATTGCCGGTTAGCGCGGCCTGCCAACGCGTCGTAAACGCCGCGGCCTGCGCGCTGGTGGTCGACGGCGGCATTTCGATCGACAGATTGGAACTATTGCTGCCGTCGCTGCCGACCTGCACGCCCAGGGCGACGACTTCGCCTTTGCCGGTCTTGGGATCGTAGCGGTCCTTGAGCATCCGCCGTTCGACGTCTTTGGTGACGGCGTCCATGACGTTGAGCGCGGTGCCCGTCGGCATCCGTAGATTGAAACGGATGAAATTGGAGTTGGATGCCGGGAAGAGTTCGGTCTGCACGAAACCGAGCTTTAGGAACAGCAGCGAGACGACGAAAATGGCGCCCGCGATGGACATCACCAGCCCGGGACGGTCGACGGCGTGGGACAACGTGCGCTTGTACCAGTCCGAGAAGCGATCGAAGCTGCGATCGAACCCCGCGACGAAGCGAGCGTAACCGCTCCTGCTCGTTCCCGACCCGTTGCCGTTGAGCGTAGCGTGCCCGGTATGTGCCGACGGGCGATTGCCCATCAGGACGGTCACGAGCATTGGAACCGTCGTCACGGCCACCAAGAACGAGAACGCGACCGCAGACATCACCATGATCGCAAACGGAGTGAACAGCAGGCCTTGCAATCCCGGAATCAGGACCAACGGTATGAAAACGGTGATGACGGTCGTCGACGATGCGAGCACGGCCGAGAAGATTTCGGCGGTCGCGTTTTCCGCGGCTTGCTTGACGTTCTGTCCCATCGCCATGTGACGAAAGATGTTCTCGATGACGACGATCGCGTCGTCGACGATCAACCCGACGGCCAGTGCCAAACCGCCTAACGTCATAATGTTGAGCGAATAGCCCAGCGTATAAGCCACGAACAGCGTGCCCAGGACCGAGATCGGCAACGAGATCGCGACGACCAATGTCGAGCGCCACGAGTGCAGGAAGAGGAAGATGATCAGAATCGCGAGCACCGCACCGTATATTGCCGTGTGTTCGAGTGCGTTGATCGCCTCTTGAATGAATCCGCGCTGGTCGAGGGTGATACCGAAGTTCATCCCCGGATAACGCTTCTGCACGTCGGCCATTTTCGCGTAGATGCCAACCGCAGTCGCCACGATGTTGGCGTTCGGTTGCGCGGTGATGGTGACGCCGACGGCCGGCGTACCGTTGAGTCGTTGGAACTCGCGTTGCTCTTGGTTCGAATCGCTGACCGAGGCCACATCGCTCAATCGAATCGGCGAGCCGTTCTTGGTGGCAACGACGATGTCGCCGACTTGCTGAGCGGATGTCAACAGCGCGGAGCTGCGGACCTGGTATTCCATGTTGCCCTGCTGGATGATACCGGCGGGCAGGTTGATGTTCTCGTTGGAGATGCGCGACGAGAGTTGCGCGAGCGTCAAACCATTGGCGGCCAACAGGTTGGAGTTGGGCTGCACCATGATGGCGCGATTTTGATCGCTGTTGACCGAGACCGAAGCGACGCCGGAGACCGAAGAAAATTCATCGGCGAGCACGTTGGTGTATAGGTCGCCCAAATCGCGTTGGGTCATGTTGGGGTCGGTAACGAACATGCGAACGACGGGCAAGGAGTTGGAATCGAACTTGGCGATCTGCGGTTGTTGTAGGTTGGGATCGTTGGGCAGCTGGCCGCGCACGCGATCGACTTGTTCTTGCACGTCGACGGCGGCGGTGTCGATGTTGGTGCCGTAATAGAACGTCGCCCGAACCTCGGTACTACCTTCGGCGCTCGTCGAGTCGATCAATTGGACGCCGCTGACCCGGCTGACCGCGTTTTCGATCGGTCGCGTGACCAGCGTTTCCATTTGTGCGGGGCCGACATTGGGGTAGGAAACCGACACCGACACGACCGGCGGGGTGAAGCTGGGGAGCAGCGCGATGGGCAGCCGCGGAACGGCAAAGATGCCCAGGACCACGATCGCCAGGGCGATCATCGTCACGGCGACGCGGCGGTTTACGGCAAAGTGGGCAATCGGCATGCGTTAAACGGTAATACCCTTACGAGCGGTGACGTTCCCAGGTAGGGTAGGTTCGAGCCCTGGTATCCCCCTGAGAGCAAGCGGGCGCGGTCATTGCCGAGCCGGCCATGGTGTGATAGGGTCGTAAGGTTTTCCGCCGGGCAAATCCGGCGTACCCGTCTGCCCGCCGCGTGAGGTGGGCCACCCGCTTGCGGGTGTCCGTAGAGGGAACCCATGAACACCGAATACGAGATCACCTATATTTTGCGTCCGGGCCTTGAAGAGGCCGACGTCGATGCTCGCGCGGCCCAGTTCGCCGAGGTCATCACCAGCCGCGGCGGCGAGATCGTCGCCACCGAGAAGCTGGGTAAGAAGCGCCTGGCCTACGAGATCAACGACGTCCGCGAGGGCCATTACGTGGTCATGGGCTTCAAGACCGACGGGCCGACGTCCAAGGAGCTGGAGCGTCAGCTCAAACTGCACGAAGACGTCTTGCGTGCGCTGGTCGTTCGCCTCGAGAAGCGGATGCTGGTGCACATGGCGTGGCTGGCCGCGAACACGCCGCCGGCCCTGCCCGCATACGCGACGGCGGGACCGATGTCGGGACCCGGACCGGCGCCTGGACCGGCACCGGCACCAACGCCGGCACCAGCGCCGACCACCTAAATCGTTCACATGCGTGCCATACCCATGGCACGCGAACCCGTTAGGCTTTGATTAAAACGTTGTTGGCCGAGCGAAAGAGAGAGCAGCATGGCAGGTTCGTATAACCGCGTGATCCTGGTCGGGAACCTCACCCGCGACCCGGAGATTCGCTACACCCAATCGGGCAAGTCGGTGACCAAGTTCACGTTGGCCATCAACAACCCGCGCAATAAAGAAGAGACGACCTTCGTCGACATCGTCGCGTGGGATCGCCTGGGCGAAACCTGCAACACCTATCTCAAGAAGGGCCAGAGCACGCTGGTCGAAGGCCGCCTGGTCATTCGCAACTACGACGACAAGGACGGCAACAAACGCAAAGCCACCGAAGTCGTTATCGACAACATGCAGATGCTGTCATCGCGTCGCGACGGCGAAGGCGGCGGCTCCACGGGCGGCGGCGGCGACGATTTCGGCGCCAGCAGCTACGGCGGCGCATCGGGCGCTCCCGCCGGCAGCGCAGCCGGCCTCGGCGGAGACGACCTCGACGACGAGATTCCGTTCTGAAAATGAAGTCGGGATCAGATCCACGGGTCCTCTCGATGCTCGACATGATCGCGAATCAAGTCGGTGAAATTAGCCGCGATCTCGCGACATTAGGCTCGCAAATGGACGGCTTCCGCACGGAAATGTACGACTTCCGCGCGGAAATGTACGACTTCCGCGCTGAAACAAATGCAAATTTCGATCGAATCGGGCGTCGCGTCGATCACCACGAAACGCGGATCGAATCGCTGGAACACCGCGTAACAAGCATCGAGACATAGCCGGATTCCGCCAAGGCCCCAACCCGTGTCATGGTGGGCGTAGCGCCGCAGGCGCGAAGTCGAACCACCGAGAAACCCAAAAGCCCCGAGAGCAACCCCGGGGCTTTCTGCTAGCCAAACTGTCCGGCACGAGCGACCATCAGTATGACGCGGAGATTGTTTCTTCAAGGTACGCTAAATGAGCCGCCGATGTCTTCGGCTGCATTGTCGCAAACCTGTGGAACACGACGATGAAGAACACCCGTTCTTGTTTGTGTTTCGCGATCGCGATTTGAGGTGTTGGGCCAAGACGGCCCCGCATTTCATCATAACTAGCCCAAAACAGCAAAGAAGACGGCTTCGGCCGGTTTTGGCCCTGACCTAGGCGATGTCGCCAGGCGGAAGGATGCACTTCGATAAATAGTTCACCCCATGGGATGGGATGAAATCAGTGCGCTTGCCGCTATTGCCGGCACTCTCGTCGTGTTGGTCGGAGCCGTGGCTGCGATCGTGCAACTCAAACATTTGCGCCTGACGTACCAAATCGAGACATACGTAGATTTGATGGGGCGCCTGAACTCCCCAGAGATGGTGGCCGCCCGCGAGTACGTCGAAACCTGCGACTTTCGCGACGCTGCGTCGCTGGAGAAGATGCTGCGCGAAGGCATAGATCACCGAGTGCTGATGTACGGCGGGTTTTATCAAACGGTAGCACGGCTGATAAATCACGGGATCGCAGATCGTGATTTGTTCGCTCCAATTATCATGATGTCCCCGGACGTATGGAAGAAGCTCGGTCCGCTCGCATACGCATGGCGTGAACGCCATCCGAGTAATCCGCGATGGGCCGATTTCGAATACCTCGTTTTCGATGCCCTCAACAAGCGGCCATTCGATGTCCGCAGGTACAGTGCTCCGTTCAGAAAGCGCATTCAGCTCGAGAGCGCCTTCGAGGCTTGGCGCCTTGAGGCGCAGGAGTCGCTTGCGCCGTAGTTTGCAGTTAAGGTGAAATGTAGCCGTTTTCGCCGAGTTGGGCTAAAATGAAAGCTAAAACGTGAGACAACGCCGTTCTCCAGCTGTCTCACGGTAACTAGCCGACAACGGCGAGTTGGTGTGAAATGGCATAGTTCATGTGAAATATAATTGCGCGTGACTCCACGTGGCTGCCGAAAATCCGAGCATTAAAAAAATTAGCGATAATGAAACGGCGGAAGACGTTCTGCTAAACCTTTCAAAACAGCGAGATGTAGCTCAGAACGTTCTCAACGACGTCCTATCTTTCATATAGATTTGTATTTATCGGTCGAAGAGCTGCTCAGATGCGCGGGATACCGGGCTGCCAGAAAAGACTGAAGGAGGCTCTTGCGGCGTCCTTAGGTCTAGAATCAAGCTTTCGCAGGCATTGTGATTATCGACCCCACGGGTGAGTCCGGTTGATCTTAAATCGTCGGGGGAAAAAAACGAGGCTGGCATAGGGAAAATTCGTTTACATAGGGTAAAAGTGGCAAAGAGGGTTGAGATGAGTATTGCGATTCTGATAGGCGTACACGACGGTTTGGTTCTGGCCTCTGACAGCGCTTCATCGCGGATGGTGTCCTCAGCCCCGAATGTCGTGGGCGTTGCGAACGTTTAAGCCGTACGTGCTCCTCCTCGTGCGCGGCGTGCAAGGACAGTTCGACTTCCGATGAAACGTGCTGCCTTTGTCGCGATGTTCGCTCTAGGCGCTCTTTCGATAAGCGTTATCGGATTGCCGCAAACCGTCAAGGCCGATCCGCCGCAGACCTATATGGTCATCGACAATGCGACGGAGTACACCGTTCACGTCGATTTCAATTCTCCGACGACCAGGCCATGGTTACGAGCAACGCTCAAGCCGGGCGAGCAGTATCGATGGATGTTCCCGGGCAAATTTCAGATGACCGGGAAAGTCGTCGTCGGAAGCGCGCAAATTTCGCTCGAGCCCAAAGACATCAACCTCGATTCCTACCATAAGGCGAGGTTCACGATCGAGCGCAACGCTCAAGGATGGTACTTCTTTAGATGAAACGCCTCGCTTTCGCCGTCGCGATCGCGGCATTGGCCGCAACCCCCAATGAATTCTTCCAAGGAGGAACACTATCGTGATTTGTTCGAAATCCGTCCGCGCCGCGGTCGCGATCGCGCTGATGGCGGCAAGCTTTGCGGCGATGCCCGGCGCAACGCCGCGCGCGGTTGGAGCGACCGCCAATACGTTAGAGATCGCCAACACTTCAACCTACACCGCGAAAATCGAACTGATGCAATCGCCCAGGCGCTTCGTTTACGATGTGCCGACGGACAGGCAATTCCACTCCTTTCACACGCCACCGGGAACGTTTCGAGTGTTCGCAAGGGTGACGTGTTGCGCTGGAAATTACGTCTTTAGACTCGGTCCAGCAGACGTCACAATACGCGAGGGTGCGATCGCCACGATTCTAATCACAGAGAAAAGCGCTGGCATGGGCGTAGATTGGAAGATCACATCCGCACCCTGAGGATCGCAGGCTTCCAGAAGGTTGCATCCGCACCATGTCACTAATTGTTCGTCTTTCTCGTCTCACATTCGCACTCGCGATGATCGTAAGCATCATTGCGGTCACGACGAGCTCGGCGCTTTCCGGTCCGACGAACAGCCAAGCGCCGCTGACGATTACGAACACGACGCGTGCTCACGCAGAGATTGTCCTTCGCACGCGCGACTCCTCAGGACTTCGGCCTAGCTAACGAGCATGTTCTTGTCCCGCCAACGGAGCAACCCCGAATATGAATAACCTATTGCGCGCGGTAGTCGGCTCCATGGTTGCTCTGTGCCTGGTTGCTTGCAGCTTCAACTTCCGACACGCGGACGCCGTGCAGGGGAAAGCGGTGCAACAGAAGATCGATGAGACGATCACGCCGATGATCAAAAACTACTATCCCAGGTTGAAAATCGAGCCGGCTCAGTGCGAGCCGATTATCGCGATATCACAAGGCACAATGGGGACGTGTACGCTTCCCGTTAACGGTGTGCCGCTAGGGATTAGGGTTGCCAGCTCCGGGCCACCAGATATGTTCAAAGTAGATTTTGGTGGAGCGTTCTTTCTTGATATGGCAACCGTCGAGAAGATCATTGAGAATACGCTCGCCCATAACTATCAGATTCCGATAAAGGCCGCTGCGCATTGCGGCGAACCTCAAGAGCGGCTCTTACAACCCGGAACCTATTTCGTGTGCACCGTTGAGGGCTCCCCGTTGGTGCATTCAGCGCGTCTTAAGGTGTCGCCAAACGGCCAGGTCTTCGTATTTAACGTTCCAGGTTTGAAGGTTGCCTCTGCTCTACCTGACTCGCTCTTGACCGTGCACAAGCAAGGGAAAGAAGTCGTCGTTTCGGGTGCCAAAGTTGTAGCTTACATTCAGCAATTGATTGCAGCCGATCCCGCGTCGAGCACGTGGCATATGACTCTCGCGTGCCCGGCGCAAGTGGATTTAACCGGCACGAAGCGCGGCGTGTGCACAGCAGCGATGCCGAACCTAAGCACTCCGCAGCGACTGGGCTTTTGGATCGACGATGCCGTTGGGTTTCGGATGCGCCCGATTGACGCGGTCGTAGACCAAGCGAAAGTGCAGAAGATGGCGCAAGACGATTTGAACCGTAGGCTGACTGACAATGGCGACGCCGCCGATGCCGTTGTGGTATGCGACAAAGGCATAATCGTTGTCGAGCCGCCGAGGACGTTTAACTGCAAAGCGACAGCCTCTGGGAAGCGTTACAAGCTCGTGGTGACAGTGGAAGACTATAAGGGCACGGTCGCCTGGCACGGCATCCCGCTAAACTGAGCTCTTGAATGACCACTAACAAGGTCGGGCACGGTGTCTGCGTTTGGATCGGCGCAATCGCGATTGCGACTATCGTGGGCTGGACAGGCGCTGCCGAAGGAGCGGAGTGCTCTCTTTCGCCGCAATGCTTAACCTATATCCCGTTTGCGGCAGTCGGAGGCACGCTGTTTGCGCCAATCGCTCTGATCGTCGCTGCCGTGATGGTCGCGATTGCCTTCATTGGCTTTAAGGTGCGTTCCGGAATCGTGACGTGGCTGATCCTCCCTAGCATCATGGGCGTGCTGGGCTTTGTGTTTGGAAGCCTTCCGGGGGTTCATGGACAAGGTCCGTGAATTGCTGGGGCTCGTAGTTAGTGTGAAATGCGCCTGTTTTGGCCCAATTTAGGGTGAAATACCTAAAACGTGAGACAACGCCGTTCTAGAGCTGTCTCACGCTAACTGGCCAAAAACGGGCAGTTAGTTGAAATGACTCTAAAAGTGGAAATGTCTTTGCGACATCAATAAACACAAGCAAAAACGGTGAAATGTCACCTAGAAGTCTCAGTTAGGGTGAAATGGGCCCAAAACGTGAGACGCCGCCGTTCTCCGTTCTAGCGTTCTAGGTTCTCGCATTATCATCCCGAGCGTAGTCGAGGGAAGCGTGTCGAACAAAGGACCCGGCGAATTGTTTGGTTCGTCCCGTCGCGCCTCGCAGAACGAATTGGCATGTACCAGCAAGCGCGCTCCCGGCGCGGGTCTACGCGACGACACGGGAGGAGGTCATCATGGGTATTCCGCATGTCCTACTTCCTTCGTATGTCGAAGTTGATCTACATCACTAATACGTCGCTCGACGGTTACGTGGAGGACGAAACCGGTGCCTTCGATTGGGTCAATCCCGATCAAGTATTCGCGTTCATCACTGGGTTGTTGCGGCCGATCGGAACCCATCTCTATGGGCGGCGACTCTATGAGACGATGGCCTACTGGGATGCGTCGGTGATCGAAAGCTATCCAGCCGAGCAGCGCGACTTCGCTGGGGTCTGGCAGAAGGCCGAGAAGATCGTCTTTTCACGAACGCTGACAGGCGGTACGACACGCAACACCCGCATCGAGCGGGACTTCGACCTCGAGGCTATCCGGAAGCTCAAGCGGGAATCGGAGCACGACATCAGCATCGGCGGCGCGGACCTTGCGGGGCTTGCGCTCGAAGCCGATCTCGTCGACGAATGCCACCTGTTTCTCAACCCGGTGATCGTCGGTGGTGGAAAGCCGGCATTTCGAGCCGCCTTGCGACGGAGTCTCGAACTCCTTGAGACGCGCCGTTTCGACACCGGAGTAATCCACTTACACTATCGCATAAGAGGCCGTATTCCTTAAGGAATGCTTGCGCGCCCCCGGCGGAGGGAAGCCGCCGTCGCGGAAATGGAAGCGCTCGAATCGAACGGAGGCGTATGAAGGCCGATGTCGTTGTGGTCGGGGCTGGTGCGGCGGGGCTCGCCGCCGCGCGGGTGCTCGCCCAGCAGTCGTTCGACGTCGTCGTTGTCGAAGCGCGCGATCGCGTCGGCGGTCGCATCCTGTCGGTGCCAGCGCCGGATGGATCGCCGCCAATGGAGCTGGGTGCGGAGTTCATCCACGGTCCCGCTGAAGAAACCCGGGCATTACTCGCGCGCTCCGGCGGAGTTGCGCTGGAAACCGACGGTGACAGCTGGACGAGCGACGGAGGCGAAGCGCTCGCGAAATCGGATACCGATATCTCGGCAGCCGCAGCGCTGCTCGCGGGGGCGCGCGATCTGCCCAAGGACGAGAGCGTCGCACGATATCTGGAGCGCTTTGCGGATGACGACACGAAACGCGCTGCGATTGAGCATGCGCGGATCTTTGCCGAAGGGTTCGACGCCGCCGACCCGGCGATCGCAAGCGCGTGGTCGATCGCCGACGAAATTCTCTCAGGCGTCGATTTTTCCAGCGCATGGCCGTCGGCCGGCTATGCTCCGATTCTTGCGCAGCTGACCACAGCATGCACGAGTGCGGGCGCGCGAATACATCTTTCGACGGTCGTGCGCGCAGCGCGCTGGCGTCGCGGCCATATAGAGATCGAGACGACGAATGCCTTGGGCGAGCGGGATGTCGTGACCGCGCGCGCCGCGATCCTCACATTGCCGGTGGGCGTGCTGCGTGCAAACGCCGGCGAGGAAATCGCCTTCGTGCCGGAGCTGCCGGCGCGCACGCGCGAGGCCTTGGCGTTTCTCGAAATGGGACATGTGGTCAAGGTGGTCCTGCGATTCGCGACACCCTTTTGGGAGACAATCGGCGACGGCCGGTATCGCGGTGCGGGATTCTTTCACGACGGCGGCGGGCCGTTTGCGGTCTTTTGGACCCAGGCGTCCGTCCACAGCAACCTCGTGGTCGCGTGGATCGGCGGCTCGGATGCGAAGCGACTGCAAGATGCGACTTCCGCGAAACGTATCGAGCTCGCGCTCGATCAGTTCGGCACGATGCTCGGCGACGTCGCGACCGCGCGCACGGCGTTCGCAGCAGGCGCGACACACGATTGGATGACCGACCCGTTTGCACGCGGCGCGTATAGCTACGTTCTTATCGGCGGAGCGGCGGCGCGTCGCACGCTCGCGGAATCGATCGAGCAGACGCTGTTCTTTGCGGGGGAGGCGACGTCGGTCGACGGCCAAGGCGGCACCGTAAATGGCGCGATTCGCACGGGCGAGCGAGCGGCTCGCGAAGCGCTACGAGCGCTTACAGAGAAAGGGGACTCGCGATGAACGAGATGGTGGCGGCAACTCTAGGACCGTGGACGAACTTCTATATCATCGTAGGCTCGGCGGCGGCGGCGCTGACGGGGCTGATGTTCGTCGTGATCACCCTCGTCATTTCGTCAGAACGGCGCGAAGGAGCGTCGGTCGGAACGGCCGCCTTCAGTACGCCGAGCGTGGTGAGCCTCGTGGCTGCTCTTGTCGTCTCGGCAATCTTGGTGATCCCGTGGCGAAGTTTGATGCCGCTTGCGGTTGTGGTCGGTGCGGCCGGCATCGGCGGCATTGCCTATATTGTTCGACTGATCTTGCTGGCGCGGGAATTCGAGAACTACGAAGCCGACGTGGAAGATTGGATGTGGTATTGGATCCTTCCAATCGCTGCGTACGGTGCGATGCTCGTCGCTGCGTTTTTCGTCGGCGTTGCATCGTATGGTGCGCTCTGCGCGATCGCCGCCGCGGTGCTGCTGCACCTCTTAATCGGCATACACAATGCCTGGGACATAGTCACCTATGTCGCGATCGAGCGACCGGAAGCCGAGCGCGACGGCGACCACGGCCGCTGATGCGTGCGCGGATAACAGCGATTGCACTTGGTAGCGAGCCGGGCTACGGCCTTGTAATCACGCGAAGCTCCATCGTCGCTCGCGAATTTGGAGTGTGCAGGTTGCGCCGGGGAACCGCGACGCCGTGCATCGCTGATTGAATGGCCAGAATCTCCGAGGAGCTGATGTCGCTCCCTTCGGTCGCCGTCATGATCTGATCGCCGTTGCGCCAGGCAAAGTGTTCGCGTCGTACGAGGACCGGGCGACCGTCGGCGGTAGGGGCCTCTGCTTCAAACATATACTTCGCAGGCAGTTCGCCATTCGGCTCGTAGCGTTCGGCGATCAAGGCGAATTCGCGGCCACCCGTGCGACGATACGCGAATGTAACTTCCGGTGGACCCGTGCGCCACGAATGCGTCTTTGTCGAATAGATGCCGGTCGGAACTGTTTGAACTACAGACGACAAAATGTCGCTTGGTAAGCCGGCGGGAGGAACGATCGTGAAGGTCACGCGCGCTTGTGCCGTAGCCAGGGTCGCGCCTTTCGGGATCAGTTTCGACAGCAAGGACCGCGGCGCACGCGGTGGGGCCATGCCTCCCAGCGCCAGCAAAGCGTTGCGATAACGAGCTTCAATGCCTTGAATGAGCGCGGGGGAGATGGACGGTATCGTTACGGCAAATACGGCGACTGCCGCCGTCGCCACGGCAAAGCGCACGAGTTTTGGCCTTTTGGCGGCCGAATGAGATATCGAGATCTTTTGTTGTATGTCCTCAAGCCGGACGGGCGGTACCTCGATTCCGTGTAGTATGGCCCCGAAGGCCAGCGTGAGCCGTGCATCAGCGGACATTGGTAATTGCCTCCTCTGAAGTTTGGGGTGCATCTGGATTCTCGCGGATGGAAAGCGCTCTATGTAGCGCTCTGCGAGCCAGCATTAAATGAAAGCGAACGGTGGAAGCCGGTAAGCCGGTGGCGGCGGCAATCTCGCGGCTAGTTAGGCCGGCATAGTAATGCAACAGAACCGCGGCGCGCTGAGCAAGGGGAAGTGCCGCGAGAGCCTCGCAGAGGTCGATGGCGTCGCATTGATCGGTATGAATCGCCCGATCGCTGACGGTATCTATCGTCTGTATCCGGGAGCGTTGCCGCGCTTTGGTCATTGCGTGGTTCGTAATTATGCGGTAGCTCCAGGCTGCGAAGCCGCCGTTGTTTCTTAGCGTGGGTAGGGATCGCGCTATCGAAGCGCAGGCGTCTTGAGCGGCGTCCTCGGCGAGCCCAACGTCGCGAAGCATGACAAACGCGATTCGGTATGCCTCCGGCCACACGGCGATGATGAGGCGTTCGAGGGCCGCACCACCGCGTTTGGCGCTTTCAATGAGGTCGTCTTCGATGTCTAGCGGCACATCCGCGGCTCCCTGCGATGGCTATTTCTTAAATAGACGCCACTACCCGCCAAAGTGTTGAGGAAGCCGCCTGGCCGAAGAGCGCCTGGTTTAGCTCCAACCGTGCGAGGGGGGCACTCGGCGGCGTGGGTGGGAACCAAGCAGGGGCGGGACCGATGTCGATTTTGAGTTCCGCCATTCGTCTTGAGGGTAGATTCGCTCCCCACTCACGCTAAAGGAGACCCACCGATGCAATACGCGCTGTTAATCTATTCCGACCCCTCGGCTGCGCCCAAGACGGAAGAGGAGGGCAACGCCCTCTACGCAGAGTTCATGGCGTTTACCAACGATATCCGTTCGAGCGGCGCGTTCGTCTCCGGCGAGCCGCTGGCGATGCCCACCAGCGCGACGACCGTGCGCGTGCGCGACGGAAAGGTTGCCGTGAGCGACGGCCCATTTGCCGAAACCAAGGAATGGCTGGGCGGAATTTACGTCATCGAAGCACCTTCGCTTGACGACGCGCTCGAGGTTGCCAAGAAGTGCCCGGGCAGTAAGTACGGATCCGTGGAGATCCGTCCGATTGCCGAGATGTGATCCTCGGGACGAGGTCGCGCGCTGCTTCCGCGCCGACGGCGGACGCACCGTCGCGACCTTGTCCCGCGTCCTGGGCGATATCGATCTCGCCGAGGATGCGCTGCAAGAAGCCTATGTAACCGCGCTCGAGCGCTGGCCGCGCGACGGTTTCCCCACTCGTCCCTCGGCATGGATATTGACGACGGCGCGCAACGCCGCGATCGACCGGCTGCGCCGCGAGCGCACCGGCCGCGAGAAGGCGCAGCGCGCGATCCTGCTCGAACGCGCGCTGCGCGCCGAAGATGCGCTGGAGGATGACGCCGTGACCGCGATCCCCGACGACCGTCTGGGCCTGATCTTTGCCTGCTGTCATCCCGCGCTCAGCGTTGAGTCGCGCATCGCGCTGACGCTTCGCACGCTCGCGGGCCTTACGACCGAGGAGATCGCCGACGCGTTTCTCGTCGCGCACGTAACGATGGCGCAGCGACTCGTGCGCGTGAAGCGGAAGATCCGCGAAACGCGGATCCCATTCGAGGTTCCGGCGCCCGAGCGGCTGCCGCAGCGGCTCGACGACGTCTGCACGGTGCTGTACCTCATTTTCAACGAAGGCTATGCCGCGACGTCGGGGGATCGCGTCGTGCGCCGCGAGCTATGCGACGAGGCGATCCGCCTCTGCCGCGTGCTCGCGACGTTGATGCCGGCCGAGCCCGAGGTACTCGGACTGCTCGCGCTGATGCTGTACGCCGACTCGCGGCGCGACGCGCGGGTCGCGCCCGACGGTTCGCTGGTGTTGCTCGCCGAACAAGACCGCGACCGGTGGAATCGCGAGCAGATCGCGCAGGCGAACGCGGCGCTGGATGAGGCGGGAAGACACCGCGTTCTCGGTCCATATCAGTTGCAGGCGCGGATCGCCCGCGTGCACTCGGTCGCGACGTGCGCGACCGACGTCGACTGGTGGACGATCGTCGACCTTTACGAACGGTTGGAAGCCGTGCAGCCCTCGCCGGTCATCGCCCTCAATCGCGCGGTCGCCCTAGGCTACGCCCGCGGCCCGGCCGCAGCGCTGGCGGTGTTGGATGCGTTGCCGCGCCGCGACCTCGACGGGTACCAGTTTTTCCACATTGCGCGCGCCGACGCGCTCAAGCGCCTGGGCCGTGCGGGCGAGGCCGTCGCCGCGTACGAAGCGGCGCTCGCGCTCACCCAGAACGCCGCACAGCAGCGCCACCTGCGCTCGCTGATCGCATCGGCGGGACATCCCCCTGGGGCGCAGGAGGCGCTCGGACCGAACCTGGAACGCTAGGCTCGGGAGGTGCCGTGAACTCTTCGCGCGTTCGTATTGCCAATTTCGGGTTGAACCTGGCGGGCTTTATGGCGATCGTTAATGTCACGGTCGTCTATCTTGCGTTGCCGTATATGGATCGAACGCTGCACGCGGGTATCGCAGACCAAGAATGGATCGTCAGCATCTACCCGTTGATGGAGGGCGGATTTACGCTCGCGGCCGGAACGCTGGGCGACCTCTACGGGCGCAAACGAATCCTGACCATCATGACGTGGCTCTTCGTGCTCGCGACGCTCGGCTGCGCGCTCGCACCCAACGTGCCCGACCTGATCTTCATGCGCGCGCTGCAAGGGCTGGGTGGTGCGGCGCTGTTGTCGTTACCCGTTGCCATCTTGATTCAGATGGTGCCCGAAGGCGGAGACAGTGAAAATGCGATCAAGATGTTTTCGGCAGTTGCCGGCTCGGGTGGAATCGCCGGACCGATCATCGGCGGCGTCCTGGTGCATTTCTGGGGTTGGCAATCGGTCTTTTACCTGTCGGTCCTGATGGGCGTGATCGTGCTCGCCGCGGTGGCATATGCGTCGGAGAGCGAGGGCGATTCATCGTTGCGCTTCGACGGGCTGGGCCAGTTCCTGAGCGTCTTGTCGCTGTTGGCCGTCAGCTTTGCCCTGATCGAAGGGAACGCCAGCGGATGGGGGTCGCCCGTGATCGTCGGCGCGTTCGTGGTGTTCGTCGTGGGCGTGGCGGCGTTCGTCATCGTCGAGCGGCGCGTTCCCAATCCCATGGTGCACCTGCGCTATTTTGCGTCGCGACCGTTCGTCGTTGGGCTGCTCATGATCGGTATCAACAACTTCTGTTTCTATGGAATCTTTCTGCTGTGCACGAATTTCTTGCAGAACGTCCAGCTCCAATCGCCGATTGCGGCCGGGTTCTATCTCATGCCGACCAACGTCGCGTTCTTTTTCGTGAATCAATACAGCGCGCGATTTGAAAAGCTCCTGGGCGAGCGCGCGCTGGTCGTCGCTACTTGGAGTTTAGTGCTCGCTGGGATCGTGTGGCTTGGCCTGCTCGGCGTCTCGGCCGCGTCGTGGCAGGTCGGGGCCGGATTGTTCGTGCTCGGGATGGGCCTGGGCCTGATGTGGACGCCGTCGTGCGCGCTCAGCATGGGCGCGTGCGACGCGAAAGATCAGGGCTTCGCCGCCGGCGCGGTCGCGCTCAGTCGTTCGTTCTTCGGCGTTCTGGGCATCGCGCTACTGGGCACGCTACTGGCCGCAAGCATGGCCAGCGGCATCAACGGCGGATTGACCGCCATGAACGCGTCGCCGGGCGCAACGCAAGCGATTACTGCAGCCATACAACACGGCGGCGCGTTTTCGATCGCGCAACGTCCGCCGCTTGGTATAACCGTTGGTGCGATGAGCGCCTTAATCGATCGATCGTTCGTCAGCGGCTGGCGCCTCGCACTATCGTTCGCCGCTGCCATCACATTGCTCTTCGGCCTGTTTATTTACGCCTATGTTCCCAGGCGCAAAACGCTAACGGCGGCATCGTCGTGACGACGGAGGCGTGGCCGGTTCTTCCCTCCGAAGAGTGGGCGGATACGATTGCCACGCTGCATTTATGGCTGCAGGTCGTTGGAAAAATACGACTCGCACAGGCACCGATGGTGAACCATTGGTGGCAAGTTGCGCTATACGTGACGCCGCGAGGGCTCACGACGTCGGCGATTCCGTATCGCCAGCGTGCGTTTCAGATCGATTTCGATTTCATCGATCACGTCCTGAACATCAACGAGTGCGACGGAATGCGCATTCAACTCGTGCTCGAACCCATGTCGGTTGCGCGGTTTTATCACAGCGTCATGGAATCGTTGACGTCGATGGGCATCGACATTCCGATCCGAACGATGCCGTGTGAGATCGCGGATGCCGTGCCGTTCGATCGAGACGAGGTTCATACATCGTACGATCCCGACCACGCGCACAGGTTTTGGCGTGCCCTCTTACAAGCCGATCGCCTCGCCAAGATCTTTCGCGGACGCTTCATCGGCAAGGTCAGCCCGGTTCACGTCTTTTGGGGCGCGCCCGATCTCGCCGTCACCAGGTTTTCGGGCAGACGAGCACCCCCGCACCCCGGCGGTATTCCCAACATGGGCGACTGGGTGACGCGGGAGGCGTACTCGCACGAAGTCAGCAGCGCCGGCTGGTGGCCCGGCGTGGCCGGCATCGAGCCGATGTTCTACTCGTACGCCTATCCGGCGCCAGAGGGCTTCGCGACTGCCCGGATCGAGCCGAGCGCCGCGTTCTACCACGAGCAGCTTCGAGAGTTCGTTCTGCCCTACGAAAAGGTGCGCGCATCAAACGATCCCGACGCGATGGTCTTGGCGTTCTTCCAAAGCACCTACGAAGCCGCCGCCAATCTGGCGGCGTGGGACAGGGCCGCTTTGGAACGCTGAACTACGATCCGGTTTTGATGCGTTTGCTGCGTAAAGTGCTGCTTGCGCCGATCTGCTGGCTTTGGTTGTAGCCGAGTTTCGGACGGCGCGTTTGGATGACGGCGACGACCTCGTCATCGATCGTTTCATCGGCAACGCTTTCGACTAGCAGCACGGTGTCGCCGATACTCGCCCGCGCCGAGGTCATGAAGCGCCGTCCAGCGCTCTTGGCCAAGACATCGAGCCGCTCGACTAAAGCGCCGCGCGTCAGCGCGTCTTCATCGGAGAAGAAGCATAGTTCGGCTCCACGCGCCGCCGGGCGGCTGCGCACGGCGCCGGCCGACGCGGTTACTTTTCCGTCGCGAAGGAGCACCCGTTCGCCGGAGGCGCCGCGCAGGGAGGAAAGGACTTCCGTCCAGCTGAGGCTTCCGGGCGCCTGATGTTGCATATCCAACCTATTCCCCGATCCGCGCACGAACCATCCCGCCGTGCAAGAAGGCGTAACACTCAAGCCGCGAGGAGGTAAGAACGATCATGGGCGCACTAATTTTCCTCGGCATTTTCGCGATCCCCGCGCTCTTGCTATACGTCATCCTCAAGCTTCGGCAACGACGAGAGCGTGGCGAGGAAGACTACGGCGGGACATACGATCGCGCTCCGCTCAACCCGGTTCCGCTCCGCGAATATACCGGCACGGGCTCGATAGACCTGAAAAATCCGCCGCCCGGCTATACGTCCGACGACATTCCGCGAGACTGACGCGCCGCAGCGCACGGCTGGAGATCCCGCGCTCTTGCATTCCCGCGGGCTCTGTGGTACAAAGTTAGTGGCTTTGCACAGCAGAGTGAAGGGGGACGATGGAAATCGAGCGCGCGCTTTCCGATCTTGAGGAGGTCCGCGATCGGCTCGCGCACTTGCAGCGATTCGAGGGCTACTCGGCGCCGGCCGCCGCAGCCAGCGGCATCGCCGCGCTGATCGCCGGCGGCGTGCAGCTGCGGCTAGCACCGTTGCCGACGACGCCCGAAGCGCTGCACCTGTATCTCGTCATTTGGACGGTGTGTCTGGCGGCAGCACTCGCATTAAACTATGGCGCGGTCGCCATCTGGATGCTGAGAAATCACGGACCGCGGGCGCAAAGCCAGTTCCGCACCGCGGCTCGGTCGCTCGCACCGACGATCGTTCTGGGCGGCGCGCTGACCGCGGCGCTCATCGACCACTCCGCCTACTCGGTGCTTCCCGGCGCCTGGTTCGCGCTGTACGCCGTCGGCCTGTTCGCATCGCGCGGGGTCATTCCGAACGCAACCCTCGGCGTTACGTTTGCATTCGGCGCGCTCGCGCTAGTTTTCCTCATCTCTCCGCTGTCGGCGCAGGCGCTCGCGTGGTGGGTTATGCCGCTGGGCTTCGGCCTCGGCCACATCGTTATCGGTTATCAAGTATGGGAAGGGCGCACATCATGAGCGACGATACGGAGGCACCGTTCGCCTATCCGGGGCTGGAGCGCATTTTCCACGAGCGCGGGCGACTGGCGATTTGTACGTGCTTGATCGCGCATCCCGAAGGCCTGAGCTTTACCGAGTTGCAAGCAGCGTGCGATCTGACCGACGGCAACTTGAATCGGCACGTCCACGCGCTGAGCGATCTGGGCGTCGTTACCACCGAAAAACAGCGCGGTTCTGGCCGGCCGCTGACCATCTATCGCATTACCAAACGCGGTCGCCAGCGATTCCTTGCCTACGTCGACGAACTCGAAGCGGTCGTTCGCGACGTCCACGAACGCTCGAAGGTCGCCGCGCCGCACGGAAGGCTGGCGACGACATGACTCCCAAACACGTGGCGATCATCATGGACGGGAACCGCCGTTGGGCGCTCGAGCGCGGCCTGCCGATCGCGTTTGGATACCAGCGTGGCGTGACGGCGCTGCGCGGCGTGTTGCGCGCCGCCCGCCCGGCCGGGATTCGCGTGGTGACGGCCTTTGCATTCTCCGAGGAGAACTGGAGCCGTCCGAGTGCCGAGGTCGACATTCTGATGAAACTGTGCGGCCATGCGGCGCGCGGCGAGTTGCGCGGCCTGGCCAACGAAGACGTGCGCGTTCGACTCTGCGGCCGCAACGATCGCCTGCCGGCGGGCACGCGTGCGGCGCTTGACGATCTCGTGGATAAGACCGCCGCAAATAAGGGGATTACGCTCAATCTCGCGATCGACTACGGCGGTCGCCGAGAGATCGGCGATGCCATCCGCGCACTGGTCGGCGAGGTGGGCGCCGGATTGCGCAGCCTCGAGTCCATCGACGATCAAGCGATTCAAAGCCGGCTGTACACCGCCGGCCTTCCCGATCCCGATCTGGTCATTCGCACCGGCGGCGAACTGCGCATCTCCAACTTTCTGTTGTTCCAAGCTGCCTACGCCGAGTTCTGGGCGACCGACACCTACTGGCCCGACTTCAACCAAACGCACCTGCGCGCCGCACTCGACGCCTTCGCCACGCGCCAACGCCGCTACGGCACGTAGTTCGTTAGCACGTCGAGGCGCGGCGTAGCAGCAGGTCGCGCTCGCGCGTGTTGGCTGTTAGCTCGGCCGCGTGTTTGAACGCTGCGCACGCTTCACTCCTGCGCCCCAGCCTTTCTAGCAAGTCGCCGCGGACGCTGGGTAGGAGATGGTAGTGTTTGAGCGACGGCTCTTCGAGCAACGCGTCGACGATCGCCAGCGCCGGTGCGGGGCCGACGGCCATCGAGATGGCGACGGCGCGGTTGAGTTCCACGATCGGTGACGGCTCGATCTGCGCGAGTATGTCATACAAGCCTACGATCCGCTGCCAATCCGTTTGCTCGGCCGCGCGGGCGCGCGCGTGACACGCTGCGATGGCTGCCTGCAAGACGTGTGGTCCGGGAGGCCCACCGAGATGCTGCGCGCGATCGAGAGCGGCCAGGCCGCGTGCGATCAACAGGTGGTCCCATCGCGAGCGATCTTGGTCTAACAACAAAATCAAATCGCCCGACGGTCCAACTCGGGCGCGCGTCCGCGATGCTTGAATTTCCATTAACGCCACCAGGCCGTGAACCTCGGCTTCCTGCGGCACGAGTTCGGCAAGCACTCGACCGAGACGGAGCGCGTCTTCGCAAAGTTCCGGTCGAATCCAATCATCTCCGGCGCTGGCGTAGTAACCTTCGTTAAAAATGAGGTAAAGCACTTCGAGCACCGAGGCTAGGCGAACGGATCGCTCGCTCGCATCGGGAACTTCGAACGGTACGCGTGCTTCGGCGAGAGTCCGCTTCGCGCGCACGATACGCTGCGCGATGGTCGACGCCGGTACGAGAAACGCGCGGGCGATCTCTTCGGTCGTCAGACCGCCCAGCAATCGAAGCGTCAGCGCGACGCGGGCTTCGGTCGAGAGTACGGGGTGACAGGCGATGAACATCAGACCGAGCAGGTCGTCGCCGACGTCTTGTTCGAGTGCGACGGCGAAATCGCGCTCCGACATCTCTTCGAGACTTGCAAGTTCGCGCGAAAGCTCTTCGTGCTTGCGCTTGAGCAGTTTACTTCGACGAAACAGGTCGATCGCGCGTAATTTCGCGGTGGCCATGAGCCAGGCGCCCGGTTTGTCCGGGACGCCCGACTCGGGCCACCGTTCCAACGCCGCTACCAGTGCGTCTTGTGCGAGCTCCTCGGCTAACCGACGTCCCGCACGATGCGGGTGAGGGCCGCGACGATCCTAGCCGATTCGATCCGCCAAACGGCATCGATCGCTTCGTGCGTGTCGCTACTTTGTGGCATCCACTTGGGCGAGAAGGCGTGCCCTTTGTTCGCGCAGTTCGGGCGTCGCCGCATCGCCAAAGTCCTCGGATTCGAAGACCTGGCGAAGCTCCACGTTGGCATCCTCGAAGGGCGCGCGAGAGATCCATTCGATGGCTTCGGCTTTGGACTTCACCTGGATGATCCAGAAGCCGGCAACCAGCTCCTTGGCTTCGGTGAAGGGACCGTCGGTCACCACGGGCTTGCCGCCCGCGAACGAAACCCGCGCGCCCGTCGACGGCGGGAGCAGCCCATCGAGCGTGATCAGCACGCCGGCTTCCTTCAGCGCCTCGTTGTATTTCATCATCGCCGTGACCGCCTCCACCGAAGGCAACGCGTCGGGCGCGACCGTCTCATAGCCGGCGGGGATCATCAGCATCATAAATCGCATGGTTCAGCGTCCTTGTTTCCTGTCATTCCGGGGGCGCGGAGCCGATCCGGAATGGCGAAGTTGGATGGTTCTATTTTTTCTCGATCTGATCCCGCAAACGCGTTCCCCGCTCGCGCAGCTCCGGCGTCAGCGCCTCGCCGAAATCCTCGGGCGAAAACACCTGCCGGATCTCGATCTCGGCGCCACCGCCGAACGGCGCGCGCTTCATCCAGTCGATCGCCTCATCCAGCGATTTCGTCTCGATCAGCCAGAATCCCGACACGAGGCCGCCGGTCAGGCTGAACGGACCGCGGCTCAGGGTACGCTCGTTGCCGGTATATCCAACGCGTGCGCCCTTCGAACTTGGATGCAAGCCCTCGCCGGCCAGCATGACGCCGGCCTTCACCATCTCCTCGTTGA